>ERZ773060.477-NODE-477-length-13717-cov-5.88252_pt1 | contig 13717 bp, 7 predicted proteins | sample MGYA00580628_ERZ773060 | MGnify/ENA primary metagenome ERZ773060 (study PRJEB29015, sample SAMEA2738019) | human oral metagenome | biome: human oral; feature: human-associated habitat; material: dental | place: China | collected 2045 ... | reverse complement strand
CGGGGTCGGTGGCGGCGAACAGCCCGGTGCTCTGTGATCCGAGGGAGATGTTCGGCTTGACCACGACGCTTCCGCCGTCGTGCACCGCCAATGCCTCGCGGCACTGTTCGAGGTTCTCGCAGAAAGTGGTAGGGACGACCTCGACCCCGTGTTCGGCAAGTTCTCGAAGGTAACGTTTGTCCAGGTTCCACCGGATCAGGTCGGGACTGTTGATCAGGCGCACCCGGGTCTCGACGCGCCCGAGCCAGTCCATGAACTCCTCCGTGCGTTCCGCATAGTCCCAAGGGGAACGGAAGATGGCTGCGTCGTAGACCGACCAGTCCTTGGGCTCGTGCCAGATGGCGATCTCGGAGTCCACCCCGCTGGCATTCAGGGCATCGTTGAGGGGGCCCGTGTCAAGGTGTTCCTCGCCCTTCAGAGCCTGTTGGTCGGTGCTTATCAGCGCAACTCGTTTCATGAAACTCCTTCGTAGACGCGGTCCAGCACCATCGGCCCGTGGCAGGCCATCGAGTACAGCTTTTCCCGGCTCCCTGACGGCCCTGGAACTGACTTACGGGTTCAGGGTATCGCCTCTCAGGTCGGGATCAGCTCCTCGAAGAGTTCTTCCTCGTAGGCGATGTAGTTCGCTGGCATCCACCCGGGAAACACACCGGGCAGCCGATCCCAGCGCTGTTGCGCAATCCGCCAGCCGACGTCGCGACCTCTCGATCCCTGCCCCGAACCAGCCGCGTTCCCGGCGTCTTCCAGCCTCCGTCAGCAGGTGGCCGACACACTCACAACAGCTGTTCCTACCTCTCGGAAACTCCGAGAGCCGGGGTTTCGATGGTCTCCAACTGGCCGCCCGCCCACAGCTCCAGAACCAGATCGGCCCCGGGCATGGGGGCCGGCGCTCTGACCACCTGGTAGATGGCCGCAACGGGCACGGCGGCAACGTTGACGATCCTCCCCGGTCCGACCAGCAGCACGTCGAGGTCAAACTCCCGGAACAGCTTCATCACGGTGGCGCGGTTGGCGGCGTCAAGTCCGTCGAAGGCCTCGTCCAGCCACAGAGGCCGGGGCCCGGTCGGCATCTCCTCGTACATCGCAGCGAGAGTGGCCACGAGCGGCATCATCAACATCACAACCCGCGCCCCGCCGGAAAGTTCCGCATAACCCCGGCTGGTCAGCGGACCCCACCTCCCAGAACCTCGACGATGCTCCAGGTGGATGTCGTACCAGCTCCGGTAGTCCAGCCGCTCCGCCAGGCCACTTCGCCAGTCAGCCAGCCCCGCCCCCTGGGCCTCCCGTTTGACCTCGTCAACCCGAGCCCTGAGGAACTCCCTGACACGCTCCTCCACCTCGGGATTGCCCCAGCTGGAACCTCCGACGCCCTCCAGCACCTGCCGGGTGGCGGCATCCTTCGGTTCGAGGACGATCCTGAGGGCGGTGCGGTCGGTGCGGGTGGCGTGTGCCTCCAATACCTTGTTGATGCGCCCGATGAGGGCCTGGGTGGCGCCTATTCGGTCCCGCAGGTGATCCATAAAGGTGGAGCCGAGCAGCTGCCCGAGCGTGTCCTGCACCCGCTGGTCATAGTTCAGGGCCAGTTCCTCCTGAATGGCCCGCAGCCTCACGAGGGCCTCCGTGAGGGGCTGTCCGGTACCGTGTACATCGACCACAACAGTGACCCTCGGCAGGTCGTCGACCTCGTCGATGCGGAGACTGCGCCCACCCATCTCGAGTTCCCCGCGAGCCTCGCTGGCGCCGGTGTGTAGCCTCCGCCAGGCGTTCTGAACCGCCTGGTCGGCATGGTCCGGGTCCTCACTCCAGTTACGGACAATGACCTGCTGGCTGACGAACCGAACCTGAGCCCGCATCTGCACAATCGCCGTCGAGTCCGGTTCGGGCAGCTCCAGGCCGAGTTCCTCCGCCAGACCGGCGTCAACGAGTCGCCGGAACCAGGCGAAGGCCCGATCACGTTCAGCGGTGACCGTCCCCCGTTCCCGCTCGGCCGCCGCCAGGGCCTCCTCGGCCTTGCCCACCCGGGCGGCCAGTTGGAGCAGTTCCCGCCCCAGCCCAGCGGCCTGCGAGGCAACTTCGGCAGCCCGCACCTGCAGCATCTCCAGTTCCCGGACGATCTCCTGGTCGTCGAATCCGATGGCCTTCTCGAGGGCCAGCACCCTGGACGTGGCCGATCTCAGTCGTTCCTCGGTGGCACGCGCCTCAGCGCTAGCCTCGTCCCGGTGTCTCTCTCCCTCCTCCGCCGCGGCGACCGTTGTCTGCCATACATCTCGAGCCAGCACTTCCCGTTCCCGGGCGTGACGCAGGACCCCCAGCGCGTTCTCGGTCCGACGCAGGGCATCCTGCACCTCCATCAGTTCGGCTTCCCGGACCGGCAGGTGGTGTTGTGCGGCGAAGGTCAACAGATTCGCCCGCCTGGCGTCTGCCTCCGCCCGCAGCCCTCGGGCTCGGGCCTCGTACTGCCCCGTCATTTCCTCGGCAGCGACCGCCAAGGTTTCAGCGGTTGCAGCGTCCCGGAGCAGTCCGAAGAGTTCCCGGTCGTCGGGGGCCGATGCCATCGCTCTGTGCAGGGAGGCCAGCTCAGCGGCAGCCCAACTGGCCTCGGCCTCACGGCCCGTCGCCTCGGTGAGGGCCTCCTCCCGGGCGCGGGTCAGCTCGGCCCTGCGCCTGGCCCGGCCGGCCTCCCGGGCCTTCTCCCCCAGGTACTCGGCGTTGCCGTTGGGGCAGCTGGCCCGCCCCGTCATGGAACCGTTACACCAGCGCCCATCGAGAGCAATCGCGAGCCCGCTTCCCGGCAACTCCTCTCCCGAATCGACCAGATGGACACCCGCTAGCAGCGCCTCGACCTGCTCGTTCCATGGGCCGGGAACGGCCTCCAGCACCTCCCCAATACCTCGTTCGACAGGTTCCCCGGCGACAGCCAGGACATCGTCGGCGACGACCCCCTCGTCGCTTACCCAGGCATCCAACAGCCCTGACGCAGCGAGCGCAGCCTCGACGGCGGCCAATTCATGTCCCGGCAGGCCCTCACGCGGGTTCACAAGCCGCCAGAGGGGTGCTCCGCCTCCGCCGTCGGGGCGCACACGCCGTGTCCACAGCACAGGCGGCTGCGGTTCCGCAACCCCGGCCTGCCCCAACCCCCTGATGCGCTCGTCCAGTTCACCGATGCGTTGCCTGGCAAGCCGGCCCTGCATCTCGGAGTCCTGCAACCTCGCCTGGATCGGGGCGCATGCGGGTTCATACCATTCCTCTCTGATGCGTTCCCTGAGCGGTCGCTGCGAGGTCCTGCCGTCGGGGAGGGCAGCCTGCCAGGCCTCGACATCCGCGTCGCCTCCGAGCTCCTCCGCCCAGATGTCGAGCCCTGCCGCCAGCGAATCGCGTTCCCGCTCGGCAGCCTCCCACGCGGTGTCGCGCCGTTCCTCGGCCTCGATGCTTCGTTGTCGGGTCTCCGCCGCGACGTCCTCCGCGCGACTGGCCTCCTGATCGGCCAGGACCGCCTCTCCCAGGAGCTGCTGGACGCGCTTCACGTCGCGCTGTCTGTCGCTCACCCGCTGCTCCGTCAGCACCGGATCGAAGTCGACGACATCCACCCCCGCTTCTCGCGCCGCGTAGCGGGCATCGGCGAGACGCTCCGAGGCCTCCCGGCGCCGGATTTCGAGAGCGGCCTCTGCGGATTCCCGAGCATCCCCCGACCGGCGCGCCGACGCATCAGCTGCCTCGGCACGCCGATTGGCCTCCGCGGATACCCGTCCCATCATCTCCGCGACGGCGCGGGCGTGCGTCAGACGGGTCAGCCTTCCCTGCGCGTCCTGGTAGCGGCTGGAGGCCTGCAGCTCCTCGGCCGCCACCCGGGCACCCTCACCTGCAAGCTCCAGGGAACGGCGTTCCTCCTCCACCACGGCCCGTCGCGCCTTCGCCTCCCCGAGTTCCCGGCGCGCATCCCGTTCCCTGCGAGTGACATCATCGAAGGCGGTGATCGCGGATCTGCTCCTGTCCGCGGCCCTCCGCAACACCGCCCGTACCCAGGGCCGCCAGGAGCGCACAGTGAACCCCTCCACCACATCGACGGCCTCCGCCGCACGATCCAGGTCGGCACGAATCTCGTCCAGCTGATCCCAGCCATCAGCGAGCTGGTTGATCTCGGAGCGATCGAGTTCCGGCAGAGCGTCGTGCAGACGATCGCTGATGAAGCGCACCTGGAGCTGCTCACCCAGTTTCGGGGTGCGGGTGACCCGCAGCAGCTTTCCCACCGCCTCCAGTTTTTCGGCGGTGCTGCCCAGCAGCTGGGAGGCCACCTCGCGGCGGTACGCTGCTGCGCTCTGATGCCTGGTGAATCCCTCGGCGGTCACGTCCTTCGGTAGCACCACGCGGCGGGCAACCAGCAGGTCGCAGCCCCCACGCACCCGTGCTCCACCGGAGAGGGTGCACCAGTGGAGGCGCATGTCAGCGGCAGCGCTACGGGCCTCCGCGAACAGCAACGTGGTGAAAAACTCCTCGCCCTGTTCGGTGCGGCGCCCATACTCCACCCACAGCCAGCCGTGGTGGGTAGAAGCGGTGGCCTCGCGGCGATCGGCATCACGTCCGGTGGGCTCGACGTAGTAGCGGAATGTCTTCCCGGAGCGGCCCAGCGTGTCGATGTTGCTGGATGCGACATCCGCGAGCCACGGGATGAGAGTGGTCAGCGCCATCAGTGACGACTTGCCGGTCTCGTTGCTGCCCATGAGCTGCGCCCAGCCGTCCGCGTACCAGTACTCGGTGGTCTCGAACTCCCACAGGTTCACCACGCCCGCGCGCAGCGCCTGCCAGCGATCGGCCCTGACGGGGCTGGGTAGTTCGCCCGCGACCATGGCATCGCGCCACGACTTCAGGTGCTCGTCGTCAAACATCACTCCTCCTCGCCCGAGGTCAGTTCAGCGTCGCGGTAACGTCCCACGGCCGGGGTGAGGATCCAGTCCCCGCCCTCCACCCTGAGCAGGCCGAGTTCGCTCAGCCTCCCGGCCACTGCGTCGCGGATCGCCGTGGGGGATTCCCTCAGGGCCACCGTGAGTTGTTTCTCCTTGTCACGGTGGATGTCGACCGCGGCGGCCAGCACCCGGTCGGCAGAAACCCGATGGAACCCTGTCGCCCCCGGGCACAGCGCATCGATCATGGCCAGTGTCACCCAGTCCAGGGTGGTGGCGTCGGGGAAACCGCACACCAGCCCCTCGGGTAGTTCCCGAGAGGCCGGCATCACCAGTATGAGGGCGTCGCTGCGCACCTCGACCCGACCACCTGTCAGCTCCTCGGCCCGTTCCACCACACGGCTGCGCTGCCGAGTCAGGTAGTCGCGGTGGGATTCGGACAGCTCCTCCGGGTAGAGGGCCTGGCACTCCACCAACATCCGCAACAGTTCCTGCCCCCGAGCATCCTGGCTATCGTCGATCCTGCGGGCCAAGGCCAGGTCGACGTCATCGGTATCCACCAACAGCATCAGGGCGTCCCGGTGCAGCAGATACCCCGCACCGATCCCAGAACCGGTGCGTTCCCAGTCGTTCTGCAACGTCCCGGATGTGCGCTCCTCGAGCACCCCGTGGGTGGTGAGCATGTGGACGGCGGCGAGCAGCCGCTGCCGGTCCGAGCGTCGATTCGGGTCGTAGGGCCAACCACCATTAATGTGCACCAGTCGTACCACGTCGTCGGAGAGTTCCTGAAGAGTCAGCGACTCCCCGGCGCTGGCCTCCAAGCAACTGGCGGCGTACAAGAGCAGGACCAGCTGGCCGCGAGGTGGTGGTGTCGCCGCGGGTAGGGCAACCCGTCCTCCAATAGATGGCCTGCGCAGCCGGTAGCAGCGGTTGCTCCCCACCAGGAGATAACCCACTCGTTTAACCCAGATGCTGAGGATGGTGGCGTGACGATGCACGAGCATGTGCAGTTCGGGATGCCGCCACGGTGTGACGAGAGGGTTCGCCATCAGACCGGTGAAAGCGGCCTGAATCTCGGCATGGTCGTTGCCCAGCATCACGATGTGAACTCCACCAGGGCGTCTGCCAGCACCAGTCGTCCCTCTTCGGTCCAGCAGACCGCAGACCTGGGAGGGTGAACAGGGGTCAGTGTCATGGTGAATCTGCCATCAGCAGTGGTGCCCATCCCGTTCGCCTCACGGGCCGAGGCGAGTAGGTCCAGAAAGAGACGAGTCTCCCCTGCCGTCAGGGCGGCCCAATCGCTGAGGCGCGTTCCGGAACGGGAGACCAGACGATGTTCGGCCTCCTGGAGTTCAGCCTGCTCGTGGGCGGCGTTCGCGCGGGCCAGTTCCCTGGCCCTGGACCGGTCCGCCACGCGAGGTGCCCTGCCGGACAGGGAACGCCGCCCCTGGGAACGCAGTCGCTTCGAGACAGGCACGGGAGGCGCATCCCACACGCTGGGAACACCCGGTACCTCCGGGGCTTCCAGGGCCAGGTGGCGGGCGGAATAGAGCCCCGTACCGGTTGCAAAAACCCGCCACGCCTCCGCGTCATCCTCGGCCCGGGCAACCGCATCAGCCAGCCGAGACAGCTCGGCTGCCCGGGACACAGTTCCTCCGACCGCGAGCAGCGCCCGGTGTCCTCGAAGAACCGGGGTGACGGCATCGCGCATCTGGCGCCGAAGCCGGGTGGCCTGCGGCAGTTCACCGCTAAACCAACGTTCCAGGACAGCGACAATGCCCGACAGCTGGCTGGTTGCGCGGGCTACCGTCTCCGGGTTGATCTCGGCGCCGAGACGCTGCAAGGTCAGGGCCCGCCAGGTGTCGGGGCCGATGTCCTTCAGATCCGGCAAGCAGGCCGTGATGCGTCCGGACCAGGCATCCACCCCGGCACCCCAGGCATCGACATAGGCGAGGATGGTTTCCAGCAGGCGTGTGATACGGGCCTGATCGGGAATCCCACCGAGCGCCGCTGCCATCCGGGACTGCCACTGGTTGGCCTCCCGCGCCATGGCGTCCAGGGTGGTCTCGACCACAGAGAACTCCCGGGATGCATCGTCGAGGCGCTCCCCCGCCAGCGCGTCAAGGGCAGCCCGGAGCCGGTCAGCCAACACTGCCGGGGCCAACAGCACCGCCGTAGACCCGGCTCCAAGATCCTCCTCGATGGCCCTGACAACTTGATTGAGGGCTGCCCCGGCCTCGGTGAGTTGGTAGCGGTAACGATTCCGAAGGAATTCCTCCTCGGTGGTGGCCCGGTCCTGCCAGGCCTCGCAAGTACCCCAGGAAACCAGCGATGCCAAGCGGTCGGAGAGGTTGAGGTCCTCCATCAGCCTTGCCGCTGTCTCCTGCGGAAGCCGGGCGCGGATTAGATCGGCCAGCTCGTCGTGTCCCACCCCGGTCAGTGACACCTCCTGTCGCGCAGCCAACACGTCCACGATGAGCCGGTACTGGCGAGCATGGGAACCGATGAGATAGCTGGCGGCGCGGATCTCTCCGGGGGTAGCGAACAGGTCCCAGGACGACAGTTCCCCTGATCGCGCTTCGGTCACGAGCCCACCCTACCCAGCAACCCTCGTAAGGAACGGCAATGGCCCCCGGAGTTCCCGGGGGCCATCATCATGTGTACCGGAGGGCGGGTCAGCGACCTTCACCCGTCTTCGGCAGGCCGGGCTTGACCGGCGGCCTACTGGTCGGCCGGGGCGGTGTGCTCGGTTCCGGTGTCGCGGTACCGGTCGGGGAAACCGTCGGTTCGGTTCCCTTGCCCACCTCACCTGTGATGGCCTCCGTGACGCCCTGAGCATTATCGAAGACAACAGCCATGTATCCCAGCGTTTTCTGGTCGGCATAGGCGGCATCGTTGCGTTCGAGATTGAAGGTTTTCGAATCGCCCCGGTTGACCGTGAAGAACTGGCCATCGTTGAAAGGCTTGTTCGTCGGGTCATACTGCGCCCACTGCTCGATGGTGTCCACAGCCGTCGTGTTCCTGATATCGACAGCGTTAGCGGTGTAGCTGAACTTGCCCGTGATACCGACCTGACTGGCGACGACCTGTAGCACCACGGTGCTGGAATCCGTCGGGGAGAGGGTCACCGAACCAGTGGGATAACGTTGTCCGTCGGAGAGATCCTCCACGAACACCTCAGCGAACCCATTGATCAGCCCTGTGTGGAGATAGCCGGAGTCCGCGCTGATGACTCGGTACTCTGCCTTGCCATCATTGTTGTTGTCGATATCGACGCTGTATACGACCTGAGCCGGGTTGGAGAATCGGGAGCTGGAGTTCAGCGCAAAGTTCACGGTCCTATGCGAGTCGTCACCGTAACTGGCCACTCCGACACTCGCCAGATCCTGACCGCTGTCGACCGCATCCGGGATGTCGGCCGGATCGCTCAGTCCCCACGTGTAGAGCCCGGTGTAGGCATCGAGCACACTGCCCTCGTTGCTGAAAGTGACGTCTGTGCCCTTGGGCGTGACCGTGTTGGCTGCCTTCACGTTGGACAGGGAACGGGGAACCAGCAGGTATGGCATGGCCAGGGTTTTGCCGTTGGAAACAGTGAACTTCAGGTTCCCGGAGGCCTCATAGAACCATGGCGAGTTCGGGCCGTTGACGCCGCTGGGCACGTCGGAGGCTGACATGGTGATCGTGACGTCAACATCCACGCTGCCTCCCGCAGGAACCGTGACCTGTTCCTGGCTGAAGGAAATGCTGGCCTTCATCGATTTCTCGGCCGGCTGCGAGCTGGCACTGATCTGCGTCGCCTCGGCACCCTTGTTAACAAGGGTGACTTTACGGGTCGCCTCGAAGGTGGTGGTCGATTCCGCGTACCCAAAGCTGAGTCCCGGCTCCCGCACCACAGTACCGTCGACATCCGAGGAGTCACCGTAGGCGACAACGGATGTGCCGACCACCTCGGCGGGATCGATCAGGCCACCTGCAAGAGTGGGATCGTATCCACCGACCTTCTCAGGGTCGGCTGTGTTGACCAGAGACGCCGCGATTTCCTGGGCGTCCCAGTCCGGATGGGCCTGGACGGCCAGTGCCGCGACACCGGCGACATGCGGAGCAGCCATGGACGTTCCCGACTCGATACGACCGAGGTTTCCAGAACCGACATCCGCCGACAGGACCGAGAAGCCCGGGGCGGTCACGTTCGGGCGCACGGCAGAGTCCCCGCTGCGCGGGCCCGCGGAGCTGAACTCGGCAAGCCTGCCGCGGTTCTTGTTGGGGATGTTATTGGCGTTCACCGTGACCTGCTGGCCGTCCGCAGCAACGATGGCCTCGCCGTCGGAGGACCTTACCCCGAGCAGTAGGCCTGTGTCCCTCTTCAGCTCCTCGTCCACGGGATTGGCGGGGAGCGGGCCGATGTAGGGCGGTAGTTCATCACTGTCATTGATCATGATGACTCCTGCCAGCCCCCAGTGCCGGGCGTTCACGGCTCTCAGCATGACACCACAGTCACCACTTCTGGTGACCACGATCGTTCCCTGTGGAAGGCCGGCGTACTCGTTGAGGTCGCAGCCGGCCGAGAGCTCATCGCCGGTTCTGAGGACATGGAGCCTCCCGCTCTGGGGAATTTCGGCGGCGTTGACATCGATGGCCTGGATGGTCCTGTCATCAACAGTGAACTGCGCACCCGGATGGTTCTCCAGGGCGTCGCTGGCAGCAACGGAGACTGCCCCAGCACCGGTTCCTGGCGACCCGGTCAGATATGGCCGGGAACCGGCATTGCCAGAGGCCGCGATCACCACGGTCCCCGCGGCCACTGCATTGGAGACGGCGACGGCATCAGGGTCAGTGACCCTGCCGAAAGACGTATCCAACGACAGGTTGATGACGTCCATGTGGTTCTTGACGGCCCAGTCGACGGCATCGACTGTGAGATTGGTCGATCCCTCGCACCCGAAGACCCTCAACGCGTACAGATTTGCCTCGGGAGCCACACCGGGGCCGACCCGAAATTTGTTGTTGTAGGTGGTGGAATCATAGGGGCCCTTGTAGGTGTCGCCATCAGCGGTCACACCCGCCCCGGCGGCGGTGGCCGCCACATGGGTCCCGTGTCCGAACTTCTCACAGTCGATGGGGTTGTTATCCGGCTGTGGGGTGTTCTGTCCGGTGTAGAGGTCGCCGGCGAAGTCATACCCACCTTTGACACGTGAACCGTAATAGGGAGTCGGATCCGTGGCCCCGGTGGCCGCATTGAAGGCGTCCGGAGTACCGTCCCCTCCGAAGGTGGCGTGGGTGTAGTCAATCCCACTGTCAATGATGGCAATCTTGACGCCTTTGCCCGTGTACCCGCTTCCACCAGCTCCCTGCCAGGCGTTCGGGGACCCGATATAAGGAACGCCTGTGGTGTTGCTGCGTGCATGCACGGGAATGGTCTGCACGCTCTTGACCCCGTCGATGCCCTCGACATCGGCCAGCTGAGCGCTATCTATCGTCACTCGCAGGCCGTTGTAGGCGGACTGCAGGCGGTTTTCAACCGCACCTCCTAAGGAGGTCACCTGCGCAGCCACTTTGTCCTGGGAGTTGGAGAGTTTTTCCTGTATCTGCTTCTCTTCCCCCTCACTCAAGGACCCGCCCTTGTTCGCTTTGACGACCGCGACGGGATCCTCGGCGAGCTCCACCATGACAGTGACCGGCCCCTTCTGCGGAAGGATCTCCTTCGCGGCGTCGGCGGGAACCTTCGTTGTGGGAGCCGGTTGGATCAGGTCGGACATGTTGTGCGGGTCCGTCGTCTCGTCAGCCGATGTGGTTGCCACGGGGGTGAGGAGAGATAACACCCCCACCATGGCCACTAATTTGTTACGTCGCACAGTTCTGCCTTTCATAATCGAGAGTGCGACCCCGTCCGGGGCCGCTGGAGTATCAGCGCGCCGTCCAGGTATTTTCGGCAAACCTTAATTACTGCCCCCTGTTTTGTGAACCCCCTGCATTGAAAATGGTCGTGCCAGGAAGTCCCCGCATAACTCCTGCTAATGTTCCAAGACGCCGGGGTGCCCCACCGCAAGGGGCTGAGATCAAACTCGTCGAACCTGATGCAGTTCGCACTGACGAAGGGAGCGCCATGAATGTCGCGTCCGTCCTTGCCCACCTCCGCGCCACGCCCCCTCTGGTTCATTGCCTGACCAACACCGTGGTGCCGCAGATCACGGCCAACGTCCTGCTGGCCGCTGGCGCCGCACCCGCAATGATTGACCTTCCCGAAGAAGCCGAGATCTTCGCCGGGATCGCCTCAGCAGTGCTGATCAACGTCGGCAACGGCTCCTCGGAGCAGTACGCGGCGCAGCGTGCTGCCGCGAGCGCCGCCCACGAGGCCGGCACTCCCTGGGTGCTTGATCCGGTCGCGGTCGGTGCACTGCCGGTACGGACCGCCCTGGCCCGAGAACTGCTGGCTCTGTCACCTGCCGCGATCCGGGGCAATGCGTCCGAGATCCTGGGCCTGGCGGGCGCCAGCACCGGAGGTCGGGGGGTGGACTCCACCGACCCCGTTGAGGCCGCGGTAGATGCGGCAGGAGACCTAGCCACCAAGCACAACACCGTCGTGGCGATCTCCGGAGAGGTCGACGTGGTGGTCAGCACGTCACGAACCACGCGCGTCCACGGTGGCGACCCGCTGATGCCGCTGGTGATCGGCACGGGCTGCTCGCTCGGCGCGCTGGTTGCGGCAACGCTCGGCGCCACCCGGGAGCACCCCTGCCCACACGATGCGGTCGTCGCCGCCCACGCCCTGTTTGCTGCCGCGGGCACCGTGGCGGGCCGCGATGCGAAGGGCCCGGCCAGTTTCGAGATCGCCTGGCGCGACGCTCTGTACGCACTGCCACCCGACGAGGTTGCCTCCTTGGTCACCGTCGAGGAGGCCTGATGCAGATCGACTGGCGGCTCTACTACGTCACCGACCCCGACCTGTCCGGCGGTCGCGACCACGTGGCCCACACCGTAGAACAAGCCGTGCTGGGTGGGGCCACGGTGGTCCAGTTCCGCGACAAGAACGCCGACGACGACACCTTCCGGACAGGCGTGCTTGCCTGCCGGAAAGCCATCGAGTCCGCCGTGGCCAAGGGTGCGGCCGGGGCGGAGCTGTTCGTCAACGACCGCCTGGGGATCGCGGTGGAGCTGGGAACGCACCTGCACATCGGGCAGTCCGACGGCGACCCCGCGGTGGTCCGCGAGGCTCTCGGGCCGGATCGGTTGCTGGGGGTATCCGTCAGTTCCCGGGGCGAGCTGGACGCCATCGCTGCCATCGGGTGTGCCGATGTGATCGGCCTATCTCCGGTGTGGAACACCAGCACCAAGACCAACACCGCCCCGGCGTTGGGCCTGGACGGGGTCCGGGAACTGCTCGCCGCCCGGCCCGCGGGCCTGCCCGCGGTGGCCATCGGTGGGATCAACGCCACCAACGCCGCCGAGGTCATCGCGACCGGGGTGGACGGTATCTGCGTGGTGTCCGCGATCGCAGCGGCCACCCGCCCCCGCGAAGCCGCATCACACTTGAAAGAACTCTGGGAGACACCATGACACCAAGAACCGCACTTTCCATAGCGGGCTCCGACCCGAGCGGTGGCGCCGGAATCCAGGCCGACCTGAAGACCTTCGCCGCTCTTGGGGTGCACGGCATGGCCGCGCTGGCAGGCCTGACGGTTCAAAACACCCAAGGAGTGCGAGCCGCATGCCCCGTGGATCCGGAATTCGTCGTCGCACAGGTGGAAGCTATCCTCGACGACATCGAGGTGCACGCCACCAAGCTCGGGATGCTCACGAACGCGAGGATCGCAGAAGCGGTGGCAGACCTGATCGCCGCGCGCCGGACAGATTTCGGTTTCCTGGTCCTCGACCCCGTGATGGTGGCGACCTCGGGAGACAGGCTCCTGGCCGACGAAGCGGTCGAGGTGGTTCGCACCCGATTGTTGCCGCTGGCCGACCTAATCACCCCAAACGTCCCGGAGACCGCGGTTCTGGCCGGTTCCTCACCTGCGGGTGACAGCTCCGAGCTCCAGGCACAGGCGGAACGCATCGTCACGACGGGCGCCCGCGCGGTCCTGGCAAAAGGCGGTCACCTGACCGGCGAGGAGCTGACCGATCTCCTGGTCATGCCGAACGGAACCGCACGGTTCACCGGCGCTCGCGTGAACACCCGCAATACCCATGGCACCGGATGCACCCTCAGTTCCGCAATCGCCGCCACCGCGGCGCGCACCGGAATTGCGCCAGGCGGCACCGTTCCGGAACACGTGGTGGCGGAGGCCCGTGATTTCCTGCACCGCGCCATCCTTGCGGGGGCCGATTGGCAACTCAGTCGCTCCCCCGGGTCCGGACACGGCCCGGTGAACCACCTGATCAACCTGAAAGGAACGCAGGCATGACCTGGCGCACACGGGAGTTCAGCACTTCGGCCTGGGAACACATCGCCGGGATCCGCGAACGCATCGACCGGCTGCCGCTGCTGACCCAGCTGGCCGACGGCACCCTGGAGCCGCGCCGCTTCGTCGAGTACATCGTCCAGGACGACTTCTACCTGCGCGGCTATTCCCGGGCCCTGGCGCTGCTAGCCGCCCGGGCCCCGCACGCCAAGGCCCGGTCCTTCTGGGCACAGAGTGCTGGGGAGGCCGTCGCAGCCGAAAAGCTGATGCACGATGCCCTCCTCAACGACCCTTTGCTGCGCTCCGCCCCGCACGCACCCGCCCCCTCCCCCACCACCCGCGGCTATGTGAACTTCATCCAGACCGCAGTCGCCTACGATCCCTACCCGGTGGGAGTGGCGGCGGGGCTGCCCTGCTACTGGG
>ERZ773060.474-NODE-474-length-13808-cov-551.017_pt1 | contig 13808 bp, 7 predicted proteins | sample MGYA00580628_ERZ773060 | MGnify/ENA primary metagenome ERZ773060 (study PRJEB29015, sample SAMEA2738019) | human oral metagenome | biome: human oral; feature: human-associated habitat; material: dental | place: China | collected 2045 ... | reverse complement strand
GGGTGCCCGAGGAACCCGTACGAGTCGAGGAGCCCCGGGCCTGCCGACCCTGCCGGGATCGGGTTGGGCCTGGCGTTCTCGGGCCTGCGCACCGCGCCCCCGCCGCCCGGCTGGGCGGCCCGGGCGCTGCGCGAACGCAAGCAGGCCGGCACGGGTACGACCGGGGGCTCCGCGGAGGACGGCCCCGCGGGCGCGCCGTCGACCGCGCCGGAGTGCCCCCGCCGGCCCGAGGCCGCGCCCTCGGCGCGTCTCGCGCCCGGGCCGGGCGCCGACGGCGCGGGTAGGGCCCGGCGCGGCACGGGCCCGGCGCAGGCCCTCGACGAGGACGCGGAGCCCGACTGGCAGGTCGTCATCGCCCTGCGCGCCACGGCGTCCGAGCTCATCACCGAGCGCCGGGAGCAGTGGGAGCTGGAGCACCGGCGCACGATGGCCCCCGAGGACCGCCGCCTCATGGGCCGCTCGATCATCGTCCGCACCGTGCACGAGCACGCCGACGAGCTGGCCCGCTCGGGCCGGGCGCTGTGGCCGCTGGCGCTCGAGCGGCGGTACGCGAAGGCGGTCGAGGACGCGATCTTCGGCTACGGGCGCATGCAGCCGGTCTTCGACATCCCCGACGCCGAGAACATCGAGATCCACGGCTTCGACACCGTCGTCGCCCAGTTCGGCGACGGGCGGCGCCGCGAGCTCGCACCGGTCGCCGACTCGGACGAGGAGCTCGTCGCGGCGGTGCGCTTCCTCGGCGAGAACGCGAACCCGCCCAGGCCCTTCGACGACGCCCATCCGACGATCACCGTGGCCGTCGGCGACCGCTTCCGCCTGCACGCCATCGGCTTCGGGCTGGCCGACAGGCCCTCGGTGATCATCCGCCAGCACCTGCTCACCGACGTGAGCCTGGGCCGGCTGGCCGCCGGCGGGCTGATGCCCCGCGAGGTCGCCGACCTGCTGCGCCGCGCGGTGCTGGCGCGCCTGTCGATCGTCATCTCGGGCGACCAGGGCGCCGGCAAGACGACACTGCTGCGGGCCCTCGTCGATGCGATCCCCGACACGGAGCGCTTCGGCACCCTCGAGACCGACTACGAGCTCCTCACCCATCTGCAGCCGCGGCGCCGCAACATGGTGGCCCTCCAGGCCACGGTCGGTCTCGGCGAGGTGATCGACGGGCGGCGCATCGGCGAGTACACGGTGGCCGATCTCATCCCCGAGGCGCTGCGGCAGAACCTCGCCCGGCTCGTCGTCGGCGAGGTGCGCGGCAACGAGGCGGGCGCGATGCTCCAGGCCATGCAGTCGGGGGCCGGCGCGCTCACCACGACGCACTCGCACTCGGCGGCCTCGACGATGGACCGGCTGGCCGCCCGGGTGGCGGCCGGCGGGGTGCTGCGCCTGGACGAGGCCTACCGGCAGATCGCCTACAACATCCATCTGCTCGTGCACGTCACCCTGCTCGACGACAGCTGGCGCGGCGGGCCCCGGCGCCGTTTCATCGGCGAGATCCGCTCGCTGACGGGCGCGGTCGAGGGCGAACGCCCCGTGACGCACCTGGTCTACCGGGCCGGGCGCGACGGCGAACCGGAGGTCTTCGACCCCGGCGAGGAGCTGCTCGCCGAGCTGGCGCCCTTCGCGGGCGAGGGGGCGCGGCCATGACCGCGCTCGTCGCCGCCAGCGCGACGCTGCTCCTCATCGGCGCGGTCTCGCTCGTCCTGGGGCTCGGGTCCGAGTCGGGCCGAGGGCCGGGCGCGGGCGTCCTCGCGGATCTGCGGGCCAGGGCCGTCTCGTGGTGGACGACGGCCCCGCGGGCGCGGCGGATCAGGCTCGCCGCGGCGGCCGCCGGCGGTCTCGCGGGCTTCGCCCTCACCCGCCAGCCGCTCGTCCTGATCGGCGTGCCGGCGCTCGTCCTCGTGCTCCCGGCCCTGCTGGCCGGCCCCGCCGACCGGGACCTCCTCGTCCTCGAGGCGCTCGACCGGTGGGTGCGGCTGCTCATCGGCTCGGTCTCCACGGGGAAGTCGACGGTCGACGCGATCCGCGCCACCAGGGCGCAGCTGCCCGTCATCCTGCGGGGCCCGGTGAACGCGGTGATCGCCCGGCTCGACGCGCGCTGGACCCTGGACGCCTCGCTGCGCGCCATGGCCGACGAGCTCGCCAGCCCCGACGCCGACGCCGTCATCGCGGCGCTCATCGTCGCGACCCGCCGCGGCGGCACCGGATCGGCCGGCGCCCTGCGCGCCCTCGGCGAGCACACGCGCAGGCGGCTGGCCGCGCTGCGCGAGATCGGGACGGAGCGGGCCAAGCCGCGGATCGTCGTGCGCCAGGTCACGGTCATCACGCTCGCGGTGCTGGCCGGCGTGGCACTGGTGAGCCCCGGCTACATGGCCCCGTACGCCTCAGGGGCCGGGCAGCTCGTGGGGGCGCTGCTCCTGGCGGCCTACCTGGGCTCCCTCGTCATGCTGCGTACGGTGGCCCGCCCCCGGCGCCGCGAGCGCGTCCTCCAGACGGCGGGTGGTCGTCATGATCATTGAGCCCCTCGTCATCGTCTCGTCCGCCGGGCTTCTCCTCGGGCTCGGCCCCTTCCTCGTGCTCCTCGGGGCGAGCCGGCGGGCCGTGCGGATGGGCGACGCCCTCGCCGTCCTCGACGGGCGCGACCCGCAGCAGGCGCCCGCCCAGGCCGATCTCGTGCACGACGCCGACAGCGCCCTGGAGCGGCTGGGCGCCGGGGCGTACACGCGCCTGCGCATCCCGCTCGGCGAGCGGACCACTCGGCTGCTGGGGCTGCACGACCGGTCGATCGGCGACTTCGTGGCCGAGAAGATCGTGCTGGCCCTCGCCGGACTGGGCGCCCCGGTGCTCGTCATGGCGCTCAGCGCCCTCATGGGCGCCCCGCTGCCGGCCCCGACGGGCGGGCTGTCGGTCGTGGCGGCCGCAGCCGGCTGGTGCTGGCCCGACGTGGCGCTGCGGCGCGGCGCCGAGCGGGCCCGCTTCGCGGCGGACGAGGCGCTGCTCACCCTGTTCGACCTCGTGCTGCTGGAGCGCATGTCGAACCGCTCGGGCGCGCAGGCCCTCGAGGCGGCCGCCGCGGTCTCGGACGCGCCGGTGTTCCGCCGGGTGCGCGGCGTCCTGGCGCAGGCGGGCCTGGAACAGCGCACCCCGTGGTCGGGGCTGCGGTCGCTGGCCGACGAGCTGAGGCTCCCGGCGCTGACCGACCTGGCCGACATCATGCAGCTCGATGACCAGGGCGCCTCGCTCACCGAGCCGCTCGCCGCCCGGGTCGAGGAGCTGCGCGACGCCCACCTGACCGCCGAGCGCGCCGCCGCCCAGGAGGTCAGCGAGCGGATGACCATCTGGATGGCGCTGCCGGTCATGGTCTTCGGCCTGGCCTTCATCGCCCCGCCCCTGCTCAGACTCGCCGGCCTGGCCTGAGGCCGGGCACCGGATCCGTCCCACCCCACCCCATGAAGGAGACCGTCATGAACGACCGATTCCCCGCCCCCGTGCTCCCCGCCCCCGTGGCGCGTCTCGGCGCGCTGCTCGTCGGCGTCCTCGTCGGGCCGGCCCCGCGCGCCCGCCGCGACGAGCGGGGCCTGTCGCAGTCCACCGAGAACGCCGTCCTGCTGGCCGGCGCGGTGGCCGTCGCGGGCGTCGTCGTGGCCGCCGTGCGCGCCTATGTCACGGCGCACATGCCGTCATGACCGCCGAGGCCCGCCGAACGGGCCCGCGTCGAGGGCTCCCGGACCGTCGGGCCCGCGAGCGGAGCGGACGGAGCGGGAGCCACGGGCGCCGCGACGAGCGGGGCCTCAGCCAGTCGATCCAGTGGGCCGTGCTGGCCCCGGCGATCATGCTCGCCCTGCTCGGCGCCATCGACGCGGGCGTGTGGCTGCACGCCCGCAGCATCGTCCAACAGGCGGCGATGACCGCCGCCGAGACGCAGGCCCTCGCCGATGAGGGCCCCGGCAGGGCCGAGGAGGTCGTCCGCTCGATGACCGGCGAGCTGGCCGACGTGACGACCTCCGTCGACGCCGGGCCGACGCAGGTCACCGTGACGGTCCGGGCCCGGGTTCCGCTCGCCCTCGACCTCGGGCTGGCCCGGGTCGGCGCGAGCTCGACGCGGGCCAGGGAGCGCGGCTGAGGGCCGGGCGCGCCCGGCAGGAGCAGTGGCAGGAGGAGCGATGAGCGATCCACGAGCACGAACCCGCCACGGTGACGAGCGCGGCTCGGCGAGCCTGGAGCTCGTCATCGTCGTTCCCGCCGTCGTCGCGGTGATCGCCCTGCTCACCGCGGGGTGGCGGCTGTGGTCGGTGCGCTCGCAGGTGCGCGAGGCCGCCGCCGCGGGGGCTCGCGCCGCGACCCTCGCGCGCAACGGCGCGGAGGCCGAGCAGGCCGCGTCGGCGGCGATCGACGCCGATCTCGAGACCGTGGGGAGCAGCTGCACCGGCCCGACGGTCGGCATCGACGTCTCGGCCTTCTCGGCCCCGCCCGGACAGGGCGGCGACGTCGGCGTGGACGTCACCTGCGAGGTGCCCTTCACGGATCTGCTCATCCCCATGCCCGGCGCGCTCACCGTGGAGGGGCACGCCGGTTCCCGACTCGACAGCTTCAGGGAGCGGCAACCATGAGAAGACTCCTCGCGCGGCTCGCGGCGAGCGCCGTCCTCGTCGCCCTCGTCCCGGGCGGCGCCTGGGCGCTCGTCCGCTGGGGACGACTCGACCTGCTCGGCCGGATCCCGTGGGCCCGACTGTTCACGCGGCCCGACGACGGCTCGCTCGTGCTCGTCGTCCTCACACTGCTCGGCTGGCTGGCCTGGTTGCTGCTGGTCGCCTCGCTCGTCTGCGAGACGATCGGGCTCCTCACCCGCGGCGCGGTGCGCCTCGATCTGCCCGGCGCCGGGCTGTTCGCGCCCTTGGCGGCGGTGCTCGTCGCCTCCATCGCCGGACTCGCCGCGACGCAGTCGCAGCCGGCTCCCGGGGTTCGGGCCGCCGACCAGGCGCCGCCCCGGGCCGCCCAGTCCGCGGCGCCCGCCCCCACCGAGCAGGCCGAGGCCGTGCCCGTGGCGGCGCCCGGGTCGGACGCCGTGCAGCACGCGGTGGCCGACGGGGACGACCTGTGGGGCCTGGCCGAGCGCTACTACGGCGCCGGCGAGGACTGGCGGCGCATCGCCGACGCGAACCGCAGCATCGTCCTCTCCCCGCTCGACCCGCTCCGGCCCGGCACCGTGCTCGAGATACCCGGGCCGGTCCGCGCCGGGGCCCCGGCCGCTGCGGACGACGGCTCCGACGGGGGCGCCCCGGCGCGCCCGCTCTCCCACCGCGTCGACGACCGGAACGCCGGCGAGGGCACGGTCGCCGTCGCGGTGGACGAGGGCGACAGCATGTGGTCCATCGCGCGCTCCGAGCTCGGCGACGGGGCCCGCTGGCCGCAGATCGCCGCGCTCAACGCGCAGGTGGCCGATCCCTCGCTCATCCGGCCGGGCGAGGTGCTCGCGGTGCCGGCCGGGTCCGGCGCCGCGACGGACCCGTCGGAGCGGGACGGGCACGAGGACCCGGACGGGCAGACCCGGCACGACGGGCAGCGGGCGGGCCCGGACCGCGCCGCCCCCCGGGCCGACGAGCCGGTCGGGAGCACCCCCGCTAGAGACGCCCCTGTCGAGGACGCGCCGGCCGAGGCGGGCGGGGCCCGGCCCCTGGCGGACGAGGAGGAGCTGTCCGAGCACCTGCGCCTGCTCGTCGGGCCGATCGGGGCGACGACGGCCGGGGTCCTCGTCGCGGCGCTGGCGGCCCGGCGCCGCTGGCAGCTCAACGCCCGGCCCGTCGGTCGTCGCAGTCCGTCGACCGGTGAGCGCGGAGCCCATGTGGGGGCGGCCCTGGCCGCCGTCGCGGCGGGCCCGGGGCGCGCCGACGACCGGGACGACCCGGGCGTCCGGCGCAGTGGCGGCGAAGGCACCGGCCGTCGGCCCGGGCCGGACGCCCCCTCCGACAGCGGCGGCGGGGGCGACGGCGGCGCGCTGCCGGTACGGCTCGGTTCGTCCCCCGACGGCCCCGTCGACGTGGACCTGCTGGCGAGCGGCCTGCTCACCGTCGCGGCACGGCATCCCGAGCTCGCGGACGGTCTGCGGGCCTCGGTCGCCATCCAGCTGTCCGACGAGTCGGGCCCGCCCGTCCAGGTGCGCGTAGGCCCCGACTGCGCCTGGCTGGCCCGCCTGGACAGCCCGCGGATCGCCGTGTCACCGGACGGGGCACACCTGGCGCGGGAGCTGGAGCACCTCGTCGACAGGCGCTCGGCACTGCTGGGGCGCGGTGGCGCCGCCGAGTTGCGGGCCGACCCGCAGGTGGCCGAGGCCTGGGAGCCGATCGTCGTCCTGCTCGACGAGCCCTGCGGGATCGGCGCCGACGAGCTCGTCAGGGTCGGCGTCTGCGTCATCGCCCCGCCGGGGCCCGGCGAACCGGCCGGGCTCGAGCTCGCCGAGTGGCGGGCCCGGTTCGACGGCCGCGAGTTCAGCCCCGAGCTGGTCATGGCGCCCGCGCGCCGTGGCGTCGAGGAGCTCTTCGACGCCGCCGACAGCACCGAGTACACGGAGGCCTGGTGGTGGACGAACGACCCCGACCTCCCCGATGACATCGTGCCCCTGCGCCGGGGCACCGCATCCGCGCCCAGTCAGGAGACCGCCGTGCCGCCCGCACCCCTCACCGACACCGTTCCACCGGCCCCGTTCCTGCGGCTGCTCGGCCCCGTCGAGCTGCTGGGCGCGCGGGGGCCGCGCCCGGCGCGGGCCGTGCGCCAGTGCCAGGAGTACTGCGCCTGGATCCTCGAGAACCCGGCCGGCACCGCCGCCAGGATGACCCGCGAGCTCCTCGTGGCCGACACGACCCGTCGCTCGAACCTGTCCCGTCTGCGCGCCTGGCTCGGCGCGGACGAGGACGGCGAGCCCTACCTGCCCGATGCCTACAGCGGACGCATCACGCTGCACCCGCAGGTGAGCTCGGACTGGGAGCAACTGCGCCTGCTCATCACGCCGGGCGTCAACCGGGTCGGCGACGACGTGCTCGAGCGGGCCCTGACGATGGTGCGGGGCGCGCCGCTCGCCGACGCCGCGCCAGGCGAGTGGGCCTGGGCCGAGCGGATGCGCTCGGACATGATCTCGACGATCCGCGACATCGGCGTCGAGCTGGGCGAGCGTCTGCTGGCTCGCGGCGAGTTCGACGGCGCCCGTCGGGCGGTGGGCACCGCCCTGGCCGCCGCGCCCGACGACGAGCACCTTCTGAGGACGCTGCTGCGCGCCGAGCACCTGGCCGGGGACCGGCCCGAGGCCGAGCGGCTCGTCCTCCAGGTCACGAGGGCGGCCAGGGCCACGGGTATCGACCTCCAGGAGGAGACGATCACCCTGCTGCAGGAGGTGATGGAGGGCCGTCAGCGTGCACGTCTCGCCTAGTCAAACCTCATGAAGAGGGAACACCCGGGTCGACCCGACGGCCTCGTCCCGGTCCCGCGGACGGTCCCCGAGTGCGTCCGGAGCGGTGACATGGATGTCAGACCGCGCCCACCCATGCGGGCGGTCCTCGGGCACCGCGCGGTCGCGCCTCCTCACAAGGGTGGGATGTCGACGGCGGAGAGGCCCTCGGGCACCGCACGGGCCGCATCCCGCCCGCGCGAGGCCCCGATGCGGGCCCCGCAACCTGCCCGGAGCGCGGTGGATCATCGACCGGGCCGTGCTCGCACGAACGACTCCACCGCCGAGGAGCCGCCGGTCGGTCCGCGCCGGGCCGCGCTCACGAGGACGGCTCCCTGCCCACCGCCGCAACGACCGGACGGAGCTCCATCCACCACTGCGTGCGGGGGCGGCGCTTCACGCTGTTGACGTACTCGGTCATGTGCGCCAGCGGGTGGTCCTCGATCCGGCCGCCGCGCAGGCCGAGGTAGCGGGCCGTCGGCTCGTCGGCGCCGAGCTCGCGGGCCAGCACGTCGAGGGCCGCCGCGGCCATCCGCGTGGCGAGCAGCCGGTCGGCGGGGCTCGGCTCGCCGCCCTGCTGCACGTGCCCGATGATGTTCGTCCGCACGTCGTACAGGCCGTGGCTCTCGCCCTCGAACAGGCGCCCCAGGAAGTCGGTCGTGTACGACTCGGAGGCCCTCTCGGAGCGCACCGCGAGGAACAGGCGGCGCCCCCGGCCGAAGGAGTCGCGCAGCCAGCGCACGTCCTGGTTGAGCTGGTCGAGGCCGATGCCGTCCTCGTCGAGGTAGATGCGCTCGGCCCCGCCGGCCAGGCCGCCCATGAGCGCGAGGTAGCCGCAGTGGCGGCCCATCGTCTCGACGACGAAGCAGCGCGTCGTGGCCGCCGCCGACTGCTTGATGCGGTCGATGTCGTCGACGATCTCGTTGAGGGCGGAGTCGGCGCCGATGGCCTCGTCGCTGCCGGGCAGGTTGTTGTCGATGGTCGCCGGCACGCAGACGATCGGGATGCGGAAGGCCGGGTAGCGGTCGGCCTCGCCCTGCATGAGGTGGGCCGCCTGATAGGCGTTCCAGCCGCCGATCACCATGAGGGCGTCCACCCGGTGGTCCTCCAGCGCCCGGCTGATCGCGTAGAACTGCTCGACGCCCGGCACGTCGCGGCGCAGACCGAGCTCCGCGCCGCCGGCGCCGGTCCAGCCCTCGACGTCCTCCCAGCCGAGCTCGTCGACCGCGCCGCGCAGCAGCCCGGTGAAGCCGTTGCGCACGCCCAGCATGGTGTGGCCCCGGGCGATGCCCAGACGCACCGCGGCTCGGGCCGCCGTGTTCATGCCCGGGGCCAGGCCACCGGCGTGCAGGATCGCCACGCGCGGGGAGTCCTCCTTCGTCGTGACCCGGTTCGGGTGGGTGAGCTCGGTGAAGATCCGCGCCATGTCGGTGAAGTCCTCGTTGCGCAGGCCCATCGCGGCGTCGTAGTCGCCGGCCGCGATGAGCTCGGGCACCCGTCGGGTCCTCGCGACCGCCTCGGCCAGAGGCAGACGCACGATCTCCGAGCCTCGGATGCCCAGGACGACGCCCTCGGTGGCGGGGCCCGCGGTGAGCGCCTCGAGGGCCGCCGAGTAGCCGAGCCAGGTGCTGGCCCAGCGGTCGTAGGCGCTCGGCTTTCCGCCGCGCTGCACGTGGCCGAGGTTCGTCAGGCGGGCGTCCTCGCCGTTGATGCGGCTGATCGTCGCGCGCACGTACTCGCTCGTGATCGGTTCGCCCGTGCGGTCCTGCGCCCCCTCGGCGACGACGACGATCGACTCGCGCCGGCCCGCGGCCCGGCCGCGGCGCAGCTCGGCGCACATCTGCTCCTCCCAGCCGTCGGCCGGCGGCAGCTCGGGGATGAGGACGTAGTCGGCACCGCCGGCGATGGCGCTCATGAGCGCCAGGTAGCCGCAGTGGCGACCCATGACCTCGATGACGAAGCAGCGCTGGTGACTGGCGGCGGTGGCGGTGATGGCGTCGATCGCGTCGACGATGCGGTGCAGGGCGGAGTCGGCCCCGATCGTCGTGTCGGTGCCGACGAGATCGTTGTCGATCGAGCCGACCAGGCCGGCGATCATGAGGGCCGGGTGCGCGGCGGCCATCTCGGGGCTGATGAGCCCCGCGTCGGCCAGCTCGTCCATGAGCCCGGGCCATTCGGCGCGGAAGGCGTCCAGGCCGGTCAGCGAACCGTCGCCGCCGATCACGACAAGACGGTCGATCCCGCGCTCCACCAGGTTCTTCGCGGCCTTGAGACGGCCCTGCCGGGTGCGGAACTCCTTCGAGCGGAAGGTGCCGATGGACGTGCCGCCCCGGCCCAGGATGTTCCCGGCGTCCCCCCATGCGAAGCGCCGGATCGCGTCGCCCCCGTCGACGAGACCCTGGTAGCCCTCGTAGACGGCGAAGACCTCGGCGCCCCGGCTCATCGCGGTGCGCGCGACACCGCGGACGGCGGCGTTCATGCCCTGCGCGTCGCCGCCGGAGGTGAGCACGGCGAGGCGGGCTGGACTGGCGGCTGCGGTGTCGGTCATGGCTCAATTCTTACCCCGGCCGGGGACGATCCGGGCGCAGGGTGGTGGCCCGCGCGAGCGGGGGCTGCGGCGGCGTGACGGGGTCGTGGCCGCGCACCGGGTGATGTGGCTGGCGCGAGCGCGATGGGTCGCAATGGGTTTTGTGCCCGGCACGGTCGGCGTGCTGGAGCGCGTGGCCCCGCACGCCCGTGGCGGACCCGAAGGAGCCCCGATGACCCGCATCGTGGACCTGCGTGGCCCCGCGCGCCCGTGGCGGACCCCGCGTCGTGACGGACGACGGGGCAGAGCCCGACGGTCGGCCGCGTCGCGTGTCTTTGTCGGGGGCCGGGCTCCGCCCCCTGGGGGTTCCCCGGGTTCTTCCCCACCGGGGCGGGGCGGGGCCGGGCCGGGAGCCTGTGGCGCCTTTCGGTGTCGGGGTTTAGCGTTCTGGTCCAGCGGCCGTGCACCCCCTATGCGGCCGTTGTGAGGTGTTCTCGTGACTGAGTACTCGGACAAGCTGGGAGCCTATGACGAGCCGGTTGCTTTTGATGATGCGACGGCTGACGCGTTGAGGTCGGCGGCGACGACCCTGTCGGGCACCCTGACGAGCCAGGCCGCCTCGCGGGCGGGGTGGGCGGCGACGGCGTCGGCGGATTTCGAGGGGCATTACGCGGACGTGTTCGACGCGAACGCCCGGGCGGCCTGCGATGACTGCTCGAACATCGCGTCCGCGTTGGACGCGCTGGCCGCGGACGTGCAGACCATGAAGGACGCCGCCCAGGCCGAGCGTGAGCGGAGGAGGCGGGCCAAGGAGTGGGCGGACCGGCAGGACCGGGAGAACATTCTCAAGACAGGATCGGGAGAACATTCTCAAGAGGGGCTGGGACTGGGTGACCAACGGCGACAAGCCCCCCTCGGGCCCGCCCGAGACCCCGGTCGTGAACGCGCAGGCCCCGACCGTGGCCACGTGGTCCGAGCCGGCCCCGGGCGGGGCGGGGGCGGTGAGTTCGGCGCGTCCGGATGATCTGCGGGCGTACTCGTCGAACGTGGCCGGCGCGAACGACACGGTCACGGCCCGGAAGGGCGCCCTGGACGGGGCGATCGCCGACTTCGCCGAGCGGTGCTCGTGGTGCGGCATCGACGCGTCCGGGATCACGGGCGCGCTGGCCACGTTCACCGTGAACAACACGAACGAGACCCGCTGGGTGGACACGGTCGCGGCCGCGTTCGAGGCCGCCGGCGCCTCGGGGGCCGTCTCCACGGTCTCGGACGCGGCCCTCGACGCCTCCCTGCGGGCCGCCGGGGTGGACCGGACCCGCCGGCCGGTCGACGTGACCGCCCCCACCATCCAGGGAGACCCCCAGACCTCCGGGTACGCGGACGACCCGGTCAACACGACGACCGGGAACTTCATCGAACCCGAGACCGACCTCGCCTTCAGCGGCGGGTGCGCGTCGTTGGGGTTCGACCGCGTGTACAACTCCCTGTCGGCCGGTGTGGGGGCGTTCGGGCCCGGCTGGGCCTCCACAGCCGACCAACGACTGCTTGTGACCGAGGAGGGCGCGACCTGGATCCAACCCTCCGGCCGCCACATCGTGTTCCCGAGGCTCGGTGGCGGCTGGGACCGGGCCGCCGGCGACAACTACTGGCTCCACACCACCGGCCCCACCGACAACACCGCCGGTGGTGCCGTCCCCACCGCCGACGGCCCCGCCGGCGAGGCCGGCCCCGCTGGCGGCGGTGGTACCGCCGGCCCTGGCGGCGCCCCCGACGCTACTGATACCGCTGGGGGCGCTGCCGGGCCGGCCGACGGGGACTCCCCCACCACCATGGCCACCACTGCCGGTACCACCGCCATGTCGGGCGCGCGTGCCGCCGGGGACGCCTCCGCCGGCGGTGACGCGCATGCTTCCGCCTCCGCCACTGCCGATGCCGACCCCGGTGCTGGTGGTGTCGGTGGGGGCTCTCACGCCTCCAGCGCTGCTGCTTCGACCGCTACTACTGGCGGCCCTGCTGCCGGTGGGGGGTCTTCCACCATTACCGCCGGCTGGTTTGTGGTGTCGGACAATGCGGGTGGCCGGTGGGTGTTCGACCGGGCCGGCAGGCCCGTGTCGGTGTCCCGTGGCGCGGGCACCAGGGTGGACTACCGGTGGGATGGTGACCGGCTGGTGGGCCTGGCGCATGAGCGGGGCCGGGCGGTCACCATCGAGTGGGACGGCCAGGGCACGCGGGTCACGGCCCTGGCCGCCAACGACGGACGGCGGGTGGACTACGGCTACGACCCGGCGGGCCGGCTGGTGGAGGCCGCTTCCGCGGGCGGGGCCCGCCGGTACGGGTGGGACGAGGCGGGGCTGATCTGCCGGGTGGTGGATCCGGATGGTGTGGTCGAGACCGAGAACACCTACAACGGGCGTGGCCAGGTGGTGTCGCAGCGGTCCCGGTTCGGGCGGGTCTCGTACTACACGTATCTGCCGGGGAACATCACGCAGGTGGCTGATGGGGATGGTGGCCGGGCGAACACCTGGGTCCATGACCGGCGGGGCCGTCTTGTGGGGATGGTGGACGCGGACGGGAACCGGCAAAGCATCGGCTGGGACCGGTGGGGCAACCGGACCCTGGTGACGGGCCGCGACGGCGCGGTGACCGTTTTCCGGTATGACGGGCGGGGCCGGCTGGTCACGCGTCTGGAGGCGTCGGGGGCCCGCACCGACTACGAATGGGACGGTCTGGACCGGGTCGTGCGGGTCACCGTCACCGACACCACCAGCACCGCCGGCAATGGCGGCGGTGCTGCTGCGGGGGCGTCCGACGCCAGTAGCCCCGGTAATGGCGGCGGGGGCGCTGGTGGGGCTGTTGCGGGAGCGTCCACCACTGACGAGGCCGCTGGTGGGTCGGGGCCTGCGGTCACTTCGTTCGAGTACGCGGGCGGGGACAGGAATCCGTCGGTGGTGAGGGACCCCTGCGGGGGCGTGTCCCGGCTGGTGTGGGATCGGGGCCTGCTGACCGGGGTGGTGGATCCTGCCGGGGTGGCGGTGCGGTTGGGTTATGACGGGTACGGTGACTTGGTGTCGTCGACTGACGGGGACGGGAATGCGGCCCGGCTGGTGCGTGACGGGGCGGGCCGTGTGGTCGCGGCGGTGACCCCGTTGGGGCATCGGACCGTGTACCGGTACGACGGTGCGGGCCGGCTGGTCTCGCGGCGGGACCCGGACGGGGCGCTGTGGCGGTGGGAGTACACGGCCGGCGGCAGGCTGGCCGCGACGGTGGCCCCGGATGGCGGGCGGACCGTGGTGGAGTACGGGCCCGGCGGGGCCGAGGCGGCCACGACGGACCCGCTGGGGCGGCGTCTGGAGCGGGAGTGGGACGACGCGGGCGATGTGGCCGGGGTGCGGCTGCCGGACGGGTCGCGGTGGGGGTTCGGTCATGACGGGCTGGGCCGGCTGCGCCAGGTGACCGACGCCGCCGGGGGCAGGGCCGAGTTGTCGTACGACGCGTGCGGGAATCTGACGGGCACTGTGGACCCGACCGGCGTGGCTCAGTCCTTCGGGTATGACGGGGCGGGCCTGCCGGTTCGGGCGGCCGATCCGGGATCGGCTCGTTCCGCGCGGTGGGACGGGCTGGGCCGGGTGGTCGAGGAGACCGACGAGGATGGTTCGGTCACCCGGGTGCGCCATGACCGGTGCGGGCGTCCGGTCGAGGTCGTCGACGAGGCCGGCGGGGTCACGCGCGTCGAGCGCGACGCGGCGGGCAGGCCGGTGCGCATCACCCAGCCCGGTGGCGCGTCGTTCGGCTATGAGTACGACGCGTGCGGGCGCTGGTCGGCGACGGTCAGCACGGGCGGGCGCCGGT
>ERZ773060.471-NODE-471-length-13951-cov-5.34542_pt1 | contig 13951 bp, 16 predicted proteins | sample MGYA00580628_ERZ773060 | MGnify/ENA primary metagenome ERZ773060 (study PRJEB29015, sample SAMEA2738019) | human oral metagenome | biome: human oral; feature: human-associated habitat; material: dental | place: China | collected 2045 ... | reverse complement strand
GCGCTTTGCGATTCGCGAAGGTGGTCGCACAGTAGGTGCGGGCGTTGTGGCTAGCATTATTGCTTAATACAAGGATACAGACTGATGGCAAACCAAAAAATCCGTATCCGCTTGAAAGCGTATGATTACAGCTTGATTGACCGTTCGGCGCAAGAAATCGTTGAAACCGCCAAACGCACGGGCGCAGTAGTAAAAGGTCCGATTCCTTTGCCTACTAAAATTGAGCGTTTCAACATTTTGCGCTCTCCCCACGTGAACAAAACCTCGCGTGAACAATTGGAAATCCGCACGCACTTGCGCTTGATGGACATCGTGGATTGGACCGACAAAACAACCGACGCGCTGATGAAGCTGGACTTGCCGGCAGGCGTGGATGTTGAAATTAAAGTTCAATAATCGCTGAATCAAAAGGCAGCCTGAAAACGGTTTGATGTTTTCAGGCTGCCTTTTTATGCAAACGAAACGCGGTTAGAATTTCAGGCTGCCGATATTTAATTGATTGAACGGGGTAAACATGGATTTTGATATTTCTTGGGCGCAGGTCTTTCTTTGGCTGCACGTTTTGGCGGTAGTCGCCTGCGTGGTTCGCGTGCTGTATAAGCAGCGCAATACGGGCACGGCGTTTGCGTGGCTCATCATTTTGTTTGTGTTTCCCGTGTTTGGCGTGATTGCGTATTTTGTGATTGGCGAGCCACGGCTGGGCACGGCGCGCGCCAAGCGCAGCGAGCAGATGAATGCGTTTTACCGCGCGTTTGCCGAGCAGCATTTGGGCGATGGCAATGCCGAGCTGAACCGCCAAATGCAGCAGCGTTATCAAGGCATCAGCCATGTTGCCACCAGCGTTACGGGGCTGGCGCCGAGCGAAAACAACGCCATGCGCTTGCTCACGCAAACGGATGAAATTATTGATGCCATGCTGGCGGACATTCAGGCTGCCCAGCAAACGTGCGCGCTGGCGTTTTACATTATTGAGCCGCAAGGGAAAATTCAAACGTTGCTCAGCGCGGTGCGCGATGCGGCGAAGCGCGGCGTGGAATGCACGATTTTGGCGGATGCAGTGGGCAGCGGCGTATTTTTGGGCAGCGAATGGGAAACGCAGTTGCGCGATGCGGGCGTGCGGATTGTGCCTGCGCTGCCTGTGGGCGTGTTCAAAACGGTTTTCGCGCGCAGCGATTTGCGCAACCACCGCAAAATTTTGATTGTGGATAATCTGATTGCCTACACGGGCAGCTTCAATTTGGTGGACCCGCGGTTTTTCAAGCAAGGCGCGGGCGTGGGCGAATGGGTGGACGTGATGATGCGGTGCCGCGGCGAAATTGTGCTGGAATTGGCGGCGGTGTTTTATGCCGATGTGGCGGTGGAAACCAATGAAAATTTAACCGAAGTGCAGCAGCAAATTGAGCAAATCAGCGACAAAATCCCCGAATTGCTGACGATTAAACGCCAATCGGGCGATGCGATTGCCCAAGTGATACCGTCTGCGCCCAACCAGTCCGACCCTGTGATTTACGAAACCATCGTGTGCGCCATTCACGCCGCCAAGTCGCGCGTGATGATTACCACGCCGTATTTTGTGCCCGATGAATTGCTGCTTACCGCGCTTACCACGGCTGCCAAGCGCGGCGTGGACGTTACCCTGATTTTGCCCGCCAAGGTGGATTCGCTGCTCGTGCGCTGGGCTTCGCGGGCGTATTACCCCAAACTGTTGAATGCAGGCGTAAAAATTGCGTTATTTGACGGCGGCTTGCTGCACGCGAAAACGCTGACGGTGGACAATGATTATGCGCTGTTTGGCACGGTGAACATGGATATGCGCAGCTTCTTCCTGAACTTGGAAATCAGCTTGGCGATTTACGATGCGCCCGCCACGCAAGCCATCGCGCAGTTGCAGCAGCAATATTTGCACGACAGCCGCCTGATTTCGCTCACGCATTGGCAGCAGCGCGATAAGATTTGGGGGCTGGTGGAAAACGTGGTGCGGCTGTTTAGCCCGCTGCTGTAGTTTTAACGCCGTTGCCGCCTTCGGTTTTCAGGCTGCCTTGATGCGCAATCGGCAGCCTGAAAACCGTCTTGTCCCCAATTGCTAAACCAAATTAACTAACGTAAAATATCGCCGTTTTTCTGTAAACAAATCTTAACCCCTTTTGATAGGAGCCAACCATGTCAATCATGAAAAAAACCGTGTTCGCCGCCCTGATGCTGGCTGCCATCCCCGCTTTGGCCAAAGGCCCCAAAGTGCCTTACGACCACAAAGGCGTAACTGCTGCCGACATCGTTAAAAGCCCCGATGTGCACTGGGTAACCGTGGACGAAATCAAAGAAAGCATCAAAGACATGCCCCCGATGACCGTGAGCTTTGACATCGACGATACCGTGCTGGTGTCTTCGCAATGCTTTTACTACGGCCGCAACAAATGGTCGCCCAACGGCTATGAATACCTGCACAACCAAAAATTCTGGGACTACGTTGCCGACGGCTGCGATTTGAGCTCCATCCCCAAAGAATCGGCGAAAAAAATCATTGAAATGCACCAAGCGCGCGGCGACCAAGTAGTGTTCATCACAGGACGCACCCCTGCCAAAAAATACAAAGACGGCACCATGGACCAGCTCGCCAAAATCTTGGAACGCACCTTTGGCGTGAAAAACATGAAGCCCATCAGCTACACCCGCGACACGCCCGTTGCGCCATACAAATACGACAAAACGGCCTACATCGTTAAAGCCCAATCCAAAATCCACTACGGCGACAGCAACGATGACGTATTGGCCGCGCGCGAAGCCGGCATCCGCGGCATCCGCGTGATTCGCTCGGCCGTGAGCACCAACCGCCCGCTGCCCGTGAACGGCGGTTATGGCGAAGAAGTTGTGGTTGATTCGTCTTACTGATGCGTTAAGCGTTTTCAGGCTGCCTGTTGCGATTGAGGCAGCCTGAAATTTTTTGTGCGGCAGCCTGAAAGCGGTAAACAAGCAATATCAACGCCTTGCACGCAAAAATATCTCACATCGCGCTGAAAATTATGGCATAATCCGCGCTTCGTTTCGTTGGCACGAAACGAATTCGGAGTTTGCAAACGGGTGGCTTGCGCTACTCGGCAAACTTGTCCGCCGCAAGGCATTATTTTTTAGGAAAAACAACTATGCTAACCGTAGAACAAAAAGCCCAAATCGTTAAAGATTTCCAACGCAAAGAGGGCGACACCGGCTCGTCAGAAGTGCAAATCGCATTGCTCACATTCCGCATCAACGATTTGACCCCCCACTTCAAAGCCAACCCCAAAGACAAACACAGCCGTCGCGGCTTGTTGAAAATGGTCAGCGCACGCCGCCGCTTGTTGGCTTACTTGCGCCGCACCGATGCGGATACCTACCGCAACGTTATCACCCGCTTGGGCTTGCGTAAATAATAGGGAATACGTTTTCAGGCTGCCTTGTGAACCATAAGGCAGCCTGAAAAGTATTTAAAGCGTACGAAATAAATTTGCTTTGTGGAACAAGGTAGCCTAAGGTAGCCTAAGGTTGCCTGAAAGTGAGCTTTCGTTTCAGGCCGCCTCTTGTTGCCAAGGCAACCACATCAGTAAATTACGGCATAAAAGGAGCATTTTTATATTTTGTGTCTAGTAATAAACAGGTGGAATAAATGAAACAATTTTTTTCATTACTTATACATCTAAATTAGATGTTAATGTTGTTGCTGAAATAATAGAAAAAGAATTTAACATCGTTTTTAATAAGAGGGAAAGTTATTTTTTACATGATTATTTAAAATATTTCGGTGGAGTTTTTGATAGGTTAGTAATAAAAAAATAATATTTATAGTGATGGGTGCTATATTGATAATACTGAAATTTGTTCAATAATTGAATTTTCTTTTCTCTAGGGAAGAAATAAAGATAAAAATAATAATTTTTTAAACGTAAAAGAAAAGCTCGCAGATTATAGTGAAGTGTTGGCGTTTTGTAGTGAGAATATTTTAATTGAATAAAAGCAAGCGTAGCTTAGATTACCAATCCCAACACAGGGCAGCCTGAAAGTGCTTTTTCAGGCTGCCGTTTCTTTCGCGCCATACTCGCACAAATCGTTGATGATGCAGCTTGGGCATTGCGGCTTAATCGCCTTGCAGGTGTAGCGCCCGTGCAAAATCAGCCAGTGATGCGCGTCCAGCAAAAATTCTTTGGGTACATATTTCATCAGCTTGTCTTCCACTTCGCGCACGGTTTTGCCACGCGCCAAACCTGTGCGGTTGGCAACGCGGAAAATGTGCGTGTCCACCGCCATCACGGGCTGCCCAAAAGCGGTGTTGAGCACCACGTTCGCCGTTTTGCGCCCCACGCCCGCCAAGGCTTCCAGTTCCTCACGCGTTTGCGGCACTTCGCCGCCGTGCTTTTCCAGCAGAGCACGGCAGGTTTGCATAATGTGTTTGGACTTGGTTTGATACAGCCCAATCGTTTTCACATACTCGCGCACGCCATCCAGCCCCAAATCCAGCATCGCTTGCGGCGTGTTGGCAACGGCAAACAGTTTTTCGGTGGCTTTGTTCACGCCCTTATCGGTGGCTTGCGCCGACAGTAACACGGCAATCAGCAGCTCAAACGGGCTGCTGAAATGGAGTTCGGTGGTGGGATGGGGATTGGCGGCGCGTAGGCGTTCAAAGATTTCTTGGCGGGTGTGTTTGTTCATGGTGGGGCGGGGGGATGGTTTTCAGGCTGCCTTTGAGGGGTAGACAGCCTGAAAAGGGGTTGTGGGGTTATTTTTTAACGACCCATTTGCCTTTGCGTTTGGTAATACGAACATCGGGGTATTCTGTTGTTTTAGAGGGCATGCGAATATAGACTTCAAAATTGCAGGAATATACACCGTCTGTTATACCACCTTGTACCTTTTGACAGGGCTTGGTAATAGTTAAAACGACATTTTGAGCATTGGCGAAAGTAGCGGGGTCAGTTTTACGAAACGCCTCTTTCACATCAGAATCAGTCGGCGGAATAATAGTAAAGTCATGAGTTTTATACACATGATACGCCCCATACAAAATCGCCATAGTAATCAAAGTTTTCACAATTTTCATTATTTCTCTCTCTTACAAGTTAGTTAATCAATCCTCCGCCTGAAACACATCACGATTGGTTTCAGGCAAATCCATTTCAGGCTGCTGTTGGGCTTGGGCAGCGGCTGCTTCTGCCATCAGGCGTTTTTTCTCGCTGATATATTGGTTAATCTGCTGCACCAATTCCTGCGTGCCCTCGTGCGTTAAGGCACTAATTTTAAACAATCTGGGCGTGGTCATGTCAAATTCAAAGCGGTCATCGGGGGTGGGGTAGTCCCAGCCGATGGCGGCGAGCAAGTGGGCAATGCGTTGCTGCGCGGTCTCTTCGTCCAACATATCCAGCTTGTTGAGCACCAGCCAGCGCGGTTTGTCGTATAACTCTTCGTCGTATTTTCGCAACTCGTTCACAATCGCCAAGGCTTCGGCGGCGGTGTCGGTGGTCTCGTCAAACGGGGCTAAATCAATCACATGCAGCAGCAAGCCTGTGCGCGATAGATGTTTCAAAAAACGATGCCCCAAGCCCGCACCCTCTGCCGCGCCTTCAATCAGCCCTGGAATGTCCGCCATCACAAAACTATTGTTTTCATCGATGCGCACCACGCCCAGATTGGGATGCAGCGTGGTAAACGGGTAATCGGCAACTTTCGGGCGGGCGGCAGACACGGCGCGAATCAGCGTGGATTTGCCCGCATTGGGCATGCCCAGCAGCCCCACATCCGCCAGCACTTTCAATTCCAGCAGCAAAGTGCGTGCTTCGCCTTCCTCGCCCGTGGTGAACTGCTTGGGCGTGCGGTTCACCGATGATTTGAAATGGATGTTGCCCAAGCCGCCTTTGCCGCCTTTTGCCACGCACACGCGTTGCCCGTGGTGGGTAAGGTCGGCAACGATTTCATCGGTGTCGGCATCGCGAATCAGCGTGCCGACGGGCATGTGCAGTTCAATGTCGTCCGCGCCTGCGCCGTAGCGGTCGGAGCCGTGGCCTTTTTCGCCGTTTTTGGCTTGGTAGCGCTTCACGAAGCGGTATTCCACCAGCGTGTTCACGTTTTCGTCGGCAACGGCAAACACGCTGCCGCCGCGCCCGCCGTCGCCGCCATCGGGCCCGCCGCGTGGCACAAATTTTTCGCGGCGGAAACTGGCTGCACCGTTGCCCCCGCGTCCACCAAAGACTTCAATTTTGGCTTCGTCTATAAATTTCATGGATTGGATTCTCGTGTTGAAGATAGTTTAGGCAGCCTGAAAAGGGGTTTCAGGCTGCCTGAAAGGGTTGGAAAATCGGGCGTATTATAAAGGACTTGGCGCAATGCTGCCCGAATATTTGCTACAATGCCGCGCTCGGTTTTCAGGCTGCCTCAACCCGTTAGGCAGCCTGAAAACGCATTTTGTGAAAGGAATCCCATGTCTCGCTCATCCCAAGAGCTTGGCGGCATCACGCTGCTGGGCGGTCAGAAAACCGAGTACCGCGCCGATTACGCGCCCGAAGTGCTTGAAGCCTTCGACAACAAGCATCCCGATAACGATTATTTCGTCAAATTCGTCTGCCCCGAATTCACCAGCCTGTGTCCGATTACCGGCCAGCCCGATTTCGCCACTATCGTTATCCGCTACATCCCCGATGTGAAAATGGTGGAAAGCAAATCGCTCAAACTCTATCTGTTCAGCTTCCGTAACCATGGCGATTTTCACGAAGACTGCGTGAACGTGATTATGAAAGACTTAATCGCGCTAATGAATCCCAAATACATCGAAGTGCATGGCATCTTCACCCCGCGCGGCGGCATCGCCATCCACCCGTTTGCCAACTACGGGCGGCTGGGCACAGCGTTTGAGCAGATGGCGCGCGAGCGGCTGTTCGGGCACGACAGGCAGTAAGACTGAGGCAGCCTGAAAATGAAAAACCGCCTGTTTTTACTCGCAGGACTGGCAGCCTGCCACGCCGCTGTCCAATCCATGCCAATATGACCACCCTCGCCATCACCCGCAGCACCACCGCGCTCGCCGCGCTTTATTCCGTGCAAATCAACAACAATTTGGTTGCGCTGTATGAAACTGCCGAGCCGTTAGCCTGTCAGCAAGCCGTTCGGGTAACTGCCGCGCCTGATGCGCCGATTGCCCGCGTGGAGCTGGAAGTGCGCTATCGCAATCAAAATATCACCGTGCGTTGCACGCCGCCTGCTGCCGCGCCCAGTTCAACTTTATCGGTCGTCTTCAACGGCACGGCAGAATTGGATTGCCGTTGGAAAAATTGATTTTCAGACTGCCTCAGGCGCGCGGATAATCCACACGGCGGGGCAAAATTTCCTTATAATCCGCCCCTTTCGCAGGCAGCCGCAGGGTAAAACTAAAACGGCTGCCCTTTTCAACCCCGCGCGGTTCGTAACCCTCCCGCGTTGAAAGGGTCGTGCAGATGGGCTTTTAATACAAGGCGGCGAGCCGCAGCCAGTACAAGCAGTACAGCAAGGTGCGCCAGCACCGTAGTAAAAGCCAAGATGCGCGACCAATCAAAACCAAAACTAGGAAACCCTATGCAAAACTATCTTTTTTCCGACAAACAAAAATCGCAAGCACTCTTTTGGCTGGTGTTGTTCCACATCGCCGTCATCGCATCCAGCAACTATCTGGTGCAGTTCCCCTTCACCATCACGCTGCCCAACGGCTTTGAAGTCCATTCCACATGGGGCGCGCTCACCTTCCCCTTTATCTTCCTTGCCACCGATTTAACCGTGCGCATTTTTGGGCAAACACTCGCCCGCAAAATCATCTTTTTCGTGATGTTTCCTGCGCTGCTGTTGTCCTACGCCCTTTCCGTGCTGTTCCAACAAGGCGCGTGGACGGGCATTGCCTCGCTGCAAACCTTTGTGCCGATTGTGTTCCGCATCGCGCTTGCCAGTTTTTCCGCTTATGCGTTTGGGCAACTGATGGATATCTTTGTGTTCAATAAACTGCGCCAGCTCAAATCGTGGTGGATTGCGCCCACCGCGTCCACGTTTGTGGGCAATGCGCTGGACACGCTGTTGTTTTTCGCCATCGCGTTCGCAGGTAGCGACGATGCTTTTATGGCGGCAAACTGGCAACACATCGCCTTTGTGGATTATCTGTTCAAGCTCACCATTTGCACCCTGCTGTTTGTGCCCGCTTACGGCGTGGCGTTGAATTATGTGCTGAAAAAATTGGCAGCGAGTGGGCAGCAGTTTCAGGCTGCCTAATGGCGGGATAAATAGGAAGTCGGGTGTTTTGCCCGACTTTTTTGTTTACGGGATGGGGCGGGATGGGCAGCCTGAAATCTTTGCAAAACCGTTTAGATCAATATCAAACGATTTTGCTTTTTCAGCTGCCTTTGCGCTGCTTAAAGGCAGCCTGAAACGCTTGCGCTACGGCAACGGAAAGAGTGGGTATGGCGGCGATACGCCATGTTCTGTTTCCCGTTGCGCGAAGGGTTGAGGCAGCCTGAAAATGGGTAAACACGTTTTAGTTTCGCTGAAACTCGCTTCACTCGTTTTCAGGCTGCCTCAATAATCGCCCCCCATTCCGCGCCCACAAAAAAACCGCTTGCGTTGCCTGCAAGCGGTTTGCTCATGTTCAATCAAAGGCTTCTTTCAGCCGTTCCCAAAAACTTTTCTGCCGCGGCGTTTGGCTGCGGTCTAAGCCTGTGGAAATGGTTTCAAATTCTGCCAGCAATTCTTTTTGGCGGTCGGTCAAGTTAATCGGCGTTTCCACGACCACATGGCAATACAAATCGCCCACCAAGTTGCTGCGCACAGATTTGATGCCTTTGCCTTTTACGCGCATTTTTTTGCCGTTTTGCGTGCCTGCGGGGATGTTGAGTTTCACTTTGCCGCCGAGTGTGGGCACTTCCACTTCGCCGCCCAGCGCGGCGGTGGCGAAGCTGATGGGCAGCTCGCAATGCAAATCGGTGGGGATTTCGGGGTCGCGCTGGAAGATTTTGTGCGGGGCAACGGAAACGTGGATATATAAATCGCCGTTGGGTGCGCCGTGCGTGCCTGGTTCACCCTCGCCTGTGAGGCGGATGCGTTGCCCGTCGTCAATGCCTGCGGGGATATTGACTTCTACGGTTTTGCTGGCTTTCACACGCCCTGCGCCGTGGCATTTAAGGCAGGGTTCTTTGATTTCTTTGCCTGTGCCGCCGCAGGTGGGGCAGGTTTGTTGGATTTGAAAGATGGCTTGGCGCACGTGTACCGTGCCTGAGCCGTGGCAAGTGGAGCAGGTGGTGGCTTTGGTGCCTGCTTTTGCGCCTGAGCCGTGGCAAACGTCGCATTCTTCGTAGGTGGGGACGGTGATTTGGCGTTTTACGCCTGCGGCGGCTTCTTCTAGCGTGATTTCTACGCGATAGCTGATGTCGTCGCCTTGATAATTGGGCTGGCGCGCGCCACCTGCGCCGCCAAACATTTGGCTGAATATGTCGCCAAAATCAAAACCTTGTGCGCCGCCAAACCCGCCGAAGCCACCAAATCCGCCTGCGCCTGCACCGCCAAAACCGCCTTGTTCAAAGGCGGCGTGTCCGTATTGGTCGTAGGCGGCTTTTTTTTGCGGGTCGGATAGGGTGTCGTAGGCTTTTTGGATTTCTTTGAATTTTTCCGCCGCTTCTTCGGGGTTGTCTAGATTGCGGTCGGGGTGGTATTGCATGGTGAGTTTGCGGTAGGCTTTTTTGATGTCGGCTTCGCTGGCGTTGCGCGATACGCCGAGGGTTTCGTAAAAATCTTTGCTCATGGTTGTGTGTCTTTGGGTTGGTTAAAACGGATACGAGGGTATATGGGGGAGATGGGGTGAAAATCAAGGCTGGCGGCGGGGTTTGTTTGTCGGAGGCAGCCTGAAAGCGGGGGTATTTGTTTTTGCTTCAGACGCTGTTTCAGGCTGCCTTTGCGTGTGCCGCTTTATGGGCTGCGGCGGGATGTGGGCGTAGCGGGGGTTGTTGTGGCAAACAAGCGGAGTCAGGCAGCCTGAAAACTATTGCGCGGCAAGCAACACGATGGCTTGCGCTTCAATGGCTTCTTCGCGCCCGAGATAGCCGAGTTTTTCGTTGGTTTTGCCTTTGATGTTGACGCAGTTTTCAGGCAGCCTTAAATCGGCGGCGATGTTGGCGCGCATGGCGGCGATGTGGGGGCGCAGCTTGGGCTGCTGGGCAATCAGCGTGCTGTCCACATTCACCACACGCCAGCCTGCTTGCTGCACGAGGGCGTAGGCTTGGCGCAGCAGGTGGCGGCTGTCGGCGTTTTTGTGTTCGGCGGCGGTGTCGGGGAAGTGCGCGCCGATGTCGTTGAGCGCGGCTGCGCCCAGCAGGGCATCGGTGATGGCGTGCAGCAGGGCATCGGCATCGGAGTGCCCTTGCAGGCCTTTGGGGTGGGGGATGTGTACGCCGCCGAGAATCAGCGGGCGGTTGGGCACGAGGGCGTGAACGTCGTAGCCTTGTCCGATGCGTAGGGTCATGGGGATTCCTTTGTGGTGGGGGTTAGAGGCAGCCTGAAAACGGGTGTTCAAGGCTGTTTGGGCTTCGTTTGTTGTAGCTTCGCCAAACGCTGTTTCAGGCTGCCTATTGGGTGATAAACAAACTTTCTATGCGGGCATTGTGGCGAAACTTTTTGCTGTGCAGCGGCAGCCTGAAACGGGCGGATGGCATGTTGCCAAAATCGCCACCGCGCACGCGAATATTGAGCCATTTGGGCTGTTGGGTGAAGCGGGCAAATTGACGCATTTCCACCGCGCTCAATTCAATATCGCGCACTTTGCCCAGCGTTTTTTCGGCATCGCGCAATGCCATGCGGGGGCGGATGCCGTGGGCGGTGCGGCAGGCGGGCGATGGGGTTTCCAGCCATGTGATTTGCTGCGTGCTGTCGTTGAGCAGGGCGAACACTTCAATTTCTTGCGGCAGGGTAATCAGGGTGATTTCGCCCGTTTCGGCATCGGCTTCGCTGCGGATTTGAGCTTGCGGCAGGGCGCGTTGCACTTGCGCCGGCGTTTGCCCAAGTTGGATGCCTGCGATGCTGTTGGGCGTGATGGTGCAGGCGGAGGCGATTAGGGCGAAAGGGAGCAAGATTTTTGGGAACATGGTTTGACCTGTGAACAAGAGACAGCCTGAAAGCGGGATTGCAGGATGGGGCATGATGAGCCATATTTTGCGGGAGACGTAGCATACGTTTTCAGGCTGCCTATTGCCATGAGGCAGCCTGAAAACGCTTTTTATGCGCCAATGGCAATGCTGGGCACACCAATCGCTATTTTCAGGCTGCCTACGGCTGCTCCGTTGCCAACCGCCCCGCCCAAATCCTATCCGCCGCGTCAATCGCCTCCACGTCGCGCAACACGCCGTTGCCAAACCAAACCAGCGCGGGCGCGTTGTGCGGACTATGCCGTTTGCACACGCGCTGTTCCGCGCCGTTTTCCAGCCATTGCGCGCACCAATGCGTGCTGCCTGAAACGGGGGTGTTGCCGTTTTGCCATTGGTTGCGATGGGCGGCCAGCCAGTTGCGCCAAGCCGTTTGGCGTTTTTCGCCTGCGCGGCGGGCAATCGGCAGCGTGCGGTTGCCGAGGCTGTCGTGGTAGATGACGAGTTGCAGATTTTGCGCGGTGAAGGTTTCGGGCAAGGGGGCTTGGCAAGCGGTGAGCAACAATAAGGCAAATAGGGCAGGGCGGTTCATGGTGTTTTCGGCGGTAAAAAATGAACGGAATATAGCACATCGCCCCAAGCGGCAGCCTGAAAAAAAGCAACAGAAAACGTTTGATTTGGGGTGGAGTAATGTTTCAAACAAGATTGACGTGGCACAAGCAAATGACCAAAAATGCGCTTGAAACAGCGAGATAAGCGTATCATAATTATGTAATAAATTTTTTCAACAACCAAAGGAAGTAGCAAAATGGCAAACAAAGTGAGCAATAAAGTGGTGGTGATTGGCACAGGCGCGGTGGGCGTGAGCTATGCCTATGCCGCGCTCAACCAAGGCATTGTGGACGAATTGGTGTTGATTGACATCAACCAAAAACGCGTAGAGGCCGAAGCCTACGATTTGAGCCACGGCGTGTTTAACGGACCGACTTCAACCGTGGTCAAAGCAGGCACTTACGCCGATTGCGCCGATGCCGACATCGTTACCATTTGCGCGGGCGTGCCGCAAAAACCCGGCGAAACCCGCCTGCAACTGATTGATAATAACTTAAACGTGTTCAGCAAAATTGTTGGTGAAGTGGTGAAAACAGGCTTTAAAGGCGTGTTCCTGCTTGCCGCCAACCCTGTGGATGTGTTGTCCTACGCGACTTACAAATTCTCAGGCTTCCCAAGGGAGCGTGTTATCGGCTCGGGCACGGTGTTGGATACCGCCCGCTTGTGCGATGAATTGTCCAAAGAATTTAACGTTGCGCCGCAAAGCATCAACGCTTTTATGGTGGGCGAACACGGCGACAGCATTTTGGCGGCTTGGAGTTCGGCAACCGTTGCCGGGCAATCGGTAAAAGCCTATTTTGATGCTCAACCCAACGGCAAAGAACGCATGGAGCAAATCCGTTACGACGTGATGCGCGCCGCATACAAAATCATTGAAGGCAAAGGCGCAACGTATTACGGCATCGGCATGGGCTTGGCCCGCATTACCCGCGCCATTTTGCGCAATGAACGCGCGATTTTGCCCGTTTCCGCGCTGGTGGAAGGCGAATATGGCGAGCATGATGTGTTTATCGGCACGCCCGCCGTTATCGGCAGCAGCGGCATTGTGCGCATTATTGAGCAATCTTTGGATGCCGAAGAAAAACAAAAATTTGCAGATTCCGCCAACATCTTGCGTGGCTATCAAGAGAAAGTGCACGAATATTTGAAATAATCCGCAATATGAAAACCGCTTGGGTGTATTTGTTCGCCCAAGCGGTTTTTGTTTAGGCTGGGGCGTTTGCCAACCTCAAAGGCAGCCTGAAAACGAGTGTAACAAGTTTCTGCGCACAGATTTCAGGCTGCCTTATCGCGCCGCAAATGTATTGCATTGGTTAATATCCCCCGTTTGCAAGCCACGCTGCAACCATTTTTTGCGCTCCGCCGATGTGCCGTGCGTATAAGTGTGCGGCACAGTATAGCCTTGCGCACGCTGCTGCAAGGTATCATCGCCCACCGCTTCCGCCGCCATATACGCCTCTTCAATATCCCCATCTTCAAACAGCCCATCTTTTTGCGCGTAATAGCCCCACACGCCCGCATAGCAATCCGCCTGCAATTCCAGTTTTACCGATAACGCATTGGATTCTGTTTTGCCAACTTGCTGCTGCAAATTGTGCACCTTGCCAAGTGTGCCCAGCATGGTTTGCACATGATGCCCCACTTCGTGGGCAATCACATAAGCAAACGCCGCATCGCCTTCCGCGCCAAGCTGGTTTTTCATCGTATTGTAAAACGACAAATCAATGTACAACTTATTATCCGCAGGGCAATAAAACGGGCCTGCGCTGGCTTGACCTGTGCCACATCCCGTTCGCGTTGCGCCCGAATAAATTTGTAACACAGGCTCTTGATACGTTTTGCCCATTTTTTGAAAATACGCGCCCCATACTTTTTCCGTTTCACGCAATACAACCGAGCTGAGTTTATATAACTGCTGCTCTTGTTGAGAATATTGCGGTTGCTGGCGTGTTTGCTGCTGAGCATTGCTAAGCTGGTTCGCCCCGCCCACCAAACCGCTTAAATCCACGCCGTTGTAAGCACCAATTAACAAAATAATCAAACCAATGATGCCAATTGGTTTGCCGCCACCCATGCCGCCTCCGCCCGAGCTGCCACGCGCATCTTCAATATTGTTACTGCCTTCCCGGTCTTGCCAACGCATAAAAACTCCATTCAAAAATAAACGAAAAGCCCAAACAAACGTTTGGGCTTGAATATTTGGTGGCCAGAGGCAGGATCGAACTGCCGACACA
>ERZ773060.464-NODE-464-length-14069-cov-4.05202_pt1 | contig 14069 bp, 10 predicted proteins | sample MGYA00580628_ERZ773060 | MGnify/ENA primary metagenome ERZ773060 (study PRJEB29015, sample SAMEA2738019) | human oral metagenome | biome: human oral; feature: human-associated habitat; material: dental | place: China | collected 2045 ... | reverse complement strand
GATATGAAAACCGAAGTCAAAATCACAAAGCTACTAGAACTTCATCCAAAAAAAAATTTTTTTATTTCTAAAATTACAAATAGCAAGAATAGAGAAATGAAAATTAATAAATATAATAAAAATGAACTTATTTTACACAAATTTGGATATTATGAATCCTCTTCCAACGATTTTTATGATGAAGAAATATTGGATGTTGTAATCGTTCCTGCTCTTGCCTTTGATTCTAAGAAAAATCGGATTGGGTTTGGTGGAGGATATTATGACACTTTTTTGGAAAAAGTCAGAAAGAAAAATAATAAAGTTCTGTTTATTGGAGTTTGTTATGATTTTCAGATAATTGATAGCGTTCCAACTGAAAAACACGATATAACTTTAGATTTTGTAGTTAGCGAAAGTAAAATTATAATCTAACTCTGTTCTCGTTTTAAAATAGAATTGCTATATATAATTTTTAAAAAAAATATAAAAAAATAAATTTTTTTCCTTGAAATTATAAAAAAAAAATGATACTATATATTGCTAAAAAAAGAAAAGATTTGAATAGTGTAACATTAAAATATAAACTCTATTGGATAAGTTGGATATATTTAAGGATTAGAGCATATTTCAATTCGGACTACAACTAAAACTGAACCAGTCCGAATTTATTATTTTAAAATTTTTTATTGGTCATAAAAAAGTCTTTTAAGAAGGCTAAAATTTTAGAAAGGAGAGTTATTATGAAAAAAAAGTTGAAAAATAATAATTTTTTGATTCCATCCTTTTTAGCAGGCATAACGGGCTTGGGCTTTGGAAAAGCAGTAAACTCTAATAATAGTCCATCCATAAATATTTCAAGCGGCAATTCATTTTCAAATAAAAAAAACTTGTTGAATAACGAAAATATTGAATTTTCAAAAAATGAAGAAATTTACGATATTATAAAAAATAATTTAAAAAATGAAAACGAATTTAAAGTAGATTTTGGCTATACAGATGGTTTTCATAAAAGCAAGGATTATGATAAAAAAAATAATCATATTATAGATAATGACTTTGCAGAAAATGAAGCAACGATTCCTTACGTCATTATCAATCCTGCAAATGGTCCTTCTGACAAGGCTGATTATGACTATGTTGTTCAAATTAAAAAAAACAAGGAACTTGGAATTAAAAATCTTGGATATGTAACCACAAATGAATATACTAAAAGTATCAAAAAAGTATGTTCTGAAATTGACAAATATATACATTTTTATGGCTCTGATAATATTTCTGGAATTTTCCTTGATGAAGTTTCATCAGGTACAAATCCATTAGAAATTGATTATATGGCACAAATATATAATTATATAAAAAATAAGTATCCCGACTCAATCATAGTCGCAAATCCTGGAGGAACAGTAACAGACGAGATGTCTAAATACTCTGATTTATGGCTAACGAGTGAAGTATCTGCAAATAACTACATAAATCATTGGACTCCGAGAACTTACAATTTTGAAAATAATCCTGAAAATGCAAGCCGTATTGTCCATGTTGTTCACTCTGCAGCACCAGAACAGTACGAAACTCTACTAAAATTGTCAAAAGAACGAAATGCAGGATTTTTGATGATTACAACCGATGTTCCAAACGTTCCTTATGAAAATTTGCCACAAAATTTTGAAAACTTAATATTATCAATAAACAATCCTGAACTTGAAAATCTTTCAAATACAAGAAATGATTTAACTGAAACATCAATATTAGATAATTCATACATAAAATCCGAATCTATTGATTCAAAAAATTCTACATCCGAACAAATTGTGAAAAATATCCAAACGGAAAACTTCAATCATAATTCAGACCAGTTTGTATCTTCTGGAAAATACAGTATCGCTGGAAATCTTGAAATATCAAGCCTTGATTTTTGGAAACTTTTGGATTTCCATTATAAAGATAGCATAAAAAACTTCTCTAAAAATGTATTCAATTCCCATTTTGACTTTGGATACAGTATTTTAGAAGAATTTATTTTAAATGCTTCAAATAAAATAAGTAAATCTGGAGATTTTGAAATTGATTTTAACAAGAACTGGAATATTTAACAAAAAAATTAGCTGTTTCATAAGTATCATGATACAGCTTTTTTATATTATTATTCTACTTTTCACTCTTATCCACAATTACTTTTAATGAATGCCAGCTAAGTGTCGCACATTTTACTCTTGCAGGCATTTGAGCCACATATTCCATAAGAACAGCATCTCCTAATTTTTTACTTTCTTCACTTGTCAATTTTTCTTCCTGCTTCATCATTTTGAAAAACAAATTTACTTTTTCCTTTGCTTCTTCCATTGTCTTCCCTTTTACCAAGTCAATCAGCATAGCCATAGAAGCCGTTGAAATAGCACATCCGCTTCCAATAAAAGCGGCATCTGTTATTACTCCGTTTTCATCAGTTTTTATTTCAAGTGTCAAGTCATCTCCACAGTTTGGATTATGCCCACGTTCTGCAAATGTCGGATTTTCAATTTCACGATTTAGTTCCTTACGTCTGCTGTATTCCAGTATTGTCTGCTGATATATTTTTTCTAAATTCATATTAAACCTCCTTTTCAAATTTTTTTCTTTTATTTATTTTTCCTATAATTCAAAAACTTCCTTCACTTTTAAAAGTCCTTCTATCAGTTTATCAATATCCTCTTCATTGTTGTAAATGCTAAAACTTGCACGGCAGCACGAAGGCACTCCTAAATACTTCATTAAAGGCTGTGCACAATGATGCCCCGAACGAACTGCCACATTATACGAGTCAAGTATAAATGCCACATCATGAGAATGCACATTTTTTACATTAAAGGCAATAATTCCAGCACGCTCAACATCTTTTGTAAAATATGTTTCTACAAAATCTAACTTTTTCAATTTTTCTAAAGCAATTTCAGTAAGAGAGTTTTCAATTTCATTAATTTTCTCATAACTTATTTCTTCGATAAAATTAATTGCCTCTTCCAGAGTTACTGCCCCTTCCACATTTTGAGTTCCGCCTTCAAATTTATTTGGAAGTGGTGCAAACGTTGATTCCTGTTCTGTTACAAATTCAATCATATCTCCACCGTATAAGAATGGAGGCATTTTATCAAGAATATCTTTTTTTCCGTACATAACTCCAATTCCCATTGGTGTAAATAATTTATGTCCTGAAAATACAAGAAAATCTGCATCCAGTTCTTGAACATCGTGTTTAAAATGCAGCATCGACTGTGCAGCATCCACAAGAATGCGTATATTTTTATTCTTGTTTCGTGCAATTTCAATAATTTCCTTTATTGGCTGAATAACTCCTGTAACATTTACCACAGCGGAAATAGCCACAAGTTTTGTTTTATCTGACAATTTATTTTTAAAATCTTCAATATCAAATTGTCCATTTTCAGTAAGGTACACAAACTTTATCTTAGCATTTTTCTTTTTAGCCACAAACTGCCAAGGGACAATATTTGCGTGATGATTTGAAATTCCTAGAATTATTTCATCATTTTCGTTTATAAATTCCAGCCCGTAAGAATAGGCTATCAAATTGATTGATTCTGTCGTACTTTTTGTAAAAATAACTTCTTCTGAATATTCTGCATTGATAAACTTCTGTACAGTTTTACGTGCATTTGCCATCAAGTTTGAGGCTTCCATTGATAAAGTATGCGAACCACGCCCTGGATTACCGTTATATTTTTCATAATATTCCATAATTTTATCCAGCACTCTTTTTGGCTTTTGTGAAGTTGCCGCTGTATCAAGATAGTGATTATTTCTATTCTTAAATATTGGAAATTCTTTTCTGTAGTCCATTTTCCCTCCTCTTTATTTTTAATCATATTAATTATTTTTTTCTTCTTTAAGTTTTAAATCTTTAAAAAATATTTCAACTCTTCTGTTGTTATATCTCCCAATTTTCGTTTCATTAATATCAGAAGGCTCGCTTTCACCTTTTCCGATTATTTTAAAAGTAAATTTATTATCTAATCCATATTCTCTAAACAGTATTGCCACATTATTTGCTCTTATTAAAGATAATTTTTGATTATAATTTTTTGAACCAGTTGAATCTGTATGTCCTACAATATCAATTGAACCGCTAATTGCATATTTATTAAATGTTTCTGAAATTACTTTTAAATCAACTGTTTCACTTTCACGAGGAATTCTTTTATTTGTTTCAAAACCTCTAATAACACATTTTTTTTCAGTATAAAAATCACACGAAAAAAGAAGATTAGGTTTTTCATCAAACACTATTCCAGGTACAGCTTCTCCTAAACTCACTAAGTTTACACTAAATAACAGCCCCAAAAATAAAATTTTTTTCATAGCGTTCTCCTAAAAATATGAATTTACCCACAAGCAATACAAAAATTATATCACTTAGTGGGTATTTTTTCAAATTCATATTCTATTCTTTTAGATTCTTCTTTCCAGTTCTTCAAATAATTTTTCTCTTAACTTTTCGTCATCGATGTTATCCATTATTGGACGGAATGAAGATTCTACTATTAATTTTTTGGCTCTTCCTTCAGAAAGTCCACGGCTCATTAGATAAAATAATTTTGATTCATCAACTTTTCCGACAGAAGCAGCGTGTTCTCCGATAACATCATCTTCACTACAGAATAATGTTGGAATAGAGTCAGCCTTTATTTTATCATTTAATAAGATAGCAAATTCTCCTTCACGCCCTTCAGACTTGCTCGAACCTTGCTTAAAGTAAAGATTTCCACGAAATACTTTTTTAGCTGTATCTTTTACAGCCCCTCTTCCTTGAAGTTCCCCAATCGTTCTACGTCCACGGAAAACTACAGAATATTCCAAGTCCAGCTTTCTATCCTCATCAGCAAGGTATGCAGGCCATACATAAACTTCTGATGAATCTTCCTCAAGATAAGATTTATGGCTTATCGCATTAATCTTTCCACCTAATTCAACGCTGTAATATTGAGTTTTTCCTTGACCCAAAGTTTCAATTTTTGATGACTCAAAATTAGAACTTTTTGTATTTAAAGTCTGTATTTTTATAATTTTTACTTCTGCATTTCTTCCAGTGAACACTTTTATAATTCCATTGTGATAAACTGGTGTGTCGTCTTCTGAATCATAAGTAATAATTACTGTAACTTTTGCAAAGTCTTCTACTTCAATAACATTGTAGTCAACTAGAAAATTATTTTCTTTATTTGCACGATAATTTAAGTAAATTGGCTTTTCAATTTTTTTTCTTTCAGCAATTTTTAGATACTTCCCTTCATTACAAAAAGCAAGATTCTGTGTTTTAAAAAAGTCTCCTAGTCCATATTCATTATCATTTTTTAATCTTTCCAGCTCATCTATTGAATCACTAATATTTTTTATAGCAACTCCTTCTTGATTTCCATGCTTTATTTCTAGATTATTAAATTTCTTAAATGTTTCAGGCTCTTCGTATTGATAGCCTACTCTTGTCCAATTAACTTTTTCAAGCTTTTTATATTGTTCAAACTTTTCCAGTCTGTATTCACTATTTTCAAGATTTTGTATGCTTGATTTTTCTAACATTTTTGCTCCTTCCATTTTTCAGCAATTTGAGTTTTGCCTGTTTATCCGATTGTTCCTTCCAGTTCCAGCTCTATCAATTTATTAAGCTCTACAGCATATTCAAGTGGCAGTTCCTTAGAAATTGGCTCAACAAATCCTCTTACAATCATAGCCTTTGCTTCATCTTCGCTTATACCTCTTGACATAAGATAAAATATTGCTTCGTCACTTATTCTTCCGATTTTTGCTTCATGTCCAATATCTACACTATCGTTATTTATATCAATTATTGGTATAGTGTCTGATGTTGATTCATTATCTAGCATCAGTGATTCACATTCTACAGTTGATCTTGCTCCAGTTGCTTCTGGCAATACTTTTAAAAGCCCTCTATAAAATGCTGTTCCTCCATTTTTGGAAATTGATTTTGAATGAACTGTTGAACTTGTCTGTTTTCCTTGATGAATAATTTTACATCCTGTATCCAAATATTGTCCAGCCGCTGCAAATGTAACTCCTGTAAATTCACATCTTGAACGATCACCTTTTAGAATACTCATTGGGTAAAGCATCGAAACTCTTGATCCAAATGATCCAGAAATCCACTCAACTACTCCATCATCTTCCACTATTGCTCTTTTTGTATTAAGATTGTACATATTTCTTGACCAGTTCTCAATTGTTGAATATCTTAATCTTGCCCCTTTTCTTACAAATAATTCAACCGCTCCTGCATGCAATGCATTTTTTTGATATTTTGGAGCAGAACATCCCTCGATATAGTGCAAATCAGCTCCTTCGTCTACAATAATAAGCGTATGCTCAAATTGCCCTGCTTCAGGTGCATTCAATCTAAAGTATGATTGTAAAGGCATATTTACCTTTACTCCTTTTGGAACGTAGATAAATGATCCTCCAGACCATACTGCCCCATGTAATGCCGCAAATTTATGATCATTAACTGTAATTAATGTCATAAAATATTCCTTTAGCATATCTTCATATTCTACCATTGCAGTTTCAATATCTGTATAAATTACACCTTGTTCTTTCAATTCTTTATGAATGCTGTGATAAACTACTTCCGAATCATATTGTGCTCCTACTCCTGCAAGTGACTGCTTTTCAGCCTCAGGAATCCCAAGTCTGTCAAATGTATCTCTTATATAACTTGGTACATCATCCCAGTTTTCATTCATTGGTGCCGAATCAGGTTCCAAATAATGCACAATATCATTTACATCAAGATCTGATAAATCTGGACCCCAGTCAGTCATAGGTTTTGAATTGTAAACTTCTAATGCCTTTAATCTAAATTCTTTCATCCACTCAGGCTCATTTTTTCTTTCTGAAATTTTTTTGATAATTTCAGGAGTAAGTCCCTTTTCAGCCTTATATTTATAACGTCCTTCATCTTTTATATCATAGACACCACGTTCAATGTCTGCAACATATGTTTTTTTTCTATTTTCCATTATTCCCACACTTTCTATTCTGTATTAATTATAATCCTAATTCTTCCTTCATTTTAGCATAACCATCTTTTTCAATGCTTTCAACTAATTCCTGCCCACCTGTCTTAACAATTTTTCCATTCATCAAAATATGAACAAAATCAGGCTTTAAATAATCCAGCACTTTATCATAGTGTGTAATTATAAGTAAAGCTGTATCTTTAGTCTTTAATTTTTGAACACCTTCAAATACAACTTTTGTAGCGTCAATATCAAGTCCAGAATCAGTTTCATCTAGAATAGCCAATTTTGGCTCTAAAACTGCCATCTGTAAAATTTCATTCTTTTTCTTTTCTCCACCAGAAAACCCTACATTTAAATGTCTATCTGCATATTCAGGATTAATGTGAAGTTTTTCCATTTTTTCCACTAATTCATTATGAAATTGCATCAAATATTGCTTTTCCCCAGTAACAGCCTCTTTTGCTGTTCTCAAAAAGTCCTCTACAGTAAGCCCTGGTATTTCTTCAGGATATTGAAATGATAGGAAAATTCCTTTTTTAGCTCTTTCATCAACAGCATCTTCATTAATATTCTCTCCATCCAAAATAATTTCTCCATCAACTAATTCGTGTTTTGGATGTCCCACAAGAATACTTGCAAGTGTAGATTTTCCAGCTCCATTAGGCCCCATAATTACATGAACTTCTCCTTTGTTTATAGTCAAGTTCAATCCTTTTAGAATCTCTTTCCCTTCTACTTCAGATTTTACATTTTTCAATTCTAACAAACTCATGCTAATTTTACCTCCAAAATATTTTATATATAAATTTATTTGTTTTACAAATTAAATTACACTTTATATTCTATCAAAAATTTGTAATAAAATCAATTATGAAAATTTTACTATTCTCAAATTACAATACTTTATTACACAAATATAATGCTAAAATTTCATCTAATTATTATAAATTTTTCAATCCAAATACAAAAATCTAATATTTCCAAATATTTAAAATATAATTTCAGCAAATCAATGAAGTATTTATACAGCTGCAAATGTCCAAAATTTATTAAACATTTAATATTTAACTCAAAATCAAAATAAATTATAGCCAATTAACTTAAAATTTGAATCATATATAAAAGTCAACGAAATTTCTTTTCATTTTATACTGAAATTACCATAAAATAAGAAAGTGAAAAAAAACACTTGAGTTTTTTGATAAAATAGAGTATTATATAAATTGTAAGGAATGTAACAAAATATATGCTTTATTTTAGGAGGAAAAATGGCAGTAGTTAAGGATTTAGAAAGTTTAAAGGAACTTATTCAAAGAGTTAGAAAAGCTCAAGAAGAATTTGCAACATTTGATCAGGAAAGAGTCGACAAAATTTTTAGAAAAGTGGCTCAAAAAATGAATGATGAGAGAATTACTCTGGCAAATTTGGCAGTAGCAGAAACTGGAATGGGAATCGTAGAAGATAAAGTTATAAAAAATCACTTTGCTTCTGAATATATTTACAATAAATACAAAGACGAAAAAACTTGTGGAGTATTGGAAGATGACAGATCTTACGGAGTTAAAAAAATTGCAACTCCAATAGGAATTATCGCAGGTATTGTACCAACAACAAACCCGACTTCAACAGCGATGTTCAAAACATTAATATCATTAAAAACAAGAAATGCAATAATATTTTCACCACACCCAAGAGCAAAGCAGGCGACTATTGAAACAGCTAAAATTGCATTGGAAACAGCAGTAAAATACGGAGCTCCAAAAGATATAATCGGATGGATTGATGAGCCAAGCGTAGAACTATCAAGAGAACTTATGGCAAGTGCTGACTTAATACTTGCGACAGGTGGACCAGGAATGGTTAAATCTGCTTATTCATCAGGAACTCCTGCAATTGGAGTTGGAGCTGGAAATACGCCAGTTGTAATTGACAAATCAGCAGATATAAAAATGACTGTAAACTATATTTTAATGTCTAAAACATTTGATAACGGAGTAATCTGTGCAACAGAGCAATCTGTAATTATAGACAAAGAAATTTATGACAAAGTTAAAACCGAATTTTTGAACAGAGGAGCCTATATCCTTAACGACGAAGAACTAAATAAAGTAAGAGAAGTATTATTTATAAATGGAAATCTAAACGCTGATATAGTTGGAAAAAGTGCGTATGTTATTGCAGATATGGCAGGATTTGAAATTCCAAAAAGTTCAAAAGTGTTAATTGGGGAAGTTGAGTCTACTGGAATTGAGGAACCATTTGCACACGAAAAATTATCGCCAGTGCTTGCAATGTATAAGTCAGAAGATTTTGAAGATGGACTTAAAAAAGCTGATGAATTAGTAAAACTTGGTGGATTGGGACATACATCTTCGTTATATATTAATTTAGCTGAAAAAGAAAAAATAGATAAATTTGGAAGATTGATGAAAACAGGACGTACATTAATCAATATGCCAGCATCACTTGGAGCAATCGGAGATGTATTCAACTTTAAATTAGAACCGTCATTAACACTTGGATGCGGTTCATGGGGAGGAAATTCTGTGTCAGAAAATGTAGGAGTAAAACACTTATTAAACGTAAAAACAATTGCAGAAAGAAGAGAAAATATGTTATGGTTCAAAGTTCCTGAAAAAATTTATTTCAAATACGGATCACTTCCGACAGCTTTAGAAGAATTGAAAGGAAACCACAAAAAAGCATTTATCGTAACGGATAAAGTATTGGCTGAACTAGGATATACAGAACATATTACAAAAGTACTTGACAGCATACATATCGATTATAGAATATTCTCAGAAGTAAAAGAAGATCCAACATTAAGTTCAGCTCAGGCTGGAGCAAAAGCAATGCTTGAATATAATCCTGACATTGTTATCGCTCTTGGTGGAGGTTCTGCAATGGACGCCGCTAAAATTATGTGGGTATTGTATGAACATCCAGAACTTCGATTTAGAGATTTGGCAATGAGATTTATGGATATTAGAAAGAGAATTGTTGAATTCCCTGAAATGGGTAAAAAAGCTAAATTTGTTGCAGTAGCAACATCGGCTGGAACTGGCTCGGAAGTAACTCCATTTTCTGTAATTACAGATGATGAAACTGGAATCAAATACCCTCTTGCAGATTATGCATTGACACCAAATGTAGCAATTAACGATCCTGAACTTATGCTTACAATGCCAAAAGGACTTACAGTAGCTTCTGGAATTGACGTATTTACACATGCTCTTGAATCCTATGTTTCAGTTATGGCGACAGAATACACAAAACCTTATTCAAAAGAAGCGGCTAGACTTGTATTCAAATACTTGCCAGAATCAGTAGAATTAGGTTCAAAAGCAATTAAAGCAAAAGAAAAAATGGCAAATGCCTCTTGCCTTGCAGGAATGGCTTTTGCAAATGCATTCTTAGGAATAAACCACTCGCTTGCACACAAACTTGGAGGAAAATTCCACGTTCCACACGGTATCGCAAATGCTATGCTTCTTGAAGAAGTTATCCGTTTCAATGCAGCTGAGGCTCCAACAAAGATGGGATTATTCCCTCAATACAGATATCCTGATGCAATGCAAAGATACGCTGAAATGAACGATTATCTAGGATTTGGCGGAAATACTAAAGAAGAAAAAGTAGAAAATTTAATTAAAGGAATTAATGAATTAAATAAAAAAATAGGAATCCCAGCAAGCATTAAAGAATGGGGAGTGCCTGAAAAAGACTTCTTGGAAGCTGTGGACGAAATGTCGCTAGACGCTTTCGATGACCAATGTACTCCAGCTAACCCAAGATACCCACTAATGGATGAATTAAGAGAAATTTACTTGAAAGCTTACTACGGAAAAGAATGGGAAAATGAAAAAGAAAGAGTTGGAAAAATTTTAGGGTTTTAATCTATGTTTATGAAAAAAATAAAGTAAAAAAATAAGGGATTTTCTCAAAATAGAGATTATCCCTTTTTAAATTATTCAGATTTCATAAATTTAGCAACAAATTTTGTTCCTTTGTTCAATTTACTTTCAACATCAATACTTGCATTATGCTGCTCAATAATTTTTGCAACTAATGAAAGCCCTAATCCAAAACCTTTATTTACTTTTTTGTTTCGTGAGTCATTTACTTGGTAAAATCTACCCCAAATAAGATTTTTATCCTCTTCTGGTATTCCAATTCCATTGTCTTCAATTTCCATAACACAATTTTCATTTTCTGAATATAATTTTACATTTATTTTATCTTTTGTAAATTTCATTGCATTATTAAGTAAATTGTCAAGTAATCTTTCAATCATTACTTTATCTGCGTTTATAAATATATTTTGTTCAATATTTTTTGAAACTTTTATATTTTTTTCGCTTAAAAGATTTTTATAATCTTCTAATATTTTTTTCATTGTTTCTGAAAAATTTATCTTTTGCAATTCAATAACAGTCTGCTTTTCTATTTTGGAAAGTTCCATTATTTGATTTATCAGTTCCGACATTCTTTTTGCCTGACGCTGAATCACAGAAAAGGAGTCCTTTGCTTCTTCCATAGTGTCTGCATATTCCAGCGAATACTGACTTTCTGTAAGTATAACGCTCACAGGTGTCCGAAGTTCGTGCGAAACATCTGAACTGAACTGTTTTTCACGTGTATAGGAATTTTCAAGCGAATTTAGCATTTCATTAAAGGTATCTGCCATCCTGTGTATTTCATCTTTTCCTTCATCAATTTTGATTCTTTTGGAAAAATCACCGTTTTTTTGAATTTCTGAAGCTGTATCTGATATTTTGGCTACAGGATTTAGAGCTTTTTTTACAATTCTGTATCCGCCATAAACTATTATTAACAATAATAATGGACTTAAAATTAAAATTATAATAAGCAGTTTGCTTACTTCATCAGATAACTGATTTACTGGAACAATTCCTCTAACCCATTCTCCTCCAGAATTTTCTATTTTTTTATCGAAATAATAATATTTTTCTCCATTCTTTTCATAAGTTCTGACAGTGTTTTCTTTATATTTTAATGTCAAATCAAATCCTCGTGGCGACATTCCGCCCATTTCTATCCCTTCACTATTGTACTTAACAAAGTAAATCCCGTCATCAAATTCATCAAACTCATTAGGATCTGAAACCATTTCAACAGTCATTTCAATTACAGCCTCCATCAATTCTCGATGGTTCAAGTCTCCTGTCATCTTATTTGCAACGGTAAATGATACTGTTAGCATAATCGAAATTAAGATTACCACAAAAACAGTATACCAAAGAGTTACCTTCACAGTAATTGGAAAGTCCCCCCAAATTTTATTTAATTTATTTTTCAAAACTCAATTATTCCTTTCTTTTCAAAAAATTCCTAATAATTAATTTATTTGAACTAATCCTCTTTTATAACATATCCAAGTCCTCTTTTTGTATAAATTATCTGTTTTCCATTTTCTATATCTATTTTTTTCCTAATATTTTTTATCAAAACGTCAATTATATTAGAATCTCCTTCATAATCAAAGTCCCACACATGCTCCTTAATCTGATCTCTGCTTAAAATCCGATTTTTGCTTTGCATGAGATATTCCAAAACTTCGTATTCTTTTCCTGTTAATTCTATCTGCTTTCCAGCTCTTGTTACTGATTTTTCTGAAGTATCCAAAATCAAATCTCCTATCACAAGCTTATTTGAACTATTTCCATATTTTCTTCTCACGACTGCCCTAATTCTTGCCAAAAGCTCATTAAAGTCAAATGGTTTTACAATATAATCATCAGCTCCCAAATCAAGCCCTTTTACTTTATCATCTGCACTATCCCTTGCAGTAAGCATAAGAACAGAAGTATGATTTCTTTTATCCCTAAGTTTTTTTATAACTTCAAATCCATCTACTTTTGGCATCATAATATCCAGAATTACTAAATCGTATTCACTATATTCCAGATAATCTAACGCTTCTTCTCCGTCTAGCACGCTATCTACACTATATCCATTTTTTTTTAGATACCTTGTTACAACATTATTCAAATCTACTTCATCTTCTGCCAGCAAAATTTTCATATTTAATTCTCTCCTGTATTATTTTTAGCAAATGCTAAAATCTTAAGTTTCTATTATTCTAATATATACTCAAACCTATTTAAAATTAAACTACTAAAAATTATATAAATTTAAGGTTTGAGTAAAATAGTCATAACTTTTGAGTTTTGTTTTAAAGCAGTTTTACTATATATCTAAAATTCATCAACAATCTTCATTCCTCTCTCCCTCAGTTCTCCAGCATACTCCTGTGCCGTCCTGTAATCTGTAATAATCACGAGCTGATTCCCGCTCTGAATCAATGTATCTCCTCGTGCGATACTATCCTTCCCAGCTTTACGCACACTCACGATTAACAGATTTTCTGGTAATTTAAGCTCTTTTACCATTTTATTGTCAAATTCGGAATTTGCTCCAACAGGAATTAAAAGTGTTACTATCTTGTCTTTTACATTTTTTCCATCTGGCTTTATACCAATTTCGATTTTTTTATTTTTCCACCATTTTTCTAATATTTCCAATCTTTTAGCACGTTTCTGTATTCTTCTCTTTTCCTTGTCTTCTTCTAAAATTTGCTTATGAAACATATTAAAATAAAGTCTTTCATAAATTGGCTCCATTTTAAGCAATTCTGTAAAAATATAAGTTATTGTGCAGACAATTATTAGCATATAAAGATATGAAAAGTTACCTGTCATTTCCAAAATTAATGTAATTCCAGTTATTGGAGCTCTCACAACTGCTGTAAAATATGCAGCCATTCCAAGCAGCATAAAATGTACAATTATCTCATCCGGAACTGAAAAATAATTATTCAATATCTCACCATAAACTTTTCCTATCAAAGCTCCTACTACAAGCATTGGCAGGAAAATTCCTCCTGGTGCTCCTGTTGCATAACAAAACATTGTATAAAAGAATTTAAGAAGTAAAATTATAACGATTGTTTTTAACATTACATTTTTTCCAAACATTTCCTCTATAAGTTCATGTCCTCCGCCTGTAATATCTCTAAAAAATACTGCTACAATA
>ERZ773060.463-NODE-463-length-14092-cov-4.63724_pt1 | contig 14092 bp, 15 predicted proteins | sample MGYA00580628_ERZ773060 | MGnify/ENA primary metagenome ERZ773060 (study PRJEB29015, sample SAMEA2738019) | human oral metagenome | biome: human oral; feature: human-associated habitat; material: dental | place: China | collected 2045 ... | reverse complement strand
CCGCGTACTGTCTTCGGCGATGCGCCTTGTCTGAAACTTTCGGTGGATGGCTATAAACGGGGCGGCGGGGTGCCGCCCTTAGCAATATTCGTGCCAATGCGGTAAACTGCGCGCCATTACACTACAAGAGGCAATGTTTTATGGCGTATTTGACCTGGAAGGCGCTGCATATCATCGGCATGGTGTGCTGGTTTGCCGAATTGTTTTACCTGCCACGACTCTATGTTTATCACGCGATGGCGCAGGACGGTGGCGATGCCACCACGATGCGCCGTTTTTGTGTGATGGAGCGCAAGCTCTATGTCATGGGGCATATCGGCATGGGGCTGACGCTGGTGTTTGGCGGACTGCTGCTGTGGGCAGGTGGTTGGGCGCATTTGATTGGCCGGGGCTGGCTGCACGCCAAGCTGGTTTTGGTCGCGGGGCTGGTCGCCTACCAAATCGTTTGCGGCCGCATCAACCGCACCTTTGCCGCAGGTCTTAATCGCCGCAGTCACAAGTTTTACCGTTTTTTCAATGAGGTGCCGAGCGTGGCCTTGATTGCCATTGTCCTCCTCGCCTCGCTCAAGCCGTTTTAACCGGAGGTTTTATGCAATCTGTCCCGCTTTCCGCCGATATTGGCAGTTTTCAGCAGCACGGCAGCGCGTTTTGGGACGCGCATGGCCCTTACCGCACGCTGCACCAGATTAATCCCGCGCGTTTGCAGTTCATTGAGCGTTTTGTTGATTTGCAGGGGCTGCGTGTGCTGGATGTCGGCTGCGGCGGCGGCATTTTGAGTGAGGCGCTGGCGGAACGCGGCGCGTCGGTGGTCGGCATTGACCTCGCCGAATCCGCGCTACAGGCGGCGGAAGCGCACCGTGCCGGGCAGGCGGTGGAATATCGCCTCGAATCCAGCCGTGATGCGGTCGCGCGTGGCGAGTCGTTCGACGCCGTCACCTGCATGGAGATGCTGGAGCACGTCTCCGATCCGGCGGCGGTGCTGCGCGATATTCACGCGCTGCTGAAGCCGGGTGGTTGGGCGTTTTTTTCGACGGTAAACCGCACCGTGAAGGCGCGCCTCGGCGTGATTTGCGCCGCCGAATACCTGCTGCGCCTGGTGCCGCAGGGCACGCATCAATATGACTGGTTCATCAAACCGGCGGAGCTTGCGCGCATGGCAACGCGCGCCGGGCTGACCCCGGTCGCCTTCTGCGGCATGGATTATTTGCCGCTGCGGCAAACGGCGCGGCTGTCACGCCACCTCGACATCAATTATTTGTTCGCCGCGCGCAAGGAGGCGGCGTGAGCGCGCCCTATCAGGCGGTGTGGTTCGATTTGGACGGCACGCTGCTTGACACCGCGTCCGACCTCATCGCCGCCGTCAATCGCGCCCTGGTGCAACACGGCTACGATGCCGCGCCGCCGGAGGCCATTCTGCCCTACGCCGGACACGGTTCGCGCGCGATGCTGCGCCATGCGCTTGCCGCCGAGGCGGACGACCCGCGCCTGCCCGTGTTGCAGGACGCCTTTTACGCCGATTATTTGCAACACATCGCCGACCATACCCGCTGGTTCCCCGGCATGGAAGACCTGCTGGCGGCGCTGGAAGCGCGCGGCGTGCCTTGGGGCGTCGTCACCAACAAGCTGGAGCGCTTCACCTACGCCATCGCCCGCCATTTCGGTTTTGAGCTGCGCGCGGCGGCGCTGGTCTGCGGCGACACCCTCGCCGTTGGCAAACCCGACCCGGCACCGCTCGCCTACGCCTGCTCGCTCGTCGGCGTCAGGCCGGAGCGCTGCATCATGATTGGCGACAGCAACGCCGACATCCGCGCCGCCACTCGCGCCGGGATGCCGTCGATTTACTGCGACTACGGCTACACCAGCCGCGCCGAACTCGCCGCTGCTGACCGCCCGCTCGCTTTCGTGGCGGACGTCGCCGCGCTGCGCCCTTACCTCTTGGGAGTTGAACCATGAAAACCATCCTCCTCACCGGCGCCTGCGGCGGCATCGGCCAGGCGCTTGCCCGCGCGCTCGACGCCGAAGGTCATCACCTGCTGCTGCTCGACCTCGACCCGCTCTCGCTGGAAGCGCTCGACGACGAACTGCGCGGCGACCACACCCTCGTGCCGTTTGACCTGTGGCGCAGCGGCTACGACGCCTACAGCCGCCTCGCCGCGATGATTGGCGAAGACCACGGCAAACTGGACGCGCAAATCCATCTGGCGGCGGTATGCGGCGGCCTGCGCCCGCTCATCCACGACGACCCCACCGCCTGGCTGCAAGGGCTGCAAGTGAACCTGACCGCGCCGCTGTGGCTGTTCCAGACGCAGCGCGAACTGCTGCAAGCGGGCGACAACCCGCGCGTCATCTTTAGCCTGCACAGCCAGCACCGCGTGCAAAGCGCCTACTGGCACAGCTACGGCGTCGCCCAGGCCGCGCTGGAAAAACTCATCGCCACCCTGCACGCCGAAAAACACGCCTACCCGGCCATCGGCTTCGCCACCGTGGACCCCGGCTGGGTCGATACCCCCTTGAGCCGCGCCGTCTATCCCGCCGGACAGGCAAACTGGCGCGATGCCGACGCCGCCGTGCCGCTCTACCTCGACGCCCTGCGCGGCACCCCCGCACCGCTGGAGCATTACGCATGAGCGACACCCGCCTTGACCACGCCCGCGACGTGCTGCGCCTCGAAGCCGACGCCGTGCGCGCGCAAATCGACCAACTCGGCGCGCCCTTCCTCGCCGCCTGCGACCTGCTGCTTGCCACGCGCGGCCACATCATCGTCACCGGCCTCGGCAAATCCGGCCACATCGGCGAAAAAATCGCGGCAACCCTCGCCAGCACCGGCACGCCCGCCTTCTTCGTCCACGCCGCCGAAGCCGGACACGGCGACCTCGGCATGATTACCGCCGACGATACCATCCTCGCCATCTCCTACTCCGGCGAAAGCCAGGAAATCCTGATGATGCTGCCGATTGTGCGCGCACTCGGCGTCAAAACCATCGCCATTACCGGCCGCCCGCAATCAGCGCTGGCACAACAGGCCGACCTGCACCTGCCCATCATTATCGAAAAAGAAGCCTGCCCGCTCGGCCTCGCCCCAACCACCAGCACCACCGCCACGCTGGCACTCGGCGACGCGCTTGCCATCACCCTGATGCAGGCACGGCAATTCAACGAACAGGACTTCGCCCGCTCGCACCCCTACGGCAGACTGGGACGGCGGCTGATGACCAAAGTCGGCGACGTCATGCGCCGCGACGCCGCCGTGCCGCAAGTGGCGCTGGACGCCAGCGTGCAAACCGCGCTGTTTCAAATCACCGACAAAGGCCTCGGCGTGACACTCGTCAGCGACGGCGAGCGCCTGCTCGGCATCTTCACCGACGGCGACCTGCGCCGTGCGCTGGAAAAATACCCGGACGCCTTGCAACGCCCCATCGCCGAAGTCATGACCCGCGACCCGCAAACCACCGCGCCCGCCGTGCTTGCCGCCGCAGCGCTACAACAGATGGAAGCACGCCACATCACCGCGCTGCCGGTACTGGACGGCGAACGCATCGCCGGCATCATCCACATCCACGACCTGCTGCGCGCGGGGGTGGCGTGATGTTTGAATTTACATACACGATGAGCGCTCCCCTGTATGTAAAGGAGCCGCGCCCATGACCCGCCGCGACCTCATCTGGACGACCGCCGCCGTCCTCGTCGCCCTGTGGTGGTGGCAGCGCGAAAACAGCGGCAGCACCGCCCCCGCCGCCGAAGACCCGGTACGCCTCTCGCTGGAAAACAGCACCCTTTACCAATACGACGCCGACGGCCTGCAAGTGAGCGTCCTGCAAAGCCCGCGCGCCGAACACCTCAAAAGCGGCGAAGACCGCCTCTACCAGCCACAAATGCGCGCCCGCCTGCAAAACGGCGAACGCCAATTGCGCGCGGCGCTGGCCGAGCGCAACGACGCCAAAAACCTGATAACCCTCAGCGGCGGCGTCCACGGCGAACAAAAGAGCGGCACACACCACTACCAAATCGACACCGCGAGCCTGCACTACCACCCCGAAAGCCAAATCGCCGAAACCGCCGACCCGATAACCCTTGCCAGCGAAACCAGCCGCACCGACGCCATAGGCGCACGCTGGGACATGAACAGCAACCGCATCACCCTCGACCACGACATCAGGAGCACCTATGAAACCGCCCGCTAAAACCCTGCTCGCACTCGCCTTCCTCGCGACCATTGCCCACGCACAAGAAAAAGCGACCAACAACCCGCAGCAACTGCCCATCAACCTCAAGGCCGACAGCGGCGAATACGACGCCAACACCGGCATCGCCACCTACACCGGCCACGTCGTCGTGACGCAAGGCGAAATGAACCTGAAAGGCGACAAAATCGTCATCCGCCTGCAAGAGGGCAAAATCCACACCATCGAAAGCTGGGGCAACCCGACCACCTTCCACTACGTCCCCGCCAAAGAGCCGCCGATAGACGGCAGCGGCCAATACATGAAATACACCGTGCTGACCTCCACCGTCGAAATCGACAAAAACGCCCACGTCAAACAGGACAAAAACGAAACCCGCGCCGACCACCTCACCTACAACCTCAAACAAGAGCGCGTCAGCGGGCGCGGCGTCAACATGACCTTCCAGCCAAAAACCAAATAACCATGCTCATCGCCGAACACCTCGAAAAAAACTACCGCAACCGCCGCGTGGTCAAAGACGCCAGCTACCAAGTGGACGCCGCGCAAGTCGTCGGCCTGCTCGGCCCGAACGGCGCGGGCAAAACCACCAGCTTCTACATGACCATCGGCCTCGTCCGCCCCGACCGTGGCCGCATCCTGCTGGACGGTGCGGACATCACCGCGCTGCCCGTACACCGCCGCGCCCGCCTCGGCCTCTCCTACCTGCCACAAGAAGCCAGCGTCTTCCGCAAACTGAGCGTGCGCGACAACATCCTCGCCATCCTCGAACTCGCCACCGACCTCAACAAACCCGACCGCGAAGCGCGCGCACACGAACTCATGCAAGACCTCGGCATCGCCAGCCGCGCCGACACCCTCGGCCAAAGCCTCTCCGGCGGCGAACGGCGACGGTGCGAAATCGCGCGCACCCTTGCCTGCAACCCGCGCTACATCCTCTTGGACGAACCCTTCGCCGGGGTGGATCCCATCGCCGTTGGCGACATCAGAAACATCATCACCCACCTCACCGATCGCGGCATCGGCGTGCTCATTACCGACCACAACGTGCGCGAAACCCTGAAAAGCTGCGACCGCGCCTACATCCTCTCCGACGGCGCCATCATTGCCGCAGGCGCGCCCGCCGAAATCGTCGCCAACGAAGAAGCGCGGCGGGTGTACCTCGGCGAAGACTTCACCCTCAACTAACCGGCATAAGGACCATGCAACAAAACCAGAGCCTAGACCTCAGCCTCAAACAAAGCCTCACCCTCACCCCGCAACTCCAGCAGGCGATCAAACTGCTCAACATGAACAGCCTCGACCTGCAAACCGAAATCAGCGCCATGCTGAGCCAAAACATCATGCTGGAGCGCAAAAACGACTACCAGCAAGAGCGCGGCAGCCCGGGCGAAAGCGAAAACGAAGACGGCGACTACGAACCCGAAACCGGCCTGCTCAACCACCTCTCCGGCGAACTCGAATACGACAGCACCTGGGAAGAACACTACGACTACGACTGGAAAGACCACCAGCCCTACCAGGAAGAAGACCCCAACCTCGAACTCTACCTCAGCGGCCGCCCCGACCTCGGCGCCTGGCTCGAAGAACAAATCAGCCAAATGCCGCACCTGAGCGAAGCCCAGCGCCAGGCGGCACTCACCATCGCCTTTGAACTCGACGACGACGGCTACTTCCGGGCCGACATCGCCCAACTCGCGCACACCCACCAACTGCCGCCCGAACAACTCCAGCGCGGCCTGCGCATCGTGCAACAATGCCAGCCGACCGGCATCGGCGCGCGCGACCTCGAAGAATGCCTCAACCTGCAAATCGCGGCATTACCGAAAGACACCCCGTGGCTGGCCGAACTCCAACAAATCATGCGGCGTTACTTCGGCTTCATCAGCAAAAACCCGGCGATGATCCGCCAGCGCCTCGAAATGAGCGCCGAGACCTACGACCACGCCATCGCGCTGCTGCGCAGCCTCGACCCGCGCCCCGGCCAAAGCTACAGCGAAGCAGCCCCGCAATACATCGAACCCGAAATCATCGTCCGCGAAAAAAACGGCATCAGCTACATCGAAACCAGCGACAACATCCGCCCCGAACTCACCCTGAACCAGGACTACCTCAAAATCGCCGAAGCCGCCAAAGGCGCGGACAAAACCCTGCTGCAAGCCCAACTGCAAGAAGCGCGCTGGTTCCTCACCGCCATCGACAAACGCGCCGACACCATCCGCCGCGTCGCCCACCTCATCGTCGCTCTGCAACAAGACTTCTTCCAGGAAGGCGAAGCGGCGATGCGGCCCCTGTCCAGACAAAAAGTCGCGGAAATGCTGGACATCCACGAAAGCACCGTCAGCCGCGCGGTGAACGGCAAATACCTGATGTGCAAACGCGGCATCTACGAGCTGCGCTACTTCTTCTCGGCACAACTGGAAAACAGCGATGGCGACGACCAGTCCATCGTCGCCATCAAGGCACTGATTGCCGACATCATCGCCAAAGAAAACCCGGCCAAACCGCTCTCCGACCAAAAAATCACCGACATCCTCACCGAACAGGGACACAAAATCGCGCGCCGCACCGTCACCAAATACCGCGAAAGCCAGGACATCCCGACCACCGTATTGCGGCGCAAACGCTGAGCGTCCGTTGTATAGCAATCCTCACAAATCCTTGTACGGCGCGGGTTTCCCTAAAAAATAGCTTCGCCATTTTTTTTAGGGTGCCCGGTCAGGCGACGCAACACCGTATGAGGCTTTCGGGGGATGGCTATAAACCGGCTCGTAGTGGTGGGTGTCGGTGGTTCGATGGCGGCGGTTATTCCTGGCAATACGGGCAATAGACGGTGCTGCGGCCGTTAATCACCATGTTTTGCAGCGGGCGCTGACAGCGCGGGCAGGGTTCGCCGCTTTTGCCGTAGGCGGCAAGTGTCTGCGCGAAGTAGCCGTGGGTGCCGTCGGGGTGGGTGAAATCGCGCAGGGTGGTGCCGCCCTGTTCTATGGCGGCGCGCAGCACGCTTTTGATGGCATCCGCGAGGCGGCTGCAGTCGGCGCGGCTGAGGCTGTCGGCGGCACGGGCGGGGTGTATGCCGCTCGCAAACAGTGCTTCGGTGGCGTAGATGTTGCCGACGCCGACCAGGTAGCGCTGGTTCATGATGTGGGTTTTGATGGCGGCGGTTTTGCCGCGGGTTTGTGCGTGGAGGCGGTCGCCGTTGAAGGTGTCGTCCAGCGGTTCGTCGCCCAGTGTGGTGAGACTCGCCGGTGGCCGGGCGGGGTCAATCAGGGCGATGTGGCCGAAGCGGCGCGGGTCGTGCAGGCGCAGTTCGTGACCGTCATCAAGGGCGATGGTGACGTGGTCGTGTTTTTTGCGCGGGCTGTCGGCGGGGACGACGCGCAGCGCGCCGCTCATGCCAAGGTGGATATGCAGCGCGAGTTCGGGCTGGTCGGCGTGCAGGACGAGGTGTTTGCCGCGCCGCTCGACGCGGGTGATGGTGTGGCCGCGGAGGCGGTTGAGTGCGGAGACATCGAGCGGTTGTCGCAGTTTGGCGACTTGGGCGGTGATGGCACGGATGCGGCGGCCTTCGAGGTGCGGCGTGATGCCGCGGCGGGTGGTTTCGACTTCGGGCAGTTCGGGCATGGTAGGGGTGTCTGGCGGGTTTTGCGTGGCCTTAAAAAAGGTGCGCCAGGGCGCACCTTGTGGTTTTCAGAGCCTGCTCAATATCTTGGTGCGAGGCGGATGCGTGCAGGTTGGAACGGGATGCAGGGTGCAAGACGCAGGTAATGTGGGCTACTTTGTCAAGTCTTGTAATCCCGCAGCCCGCCCAATCCTGCGCGCATGACGCCTGTAGCGGATGTTGGGCAGGTTCTTATTGTCCCGTGCTGATTTTCAGGTTGTATTTGGCGGTTTCGTTGCGCTTGGCGGCGGCGTCAAGTAGGTAAACGCGCACGCGGTATTCGCCGCTGTGTTTGGCGACGCCGGTGTACTGGTTGCCGCTCACGGTGCCGTTATGCACGGCTTCTTCGCCTTTCGGCGGCAGCAGGTTGAAGTGGGTGTTTTTGTTGGCGCTGCTGAGCAGGACGTTGACCGCCTGACCCTGTTTGATGTTCACCGGGTATTCGCGGGTTTCGCTGCCGCTGATATGGCCGTCAATGTTGCGGTTGTCCGCGGGCGGCGGGACTACGGTAGCGGCTTTGGCCGCAGCCTTGCCGGTGGTAATGGTGAGGTTGTATGGCGCCGTTTCGCCGCGTTTGGCCGCCGATTGCAGCATATAGACCTGAACGCGGTATTTGCCGCCCTGTTTGGTGGTGCCTTTGTATTCGGCGCCGTCGAGTGCGCTGTTGTGCAGTACTTCGTCGCCTTCGGGCGGCATCAGCAGGTAGTGGGTGCTGGTGTGCGGCGTGGTGAGTTTGACGGTAAGGCTTTGTCCCGGCTGGAGATTAAGCGGATAGTCGGCGGTTTGTTCGCCGCTGATGCGGCCTTCGATGTGCTGCACGTCGTCGGTGTTGTTTTGTGCGGCGGCCGCAGCGGGTTTTTTGGCGACGGCTTTTTTGCGCACGGTTTTTTTCGCACCTTTGGCACGGCTGATGGTGGCCTTGCCGCTGCTGATGGTGGCTTGCGCGAGGGCGGGTTCAGTTAGGGTGAAGGCCGCGAGGCAGGCGAGGGCAATGAGGGTTTTGTTCATTGGGATGCTCCTTGTTTATTGACTGGGGACGGGAGTGATTGTAACGGGGTTGCGCGGCGGCGGGCTGTCAATTTGGTCAGGCGCCGTCAGCTGCGCTGTCGCAATCTGCCAGAATTGCGGGTCGGCGAGGAGGTTGCCGTGTGCGGCGTCGGTCTCAAAGGCGGCATCGCCGGGTTTGAGTTGTGTGGCGAGGCGGCGGCTGTGTGCGGGCGGGATGAGGGTGTCGCGGCTGCCGTGAATCAGGGTGATTTGGCTGTGGGCGTCGGCGAGGTATGCGGCGGTGGGGAGGTGGTATTTGAGCAGGAAGTGCGGCACGAAGGGGACCTTTTCCTGCTGGAGCTGGTCGAGGCGTTCGTAGGGGGCGGCGAGCAGCAGGGTGTCGGCGCGGTATTTTTGCGCGGCGCGCGCCGCCAGTCCGCTGCCGAGCGAGTAGCCGACGACGGCAAAGCGACCATCGCCCTGTTGTTGGACGTATGCCGCCATGCGGTCGGCATCGGCGTTGAGCTGCGCTTCACTTTCGATGCGCCCGTCGCTTTTGCCGTAGCCGCGGTAGTCGAAGGCGTAGCTGTCGTAACCAAGCGCGGCGAAGCGGGCGGCGACCCCGCCCCAGTCGTCCAGCGAGCCGGTGTTGCCGTGGTAAAAGAGGAGGCGACCTTTGACGGGCGGTGTGGCGGGGAAATAGAGGCCGTGCAGGGTGGCACCGTCGGCGGGCAGGCGGATTTCGGCAAACGGCGCGGCGAAGTGGAAGCTGTGATTTGGCGCAAGCGGGGCAGGGTGGAACAGCAGCCGCTCTTGCAGGCAATAGAGCGCGGTCAGCGTCAGCAGGTAGAGGGCGACGGCGCAGGCGGTGAGGCGGGCGAGGATTTTTTTGGCGGTCATTTGGGGGGCTGGCTGGAAGACTGTTTGTTTGACACTTGGCGATGATACGCCGATTCAAATTCGGCGACCTAACCCGCGCCGCGTGCCGTCCGCGGTACATCCACCACCAGACGGTCATGCGCGAGTTCGGTCGCGGGGAAAATCTTGCGGGCGCGGGCGAGCAACGCTGCCGTTTCCGCCGCATCGTAGCGGGCGCTGATGTGGGTCAGGTAGAGCCGTTTCGCCCCGGCATCGCGCGCAAGGCGGGCGGCTTCGTCGGCGGTGCTGTGTCCGTGGCGTGCGGCGAGCGCTTCCTCGCCCCCGGCAAACGTCGCCTCATGCACGATGAGGTCGGCATCGCGGCAAAAATCGGCGTGCGCGTCGTCGTGGCGGGTGTCGCCAAAAATCACCACACGGCGTTCGGCGCGAGCGGGCGCGCAGTAATCGGCGCCGTGCAGCACGCGACCATCGCCGAGGGTGATGGTCTCGCCGTTTTTCAGCCGCGCATACAGCGGCCCGGTGGGGACGCCCTCGGCGCGCAGGCGGGCGACATCAAGCGCGCCGGGCTGCACCGCCTCGCGAATCACATAGGCGAAACTCGCCACGCCGTGGATGAGCGGACGTGCGCTGACGCCGTAAAGCTCGTCTTCATGCACCGTGCCGGCTTCGGCAAACTCATGAATGTGCAACGGATAGGGCAGGAAACTGGCGGAAACCGCCAGCGCCGTTTCCAGAAAACGGCGGATGCCTGCCGGGCCGTAGAGATCAATCGGCGTGTCATTGCCCATCATCCCCCGGCTGGAAAGCAGGCCGGGCAGGCCAAAAATATGATCGCCGTGCAGGTGGGTGATAAAAATGCGGCGAATACGGCCGGGGCGAACGGTGGTATGCAAAATAGTGTGCTGCGTCGCCTCGCCGCAATCAAAAAGCCAGGTTTGCGCTGCCGGGCTGTCGAGATTAAGCGCCAGCGCGGAAACATTGCGTGATTTGCTGGGCATTCCGGCGCCCGTACCGAGGAATTGGAGTTGCATGAATGATTCCCTGCAAAATAGAAAACGCCATTGTAACCCGGTGATGATTTTCTTAAAAACCGATACGCCGTTTTTGCAGATGCGGTGCCTTTAATTGACATTCCTCCATTAACGTCTGCAACCATTCCGCTGCATTCACAAATGGCGCAAAACGGTGGCGGCGGGCAATGGCGGCGAAATCGCCGGGCGCAAGCGAAGTTAATTGTTGCAAACGCGTCTGTTGTGCCGCATCCAGGGGCGGCAAATGCAATAGCGATAAATGCTCAGCGGCGAGTGCGGCGGCTTGCCCAGCGGTGAGCCAGTCAAATTTCAGCTTCAAATCAAAACGGCGCAGAACGGCGGGATCGAGCTCATCCATCAAATTGGTGGTAATTACCAGCAGGCCGTCGAATTGCTCTATTTGCGTCAGCATTTCATTGACCATACTGCGCTCCCAACTGCGTTCCGCCCCTTGCCGGGCAAAGAGAAAAGAATCCGCCTCATCAATAATCAGTGCCTCGCCAAGCGTATCGGCGCGGCGAAAAGCGGCGGCAATATTTTCCTCCGTACCGCCCACATATTTGTCCAACAAATCCGAACCCTTGCACAGCGACACCGGTAATCCCGCCTGCTCGGCAATCCATTGCGCCCAGGCAGATTTACCCGTCCCCGGCGCGCCATAACAACAAATACGCCCCTGCGGACGGGCAATCAATCCTGCGCTGATAGCCGCCAAATCGCTGTCGCAATTTACCCATTGCAAAGAATAGGCCGCCTTTGCCGCAGGCAATTTGCCAATCGTTTTATGCCGCTGCGCCTGCAAGGTTTGGTTGAAAATATGCAGCGCCTGCCCGCCAAAATCCGAATTGTCACCGCAAACAATACTGGCAACTTTCAGCCCGCGTTCAATCACGGCGGGCAATAATTGCGGCTGCCGCGAAAAATGCTGAACATAATCCGCCGACAGTCGCCCCGCACTTGCCGTTTCCAGCAAACGCGCTTTCTTTTCCCGCGGTAAATCCGGCATTTCAATCACCAAATCAAAACGGCGAATCGCCGCCCGATCCATGCAGGAAACATCATTGCTGATCCAGATGGTAGGGACGGGGTTGTTACTCAGAAAATCATTGATCCAGGCTTTGTGCGAACCGGCGACAGAACGCTGAAATGCGCTACTAGAAAAAACGTCTTCAACCTCATCAAAAATCAGCAAAGAACGCTGCGCTGCCAATAATGTTTGCGCAACACGAAATTTCACCAGTCGTGCTTTGCCATCAATGCAGTCGCCATCTTCATCCTGGCTAAGTATGGCGTAGGGATGAACGGCGGCTTTTTCGGCAAGCAATGCGGCAAATTCGCTTTTGCCTGTACCAGGTTTGCCGTAAAGCAGAATATTGGCGCCGGGTTGCCCGCTATCGCGCATATGCTGCAAATAACGCAGGGCACTGTCACGCAGGAAGGTGATGTGTGAGAAATCATCCCATTGCAGCGAGGGCGGCGCACTTGCAGTAGCGCAAGTGCTTAGCCAGCTTTGCTCGGTTAACGGATCGTGCATGAATTGCTCAAATTCCAGCGCATCGCCCCATTTGAGGTAATCTTCTACCTTATGGCAATAACCACCTCTTTCAATAAACTCGTATAGATATAATTTTGAATTGTTTTTCAAAGCGCAAAAAACATTATTTGGTGAAAGATCAAGAAAATCAGCAATAAAATGATTGCAACGATTAAAATCACGCATATTATATCTATCAAATATCTCACGCAATGCTTTTTCGCCACGTAAATAGACTGCCAAGCGAAATAAGGCAATTTCAGTTTCATTAAAACTGAGACGTGCAGTAATAAAGTCAATATTTTTTCGGCCTGGACAAAAAAAGAGGTTTCATCATCTTCTTTATGCCGGATTTCTTGCCAGCGCGCTTCCAGCAGGGTACGAACGATTTGCTGCATATCGGGTTCATCCCGCAGTTTTTCAGGTAGTCCCAGCGGTAGGGCGACATCTTCATCCCAGGAATGTTGCCCAAAGTTTTTTCTTAGGCCGTCGTGTTGCAGAATGATGCGGATAATCAGCTTTTCCGCGTACAGGCTCAGGGAAGAAGGCTCAAGACGCCAGTTGGTCGCGGCTGTCGTTGTGGTATCAGTTTGCATAATGTTCTCCTTGAAAGGGTGATGAACGGTAAGGGTTCGGGACGCATTATGCAGGGGGTAACGTCAGTTCGTGTCGCATGAAAAAGCCGCCTGATGAAAGGCGGCTGTCGGGGTTTAGTTTAAAAGGTTGGGTATCTCTTTCAAGGGCTGTTTGCCATATGAGAATTCCTTACCCGTAGCAGGAGCAGGGTGAACTCACGATGTACACGGTGTCCTTGCAGACTCACATTTACATACACATGGAGCGCTCAGGTGTATGTAAATGGTATGGTGCGTTGCTACCTACGGTTTGGGTTGTAAGCAGCGCCTTGCTGCGGCTTATTTAGGTGCGCTTTCGGCGTTTTGCAGAAATTTATATAACGCATCTACCTCGGCGATAATTTTTTCTGCCATTTTGCCGCTCTTTATCATTTCCCAAGGTTTGGCATCATTCTGCCATGTACATGGTTTTGAGCCGTTGTCACCAGTCAGATGAGAAAACCAATACCACATTGGCCAATGGCCATTATCTTTGAAACGAATATTTTGATGCAGGCTATTCTTTTCCTGATTCTTGAATAAATTTTCAATTTTATCAAATATTTGCTTATGATCTGATGCTTTTAAATCCTTGGGGGAGAAAATGCCCAAAACTGGATTATTAAACCCAGTGCTACCGAACTCAAAACGAATGCTATATTCTTTCCCAGGTATAGAAAAATTGATTCCTTCCCATCTGGCACCAGTAAAATCATCAGCAGTTATAGTATATTCCTCTTTTGTATACTTTTCTAAGTCTTCAACTAATTTTATCATAAGTAGTTTCATCATCTCTGTTATATTGGCAGATATTTTTATGGCCGCTGTTATGGTTTCCTCATTTTTTACCATATTTTGCAGTAAGAGTTGTTGTTCGCTCATATTATTTACTCCGGTAAATTGTTTGTAGATAAATTGCACCAGTTGCTTGCTAAATTCCAGCACACTGGCATTTTGAATATCTGCCATACAGGCCTTTAACCATTTTGTTAAATTCGTGTAAGTCAAAAAGGTAATTCTCTGACTTTTTTTCAGTGCTTTGAGTTCTTCTTCGCTGATGCTGTATGTGCTTGGCATGCCGCGCTCATTCAGATAAACTAAATGAAAATGGGGATGCCGTTCTTTGAGTTCTTTGACGTAATCAGAGATTTGGGCTTCCTGGTCATGTGCATACGGCTTATTCTCAATGCAGATGCCAAATTGTG
>ERZ773060.461-NODE-461-length-14201-cov-5.54482_pt1 | contig 14201 bp, 15 predicted proteins | sample MGYA00580628_ERZ773060 | MGnify/ENA primary metagenome ERZ773060 (study PRJEB29015, sample SAMEA2738019) | human oral metagenome | biome: human oral; feature: human-associated habitat; material: dental | place: China | collected 2045 ... | reverse complement strand
CGCTTACCCCCACCCCGGCCCTCCCCCGCTGCGGGCTTCGCCCTGCGGGGGAGGGGGAATTCTTGGGCTGTTTCTGTTTTATTCCACTATACATACACCCTGAGCGCTCAAGTGTATGTAAACCATCCCACCAACACCCGCGACCAACCATGAACACCATCCTCCTCACAGCCGATGCCCTGCTCCTCATTACCCTGCTGGTGCACGCCATCATGGGCGACCGCGACCTCAAAGCCATCGAACCCGACGCAAACGACGACCAAGGCAAACAGCGGGAAGCGTGGACGCTGGCGCGCTGCACCTTCCACTGGGTCACACTCGACCTGCTCCTTGCCACCACCGCGCTGACGCTGATTAACTTCACCAGTTACATCCGCCAGCCGCAAACCGTGCTGCAATTCCTTGCCACTTACCTCGCAGGCTGCGCCGCATTCTTCCTTGCCACCGTCGCCCTGTCGCGGCCATTCCGCCAAAATTACCTGCGCCTCGGCCAATGAATACTGCTACTCTTCCTCGCCGGATTGATTTACTTTGGCAGCCGCTGACTGACCCGGCCTGATTACCCGTTTACATACACCCCAAGCGCTCAAGTGACTGTAAACTGTCCCGCCCCCCATAACCCCCCGCACACTCATGGATTTACAACTGCATCACTACCTCCTCATCACCGCCCTCGGCGTCATCTGCGGCGTCATCAACGTCATGGCGGGCGGCGGCTCTAACATCATCCTGCCCGTGCTGATGATGATGGGCTACCCGGCGCAAGTCGCCAACGCCACCAACCGCGTCGGCATCGCCCTGCAAAGCATCGTCGGCGTGCGCGGCTTCCTCCGCGCGGGCAAACTGCCAACGCACGACCTCACCGGCATCATCGTGCCGACCATCATCGGCGGTATCTGCGGCGCGGTCATCGCCGCTTACGCGCCGCACCAAATCATCAAACCGCTCCTGCTCGGCACCATGCTGGCGATGGCCGCCATCATGCTCTTTGTGCCGTCGGTCGTCATGCCGCCGCCCGGCACCGTCCCCTTTACCGTCAAACAGGCGGGCTGGCGCGCCTGGTTCTGGCTGTGGCTCGGCGGTGTTTACGGCGGCTTCGTCCAGGCGGGCGTCGGCTTCGTGCTGATAACCGCCATCGCCGGCTGCCTGCGCTACGACATCGTCCAGTCGAGCGCCTTAAAACTCGTCTGCACCCTCTTTTTCACCCTGGTGGCGCTCGCCATCTTCGTCTGGCGCGGCCAGGTGGACTGGACGACCGGCCTCGTCCTCGCCGTCGGCAACATGATTGGCGCGCACTACGGCGTCCGCCTCGCGGTCAAGGTCAAACCCAAGACCCTGAAATGGGTGATGTTCTTCATGACGCTGGTCGCCGTCATCGCCGCTTTCCTCAAATAACCCATGAACCCTAAGGAGTCCCCATGACCCAACGCACCCACTGGAACCAAACCCTCTCCGCCGAAGGCCTCGCCGCGCTGCAACAGCCGGGCGGCGTCATCGTCTGCCCGACCAAAGTCGGTTACATCATCATGGCGACCGACAAGACCGGCCTTGAGCGCAAATTCGATGCCAAAGAACGCAAGCGCAACAAACCCGGCGTCGTCCTCTGCGGCAGCATGGAGCAATTGCGCGCGCTCGCCCAACTCAACCCCGAAATCGAAGCCTTCTACCAAAAACACTGGGACGAAGACATCCTCCTCGGCTGCATCCTGCCGTGGCGCGCAGACGCCAAAGCCGCGCTGCCGCAGGACGGCCGCGACGAACTGATGATGGACGGACGCGGCACCAGCTGCTTTGTCATCAAATTCGGCGTGCCGGGCGAACAACTGGCAGAACACCTCTGGCGCACCGAGGGCAAAATGATCTATGCCTCCTCCGCCAACCCCTCCGGCAAGGGAAACCGTGGCAAAGTTGAAGGCATCGGCGAGCGCATCGCCAGCAAAGTAGATCTCGTCATCGAAGCGGACGACTACGTCGCCTCCATCCAGCCGGACAAAACCGTAGAAACCCGCTACGAACAAGGCGTGATGGTGTCGATGGTTGATAAAAACGGTGCGCTTGTGCCGGAACAAAAAGGCGAACGCTCGGTGCAACCCTGCCCGGTGGTCATCCGCAAAGGGCTGGACATTGACCGCATCATGATGCACCTCGCCGACAGCTTTAACACCTGGGATTACCGCCACGGCGAATATTACTGACAAAAACCGGCGGGGATTTCCCCCGCCATTTCATTTATCGCCCGTAGGGTGGGGCTTGCCCCACCGCAAAAACAATAGCACCTTTAATGGTGGGGCAAGCCCCACCCTACAATGGAAGAATCCCCATGCAAATCCCCTCATCCCTCGCGCCTTTTATGCGCGGCGACCTCAATCCCGCCTTTCTCTCTGAAAAAAACGGCATCCTCGAATACCTCAACCCGCAATATCTATCCGGCGACAACGACAAATACCGCAAACTCTATGACCGCCTCGCCCCGCTGTACGATTTTGGCGAACGCTGGATAGGCTTTCTTAAATACGGCAATACCGTCGCCAAAATGCGGCGCGACATGATGCAATTACTGGAATGGCGAAACGGCGCAAACGTGCTTTACGTCTCCATCGGCACCGGCAAAGATTTCAACTATATCCCGGCGAATGTGGACGCGAAAAGCCTGCAACTCGTTGGCGCGGATATATCTATGGGAATGCTGCGCCGTGCACAAAAAGTCTGGAGCCGCAAACTCGATTTATCACTCGTGCATTGCGCCGCCGAAGATTTGCCCTTTGCCGATAACCGCTTTGACATCGTCTTTCACGTCGGCGGCATCAATTTCTTTACCGACAAGGCGCGGGCGATTCGGGAAATGCTGCGTGTTGCCAAACCGGGAACATTACTGATGATAGCGGACGAAACCCAGGATTTCATTGAAAGCCAATACCAGAAAAACGCGCTGACGAAAAAAGCCTACGCCGACGCGCAATTTGATTTGGCGGAAATTGAAAATGCCATTCCTGACAACGCGCGCGAGCGAAAAACGCATTTCCTTTGGGATAACCGTTTTTATGCGATGACCTTCCGCAAAGCCTGATATTTATTTGTAGGGTGGGGCTTGCCCCACCATGAATGTAGCGAATAACCCGCCATGTGAAAAATGGCGGTCGTTTTTTCGGTGGGGCAAGCCCCACCCTACCCCGCACAGAAATACCGATTTACATACACCTTGAGCGCTTCCGTGTATGTATATTTCCCGCTAACCCAACCCCAAAAACCCGATGCCCACCCGAATCAAAATCTGCGGGCTGACCCGCGCCGATGATGTCAAAGCCGCTGTTAATTGCGGTGCCGATGCCCTCGGTTTTGTTTTTTATGAGCGCTCGCCGCGCCATGTCACCCTCGCCCAGGCGGAAAAACTGCTCGCGCTGGTGCCGCCGCTGGTGAGTGCGGTCGGGCTGTTTGTCGATGCGCCCGCCGCTGTCGTGCGCGAAACGCTCGCCGTGCTGCCGCTGGATCAGTTGCAGTTTCATGGCGTGGAAACTGCGGATTATTGCCGCCAGTTTGGCCGCCGCTGGTTCAAGGCGGTGCCAATGCGCGACCTGCCTGATGCCGCCAGCGCGGCGGCGTGGCTCGCCGCGTATCCCGACAGCAACGCGTTTTTGTTCGATACTTTCGGCAAGGCGCAGATGGGCGGCAGCGGCGAGGCGTTTGACTGGTCGCGCCTGCCGCCAACCGACCGCCCCGTCATCCTCGCCGGCGGCCTGCACGCGGGCAATGTCGGCGACGCCATCCACCGTTTCCGCCCGTTCGCGGTCGATGTTTCCAGCGGCGTGGAAAGCGCGCCCGGCGTAAAGTCCTCTGTTAAAATGCAGGCTTTCTTCACCGCCGTAAGGAATGTTTATGAATCCGACGCTCCCTGACGCCCGTGGCTATTTTGGCCGCTTTGGCGGGCAATTTGTCGCCGAAACTTTGATGCAGGCCGTGCTGCAACTGGAATCTGCTTATCGCGCCGCGCAGGATGACCCTGCTTTTTGGGCGCAGTTCCGCGCGGAGCTGGCCGATTATGTCGGCCGCCCGTCGCCGCTGTATTTCGCCAAACGCCTGTCGGAGAAGGCAGGCGGCGCGGAGATTTGGCTGAAGCGCGAGGATTTGAACCACACCGGCGCACACAAGATTAACAACACCATCGGTCAGGCGCTTTTGGCCGCCCGCCTCGGCAAGCCGCGCGTGATTGCGGAAACCGGCGCGGGTCAGCACGGCGTGGCGAGCGCGACGGTTGCCGCCCGCCTCGGCCTGGAATGTGTGGTGTATATGGGCGCGGATGATGTGCAGCGCCAGGCGCCGAATGTGTACCGGATGAAGTTGCTCGGTGCGACGGTCGTCCCGGTGTCGGCGGGCAGCCGCACGCTCAAGGATGCGCTGAACGAGGCGCTGCGCGACTGGGCGGCGAATGTGGACAACACGTTTTATATCATCGGCACTGCCGCCGGCCCCCACCCCTACCCGGAGCTGGTGCGCGATTTTCAGAAGGTCATCGGCGAGGAGGCGAAGGCACAGGCGCAGGCACAATTTGGCGCGCTGCCCGATGCGGTCGTCGCCTGTGTCGGCGGCGGCTCGAATGCCATCGGCCTCTTTTATCCGTTTTATGACGACCCGGTCGCGCTCTATGGCGTTGAGGCGGGCGGGCATGGCGTCGAAACGGGCGAACACGCCGCGCCGCTCACCGCCAATGCACCGGTCGGCGTGCTGCACGGTAACCGCACTTATGTGATGAGCGATGCGGACGGGCAAATCGCGCAGACGCATTCGGTTTCTGCCGGGCTGGATTATCCCGGCGTCGGCCCGGAACACGCTTGGCTCAAGGAAACGGGGCGGGCGCAGTACGTCGCCATCAACGACGACGAAGCGCTGGCCGCCTTCCATGACCTTTGCCATCTCGAAGGCATCATTCCCGCGCTGGAATCGGCGCACGCTGTCGCCTACGGCCTGAAGCTGGCGCGCGAGCTGGGCGCGGGCAAACGCATCATCGTCAATATTTCCGGCCGTGGCGACAAAGACATCAATACCATCGCCGCCCGCGACGGCATCACCTTGTGAGGCAACCATGATCCGATTTTTTCAACGTTTATTCGCGTCGCAACCGCAAGAACCCGAAACGCCCCCCGCCGCGCCGCCGCCGCGTCTGCCTGCCCGTTTCGCCGCGCTGAAGGCGCAAAACCGCAAGGCGCTCATCCCCTACATCAGCGCGGGCGACCCCGACCCGGCGCAAACCGCCGCCGTATTGCACGCGCTGGTCGCAGGCGGCGCAGACGTGCTGGAATTGGGCATTCCCTTCTCTGATCCCGCCGCCGACGGCGAAACCATCCAGCAGGCGAATGAACGCGCGCTGGCGCGTGGCGTAACCTTCGCGCAGACGCTCGCCATCGTGCGCGAATTTCGTGAGCAGGACAGCGAGACGCCGCTGGTGCTGATGGGCTACCTCAACAGCTTTGAACGCGCCGGATTTGCCCGCGCGATGGCCGACATCAAGGCGGCGGGCGGCGACGCGGTGATTCTCGTCGATTGCCCGGTGGAAGCGCTCGCCGATTACGATGCCGCGCTGCAAGCGAGTGGCATCACCCCCATCATGCTGGTCGCGCCGACCACCACCGCCGAACGCCGCCAAACCATCCTCCAGCACACCAGCGGCTTCCTCTACTTCGTCTCCTTGCGCGGCGTCACCGGCACGCAGGAAGCACAGGCCGAAGCGATTGCCGCCGACATCCGCACCCTGAAAAGCGAGACCGACATCCCCGTTTGCATCGGCTTCGGCATCCGCGACGGCAACACCGCGCGACAAATGGCCGACCTTGCCGACGGCGTCGTCATCGGCAGCGCCCTGGTCGCCCGCCTGCACGCCGCCTTTGCCGCGAACGAAGCGCTGAGTGATACCGCCACCGCCTTCATCCGCGACATCCGCGCCCACCTTGACCAGGAGCAAGCATGAGCTGGTTCGACAGCCTGATGCCGTCGCGCATCAAAACCTCCAACAAAAAACCCTCCGTTCCGGACGGCCTCTGGAAAAAATGCGACGGCTGCAACGAAGTCCTCTACGCGCAAGACCTCGAGCACCACCAGCAAGTCTGCCCCAAATGCGGCCACCATATGCGCATCGGTGCGCGCAAACGGCTGAGCCAACTCTTTGACAAAGATGGCGAAACCACCGAAATCGGCGTCGGCCTGCAACCCGCCGACTTCCTCAAATTCAAGGACAGCAAACGCTACCGCGACCGCATCAGCCAGGCGCAGAAAAAAACCGAAGAGCACGACGCGATGGTCGCCATGAGCGGCCTGCTCTATGGCCGCCCGCTCACCGCTGCCGCCTTTGAATTTGACTTCATGGGCGGCTCAATGGGCTCCGTCGTCGGCGAACGCTTCGTCCTCGCCGCCGAACACGCCCTTGCCGCAGGCACGCCGTTCGTCTGCTTCTCCGCCAGCGGCGGCGCGCGGATGCAGGAAGGACTGACCTCGCTGATGCAAATGGCGAAAACCAGCGCCATCCTCACCCGCCTCGGCGATGCCGGACTGCCCTTCATCTCCGTCCTCACCGACCCGACGATGGGTGGCGTCTCCGCCTCGCTCGCCATGCTCGGCGACCTCATCATCGCCGAACCGGGCGCGCTGATTGGCTTCGCCGGCCCGCGCGTCATCGAACAAACCGTGCGCGAAAAACTGCCGGAAGGCTTCCAGCGCAGCGAATTTCTGTTAGAAAAAGGCGCGATAGACATGATTATCGACCGCCGCCAGATGCGCGAAGAACTTGCCGCCCTGCTCGGCATGCTGATGAACGAGCCGCCGCTGCCGCGCGCAGACGACGAAGACACCCCGCCGCCGGAAGCACCCGCCCCCGACTACACCGCTGCCGTCGCCGACAGCAGCGAAACCGCTGCGGAGCCTGCAGAAAAACCATGAACCGCAGCCTGCACGAATGGCTCGCGTGGCAAGAAACCGCGCATGACAAAGCCTGGGATTTGGGACTGGAACGGGTCGGCGCCGTCTGGCAAGCGATGGGCGCGCCCCGCCTCGCCGCCCACATCATCACCGTCGCCGGAACCAACGGCAAAGGCTCCTGCGTCTGCTGGGTGGAAGGCCTGTGCAAAGCGCACGGCGTGAGCGTCGCCAGCTTCAGCTCGCCGCATCTCAACGACTACCGCGAGCGCATCCGCTTTGACGGCGTCTGGGTACGCGAAACCGAACTCGTCGCCGCCTTTGAGGCGGTGGACGCGGCGCGCGGCGACATCTCGCTCAGCTACTTTGAATGGTCGGCACTCGCCGCCTTCTACCTCATCGCCCGCCGCCAGCCACAAGTCGCCGTCCTCGAAGTCGGCCTCGGCGGACGGCTGGACGCGACCAACATCATCGACGCCGACGCCGCCATCATCACCCGCATCGGCCTCGACCACCAGGACTGGCTCGGCCACGACATCGAAACCATCGCCCGCGAAAAAGCAGGCATCATCCGCCCCGGCCAGCGCGTGTACTTCCCTGACGCACACCCGCCCGCCGCGCTGCACGCACGCGCCGACGAACTGGGCGCGACCGTTTACCGCTACGGCGATGCGCTGCAAGTCGCCGCACAACCGGACAGCATTCAAATAACCGTCCCCGGATTTAGCGCCCGCCTGCCCAAACCGCCGCTGATGCCCGGCGCGCACCAATACGGCCACCTTGCCGCCGCGCTCGCCGCCCTCGCCCCGTGGCTGCGCCTCGACGCCGCCCGCGTCGCCCACGCCGTTATACACACCCAAAACCCGGCGCGGCTGATGCAAATCGCGGGCGAACCGCGCTGGCTGTTTGACGTTGCCCACAACGCCGACAGCGCCGAAGTCCTCGCCGCCTGGCTGCACGATATGCCACGCCACGGCCGCTTTATCGCGCTGTGCGGGATGCTGCGCGACAAAGACCACCACGCCATCTACCGCCACCTCGCCCCGGAAATCGACCAATGGATACTCACCGGCCTGCCCGGCGTGCGCGGAACAGACGTGGCGACGCTGGCCGCACACGCGCGCGAGGCAGGCATCGCCGCGGAAAAATTGCTATCATGCGAAGACATTAACACCGCCTGCCAACAAGCCTGCACGCTGGCGCGCCCGCAAGACACCATCATCGTCTTCGGCTCCTTCGTGACCGTCGCCGCCGTACTGGAGAAACACACATGAACAAATGGACGCTCCGCCTGATAGGCCTGCTCATCGCGCTCGTCCTCGGCCTCGTCATCTTCGACGGCTGGTTCACGCCGGAAATCCCGCCCGCACTACAACAGGACATCTCGCTCGAAGTGAACGGCGAAAGCCAGACCATCACCCCCGCGCCGCTGCCGCCGGTCGCGCCGCCCGCCGATACCGCGCCACCACAGCCCGCCTTCGCCCTCGAATCCCTGAACGACGACAACAGCACACCGCAGCCCGTACTCAGCAACCCCGGCTCGGACAAAGCCAAAGCGCGTGAAGCCGCCCAAATCGCCGCCAACCAAAAAACCGTCGCCAAAAACACCGCCCCGCCCGCCACAGACAGCGCCCCCGCGGCCGCCACGCCGCCCGAAAAAGCCAAACCGCGCAAAGGCGGCTCCTGGGTACAGGCGGGCGCCTTCAGCAGCCAGGAAAACGCCGAAAACCTGATGGCACAACTGCAAAAACGCGGCTGGCCGGTCGATACCGAACTGGCACAAGTCAACGGCAAAAGCGTCCACCGCGTCTTCGTCGGCCCGCTGTCGGCGGCGGACGTCAACCCCTACATCGACATCCTCGGCAAAATGGGCATCAACGCCCGCCAGGTCACCCGCTAACCCCTAAACCCACACGGAGAATACCCACACATGAACCTCGAAACCCTCAACTGGATTGACATCGCCCTTGGCGGCGCGCTCGTCATCTCGGCGCTGGTCGGCCTGATGCGCGGCTTCCTCAAAGAAATCCTCTCGCTCATCGCCTGGGGCGTCGCCCTCTACGCCGCCTGGATGTTCGCCCAGCCTGTTGCCGAAACCTACGTCAGCAAATTCCTGCCAGACAAATACATCGCCTACGTCGCGGCCTTCGGCGGCATCTTCATCGGCGTACTCTTCCTCATCGGCGTGGTCAACCTGCTCATCTCGCAAGTGCTGAAAGCGACGGGACTTGGCTTCCTCGACCGCCTGCTTGGCCTTATCCTCGGCACCGTGCGCGGCGTACTGATTGGCGCACTGGTTGTCTTCGCCCTCAAATTCATGGTTGGCACCCCGGACAAACTGCCGATGTGGAAAGACTCCACCCTCGCCCCCTACTTTGAAAGCATGGCAACCTGGGGCTACGAACAACTCTCGCCCAAAGCGCGCGAATGGATCGAAAACAGCCTGAGCGGCGAAAAAAAACCCGCCCGCACGGCCAATAACACCAACGCTGCCGCCCGCCCGGTTGTGGACGAAAACACCGGCGTGCTGCACGCCGTCCCGGCACAGACCACTGGCGGCGTTGAAGAACCCACCCTGAACGGCCTCGAATCCACCCAATAACCAGACAACGGGAGCGCAAGCTCCCGTTAAAAATTTCCGCCCCTCCTGTGGAGGAGCGGCAGGGGTGCTAACAAACCTCGCTGTCAAATAACCCCGTCTTGGCGCACACGCCGATAACCACCGCCCTGCAAATGAACATCGAACCCGTCCGTTCCGACAAAATCTACCAGACACTACTCACCCTGCCGAACGCCGCAAGAGACGCCTACTTCCGCGAACACCTCCTGCACCCCTTCAAACAAAAATTCTGGCAACAACAAATCCCCTTTGAAGCCAAACAACCCCACGGCTTTGACGCCATGATGCTGCTCGGCTGGGTACACCGTATGCCACAAGAACTCGGCGACGCAGACCGCGACGCCATTGTCGCCATCAGCGACGACACCCTATGGCAACAATGCGAAGAGACCCTCGCGCGCAGCCTTTCCCTGTTTACCCGGGCGGGCATCACCCTGGAAATTACCCACTACCGCTTCACCATCCTCATCGGCAAAACGGAAAGCCGCGTCTTACAACTGGGCAACGGCTACAGCGGCGACGGCGGCATCCCCGGCTACATCATGCTGTCGCTCATACCCAACCCCTACACCCTGGCGCGCCTGCCCGCCGCCATCGCCCACGAAAGCAGCCACAACGTGCGCTTCCAGCACATCAAATGGCAGCCGGAAAAAACCAACCTTGCCGACTGGATTATCAGCGAAGGACTGGCAGAAAGCCTTACCGAACACCTCTTTGGCGCGGAATACCTCGGCGCCTGGGTTACAGCGACCAATACCACCCAGCTGCAAACCCTCAAACCCGTATTCCACGAAAAACTCGCCCTGACCGGGGTGCAAAAAATGATGCCCTACCTCTACGGCGACGAAATCGCCGCCTTACAGGGACAAGAACCGGTCGGACTGCCCTACGCGGCGGGCTACGCCTGCGGCTACCACCTGGTGCAGCACTACCTGAAAAAAACCGGACAAAACATCGTGCAGGCAACCATCACGCCGACCGCGGACATCCTCGCCGCCACAACAGATTTCTGGCACTAAACGCCGTTTACAAGCCCCTTCCCCCATTCCCCAACCTTCACGGAGCCCACCATGAGCAACAAAAAAGCCTTCGCCACCCGCGCCATCCGCGGCAGCCACTACCGCAGCCAGTACCGCGAACACTCGCCCGCGCTGCACCTCACCTCCTCCTTCACCTTTGACAGCGCCGCCCAGGCCGCCGACATCTTTGCCGAACGCGAACAGGCCTTCCAGTACAGCCGCTTCGGCAACCCCACCGTGCAGGCCTTTGAAGAACGCATGGCCGACCTCGAAGGCGGCGCGCGCGGCACCGCCACCTCCACCGGCATGAGCGCCGTCCTGACGCTTGCGCTTGCCACGCTGGAAGCGGGCGACCACGTCGTCTGCTCGCGCAACTGCTTCGGCTCGATACTGAACCTCTTCAGCAAAACGCTGGCCAAACTCGGCATCGAAACCACCCTGGTAAACCTCACCGACCTCGACGGCTGGCGCGCGGCGATGCGTCCCAACACCCGCCTCCTGTTCCTCGAAAGCCCGTCCAACCCGCTGCTCGCCATTGGCGACATCGCCGCCATTGCCGACATCGCCCATCAGGGCGGTGCCAAACTGGCGGTGGACAACTGCTTCGCCACCCCGGTACTGCAACGCCCGCTTGAGCTCGGCGCGGACTACAGCGTGCATTCCGCCACCAAATACATCGACGGCCAGGGCCGCGCGCTCGGCGGCGTCATCATCAGCAAAAACGAAGCAGACGGCACCGCGCTCTACCAACTGATGCGCGGCATCGGCACCGGCCTCGGCGCCTTTGAAGCGTGGCTCTACCTGAAAAGCCTGGAAACCCTCGCCCTGCGCGTGCGTGAACACAGCAAAAACGCGCTGCACGTCGCACGCTGGCTCGAAGCACAGCCCGCCGTCGCCCGCGTGTACTACCCCGGCCTCGAAAGCCACCCGCAGCACGCCCTTGCCGCCAAACAAATGCACGGCGGCTTCGGCGGCATGGTCAGCTTTGACCTCAAAGGCGGCAAAGACGCAGCCTGGCACCTTATCGACCACTGCGACTGGCTGTCCAACACCGGCAACCTCGGCGACGCCCGCACCATCATCACCCACCCCGACACCACCACCCACGCCCGCGTGGACGGCGAAGAAAAAGCGCGCATCGGCCTCGGCGACGGTGCCATCCGCCTCTCCGTCGGCCTCGAAGACGCGGACGACATCTGCGCCGCACTGGCACAGGGGCTGCAAGGCTAAAAAACAAGGCGGGGCAACCCCGCCTTTTTCACATCCCCACAACCCGCCTGCCACCATGCCCCTCATCCAAACCCTCCCCGCGGGCGCGCTTGACATCATCGGCGACATTCACGGCCAGTACGATGCGCTGCAAGCGCTGCTGCACCACCTCGGCTACGACGAAAACGGCGCGCATCCGCAAGACCGCCACCTCATCCTCCTCGGCGACCTCGTTGACCGCGGCCCGGACACGCCCGCCGTGCTTGACTGGTACCAGCACGCACATGCCTGCGGCAACGTGCAGAGCATCCTCGGCAACCACGAAATCAACCTGCTGCTGGACGACGCCAAAGACGGCTCCGGCTGGTACTTTGACGCCCGCGCCGCACGCGATGCCGCCACCTATGCGCCGTGGCAGCACTACCCCGCCGCGCGCAAAGCGGCGCTCGTCGCCTTCCTCAACAGCCAACCGCTCATCTTGCAACGCGACGACCTGCGCATCGTCCACGCCGCCTGGGACAGCGACGCCGTCGCCCGCCTGCAAGCGGCGGCCACGGATGACCTCATCGCGCAACACCGCCTGTGGGAAAGCGCGTTGGACGAAAACGCCCCGGCGCAGCCGTGGTACAGCGCCTGGCAGGAAGAAACACGCCACGCGGACACCCCCGACGATCCGGCGCGCCCGCCTGCCTTCCGTCCCGCCACCGCCGCACGCGACCTCTACTACAGCCGCGGCAACCCGGTGCGCGTTCTCACCTGCGGCTCAGAAACCCTCGCCGCCGCGCCGTTTTACGCGGGCGGACGCTGGCGCTTCGTCGAACGCGCCGCCTGGTGGAACGACTACCGCGACGCCACCCCGGTCATCATCGGCCACTACTGGCGTCGCTGGGCGGACGAGACCAACCCGCTCTTTCCCTTCCCGCCCAATCATTGGCACGGCGCGCACCATAACGTCTTCTGCTGCGACTACGCCGTCGGCGCCCGCTGGCGTGACCGCGCGACCGGCACCGCGCCCGAACATTCCGCCTACCGCCTCGCCGCCCTGCGCTGGCCGGAAAAAACGCTCGTTTTTGACAACGGCGAAACCGCCGCAACCGTTGCGGATGCGGCAAATAACCCAACCCCGATAAAGTAACGAAACGGGCGCATCTCCCGTCGCCGTGCTATAATCGCGCCGCTTTTCAACCCACAACCCTAGGAGTGAACCTATGAGCATCAAAGTAGCCATTAACGGATTCGGTCGCATCGGCCGCCTTGCCCTGCGTCAAATGGACAAGGCCAAAGGCGTTGAAGTCGTTGCCGTCAACGACCTCACCCCGGCAGATATGCTGCTGCACCTCTTCAAATACGACACCGCACAGGGCCGCTTCCACGGCACCGCCGAACTGAAAGGCGACAACCTCGTCATCAACGGCAAAGAAATCAAAGTTCTCTCCAATGCCAACCCGGAAGAACTGCCGTGGGGACAACTGGGCGTTGACGTCGTCCTCGAATGCACCGGCTTCTTCACCAGCAAAGAAAAAGCCGAAAAACACATCAAGGCGGGCGCGAAGAAAGTCGTCATCTCCGCACCGGGCGGCAACGACATCAAAACCATCGTTTACAACGTCAACCACAAAATCCTGGACGGCAGCGAAACCGTCATCTCTGGCGCCTCCTGCACCACCAACTGCCTCGCCCCGATGGCGAAAGTCCTGCAAGACAAATTCGGCGTCGTTGAAGGCCTGATGACCACCATCCACGCCTACACCGGCGACCAAATGACGCTCGATGCCCCGCACCGCAAAGGCGACAAACGCCGCGCCCGCGCTGCTGCCGCCAACATCGTGCCGAACAGCACCGGCGCAGCCAAAGCCATCGGCCTCGTTATCCCCGAACTCAACGGCAAACTTGACGGTGCCGCCCAGCGCGTTCCGGTTGTCACTGGCTCTTTGACCGAACTGGTCACCATCCTTGAGAAAAAAGTGACCGCCGAAGAAATCAACGCCGCGATGAAAGCCGCTGCTAACGAATCCTTCGGCTATACCGAAGAAGAGCTGGTTTCCTCCGACATCATCGGCCTGAGCGAAGGCTCGCTGTTTGACGCCACCCAAACCCGCGTCATGACCGTCGGCGACAAACAACTGGTCAAAACCGTCGCTTGGTACGACAACGAAATGAGCTATACCAACCAGCTCATCCGCACCCTGACCTACTTCGCCAGCCTGATCAAATAATCCGGCATCCACGAAAAAAACCGCCCTCCGGGGCGGTTTTTTAACGGGCCGTTTATGGTTTATGGCAATCCACTAAAAGCCTCATAATAGCATCGGCGAGGCAGTGCTCAGCGCAGTTCGTCGCTGACGTCTTCCCAGGCGCTGTAGTCAAAGGGGCGGTCGTGGAAATATAGCCATCCACCAAAAGCCTCATACGGTGTTGCGCCGCCTGACCGGGCACCCTAAAAAATGACAGTG
>ERZ773060.456-NODE-456-length-14274-cov-777.375_pt1 | contig 14274 bp, 13 predicted proteins | sample MGYA00580628_ERZ773060 | MGnify/ENA primary metagenome ERZ773060 (study PRJEB29015, sample SAMEA2738019) | human oral metagenome | biome: human oral; feature: human-associated habitat; material: dental | place: China | collected 2045 ... | reverse complement strand
ATCGCTTCTGCTTTCATCCGCGCCAGCACATGATTGTCGGAACGCTTCCTCCACCTGATCAGGACGGCGGTTTCTTCCGGGGTGACCTCGACCTGCATGCTCCAATCATATCCGAAACAGCACAGGAAATCCACGAAAAATACGGTTTCGTTTCATGTCAGCCATAATTGTCCAGCGTGGCCTTCTGTAACATGCAGTTCGACGGCAAGTTCAGGTAAAATTCCTGCAATCACGTAGTCGTCGGTGTAGAGAACGAAAATGGCAACGAGCAGCGTAAACACCCATGCTGGCATGCGCATCATCCATGCTCCGCATTGGTGAGCAACATACGTAGGTGAGCACGCAGAACCGTTCGGAGGCGTTCAACGCTCAAACCTCCGTGAGGAGTCACTGTGTCAAGAGTCAACCCGCCGATTACCGCGGCAAGTTGTGCTGAGGCTAGGTCAGCGTCAGGCACGCGCAGTGCTTCAAGTGCGTCGCGCAAGACCATAGCAAGGTCGGCAGCCATGCGCTTTGATATTTCACGGAACACCGTCTTTGTCCGGGATGCCATGACAAGTTCGACGACGACGATTGCCTCATCGCGCCGTGGCTTATCGACTGGCATGACCGTCTCAACCAGTGCTTGCAAAGCATTGAGTGCCGCCTCTCCCGTGAGCCCGTGTAACCCATCAACTGGATGACTGGCAAGGCGGCGACCCATACGGGAGCCCGCCTCCTCTGCAGCTGCTGTGAGCAGGTCGTGGCGACCGTTGAAGTAGTGTCGCACTGAGCCAATGTTCAGACTAGATTCGTCAGCAACCTTCCTCAGCGACACGTCATCAATCCCATCGGTTACCACGAGACGGAAAGCCGCCTCAATGACGTGTTGACGGCGCTGTTCTGGATCAATTCGAGCGGGCATAAGTTCACGTCCTCCTCTTGACGGTCTTGGATTCATCCCAAACAGGCTCAGTACTCTCATAGACCTCTCCGCTAGCTCCAAAGACTAAGAAGCGGTCAAAATCGCGTGCGAACCAGCGATCATGGGTCACGGCAAACACAGTTCCTTCGAACGTGTTAAGTGCCTGTTGGAGGGACTCGGCAGAGACAAGATCAAGATTGTCGGTTGGCTCATCCAGTAAGAGCATTGTAGCCCCGCTGAGTTCTAGTAGAAGCACTTGAAGTCGAGCTTGCTGCCCACCTGACAGCGAGTCGAACTGCTGCTCAGCGGACTCGGCCAGTTCATAACGAGCCATAGCCCGTGACGCATCTTCTCGCGATAATCCTTGACGATACTCATCACCCCGGTGTAAAATGTCTAACAATGTGCGTCCTGCAAGGTCAGGCCTGCTTCGGTTTTGAGCAAACCACCCCGGGCGCACCCTTGCTCCGAGTCGCGCAAAACCTGTGTGTTTTACGGGGTTGATACTTGAAACGGCAACCGGTTCTTGTCCGGCCTCAGGGTTGGTCCCTCCGGCAGCGAGTAAGCGCAGAAAGTGCGACTTCCCTGAACCATTCGAGCCGAGCACTGCAATTCGATCACCGAAAATCGCTTCGAAATCGAAGGGATGTATGAGCCCCGTTAGCTCGAGCGCTTCGCAGATCAATACGCGTTTCCCAGTACGCCCGCCTCGCAACCGCATTTCTAAACGTTGCTTACGAGGCTGCTCTTGTGGGGGGCCAGCTTCCTCAAACCGAATCAATCGTGTTTGCGCCGCCCGGTACCTTGACGCCATCTTAGAATTGTAGGCAGCTTTCTGCTTATACGTAAGCATGAGCGAGCGCAGCTTTGTGTGCTCTTCGTCCCAGCGACGACGCAGTTCATCCAACCTATCAAACCGCTTCTCTCTTGAACGGTGATAGGTATCGAACGCGCCTGGATGTGTCCAAGCAGTGTTGCCCGCTGTGTTTAGTTCTAGTGTCACGATCGAGGTCGCCGTTTGGGCCAGCAGTTCGCGATCATGACTCACATACAGGACGCCCTTGTTTGTTGCACGCAGCTGTTCTTCAAGCCAAAGTTTACTTGGCACGTCCAAGGAGTTATCAGGTTCATCCAGCAGCAACAGGTCATCTTGGCCACGCAGCAGCGCCTCTAACGCGAGTCGTTTCTGTTCGCCGCCCGACAGTGTGGACAACAGGCGGTTACGACAACGTTCGAACGGCACACCGAGAGCGGCTACTGTGCAAACATCCCACAACACCTCGATGTCATAACCGCCAGCTTCACCCCAAGCTGTAACCGCCGAGGCGAACGCCATCTGCGACTGGAACGTACCCCGTTCATGCATCATGGCCTCAGCCCGCGCAAGCCGTGCCGCTGCATCACGAATCCCCCGTGGGGCAAACGAGAGCAAGAGATCATTCACGGTTTCTCCAGTAACGAACTGACGCATAAAACCCATGCTTCCAGCACGGGATATTCTGCCAGAACTTGGCGCAAGGTCGCCGGAAATAATCCGAAGAAGGGTGCTTTTCCCAGCCCCGTTCGCGCCAATCAGAGCGACTCGCTCACTCATACCCACAGCGAGCGACACATCCTGTAGCAAGAGGCGCCCGTCTGCAAGCGCATACGTCACAGACGCGAGATTCAAGTGTGCCATACAGATATGATATCACATCTGTGATAGGTGACACCCAGGTGGCCATCAAATGAGTACCACACATACGAACCCGATCGGCCCGACCTGCACCACCTCCGCTTCGACGCCCACGTAAGGAAATCCAGAAGAACAAGAGAAAGAGCTTGTCTGTTCAGAGCTAGAACTTAGGTTATCAACTATGGAGGGTTATGCAAAACTCTTTGTTTTGATGGGGTTGTTGCTGTTCTTGTCGGAGTGTCAGAACACAAGGGACGGCCTACCACAGAGATAATTGGGTTGCCAAATACTCGATAATCTCAGGACAGGCCCTCACGGGTAACATACAACAGGTTTCTCCGTGGCCGCAATGGCAGCTCTCCACCAGATCCCGACCCACAATTACCCTCGCACCCTGCAGGAAACCGGACGCCCGCCTGCAATGAGCTAGTCCGAAGAAATCAGGGCCACCTTCGTCTACCACCGCAGCAACCGCACCCAGACAGAACTCGCCGAATCCTTCGGCGTGTGCCAATCCTCCATCTCCCGGGTGATCAACCGGTGGACACCCCGCCTCGCCGAGGCCCTGTTGTCGTGGAGCCGTCGCGGGACGAGCCGCTTCAACACGCCCGGCGGGGGCGGATCGGGTCGCCCGGCCCGGGGCGGCGGGCGCGTCGCCCCGCTCAGCGGGCCGCGCCGACGAGCCGGACCAGCATGGCCTCGACGGCGAGCACCTCGCCGACGTTGTGCTCCAGGGCCTCGCGGCAGGCCAGGATCGCGTCGATGCAGGCGAGCGTGCGCTCGGGCGTCGAGGCCGCGGCGGCCACCCGCACCTTCTCGTGCATGTCGACGTTGATGAGACGGGGCTCCGGCGCGGAACCGCCGGCGGACGACGGCGGGACCTGCCCGGGGTCGACGGCGCCGGTCTGGACCGCCAGGACGTCGCGGTACCACGTGGTGAGCTCGGTGAGGCTGCGGTCGAGGGCGTCACGGCGCAGACGCTTGGCGCGGGCGGCCTGCTGGTCGGCGAGCGACCTGAGGGCGGCCGCCGCGTTCCGCGGTCGGGCGCCCCTGGCCCCGTAGCCGAGGGCCTCCTGGAGCTCCTTCTTCTCGCGATCGTCGAGCTCGTCGGTGACCTTCCGGGCCTCGGCGGCGGCGCCGTCGACGAGCTCGGCGGCGATCGACAGCGCGGCGCCGAGATCGGTGAGCCGGGCGGGCACCCGGAGCACCGCGCCGCGGGCGACGCGGGCCTCCTCGCTGCGGGCCAGCGCCTTGGCCCGGCCGATGTGCCCCTGGGCGGCGCGGGCCGCGGACTCGGCCATGGCGGGGTCGACCCCGTCGCGCTCGACGAGCAGGCGCACGACGTCGGCGTCGCCGGGGGTGCGCATGCCGACCCGGCGGCAGCGCGAGCGGATGGTGACGATGACGTCGTCGGCGGTGGGCGCGCACAGCACCCACACGGTGCGTGCGGGGGGCTCCTCGATGCTCTTGAGCAGCGCATCGGCGCCCTGGACGGTGATGCGGTCGGCGTCCTCGACGACGAGCACCTGGTAGCGGCCCAGGGTGGGGCTCATGGCGCCCTTGCGGACGAGCTCGCGCACCTCGTCGACACCGATGGACAGCTTCTCGGTGCGCACGAGCGTGACATCGGGGTGGGCGCCCGACAAGGCCGAGCGGCAGTCGCGGCAGCGGCCGCAGCCCCCCGAGGGGCACTGGAGCGCGGCGGCGAAGGCGCGGGCCGCGTTGGAGCGCCCGGAGCCTGGCGGGCCCGTGACGAGCCAGGCGTGCGTCATGGCGTGGGCGCCGCCGGCGACGGCCCGGCGCAGGGCGGTGACGGCGTCGCGCTGGCCGACGAGGTCGGCCCACACGCCGGTGAGGGGGCCGGGCGCGGAGGGTGCGTCAGGCTCGGGGACGGCCCCGGACTGCCCGGGGCCCGTCTGCCCGGTGTCTGATCGTCCGACGCCCGCAGGCGCGGCGTCGGATGTGCTTCCCGTCATGATGGCCCTCCCCTCGGCTCCGCCATTCGCCGACGCCACCCGCCGGCCGCGGCCGCACCGGTCAGCGCTGCCTGCCGACACCGTCCACCGGCCAGGGCCCATCATGCCAGCAGGCACGGACAGGGCCGACCCGTCGGGGACGATCAGGTCCCGTGGCGCGTGGAGCGGTTCTCCCGCGCCTCCTCCTCGGCAGCCCGCTTGGCCGCGGACCGGGAGAACACGGCGTTGAGCCCCAGGGAGACGAGGCAGCAGCCGAAGAGGACGCTCTCGACGAGGACGAGATCAGAGGGCCGGGACCGGAGGACGATCAGGCAGACGAGGGCGACGCCGCTGATGCCGACAAGGTCGAAACGGATGAGCCACAGAGCCGTCGCGTACCCCGCCCGAGAAGGCGCCAGGGAGTTCGCCGGCCCCCCGGCCGCCCGGGACGACCGGGCCGCCTCGGCCAGCGCCCGGCTCCTCCGGGAGATGATGGCCGTGGCCGTCACCGGGACGACGACATCGGCCGCGAACATCACCCATGCGATGACTGGAATTCCTGACATGGTGTCACTTCCTCGGTTCATTGATTCTTGGAGGCTTGTTCACAGGGGTCGTCAGCAGGAGGGTTTCTCCTTGTCAGGCCTCTATCCTGTCGTGCTGTGAATAAGCTTCCCGGTTCGGTGGTCTGCTGCGCGCGCCGCGCCGCGCCCCACCGTCCCCCGTCCGCACTCGCGCCGTCCGTGCCCGGGACCCCGACGACCGCGCGGGAGGGATCGGGGCGGCCAGGCGCGCCGGATCGACCGGCGCCCGGGCCGAGCGGCGCTCCACGAGTCGGCCCCTCCGGCGGGGCCCCGCGAGGTCCCCCGCGAAGGCCGGCGGCCTGAAGAGCGAACATCTGGGCGTAGACCCCTCGTCTCGCGAGAAGCTCCGCATGCCGTCCGACGTCGACGATGCGGCCGTCGAGGCAGCAGACGATCAGATCGGCCTGGCGCGCCGTCGACAGCCGGTGCGCGACGACGATCGTCGTCCTCCGCGCGCGGTCCGCGAGGACGCCCTCGATGACCCGCTTCTCCCCGAGCGAGTCGAGGGCTGCGGCGGGTTCGTCCAGGACCATGACGTCGGCATCGCTGAACAGGGCGCGGGCCAGTCCGATCCGCTGCCACTGCCCGCCCGACAGCTGCGCGGCGCCGCCGAAGGCGTTGCCGAGGACCGTGTCGAGGCCGGCGGGCAGACCCCTCAGCCATTCGCCGAGCCCGACCCGCTCCAGCGCGCGCACGATCTCGTCGTCGGAGCCCGACAGGCGACTGACATCGCCGAGGGCCACGTTCTCGCGAAGGGTGAGGTCGAAGCGCACGAAGTCCTGCTGGAGGACTGCGACCCTCGATCGCGCCGGCGCATCGGCCAGCAGGCTCGCATCGACGCCGCCCACGCGGACCCGCCCCTCGGTCGGGGCGTAGTACCCGGCGATGAGTTTCCCGATGGTCGACTTGCCGGAGCCGTTCGGGCCCACGACGACCACGTGCGCGCCGGCGGGCAGGTGGACGTCCACGTCGTGGAGGACGCAGCGGTCGGAGCCCGGGTAGCGGAAGCTCACGCCGTCGAGATCGACCGCCGTGTCCCGCGGCCGGGGAACGACCGGTGCGGCGTCGCGCTCCGGACCGTTCAGGAAGTCGACGAGCTCGCCGAAGAAGAGCCCGCCCTCGTAGATCGACCCCAGCTTCGAGAAGAGCCCCTGCGCCCCCGACTGGACCGTCGTGATCGCGGCGAGGAAGCCGGCGAACCGGCCGACCTCACCGGACGCGATGGCCCCCTGGGCGGCCATGAAGATGGCCCATCCCGTCGCCACGACCGACAGCGAGCCCAGCCCGCCCGCGACGAGCGTCCGACGGTTGAGGAGGCGGGTGTCGGTGCTCTCCATCTCGTCGTCGAGCCCGACGATCCGGCCCACCAGGGCCCTGGAGCAGCCCAGCCCGCGGATCTCCCGGAACGTGGACTCCGTGGTGAACAGGCCGGAGAGGTAGGAGACCCGCCGGCGCAGTGCGGTGCGCTCGTGCTCGATGCGCCAGGCGACCCGTCCGTACAGCGCGCTGGCGACGATGCCCGGCGCGGGGCTGACGATGACGGTCACGGCGACCATCGGGCTCCACGAGAAGAGCAGCACGGCCGTGCCGACCAGCGACAGCACCCCCGTCATGGCCGAGACGAAGTCCGTGAACAGCTGGTACGCGCGCTGACCGCCGTCGCGGGACGCGCGATCGATCCGGTCGTAGGTGTCCGTCTCCTGGAAGCTCGCCAGGCCGAGCCGTTCGGTCTTGCGCACGATGTCCTCGGTCACCGTGCGGGTGACGCGGAGCCGCACCAGCCCGGAGGCGTGGTCCCGCAGCACGGTGAGCAGATACGACAGGAACGCCAGACCGATCAGCAGGGCGACCGAGACCATCACGCCCGCCCCCGTCGCGGGGCCCGAGGCGGAGACGGCGTTGGCGACGGCGCTCACGGCGACGGCGAGCAGCAGAACGTTGAGGGTCGGCACGAGGGCCAGCAGGACGTAGCAGGCGCAGACCGCGGACGATCCCGGCGGTGACACCCGGAAGCAGAGCCTGATCGCCCTGCCCGCGTTCACCGTTGCCGGCGGGTTGGCGCGATGAGCCATCTCGGCTGTCCCCCTCGGTCGGGGTGTGGCCTCCCGGCGATCCGGGAGGCCACCCCGGTGTTGATGCGATCAGGCGGCGACGGCCTCGGCGTCCAGAACGATGATGTCGTCGATGCCCACCTTCGACTCGACACGCAGGCGGGTGCCGTCCGCCTCGAACTCGACGACCTTGTGCTCGTAGCCGTCCTCGGTGAACTCCGACCGCTCGGTCTCCCCCTCGAGAACGCCGCGCCGCAGCAGGGCCCGCAGCCTCGCCGGGCTGAGGTCGAATCCCTCCTGAAGGCCGGAGATGAGGCCGGGGTCGACGCTCTCGTCGAACTGCAGCCGTAGGGCATGCGGAGTGCTGTTCGAGGGCTCGGAGGGGGTTCCCGTGAGTACCCACGGAAGCGTAGCGACGACGACGGCCACCGCCATTTCCGCAGCGGCGACCTCGTGGTAACCGCCGACATTGGTGACGACCTCGGCGTTCGCCGCACCGTTCGTGTTCGCGCCCCAGAATGCCGCCGGCTGCCTCGGGGCGGAGTCGTCGAGCAGCGTCCGCACGGTCTCGATGCTCGAGGACGCCGAGGCGGCCGGGACGGCCCGGAGCAGCTCGGACAGCGTCGCGGGCCCCGCCTCGACGGGCAGCTCCACGTCGAGCGAGCGGGCGACGACGGCCCCGGACGGGTCCGAGGCGAACTGCTTCTTGAACATCTCGTCCTCGTCGAGCAACCGCTCCAGCTCGAGGACGCGATCCAGCGGTCGCGTCGGAACCGAGGTGGTGATCGGTTCAATGGTGGTGGTCATGGTGGTGTTCCTCTCTGTGAAGAAGTTCTCGTACCCCTCACCGACGGTGAAAGGCACTCCGTGATCCGCAGATTCCGACCTCCTTTCAGCTGTTGTCAGCGCCGGCATTGAGCGAGAGCTCACCCGGCGAAGAGCGGCGCGTCACTGCCGCACCCGGCCGATGGCCGGGGAGGGGCGCCGGAGGCGACGTACTCGGAGAACTGCGCGGCCGCGCACGACGATCCCCGCAGCACCCCGTGCCCCCAGCCGTCGGCGACGACGACCGCCGCGCCGCGGGGGCCGAGGCCCTTCACCCGGTCGGCGCCCCATTCCCCGACGACAGGATCATGGGCGTTGCTCAGGACGAGGAAGGGCACGTCGATCGTGCCGTAGTCCGGAATGCCGACAGAATCCTCGAGGTTCCCGGTGGCGGGCCAGCCGTTGCAGATAGAGTCCTGGGAGATCCAGTAGTAACCGAATCCCGGGCTGTCCGCCTCGGCGGCCGCGGCGCTCATGAACCATGCCTCCCGCTGCGGCGGCTCATGGGCGTCGGCGCACATCACCGCGTCCACGGTGAGCATCCGGGAGACCGTCGTGTCCTGCGATGGCGCCCCTGACCCGGCGCGAGTCTGCGGACCGATCACAGAATCGCCTGATGCGGGTTCCCCATCCGGCGCCGTGCCGTCGGCGACCTGGGCCAAGGCATGGATGAGACGGAGCAGCGTCTCGTAGTCATCGCGGCCGTTCTGGTTGAACCGGTACAGCGCGCTGACGACCGTGCTCTGGAACGCCGAGGCGTCGAAGCTCCCCGTTCCCGGGACCGTGAGCCCCTCCGTCCGCAGTGCCCTGGTCACGCGCTCGTAGTCGGATCGGATCATCGGTGCCCACTGGCAACGGCTGCCCGCCGACTCGCAGGCGCTGAACAGGTCCTCCAGGGTCTTCCCGCTGTACTCCGCCGTGCCGAGCCGGGCCCACAGGGGGTCGGGCTGGCCCGCACCGAACCAGGCGTTCGGGTCGTCCGGGCTGTCGAGGGTCAGGGTGCGCAGATGCGCCGGGAAGAGCCGGCTGTACACGGCGCCGATGACGGCTCCGTACGAGATGCCGTAGTAGTCGATCCGGTCGACCCCGAGAAGACATCTCACCTGCTCGATGTCGCGTGCCGCGTCGACACTCCCGGCATGCTTGAGAAGGGGCGAGTCGGAATCGCAGGTCCCCCGCAGCCACGGGTCGAGGGCGTCGAACTGCTCCGCCAGCTGCTCGGCGTTCGCGGGGAGGACGCTGTAGGAGGTCGACGGGGGCTCCGTGGTCATGGCCCCGCAGGGAATGCCCTCCGAGCCGCCGACGCCACGGGGGTCGACGCCGATGATGTCGTGGTCATTTCTGAGTTGCGGGCTCAGCCTGGCCGCGAAGGACGCCAGACCATCGATCGGGGAGAGGCCGGGGCCACCAGGGTTGTAGAAGATCGTCCCCCTGGCGTTGCCACCAGTCGCGGGAATCCTCCCCACCCTCACCGCAGTACTCCCAACCGAAGGATCCGAGTGGTTCAGGGGAACAGTGACGACCGCGCACTCGACGCTCTGATCGCCCCGATCCGAGGAGCACGGGCCCCAGTCGAACGGACTCGGGGCAGCGCCCCGGGGCGTTGCATCAGCGCCACCCGCATCAGCCGACGCAGGAACCGGGAAGGACGAGAGGACGACCATCGCAGTCATCACGGACAGGCACGTGATGCACCGCGTCATGTGTACAAGGCCCTGACCACGAGCACGCCAGCCGGTCAGGACGCCTGTCATGAGCCGCGATCCTCGTCATGCCGGCGCTGGGAGTGAGCCATTTTCCCAGCCATCGTGCTGGTGTGCCAGAGGTTGAGCAGGAACGAGATGACATAGCCGCCGAAGATGATGCACTCGGCGAGCACCAGATGCCACGACCTGAGCGTGAGCAGGCAGATCACCGCCGCCCCGCAGACGCAGATGACGTTCACCCTCTCCCACCGGAAGGCCGCCCGGTGCGCCGCCCGCCACACCTCCGGCGAACTCGCCACCACCCTGATCCTGATACCGGCCCAACGGTTGGGCCTGCCCTCGGGCCTACTCTGAAAATAGTAGACCAGAAAAATCACCATCGGCAGAAGAATGTTCGCCGCAAACATGATCCATCCAGTGGACGTGACGTCAGACATCGCATTACCTCCTCATCCCTGTCAACTCCTGCATGACCCGATCGCGAAGCCCTGACCAAGAGCACCCCGTCCGATCAGGACGCCATCCATCGGCACCTCGGACACGACGCGAGGCACCCACTCGTACGCCCCCGCAGTCGGCGAACCCGCCCTCGGCAACCATCATGTCATGGGTCGGGCCCCATCCTCACGGCGACTCTGGGAATCGACCATTCTTCTCGCCACCGTGCAGGCATGCCGGACGTTGAACCCGAACGGGATGAGATAGCCGCAATAGAGAATGCTCTCGGCGAGCACCAGATGCCACGACCTGAGCGTGAGCAGGCAGATCACCGCTGCCCCGCAGAAGCAGACGAGGTTCACCCTCTCCCACCGGAAGGCCTCTCGGTGCGCCGCCCGCCACACCTCCGGCGAACTCGCCACCACCCTGATCCGAATACCAGCCCAACGATTGGGCTTGGCCCTGGGCCGACTCTGAGCATAATAAGTCAGGACAGCCGCCACCGGCAACACCATATCGAGCATGAACATTATCCATCCGGTACTCGAAATACCGGTCATCGCCTTGCCCCCTCACATCTTTTCATTTCGACCCCTTCCACGGAGGTGCTCATAATCCCACGAAAGAACTTTCTCGGCCGCCGTGACGGCGTGCCATGTGTTGAGTCCGAGCGAGACGATGCAGCAGGCGAAGACAACGCACTCCGCCAGGACGAGCCACCGCGCCGGGAGGAGGAGCAGGCAGATCAGGACGGCGCCGCAGACACCGATGACATCGAGTCTCGACCAACGGAAGGCCGCCGGGTGCGCCGCCCGCCACGCCTCGGATGATTTCATCGTCGCCCCGACCCGAATTCCGGCCCAGTGCGTGGGTTCGACCTTCGGACGGCTCTGGAACCGACTCGTCGCAGCGACTGACAGCGTCGCCACGATATTGGCCCAAAATATCACCCACGTCGTGATCGAGATTCCGTTCATCTTGTTACTTCTCATACTCCCCAGCTCGCGCCCAGTCACGCGGCGTACCAACCCTGATGATTCTGCGGATGCTCAGCACGGACATCGAGAATCCCGACAGATCCGTGCTGTTCCTCGGCAACCGCCATGAAGAAGAAGACCACCCTGTGGGCCCCCAGATCCGCGTAGCCTTGGGAAACCTGGATGGTCCGTTCCTCGAGAGAGGACTGAGTGACCGCCGAGCCCTCGAAACTGAGTGATGTGGCGGCAATGGCCCTGTCCCAGGTGCTGCCGGATCCTGCACCGTGTTCGGAGGTCACTGTGAGTCTCATCCGCAGACCGAGACGGCGGGCCTCGGACCGCAGCGCGTCAAGGGCGAGCGGGAGCTCATCGCCGGCAGCGGCGACCCCGAGAGTGTAGGCGTTTCCTCGGGGCGCAAGACGCCCGGGCAGTTCCTCGATGATGCGGAGGATCACCCCGAATCCGTCCGGGCCGCCGTCCCCGACGAAGGGATACGGTATCCCCGGCGGGACGGCGACCATCAGCGGATTCGCCACGACGACGTCGAAGCTCCCCTCCGGAAGCTCCGCGTAGAGATCGGAGCGGAGGGGGTGAACCCGGTCCTGGACGCCATTCAACCGGGCGTTCACGCCGCAGAGATGAACGGCCCGCTCATTGATCTCGCATCCGGTCACCCGCATACCGCGGGAGGCGAGCCAGAGGGACTGAAAACCAGGCCCCGAGCACAGGTCCAGGGCAGAGCCCCCGACGAGGGGGATCCGATCAGCCAGCGCCAGGGAGTCCGCTCCGAAGTACAGGGTCCGCTGAGCCGACGGCCTGCCGGCCAGGAGCCACAGCCCGTGGACCCGCTGGAGCACGAGATCACGGATCGACCATGTCGGCCGTGGTCCACTCCGCGTCGCGAACCCGGCGTTCGTCAGGTCCTCGAGAGCCGGCACGATCACCGGGTCCAGGTCCGCCTCGGGCACCTCACGGCCCAGGCAGAAGAGCTCGACGAGCGGTAGCAGGCCGGGCGGGATCACCGAGTCCGTGAGAGCGCTCGTCTGAGCAGCGGGTGTGTAGCTGCACAGCAGATCAGCCAGTCCGACCCGCTCCAGATGCAGGCCGAGCCGTTCGAGCGGATCATGTCCCGGCATGGGCTGTCCTCGGTTCTGCGTCACGACCGAGAATCCGGTCATCGTCGCCCTGCTGGGCCCTCTCGGCCAGCGCGACGTCGAGGGCGATGCGCGCCTTCGCCGTGTCCAGGGCGGCGAGTGCGCGCCGCGACGCGGTGACGTCCTCGCACACCTCGCAGATGCCGGCGTACTCCGGCCTCATGCGGACCCGCGGATCAATGCTCCTCGCGACGTCGAGAAGGTATTTGGGCCCCAGGAATCTGAGCGCACGGATGAGGACGTCATGCTGAGCCGCGTCAGCCAGTTCAGCGTATGTCGACTCACGGAGGGAGCCGATGCGCAGCACCCGGTTGTTCCTCACGCTCAGCCCGCAGCAGATACCGGCATCCAAGCGGGCATCGACAACCGGTTGGCTGAGGATCTCAGCGCAGCAGCAGTACTGCGCGAGCATGCTCTCATCGGGCACGATGTCCTCCTCGCCGAATCCCCGAGCGCGCCCGACCCGGCTGTACCCGTGATGGGCGATCTCGTAGAGGGTCCCATCGGCCGAACGAGGAGGATGGGCACCCGCTCTGGAGGACCGCTGGTCGACGAACTGCACTCCGGGGGCGATCTCGTGCTGCACCCATTCCCTGGTGATGGTGCTCCGCGGTCCCTCGGCGAGTGCGATGACGACCGCCTCGAAGCCCTGCCCTCGGCTGGCGTCGAAGGCGCGTCTGACGTTCTCCGGGGGTATCCACGAGGCGTGGTAGTCATCCATGCTGAAGTTGATCTCGGCGAGGCCGGCCGATCTCAGCTGCTGCACCATGACGTTCGCGGCGTCATCATCCGTCGCCCATGAGGCGTTCGTCACGACGCGGGTCACCGGGCCCTCAAGGCTGATTCGGGCGATCGCCTCGAGGAGCTCCTCACCGAGGAGGGTCGGTTCTCCTCCCGTGAAGACCACCGTTCTCACGGGGCGCGTCGCAGCGATCGACAGATAGCTCTCGTACATCTCATCGGCGGTGAGCATCGTCGTCTGTTTCGGCGAGCACAGGGCGAGGCAGTGCGCGCATCTCACATTGCACTGGTCGGTGACCGAGAAGGTCATCATCTCCTTCTCATGGGCGACCATCCGGGATGATGTCATGATGGGCACTCCTCTTTTCTCTTGGGTTGAGTGATGTGTGCGGGCCATGCCGCATCGACGGAGGCCTCGGCATCCACGGGTATGGGCAGGGCGAGCATCCATGTGCCGTCGACGAGCATGAGCCCGGCCGTCACGAGGCGTTCGGCGGCGGTCAGCAAGGCGTCCGAGTCGTAGGGGCCGTTTCGGATCAGGCCGGGAAGGGAGCGGACCTCGGCGCACTCGCGCAGCAGGAAGAGCTCCGCGGAGTCCGCCACGGCCGTGAGGGACTGCGCGCCGTTGAGCGCGCGACGGGTGATGAGGATGCAGTCCCCGCAGTCGTCAGCGGTGAGCGAGGGTGCCCGCGCAGAAGAATGATGAGCGGCGATCCATTCCTCGACCGCGCGGAATGCGGCGAGGTACTCCGGATCCCGATGGGAGGGAAGGGTGTAACGGTACATGGACACGAGGTCTTGGAGGACAGATCCGGGAGCCCGGTAGGCCAGCCGTTCCGCCTCGAGCGGCTGCACGTCCTGGAAGCCGTACGAGTCGCACTGTTCGTAGTAGTCGCTCGTCTGGAACAGGAGCAACCAGTTCAGCTGCTCCGGGGCGTCGAGATGCTCGATCGCCCGCAGGACGCTCAGCACCTGCCGGAGGTCCTCCGCCGTCTCACCGGGCGTCCCGGCGATGAGTCCGTAGCCGGCATGGACGCCGTACGCCGAACACCACTTGAGGAAGTTGACCTGCTGGAGCGCGGTGGCGCCCTTGCGCATGTGTCTCAGCGTCCTCGTGCTGAAGCTCTCGATCCCGGGCTGAACCTCCCGCACGCCCGCGCAGGCGAAGCGGGCGATGGTCTGGCGCGAGATGGTGGACTTGGTCTCGTATGGCTGACATGAAACGAAATCGTATTTTTCGTGGATTTCCTGTGCCGTTTCGGAT
>ERZ773060.455-NODE-455-length-14291-cov-6.03597_pt1 | contig 14291 bp, 9 predicted proteins | sample MGYA00580628_ERZ773060 | MGnify/ENA primary metagenome ERZ773060 (study PRJEB29015, sample SAMEA2738019) | human oral metagenome | biome: human oral; feature: human-associated habitat; material: dental | place: China | collected 2045 ... | reverse complement strand
TGGATGCCGCCGGGCCACAGCCGCAGGGCGTCCCGCAGCCGCGACTCCACGTGCCTGGCCTCGACGCGCACCGCGGGGTCGGCGGGGTCCACGGCCCCGGTGTAGAGGCCCGTGAACAGGGGCCCGCAGATGCGGTCCAGCGCCGCGATCCAAGCCTCCTGCTCCGCCACCCGTTCCTTCCTGAGTTGCTCGGCGAGCTGCTCCTCGGTGTGTTCCTCCTGCACCCGGTGGGCGTGTTTCCCGATGCTCGAGGCGCCGATGGCGAGCACCAGTGTCACCACACCCGTGATGATGATGGCCCCGTAGGAGCCGATGTCGGTGCCGGCCGGCACCGGCCCGAACAGCCCCAGCGCCCCCGCGACGCTCGCGGCGACGTTGGCCAGCACCAATCCGGCGGCCTCCTTCCAGCGCCGTCCCGGGATGGTCAGCATCATCAAGGCGTTGGTCAATCCGATGGCCCACAGGTCGTAACGATTGTTGCCGGAGGCCAGCGACAACCAGGCGTAGTTCGCTATGAGCAGCCCGATACCCCAGGCGTTGGCCAGGATCGCCTCGTGGATGTGCAGGCCGCGTCTGCGCAGCACGCGGCTGGTCAGCGCCACAACGACCGCTGTCGCCGCGAAGAGCGTCCAGGCCAGCAGCGGGTTCGGGCCGGCGTCCTTCAGCGCCAGCAGCAGCCCCGTCCCGAGCAGACTCGGCAATGCGATCAGCGACAGCCACCGCCGACCCGACGGGCCGATGCGGGCCGCGTGCGGGATCGGGTTCCAGGTGAGGGTGACGGCGGTTCCGCCAACGATGTCGGAGTGGATGGTGGCGCGTCCGCCGACCTCTGCCATGCGCCCGTGAATGCCCTCCTTGATGCCCATGCGGCTCCGCGGAACCTCGCTGGGATCGAATCCGGGCCCCCAGTCGCTGATGACGACGGTGCAGCCGCTGCCGGAGGTACGGACCGTGACCTGGGCGGTGCCGCCGGGAACGTGTTTGGCGACGTTGCGCACCGCCTCCCGGGTGGCCTCGGCGATGTTGCGGGTCACCCTGGAGGGCAGGCTGGCCTCGTCCTCGATGCGCAACGCGACGGGGCAGCCGACGTCGGTGACGGCCTGCTCCAGGGCGGTCAGCAGGGGAGAGGCCTCCAGGTCCAGGTCGGAGGTGCCCAGTCCCGCCCGCGACTCCTCGCCCAGCCGCAGCACCTCCTCGCGGGTGATCTCCCCGCGACCGCTCGCGACCTGCTGAAACAGGTGCAGCAGGGTGTCGTGGACGCGACGGATGTTCTCCCTGCGGGTGCTCTCCAACAGCCGGGCCCGGTGTTCCACGCTCCGGCGACGGGCGTCGTCGGCGACGCTGTCCTCCAGGTCCTGCAGCTGCGCCTTCATGGTGCGGTAGGCCAGGGCCATGATGCCGATCGCGACGAAGGTGAAGCCGATGTCGAGCACCTGCTGCCGCCAGTCGAGGCTCGGCATCAGTGCGATCATCGGTACGAAACCGCCGGCGGTCATGAGAATCCAGGGGCCGTTGCCGTCGCGTCTTCGCAGCAGCAGGTAGATCAGAATCGTCCAGATCCACAAGTTGGAGTGCCACATCGCCGGGTCCCCGCCGGACCACATTCCGGCGCCGGTGAGCCAGAACCCGATGGTGTTGATCAGCGCGACGGGCCAGGCCAGCGGCAGGTCCAGGAAAGCGCCGACCGAGGCCAGCAGATGGGCCAGGGCTATCAGGGCCAGCCCACATGTGGCGAGGCTGGGCAGACCCGGGGTCAACATATCCCCGACGGGGGTGAAGCCTTGCAGGATCGCGGCCAGACTCACGCCGAGGCCCATCAGGCGGCGCATTCTTCTGGCTGGTTCTTGGAACTGCATCGTTGGCATTTTCCCACGGGAACACCGGGCGGGCGGAACCCGCAAGGTATCTCCAAATCCTTGTCTCAAATTCGTCGTCTCAAAATTATGGTCACCCCCCGATGCTCCAGAGTAGCCTTGGGCCATGGAGAGCATTCGATGGGGAATCATCGGGGCTGGAAGCATCGCTGACATCGTCGCGGGAGAATTCGCTTTCGTGCCCCAGGCCGAACTGGTCGCGGTGGCGTCACGTGTCCCGGAGCGGTCGCGGAGGTTGGCGCGCAAACACGGGATTCCCGCGATTCACCGGGACTACCGGGCGTTGATCGAGTCCGATGGTGTCGACGTCGTCTATATCGCGACCACTCATCCCCATCATCGCGACATTGCCCTGGCGGCGATAGCCGCGGGCAAGGCGGTTATGGTGGAGAAGGCGTTCACCGCCACCCTCGCCGGGACCGAGGAGGTGGTCGCGGCCGCCACCGGGGCCGGGGTGTTCGCCATGGAGGCCATGTGGACCCGTTTCCTGCCTGCGATGGCCGCGGCCCGGGAGGTCGTGGCGTGGGGGAGGATCGGGCAGGTGCTCGGAGTGCAGGGGGATCTGTGCGCGTTCCGCCCCTACGAACCGATGAACCGGCTGTGGGATCCCGCCACGGGAGGCGGTGCCGTTCTCGATCTCGGTGTCTACGTCGTTTCCATGGCGCAGGGGTTCCTGGGGGCCGCCCGGGACGTGCATTGCGTCGGGCGGTATGCGCCGAACGGGGTGGAGTCGGCGGCGACGATGAACATCTCCTACGTCGGCGGTGGCGCTGCTGCCCTCACCTGCGGATTCGACGTCCACGGGCCGGGCCGGATGACGATCTTCGGAACGAAGGGATGGGTGGAGATCCAGCCCAGGTTCCACCACCCGACCACCATTTCCGTGCACCGTTCGGGGGTGCTGCCACGGATCATCGAGGCCAAGCAGATCGGCAGGGGGTACGCCCACGAGTTGATGGAGGTCAGCGACTGTCTGCTGGCCGGTCAGACCCAGTCGGCGACGATGCCGCTGGCCGACACCGTCGAGGTGATGCGGGTGCTGGAAAGCTGTCTGAAGCAGCTGGGTCGTCCGCAGGAGGAGGCGAGGGTCGAGATCTGAGGGTCGCTGCCCCACCAGCTGTAGGCCGACCGGATCCTCGGGTGGGACGTACCACCCCTGCTCGCCTCCCCCCACCGGTTTGCTGGCCTTGTCGTCGGTTCGCTGGCCCTATTCCGGTTTTGCTGGGCTTGTTCATGTTTGCCTGCGCTGTGAAGCCAGCAAACGTGAACAAGCCCAGCAAACCATTGCCAAGGCCAGCGAATCAGGAGTAAGACCAGCAAACCGGGGTCAGGAGCTGCGACGGGCGGGCCAGGCAGGGCTGACGCTCGCGAAACCGGCATTCAACAGGGCTGCGAGCGAAACTTGGTCGTTGGCCTCCCGCCAACCCCACCGGACGATCCAGTACCCGCACGCACGGATGCGTTGTTCGCGACGCTTCTCCGCCATCACGACATCCGCCGCGGACTGGCCGGGGCCGAGCAGCTCCCGGTACTTGATGCGTCCGTCGACCTCTCCGACGAGCCCGTGCTCGGGCCAGCCGAAATCGGCGCGGGCGACGAACTCGCCGTTCGCGTCGAAGATCTCGAACTGCAGCTCCGGAGCCGGGATGCCCGCCCGCATCATGTGGAACCTGCTCAGCGACTCGGCGGGGGACTCCACCCGTCCATCGCCGAGCGCCAGCACCCGCCTGGCCTGCCTCACCCCGTGAAGCCGGGGATGCCTGTGCAGCTCGTCCTGGAGAAAGTCGCGTTTGAGACCGCGACCCAGGGCGGCGTCCACCACCGCGAGACCCCACTCGAAGGGTGACGTGCGGGCCAGGTCGGTAACCGTGCGCGAGAGGGTGGTCACCGGTAACCCGGCGATGCGCGTGACCTCGTCGTCGTGGATAGCGGTGCGACGGACCCGGAGGAGGTCGCTGTGATCGCCATGCCCGGGGGTGCGGCGGGTCATGGTCACCTCCCGCAGCGACTCGATGGGCACAGGTAGGCCGTGCAGCACCGCGGCCGAGGTGTGACTGAAGACGCTCGAGTCGTGAACGTCGATGGCGGCCGCCTGGATTCGTCGGCGGTGCTCCGCGAACACGTCCGCCTGCTGCGTCGGGGCGTAAACGCCGCGCCTGAGGCGCACTATTGTGCCGTCGCGGAGGTGCTGTTTGAGTTGGGCGTCGGTGAGACCCAGGGTCGTGAGATGCTCGTGGGTCCACAGGGTTGTGCGTGTCATGAAACCATTGGACTTCACGTCGACTCTGCGCTGTCAAGGACCAGTTTTTCGCCTGTGGAAAACTCTCCCTCGGGGGCTGTTCCCCGGCACGCCGGTTTGCTGGCCTTATCACCTTTTCGCTGGGCTTGTTCACGTTTGCCTGTGCTGTGAAGCCAGCAAACGTGAACAAGCCCAGCAAACCCGGATTAAGGCCAGCGGACCGGGTTAAGGCCAGCGAAACGGCGGCGGGGTCGGGTGGTGGTGGGTCTCGGGTGGTGGTGGGTCTCGGGTGGCGAGCGGGGTTCACAGAGAAGCCGCCATTCGGCGTACCGCCTCGGAGATGATCTCCTGTGACGTCGCCAGGTTGACGCGCACGAATTGGGTGGCCGACGGGGCGTAGTCGGTGCCCTGGCCGAGGCGGACCTTCGCCTTCTCGAAGAAGTGGCGACCTGCGTGGCCGAGGCCTAGCGGGGAGCAGTCCAGCCACGCCAGGTAGGTGCCCTGCGACGGCGTGTAGGTCAGCTCCGGAATGGCGCGGTGGAGTTTGTCGGCGAAGTGTTGCTTGTTCTCGCGGATCTCCGCGGAGGCCTCCGCCAGCCAGTCGCGACCCTCGGCCAGCGCCGTCGCGTGCGCCACCACCCCGAGATAGCTGGCCGACTCCGGAACGTAACCGCTGAGGCCCTTGACCACGTCGACGACCTCCGCGCCCGGGACGATCAACCCGGCCTTCAGACCGGCCAGGTTCCACGACTTCGACGCCGACGTCACGACGAAGGCCCGCTGACCGCCCGGCACCCGGTGGAGGGAGGTGTGTTCCGCGCCCGAGAGGGGGGCGTGGATCTCGTCGCAGATGACCGCGACATCATGGGTGTTCGCCAGCTCCATCACCCGGGTGAGCTCCTCGGCGGTGTGCACCACCCCTGATGGGTTGTGCGGGGAGCACAGCAGGTAGGCGGCGGGATGTTCCTTCTCGAACGCGACCTCCAGGGCGTCGAGGTCCAGGCGTCCCTCCTCGGTGGTGGGGGCCTCGACGATGCGGCGTCCCGTTTCGTTGCAGACCGCCCGGAACGGCGGGTAGATCGGCGGGTTGATGACGACGGCGTCGCCGGGTTTCGTGGTCGCCAGTGTCATCTCCCGCATGCCTGTCATGACGTCGCAGGCCAGCGACACCGTGGCCGGGTCGATGTTCCAGCCCCAGACATCGGAGGCGAAGGACGCGAACGTCTCCTGGTAGTCGGGCAGCTCCGGGTAGCCGGTGTCACCCTCGGCGACCATCCGGGAGAGGACATCCACCACCGCCGGCACCGGCCTGGCGTCCATCTCCGCGACGAACATCGGCAGCACGTCGGGCGCGAACCGGGCCCATTTGATGCTGCGGCGCTTGCGGAGAGTCTCAAGAGGGATGTCGAAGATGGCCATGGGCCGATTCTATGGGGTTCCGCGGGTTCCGCGGATGAGTCGGCCTCCAGGGTGGCTTCGACGTGTTCGCGAGTAGTGGTGGGCTGTTTGATATCGCTGAACAGGTGGTCGCGGTCGGGTGGTTCAGAGTTCTTTGAGGCCCTTTTTCATCACGGACCAGTTGTCGTTCTCGAAGTCGATTTTCCAGGGGCCGTAGTCGGCGTCGTAGTTGGGTATCCAGACGAAGCGTTTGTCGGAGTTCATTCCCAGGAACATGGAGGTCCAGTGCTTGAAGCCCGCTTCCATGAGCGCTCTGAGCCAGTACAGGGCGGCTGTCGACAGTTCGTTCTGTTCCTGGTCGGGAATCCATTTGTGATAGGCCTTGCCCTTCCAGATGACCGTCGCATGCGTGTACAGCCTGCTGGGGCTGTGGTTGAAGCCGTAATCGAAGTTGATGAGCAGGCCGATTTTGCTCCATCCCTCGGCGACGTCTTCGGCGGTCCTGGAGAGAATTCCCAGCAGTTTGAACGTGTATTCGTCGTCTATGTCCTGCGAGGGCGGGATTCTGCTGGCGCCGGGATTGTTCATGGGAGGTGTTGCTCTTTTCCGTAGGGTTGTTCGTCGCATTTGCAGCATCAAGGCGCGGAGCGTGTTGACGTCGTTGATTCTAGCGGCTGAAGGGGTCAACCTGGACGGGCTCCGGCCGGTAGGCGATCCAGTTGCTCGATGTTCGGACACCGCATGGCGTTTCAAGGCCCGTGGGACGATTCGACAATTCGTGCGGACGTCGCTTCGAAGTGCTGCCGGCGCCGAGGGCGGCTCGTCGGGTGGGCGTCCGCTGCGTCGCTCCTCGTGTTTGCCACGTTCCACGGCTTTCGCGGGCCGTCCCGTCATCGACGAGCCTCGCCACCGAATTGCCCGATTTGGTTGTCTCGCGCATACTTGGTCCCGCATCGCAAGGCAATGATGGGGCCATCACCCCGGAGCTGCCGGAAGAACGGCGCACGCTCACTAGACCCGGCTGCGATCAACAATCAAGTGGGACGCCCAGCGCGTCCAAGGAGGGTGGTACCGCGGGTTCCGGCTCGTCCCTCCGGTTCGTCCAGTCACCAACCGAGGTACCGATGAGTTCCTACAACGCAGTCCCCGCAACCGTTGATTTCCCCGCCCTGGAGCGCGAGATCATCGCCCTGTGGGCCGAGCGCGACACGTTCGCGAAGTCCCTCGAGAACACTCGCGACGGCGATCCGTGGACCTTCTACGAGGGCCCGCCGACCGCCAACGGCATGCCCGGGACGCACCACATTGAGGCCCGTGTCTTCAAGGACCTGTTTCCGCGTTTCAAGACGATGCAGGGTCGTCGCGTCGACCGCAAGGCCGGCTGGGACTGCCACGGTTTGCCCGTCGAACTCGCCGTCGAGAAGGAACTCGGTTTCTCCGGTAAACCCGACATCGAGGCCTACGGGGTGGAGCCGTTCAACGCGAAGTGCCGCGAATCGGTGCTGCGGCACGTCGACGCCTTCGCCGAGCTGACCCGCCGCATGGGGTACTGGGTGAACCTCGACGAGGCCTACGTCACCATGACCCCCGAGTATGTGCAGTCGGTGTGGTGGGCGCTCAAGCAGATCTTCGACAAGGGCCTCCTGCAGGAGGACTACCGGGTGGCTCCGTACTGCCCGCGCTGCGGCACCACCTTGTCCGATCACGAACTCGCGCAGGGCTACGAGGACGTCACCGACCCGTCGGTCTACGTGCGTTTCCCCGTCACCTCCGGGCCGCTCGCCGGCCAGGCCGATCTGCTGGTGTGGACCACCACCCCCTGGACGCTGGTCTCCAACACAGCGATCGCGGTGCATCCCGAGGTCGACTACGTCGTCGGCACGCATCCCGAACAGGGCAGCCTTGTGGTCGCGGAACCGCTGTTCGACGCGGTGCTGGGTGAGGAATGGACGCGCGGTCGCTCGTTCAGGGGATCCGAGATGGAACGCTGGGACTACCGGCGTCCCTTCGATCTCGTCGAATTCCCCGCCCCCGCCAACTATGTCGTGCTGGCCGACTACGTCACTACCTCCGACGGCACCGGTCTGGTGCACCAGGCGCCCGCCTTCGGTGAGGACGACATGATCGTGTGCCGCTCCTACGACCTTCCGTTCGTCAACCCGATCCACGCCGACGGCACCTTCGACGACGCCGTGAAGCTGGTTGGCGGGGTCTTCTTCAAGGACGCCGACGCGCCGCTGGTCGCCGACCTCCAGGAACGCGGTCTGCTGTTCCGCCGGCTCGACTACCTCCACTCCTACCCGCACTGCTGGCGCTGCCACACCCCGCTGCTGTATTACGCCCAGCCGTCCTGGTACATCCGCACCACCCGCATCAAGGACCAGCTGCTGGCGCAGAATGAGGCCACCACCTGGTATCCCGCCTCCATCAAGCACGGCCGCTACGGCGACTGGCTCAACAACAACATCGACTGGGCCCTGTCGCGCAGCCGCTACTGGGGCACGCCGCTGCCGATCTGGCGCAACGTCGACGACCCCGCCGACCTGATCTGTGTCGGCTCCCTGGTCGAGCTCGGTGAGCTGGCAGGTCGCGACCTTTCCGACCTCGACCCGCACCGCCCCTTCATCGACGATGTTGAGATCGTCCGCGACGGCGCCACCTACCAGCGCGTGCCCGAGGTGATCGACGCCTGGTTCGACTCCGGGTCGATGCCGTTCGCGCAGTGGGGCTACCCGCACGTCCCCGGGTCCGCGGAGAAACTGGAGGCCAACTACCCGGCCGATTTCATCTGCGAGGCCATCGACCAGACCCGCGGCTGGTTCTACTCGCTGATGGCGGTCGGCACCCTCGTGTTCGACGAGTCGAGCTACCGCAACGTCGTGTGCCTCGGTCACATCCTCGCCGAGGACGGCCGGAAGATGAGCAAACACTTCGGCAACATCCTGGAACCCATTCCGCTGATGGACACCCACGGGGCCGATGCGGTGCGCTGGTTCATGGCCTGCTCCGGGTCGCCGTGGATGGCCAGGCGCGTCGGAGATGCCACCATCGCCGAGACGGTCCGCAAGGTGCTTTTGACCTACTGGAACACCGTCGCCTTCCAGTCGCTGTACGCGCGCGCCTCCGGGTGGGAGCCGGGCGCCTCGGTGCCCGCCGTCGCCGACCGGCACGTCCTCGACCGCTGGCTGGTCTCGGCCACCAACGAACTGATCCGCGACGTCACCGCCGCCCTCGACGATTTCGACACCCAGAAGGCCGGCGCGCTGCTGGCCGGTTTCGTCGACGACCTGTCGAACTGGTACGTGCGCCGCTCGCGGCGGCGTTTCTGGGCGGGCGAGGCCGGTGCGCTGGCCACCCTCCACGAAACCCTCGACGTCGTCACCCGGCTGATGGCCCCGATCATGCCGTTCGTCACGGAACGGGTGTGGCAGGACCTGTTCGCCGCCACCGATCCCACCGGCCCCGAGTCGGTGCACCTGGCAAGCTGGCCCGTCGCCGACGAGTCACTGATCGATGCCGGTCTCATGGGCGCGATGGCCACCGCCCGGCGGATCGTGGAGCTGGGGCGCGCGGCCCGCGCCGAGTCGCGCATGAAGGTGCGGCAGGTGCTCAAACGGATGCTCGTGCCGACGGCGGCCCTCGCGGAACTGACAGCGGAGCTCATCGCCGAGGTGCGCGCCGAACTGAACGTCCAGGACATCGCGTCGTTCACCTCCGCCGGCGATCTCGTCGACCACGCCGCCAAGGGCAACTTCCGGGCCCTGGGCAAGCGGTTCGGGAAACTCACCCCGAAGGTCGCGGCCGCGATCGCCGCCGCCGACGCGTCCCGGCTCGTCCGGGAACTGCGGGAACGTGGCCGGTCGCTGATCGACCTCGACGGCGAGTCGCTGGAGGTGTCCGCCGACGAGGTGCTGCTCACCGAACGTCCCCGCGACGGCTGGAGCGTGGTCAACGAGCAGGGCGAGACCGTCGCCCTCGACCTGGAACTCACTCCCGAGCTGGTGCGCGCCGGCCGGGCCCGCGAGGTGATCCGGGTGATCCAGGAGGCCCGCAAGTCGTCGGGGCTCGACGTCTCCGACCGGATCCTCCTGCGCCTCGCCGCCGGGACGGAGCTGCTGGAGGCGATCCGTGAGCACGCCGACCTGATCGCCGACGAGGTCCTGGCCGTCGATCTGCAACAGGGTGATGTCGAGGACCCGACCGTGGAGGAACCGGAACTCGGTCTCAAGGTGAGGATCACCAGGGCCTGAGCGCTGCCCGGACCGAGTACCGGGCTGTGGGTCCCCTCGCCAAAGCCGGCCCGACCGGCTTCAAGGGCGGTGCCGGCGGCCGCTCGTCTGCGGTCGCGGCAGGTGCTTGACAGGACAAATTCTGTCCCCCGTTTGGCGGCGCGGGGGTGTTCCGGTCCCATCGGGAGACCTTCCGGCATTAGGCTGAAGAGAAATCTGATGACGGGAGATAGTGATGTCGCTTCCTCTGGGGCCTTGGCGGCTTACCTACACACCCGGCCAGTGGTTGGTGCTGGCGGGGCCGCGTCTGGTCGCGGTCATGCAGCCTGCGCCGCCGAAGATGTCGGTACTCGTGAACCAGCTGTGGACGGACATGCAGGGTGCTGGTTCGCTGGCCGCGTTGCTCGACGTGTTACGCGGCTATTCCTTGGACCAGATGCCGGACTTCGCGGCGTTCGTCTGGGACGGCGGGTCGCTGCACGGCCTGGCCCGCGGGCGGATCTCCGTCGTGGACGTGGCGACCGGCCAGACCGCGCTCGACGGCTCGGGCGCGCTCACCTGGCACGAGGCCCCGCTGGGCACCGTCCGGGGGCTTCGCGTCGACATGGGTGTCCTCGAGTACGACGCGCTGCTTCACCTGCCGTTGATTGCCGGTGCGGTCGGTGCCTCGGCACTGCACCTGACCACCGACCCCGATCAGCTCGTGCGTCTGCCCGACACCGAACACCAGCTTCCCGAACCCGTCGTGCAGCAGCCCCAGCCCGTCTCCGAAGCCCTGGAGCCCGTGGCCATGCCGGAAACCCAGGAGATGTCCGCCGCTCACAGCGAGGACTCCCAGTTCCAGCGTCCCGGCGCGGGCAGGGGATACGTCGAGGAACCGCAGCAGTACGGTCCCGTCGGCATCGGCGTGCAGGTCAACACCGGCGAGTTCTCCAATGTCGTCGGAGGATTGGTGGTCGGGCGCGCTCCCGACGCGGCGCGCGGCCCCATGGGGTCGTCGCTGATGCGCGTCCCCAGCCCCGGCAACGACATCTCCCGCAGCCACCTGCTCATCGAACCCGCAGGCCCCGGCGACGCGCGAGTCACGGACCTGCGTTCCACCAACGGCACCACCATCCAGCTCAACGGTGAGGAACCGTACCTGCTGGAGAACGGCGAATCCGTGACGGTCCCGATCGGAACGGTCCTCAACCTGGGCGACGGCGTGAGCCTGCGGGTGGAACAGGCCCGCTGAACCACCCCGATCAAAACCGGCTGAGTCGAAACTGTCTCGCCCGTTCCTCGCACCCCGGATCAACCGGCTTGGAGAAGACACCCCCCTTTTTCCAGGCACGAATCGCGGGTGAAGAACGGTTCAACGTAATGTGATGACGTTGAACCGTCGAACCCCCGCGTTTCGTGCACAGGGGGAAGAAAGGCACTCGAGTGCGAATGTCCCGCCCTCAGTTCCGTGCCGTCTGTGACAGGCGTTTTGTGCGCAGGGGCTCTCGGGTGCGGGCCCAGCCGGCTTCACAAGAGGGGTGGCCGGGCCACGGGCTCGGCCACCCCTTTGAGGCGGAACGAATCGGTCACTGGACCGGCGACAACATCCCCTCGTAGAAGAAGACGGGGACGAAGTTGTCGGAGTAGAACGAGTTCATGTAGTAGTCGCTCTTCTCGGGGAACCCCGCCACCTTGTTGGTGACCACGGGGTTGTTCCCGAATCGCTCGACCAGTGGCAGCACCGGCAGCAGCTCGTTGAAGGCCTGCGCCAGACGGGTGGTTTTCGCCACCTGCTCCTCCGGCGTGCCGAACGCGCTGTCACGGATCTCCTGCTCCAGGTTTATCGGACCGAGAACGTCGGTCTCCGCCTGGAGATTGAAGCCGGTGCCCTTGCCCTCACCGAGCATCGGGTAGTTGAAGTTGATCAGCGTCGCGTTGTAGGAGTCCGTCGGGAACGGATTCGACGCGCCCCAGGCCTGGATGGCCAACTGGAAGTTGCCCTCCTGGACGTCGACCTCCTGCTGGCTGGAATCCACGCCGATCGGGGTGATCTTGATGCCGAAGGCGCTGGCCTGCTCCGCGAGGCTCTGGCCCGTGGCGGCCCAGTCGACGTAGTCGCCGGGGAAGGCCAGGTCGTACTGCGCGGGCTTGCCCTCGCTGGTGACCCACTGGTCGCCGTTCTTGGTCCAGCCGGCCTCCTGCAGCAGTTGCGTGGCCCGCGCCTGGTCGAGATCGTAGGCGGTGAGCTTGCTGGCCGCCTCCGGGGCCACCCATTTCTCGATGGCATTGTCCGACAGGCCCGTCATGTACCGGACGCCCTTGCCGGAGTCGCCGAGGGAGATTGTGCCCATCTCGTTGCGGTTGAGGAAGAAACCGAAGGCCTGACGTACGCGCTTGTCCTTGAATTCCGGCAGCTTGTTGTAGTTGAAGAACAGGGCGGGACCGGTGTACGTCGGGGGACGCAGGATCGTGTAGCCCTGCTGCTCGAACTGTTTCGTGGTGGCGACGGGGAACCCGTCCGTGGCGTAGTGGACGTCACCGGAGAGCACCAGGGGGGTGATGGTCTCCGTGGATCCGCTGTGGACCGTGATGGTGTCGTAGCCCACCTTGTCCGCGCGATACCCGTTGTTGTTGAGGGTCAGCGTCAACTGCGAGTTGGTCATGGTGGAGGTGTTGATCGTGAACGGACCGGACACGATCGGCTGGTCGATCTTGACCTCTGCGATGCGCGCCGACAGGGCCTTCGCCTCGTCCGAGTCGGGGGCCGCCTTCTTCTTGAACAACGCCGCGGCGTCCTCGACCACTGCGCTGTACTGCGCGCTGGAGGCGGGCCGTTCGCGCATGATCCAGTACACGGCGATGGGTGCTGGCGAGTTCAGCGTGAACTTGACGTTGGAGTCGTCGACCAGCTCGATGTCCTTGATGTAGTTGAACACTGGCTGCTGCATGGCGTAGCGCATCACGAACGTGTTGTACACGTCCTTCGCCGTCAGGGCCGAGCCGTCGCTCCACTTCAGTCCCTCACGCACCTTGTAGTTGAAGGTGAGGCCGTCAGGTGAGAGGGCGGAGGACTCGTCCGCCAGCAGGTAGTAGTACTGCTGCTTCTCCCAGTTGTAGATGCCGCCGGGCAGCATGATCATGTCGTTGAGGTAGCCGAGGTTCGTGGGAATGGAACCGGTGACGCCCGAAAGGGTGTGGAAGTTGCCCTTGGGGGGCAGGTCGAAGGACTGGTCCGCGCCGAAATTGCGGCCGGCGGCGGCGTTGTTCCCGGTGGGGGAGCGGCCGGCGGCGGAACAGCCGGTCAGCAGCATCGCCGTGGCCACTACTGCGCTCACCGCTGCAACGACGCAGCGACCGAGCCCTCGTCGTGGTGTCGTGTGGGTCATGATTCCTCTCTTGGTCGGGGGGTTTTCCTTGTGCGATCCGGGGATCGTCTGGCGAGTAGCAGGAGCAGGGCCCCGCAGCCGGTCAGCAGCGCGCCTGCCGCGAGGGAAAGGACCGACATCACCCAGGCGGCGGAACCGGCTGGGACCCGCAGCATGCTGATGCCGGCCAGGAGGGCGATCGTGAGTCCCGCGGCAATCGCCTGGCGGGGCATGCCGCCCGTCGTCATGGCGCACCATCGGGAACATCGGCGTCGTCGAACCTGATCATGGGGAGCGCGTCGATGAGCGCCTTGGTGTAGGCGTGCCGGGGCGTATCCATGACCTCGGGGGTCGGACCGTACTCCACCAGCTCGCCCAGGTAGAGCACCGCGGTGCGACCCCGCCAGGCGAAGTGCCTGGCCAGGGTGAAGTCGTGGGTGATGAACAGGAAACCGACCCCCAGGTCGTCGCGAAGCTCCGACAGCAGGTTGATCATGCTGCCGCGGATCGAGGCGTCGAGCATCGACGTGGTCTCGTCGGCGATGATCAGCGCCGGTTCGGTGGCCAGCGCCCGGGCCAGCGCCACGCGTTGACGCTGCCCGCCCGAGAGCTGATGGGGGTAGCGCTCCAGGAACAGGTCGGCCGGGGTCAGTTCCACCCGTTCGAGCAGTTCCGTGGCGCGCCGCCTGGTCCGGTTCCTCCGGGCGCCCAGGGCGGAGAGCACTGTGCTGAGCACCGTGCGGGTCGGGTTGAGCGAGGCGTAGGGATCCTGGTGCACGTACTGCACCTCTCGCCGGAAGCGCATGAAATCGGGTCCCCGCAGCCGCGAGATGTCCTGGCCCCGGTAGTGGATGCTGCCGGCGGTGGGTTTGTCCAGGCCCGCGGCGATCCTGGCCAGCGTGGTCTTCCCCGAACCGGACTCCCCGACCAGGCAGGTCACCGACCCGGCATCGACCTGGACGCTGACCCTCGAGACCGCCACCACTTCGCGTTCCGCGCTGCGGAACCGCTGCGTGACGTCACGGATCTCCATCAACTTCTCAGTCATCGGCCCGCCCTTCCGAACGCTTCCTGGGGATGTGGGCCACGCGGTGGGTCTCGCTCAGCCACACCTCGGAGTCCTTTTGTAGCTTGAGCTGTTGGGTTGCGCCCTCGTCGGTGGTGATGTCGTACTCGGCCCGCGACTCCTTGATCGTCCGCAGCC
>ERZ773060.452-NODE-452-length-14425-cov-2.49875_pt1 | contig 14425 bp, 14 predicted proteins | sample MGYA00580628_ERZ773060 | MGnify/ENA primary metagenome ERZ773060 (study PRJEB29015, sample SAMEA2738019) | human oral metagenome | biome: human oral; feature: human-associated habitat; material: dental | place: China | collected 2045 ... | reverse complement strand
CAAGAAGATAAGTATTTCTGCCACCGTCAACACAACCGATAACCCCGCGTCATGCGGGGATTTTTTTACCCAAGGAGTACGTCATGACAAAAGACATTCCCTACAACAAACCTTCCTTCCTGCACTGGGAAGGACATCCGACCAACAGCCGCGCGGTACTCACCGCAGGCGAGGCCTTCAAGACCGGCGAGCTGCTGGTATTCACCGACAAAGGATACGAACCCTACAAGGGTACAGAGCTGACGGCAGACGCCACCAAGGCACCGCAGGGCGTCGTCGTCGCTATCGCCTTGGAAGATGCGGCAAAGGGCGGCAAGGCTGTCTGTATTGTCCGTGTTGCCACGGTGATGAAGGACAAGCTGACGGGCGTCGCGGCGGATGCCTTCAATACCGGCAAGCCGCTGGCGGGCTTTGACGCCCATTTCTCGCGGCAGCAAATTGCGCTGGTGACGAGCATTGATGCGCAGCGGGCATTCAAATGAACGGCATTACCCTCGGCGTCCTGCGTCTCTCGTTGGACGAGCGGCGCAAGGTCAAAGGCACTGCCTATGCAGGCGGGGTGCTGTCCTACTACGGCGACCACATCGCCATTGACCTCGACAGCCTGCAATTCAGCGGCAAACAAATTCCGCTTCTGCACAACCATGACCGTGACCGCTGCGTCGGTTACGGCTGGCTGGCACGTGAAGGCAAGGCGCTCACCGTCCACGGCGAGATGCTGACCAATGACCACGCCGCCGAAATCATCAAAGCTGCTGACGACGGTCTGGAATGGCAGATGTCGGTGCATATCGACGCAGGACGGGTGCTGACCCGCCACGCGGGCGACATTGTCAACGGTGAGGCGCTGGCCGTGGATGACGTGCTGGTGTTGACCGACGGCGTCATCCGCGAAGTGTCTTTTACCCCGACCGGCGTTGATGCCGACACTTCGGCCAGCATCCTATCCCTCTCACTCACCAAGGAAATCCCCATGAGCAAACCCGACAACACCCCCGACGAAAGAGATGCGCGCATCGCCGAACTGGAAGCGAAGCTCGCGCAACAACAAACCGAATCCCGCCTGAAAGAGTTGAAAGCGCTCGGCATCGACGGCGACAACGCTGCGACGCTGGCAAAAGCGCCGGATGACGTATTCGCCGCCTTTACCGCGCAATTCGCCTTGCAGAACAAACAGCAGGCGGTGCTGGGCGCCAATTACAGCGGCGGCGAAGACGAAGAGCAGCGCCGCCCCAACCCCCTACTGAAAAACAAGGAGTAACCCATGTCCGATGTACTTGCCATGCTGGGTCTGACCCAGACCGAGCTTGACGAAGCCGTCAACAGCAAACCTAACGTCCCATCCCGCCTGCTCGTTGATCCGATGTGGCGCGAAAAGAACATCACCACCACCAGCGTGATGATTGAGTTTGTGGACGGTCAGGTCAACCTGATTCCGAACACCAGCCGCGAAGCTGCGCCGAATACCAAATCTTTTGGCAAGGGCAGCAAGGTACGCACCTTTACCGTGCCGCATTTACCGCTGGAAACCCACATCTACGCCAGCCAGTTGCAGGACGTGCGCAAGGCGGGCACCAAGGATGCGCTATTGGCGAACGCCGACGTGGTCGCCAATGAAATCGCCGACCACCGCAACCGTCATGACGCCACCATTGAGAACCTAATGCTGGGCGCGGTCAAGGGGAAAATCCTGGATGCCGACGGCACAACCGTGATTTACGACCTCTTCACCGAGTTTGGTGTGACCGAACCGACGACCAACATGCAGTTTTCCAGCGCGACTGCCGACCTCGCCCTCACCATCGAGCAGACCATACGCGCCATGAAGAAAGGGCTGCGTGGTGATACGGCTTCCGGGGTGACCGTCCTCTGTTCGCCAGAGTTCTTCGACGCGCTGGTGTCGCACAAGTCCACCAAGGATGCCTGGATGCGTTACCAGGACAACGTGCTGGCGCGCGAGAACACCAACGGCAAATTCGCCTGGAAGGGTGCGGTGTTTGAAATCTATGACTACACCCTTGGTGAGACGCCAATGATTGAGGCGGGACACGCGCACGGGTTCCTCACCGGTATGTACAACGGCTTCGTCCGCTACAACGCCCCGGCCAACATGATTACCGAGGCGAACAAGCTGGCGCGGCCTTTCTACATCTCGACCGAGATGGGCGAGCACAACCGGGGCGTCTCTATCTACACCGAGACCAACCCGCTACCGCTCTGCCTGCGTCCGCAAACCTTGATGCACTTCAAGAGCGCGTGATGTACGCCGCCCCGCAAGACCTCGTCACCCGTTTCGGCGAGCGCGAGATGGCGCAAATCGCGGGTGATGCCGCGCCCACTAACAGCAAGCTGCTGGCGGCCTGCCTGGACGCGGGACAACTCGCGGACAGCTATCTCAGCCGTGCCGTCGTCCTGCCGCTTGCCACCGTGCCGGCGGTGCTGGTTGGGGTGTGTGCCGACATTGCCCGCTACCGCCTGCATGACGACCAGACCAAGGAGGGCGGTGAGACAGGCAAAACCACGATGCGGATGCGCTACGAGGACGCTATCAAATGGCTGGAAGGGGTAGCGGCAGGCACCATCCTGCTCTTCCCCAAAGAACGGCAGGCTGACCCGAAAGCGCCGCACCCGCTCACCGGCAACCACCGCATTGCCGTGGTCGCGCCACCGGTGGTGTTTGACCAGGCCACACTGGACAAGATGGATGCTGTTCGTTGACACCCCCGGCCTTGATGCCGCAACAGCCAGACTACGCGAGCTGGCAGCACAGGGCAAAGACCTGGGCCCCGCACTCGCGGAAATCGGCGAGGAAGAAATCACCAACATCCTGCTGCGCTTCGAGCGCGAGGAAGACCCGCAGGGCAATCCGTGGGAGCCTTTTGCCGACAATAGCCCGCGCCTGCTGGAAGACGGCAAACTGCTGCAAGACACCGGGCGGCTCAAAGGTTCCATCCAGGCGCAAGTCCTGGGCGGTAGCGTGCTGCTGGTCGGCAGCAACGTCGAATACGCCCCCTTCCATCAATTCGGCACCGTGTTCATTCCAGCGCGCCCCTTCCTCGGTGTGTCGGACGAGCTCAAAGATGCCATAGCGGACATTCTCCATGCCCACTTCAACCTTTGACGTGAACGCCGCCTACGCGCCGATCGCCGCGCGCCTTGCGCAGGTGGACGGCGTCAAGGCAGTGCGTGGGGTGAACGACCTCACACAAATCCTGCGCGGTCAGACCACCGGCACCGATAGTTATGTGTACCTCTACTTTGACGGGGTCGCCCCGGTCGAAGACGCCGGCAATGGCCGCCATCAGAAAGTGCGCGTGACCTACACCGTGGTCATTGCCTCGCAGGACTACAACCGCGACGGAATGCCGCGCGGGGTCGGCAAACTGATTGGCGGCGTGATGCAGGCTTTGGCAGGGTTTGCGCCGCTGGACAACGACGAACGCAGCCGAACGCGGCTCAAACCCGCGAACGGCGGGCAGCCGGTACACGCCTATGGTCACAGCCTCTATCCACTCAAATACACCCTAGACCTTATTTACCAATCTCAGGAGTAAAACCATGCCACAACTACGACACGACGGCTTCATTGGAGAGGGTACCCTCTACATCCGCCGCCTTGACCGCGCCGACCTCGGCCTGATTCCAATGGGCAACGCCACCAGTTTTTCGGTGGCGGTGGAAAGTGAGGTGAAAGAGCGCCTCAGCAAAATGCGCGAGAACTACGGCGCGGTGCTCAACACCGTCATCCTGCCGAAATCGGGCGAGCTAAAAATCACCCTCAACGACTTCAACGAAGAAAACTTTGCCATGGTCTTCATGGGGGCGCTGACGAAAGCACAAATGACTGCGCAGACCGTCTCGGATGAAGAAGTGGACGTTGACCTCGACCGCTACCTCAAACTGGCGCACGGCTACCTCAACGAAGCGGGGATTGTCGTGAAGAGCCCGGGCGGGCAGACCATTGCCGCCGAGCACTACGACATCCACCGCCGCCTCGGCATGATCCGCCTCAAAGACACCGCAGGCGTCAGCAAAGGGCAGAAAATCAAAATCAGCTACACCACGGCAAACTGGGACGCATGGGTCATCCAGGCCAACCGCGACAGCCAAATCAAGTGCGAACTGCTGCTGGACGGGCGCAACCGTGCCAACGGGGCGGACGTAAAAGTCCACATCCCGAAGGCGACCCTCTCGGCAGGCGGCGCGTTTGAATTCTTCTCGGATGACTTCAACACCATCGAACTTTCCGGGCGCCCGGAAGTACCGGAAGGCGGCATCAGTCCGTTCACCGTGACCGTCAAGGCGTGAGGTGAAGAAAGATGAAAATCAAGGCAAGCAAGCCCTTCACCCATGCCGGGCAGGCCGTGAATACCGGGGATGTGATAGACGTCCCCGCCGACGCGGCAGCGTGGCTGATCGCGCAGGGGGTGGCGGAAACCGCAGAGAAAGAAGAAAAACCCGAAGGCAGGGCATCTTAACCACCCGGTTAAAATGGTCTGAAATCGCCCCTGGAGACAGGGGCTTTTTTATTGGAACTCCCATGTTCAGCCGCTTTTTCAAGAAAGACGCTCCCAAAACCCGCCGCGTTGTGGTCAAGGCCGGGGCGCAATACGTTGACCCGACCTTTTCCCTGACCGTCGCTGATGTCGATACAGTCCTCCAGCGTGCCAACCTGACCCGCAGCGACCTGCAAAAACTGCTCTACGATGACGAAATCTACGGTGCTTGTGAGCGCCGCATTGCGGGCATCCTCGGCAACCCGTGGCGTTTGGAAGGGGACAATACCCCGTGGCTGTACGACGCCGTCAGCAACATCTTCGAGGCAGCACTACGCATCATCATGCAGGCGAAGTGGCTGGGCGCAAGCGTGGGTGAGCTTATTTGGGCAGCGGATGCGGACGGTATCATGCGGGTGCAAAGTATCGCCCCGCGCAAAATCGAACGCTTTGTACAGCGCGATGCCGGGCTGATGTTCAAGGAGCAGGGCGGGACAGAAATCCTTACCCTGCCGGAAAAAGTGTTGTACAGCGGCGTCAACGTCCACAAGGACAACCCCTACGGCGATGCCCTGCTCTCGCGCGTCTATTGGGCATGGTTCAACAAAAACTATGGCGAACAGTTTTGGTCGCGCTACGCCGAACGCCATGCCTCGCCGCTGACCGTCATCAAGAGCGCGGTCAATACAGCCAACGCCGACGACGCGCGGCAGGAACTCGCCGCATTGGCAGCGGCAGCGGCAAATGCCGTGGCCGATGGTACCGTCGCTATCAGCGACCAGGACAGCATCGAATTTATCGAGGCCACCAATGACGGTGCGGCACATCAAAAATTTGTGACCCACCAGATACGTCGCATTCAGAAAACATTAACCGGGCGTGTCCTCACCTCGGAACTGGACAGCGGCAGTCGTGCGGCGCAGGAAACCGACGACGGCTTTACGCAAAGCCTGCTGGAAAGCGACCTGACCTTCTGCGAAGCGGGCATTAACCACATCGTGGACTGCCTGCTTACCGTGAACGGGCTAGATCCGGATGGCGTGTACTTCGCCTTCGAGCGCAAGAAGGGCATAGACAAGGGACGCTGGGAGCGGGACGTGGCGCTGATTAACAGCGGCGCGATCACCTTTACGGCGCAATACTACCTCGACAACTACGGGCTTGAGGCACAGCACTTTACCGTGAACGATAAGGCGGAAGCGCGCATGAGCCTTGCCGCTGTGCCGCCTGCCATCCTGAACGGCAGTGCCTGCTGTACGACCAACCACCTCACCCCCGGCGCGCAGGAAGTCGAGGACGGTGTGCAGCGCGCGCTTGCCACCCTGCCTGCCAGTATTGATGCGGATGCCATCGAGCAAACCATCAACGCGGCGAGTGACGAAGTCGACCTAATGCGCCGCCTCGCCCTGCTCTACGACGACAACGATCCATCGCACTACGCCGTCTGGCTGGAACAGGCCATGGTGCTGGCGATGGCGCAAGGCTACTACCAGGCAGCCAAGGACATCGTATGAACCCCCTGCAAGCCCGTTACCCGGAAGCCTTCGAATACCTGCGCGCACGGGGTGTTGAGCCGTCTGCCGACTTCTACGACCGCGTTGAAACAGCGCGCAAACAGGCATGGACGATGAGCAAACTGAGTGACCTTGACCATATCCAGCGCATCAAGGACTCGCTGGAAAAAGCCATCGCCGAAGGCACGAGCTTCGACAACTGGCGCAAGGAGAATCTCGCCGACCTGCAAGGCCTACCGAAGAGCTATCAAGAAACCGTCTTCCGCACGGCGGTGCAGAGCAGCTACAACGCCGGACGCTGGGCGCACTTCCGCGATCACGCCGAGCGCCGCCCCATCCTGCGCTATACCGCCATCAACGACAGCCGCACCCGCCCGGCACACCGTGCCTTGCACGGACTGATGATGCCGGTGGATGACCCGCGCTGGCAGACACTGGCGCCGCCAGGGGGTTTCAACTGCCGCTGCACCCTGATGAGCCTGTCGGAGAGGCAGGCGAAAGGCATGGGCTACACCGGCGCACCGCAGGACATCCCGACCTGGAAGGACAAGCACGGCGTCGAACACACCGCCGCCCCGGACAAAGGCTGGAACCACTCGCCCGAACACGACCTGACCGACCTCTTGCGCGAGCGGGAGCAAAAAGCAGGCGTGGCGCCAGCGCAGTACAGCGAGCCGGTGAAAGAGAAGAACCCGATATTTGAGACCAGCCGCAGTATCACCGAAGAAGGCGAACGCCTCTACGCGCAATACAAGGACGTGGTGGACGAGGCGATGGCACGAGGCGCGCCGCATGAAGGCATACTGGAAATATTGAAACGGGAAGGCGTGGAGGTCGGAGCTGTTGCCAGAATCACGGGGGCAGACGAAAACGCAGCGCAGGAAATAGCAGAAGCCCTAAAAGTTTATCCTGCCGATTGGGTAGCGAAGTCTAATGCCGCCGGAATAACCATTGTCCACAATGAAGAAGGGCGGGCATTCGCACGGACCTACCCGAAGATGGACGAGGAATTGATAGAGGGACTAAGCAAAACACGAATTGAAACCCACCAACCGGTTAAGGAAGTAGTGCGGAAAGGCGAGGTGAGCGTTGGGGATACCGTGACCATGATTGTTCGCGACACTCGCTGGGGCGATACAGTCAGAAATGGCACCCATGGCCATGAATTCGGCCATCGGTTGCAGCATGTAATGCCTGAATTGGACGAATTGTTTGTGCGCCTATGGCAAGAGCGAACTAAAAACGACAAAACCGAGAAATTGTATAAATTATTCCCCGATCATGGATATGAGAAAGGCGAAAAAACCAAAAAAGACCAATTCCCGCATCCGTATTGGGGTAAAATGTACGGTAAGAAAGATGACCCGCAACCGCGCGAAATGCTGACGATGGCGTTTCAATCCTTGATAGGCGGTGAAAAGGCCCGCTTTGAGGAACTGTTCAACGACAAGGAACTCTTCCATTTTGTGTTATCGGTATTTACGAGGTATCGCGCATGACACGCACATTTACATTCCCGCTCACGAAGGGCGAAAGGCGTTACGGTGACATCAAATGGACGGAACGAACCGATACTTTTTCTGGTGATGCCGAAGCGGTTGCTGCGCTGACAGATGCAACAAATGATGCTATTGAAGCTCGGCATGTGGGCAAGTATCCGCCGCCGGGGATAGTCACCATCACCGAGCGGCCTACATCCATCGCCGAGCTTATCTCCATCTTGGAATTCGGTGCTTTCGATATGCCGGATGTTTTTGCCGGCATGACCGCAGCCGCAGATGTCGCCAAGATGGAAGTAGATGCAGCCAGTATGGAAAACGATGGAATAGGTGCCGTCACCTGCTATTGACACCACGAGAACACGAGCCCGCCCCGCGCGGGCTTTTTCATGCCCGCCAGAAGGCGGGTTTTTTATTGGGCGCGGCAACCGCGCCTTGAACCAAGTCCGACAAGGAGGATAACACATGGCAACACTCACCTTCCAAGACCGAACCCTGCACGTCATTGACCGCAACGGCGACAAATGGCTGACGGTAAACGACACTGCGGCAGCGTTGTACCCGATGAACAAAAGGGGGTTTCAAAATGAAACCCCCTTTGCCAGTACTCTGCGCAACCTCTATAAGCGCAACGCCGAAGAATTCAGCGACAGCATGACGGCACTGGTTGACATCGAAACCGAAGGCGGTGTGCAGAAAATCCGCGTATTCAGCCTGCGCGGTGCGCACCTGCTGGGGATGCTGGCGCGAACGAAGAAAGCCAAAGAATTCCGCCGCTGGGTGCTGGATATCATCGAGCAGCACCGTCATGACGCAGGCATCCTCACCACCGAATACCATCAGGCGCTTGCCGCCCTTGCGCTCGCACAAGAGACCGCCAGCCTGCACGGGCGCGGCCTCAACCTGTGGCGGCAGCGCAAAACAGGTCTGTGCGAGCGGGTGCAGGCGCTACTCGCCAGGATGCAACCCGATATGTTCATTTCCGCCCGCTAATGCAGGCGTTTTTATCGGAATAACACATGGCAGATAACCGCTTGGACGTTGGCCTGCTGATACACGCAGGCGTAGAGGGACTTGATCAGCTCGACCGCGTCATCGGCGAGCTGGATCAGACCGGGGAAAGCACGGAACAACTGCGCACGGAAGCCGCGCGGTTGCGCCAGCAGTGGAACAACCTCAGCCCGGACGAACAGGCCGCCGCCCTGGAACGCCTGGGGCGCGCCACCAACGACGCCACACAGCGGCAAGAGGAACATACAGAAGAAACCGAGCGTAGCGTCAGTGCCTACGGGCGCATGAAGGGCGCCGTCCTCGCCCTCGGTGCTGCGCTGGGTATCACCTTCGCTGTCAACAAGGTCAAAGACTTCTTCAGCGGTGCAGTTTCGGACGCCGCCGAATTTGAAGCGCAGATGTCCACGGTTGGCGCGGTGTCCGGTGCATCCGCTGCCGACATGGAAAAACTGCGTGCCGCTGCGGAAAAGATGGGCGCGGAAACCAAATACAACGCCACCGAGGCCGCACAAGGTCTGGAAAACCTCGCCCGGGCAGGGTTAAACGCCGAAGAATCCATCACTGTGCTGCCCTCGGTATTGTCACTTGCGACCGCAAACGGCATTGACCTCGCCGATTCCGCCAGTTATATCACCCAAGCGGTGGCCGGTATGGGCATGGAGATGGACCAGGCGGGACGCGTGACCGATGTGTTATCTGCTGCCGCCTCGAACGCCAACACTGACATCAAGGGCATGGGTGAAGCGCTGGCCTATGCCGCACCAACCGCTGCCTCGCTGGGGCTGACCGTTGAGCAGACCGCTGCCTACATCGGCAAGTTTGCTGATGCGGGTATCAACGGCAGCCGGGCGGGCACTGCATTGAGCTCGATGCTGAAGGCCTTTGCCAACCCCGCCAGTAATTTCAGACGTGAGCTGGCAGCTATCAACATCCGCACCGATGATTTTAATCAGGCCATGCGTCAACTGGCCGCCTCTGGAGCTAAAGGACAGGCGGCCATCATCGCCCTCGGCGACGAAGGCGCGCCAGCATTCCGAGCATTGGCGGGACAAGGGATAGAGGCCCTAGATGACCTCACCGCCAAACTGGAAAACGCAGGCGGCACAGCGGCAGAACAGGCCAAGCGCATGTCCGATAACGTGCCGGGGGCATTTGCCGCCCTAACCAGCGCTTGGCAGGCCTTCCGTCTGAAAATTGCCGCACCGCTGCTGGAACCGCTAAAAAACAAGATGCTGGAACTGGCGGGTGTCATCAGTGAACTCGTCAGCAGCGGCAAGGTGGAAGCACTCGGTGAAAAGATTGCTGCCGTGTTCAAGGACGGAGCGGATGCCGTCATCAACTTCGTCAAGAACCTTGATTTCGGAGCGATGGTTGACCGCGTTGCGGGCTGGTTCGAGAACCTGAAAATCGTTGGACACGGTTTGAATGGCGCGTTTCAGGCGCTTGCCATCACCGTTAACGCGCTGAAAGCGGGCTTTGCCACCATCGGCATAGTCCTGACCTCTATCCTGCAAGTGGCGGCCAACGTCGTGCTGGGGCTGGCCGGATTGGGTACAGCACTGAGCGATTTCTTCGGCATCACCAAAGGCGCGACAGAGAAAGTCGTCTCTGCCCTCGATACCGTCAACCAGGCAGCCAGGGATGCACGTGCGGCAATGAGCGATGCAATCAACGGTGCCGCTGACAGCATGGCAGCCAGCGTCAAAAGTATTGCAGGTGTGGCCGATACCGCCGAAGACGCCGCCGAAAAAACCGCAGACGCCGTCGCCAAAATCCCGCAAGAAGCCGAGAAAGCGAGCGCAGCAGCGACGGATAACGTCATCAAGACCTATGCCGTTCTGGGGGACAGTGCCGACAGCGCCCTGCAACGCGTCGCCGAGAAACATGCAAAAGAGATGAAAGAGGCGCAGGAAAAAGCCGCCGTCGCCGCCAAAGACGCCTTTGCCGGGATTGGGGTTGACCTTGATGAAATCCTGCGCGGGGTGAACAGCAAGACCACCAAAGCCATGCAGGATTACACCTACGCCGTCGAGCAGGCGATGGCGAGCGGGCAGGACGCGACCAAAGCAGCGCGCGCCGGGTTTGAAGCACTGGCGGCGAAAATGGACAGTCCGCAGGCGTGGGCAGCGTTCAAGTCGCACCTCGAAGCCTCCGGTGTTGCCATGAACCAGCTGAGCGACGGCCAGCTAAAACGCCTCAACGACGGCATCAAAGGCTTGCCGGACAGCGCCGCCACCGCGATGGATGCCCTGAAAAGCAAACTGGACAGCGCTGATCTCACCAGCGCGGCACTTACCAAACTCAAACAGGAAGCGGCGACCGCCTTCCAGGGCGGGGAACTCTCGGCGAAACAGTACAAAGACGTGCTGGATCAAATCGCCGCCAAGACTGAGGAAATCAAACAGAAGAACAAGGCGGCGGATGCCAGCGCAGCGGAGGCGCACGCGAAGAACGCCCAGGCGGCGGAAGCAGAAAAAGAAGCGCTGGACAAGAACAGCGATGCCAAAGAAAAGAACGCCGAGGCGACCGGCAAAGCGGGCAAAAATCTCGCCTTTATGTACGACGCCAGCAAGTTGAATACGGAGCAAATGAACCTGCTTGACGATGCCCTGAACCGCATGGGCAGCACCCTGCGCCTTGGTACCGAGGGCACCATTGCCCAGTGGTTTAGCCAGCAACGCGCTGCCGCGCAGTACATCGAAGAAGTGCAGCGCGCTAACAGTGCCCTGGAAAACCTGACACAAAAAACGTCCGACGGCACCGTCTCCATGCAGGACATTGCCGAGGCGACCCATGCCGCCACTACCCGCATCGCCCAGCTGGACAGCACCACCCTCAACAACCTGCACGCCGCCATTGACGAAGCGCGGCAAAAGCTCAAAGAGCTGGAAGAACAGGCGAAGGATAGCGCCGACAGCCTGGAAGCCGAACTGGCACAACTCAGGGGCGACGACAGCAAGACGGCAGCTCTCGAACAGGAACGCAAACTGCGCGAACTGAATGCCAAGCTGCACGAGGCAGAACTGCGCAATAACGCCGAAGAGATTGCCCAATACCGCCGCGCCCTTGACTTGCAACAGCAAATCGGGCGCGAGAAACAGCAGCAAGCGGCGGCAAAGAAAGCCGAAGAACAGCAGCGGCGACAACAGCAACAGCAGCAGGCAAGCGGCGACAACGGACGCGGCAGCAATGGCGGTCGTGATGGCATGAGCGCCGGTCAAGTCGCGGACGCCTGGGATGACCGTATCCGTGCAGCAGAACGACGTGGCGCGCAGAACTTTGCCAACGAACTCTACAACGAAGCCAGACGGAGGCGTTAATGGCGAACTGGACACTCACCCGTAAAGACACATCCGACCCCCTCGAACTGCCCGGCGACATGCGCTGGACGGACGAATTCGACTGGCAGGCGTTGGCGCAGAGCAACGTGCAGTACAGCCTCGGCGGTGCCGCCATCATCCAGCAGGGGACGATGCTGGCCGGTCGCCCCATCACCCTCGGCGGGGAGTGGATATGGCTGCCCCGTGCCACGCTGCTCACGCTGGCTGCCTGGGCGGATGTGCCCGAGCTGGAAATCACTCTGACAACACCCGATGGGCGCAGCTACAACACCTGCTTTGCCCGTCCTGCCCTCTCTAATACCACCCCCGTCATCTACGCCGCCCCTGAAGACGGCACGGCGCAGTACGAAGCACCACAAATCCATTTGCTGACTATCTAAGGACACCCCATGCCACAAAAACACACCGCTCTCACCAAGCAGAACCTGCAAATCTACCCCACCGAACGCCTTGACGACTCCGCCGACGGCGGTGGACTGATGGTGAAAGACCCGCTCTCCGGACGCGAGAACGAACTCTTTACGCCCATTTCCGACGTGGCGCGCACCGTCGGCGCGCTTAACTTGCGCAGCGTCCACGGCGCGGTGCGGGTGCCGGAGAACATCCCGCTTGGCGGCGCACATATGATTATCTCGCGCCCGCCAAAAGCAGAGAACGTCAGCTATCTGCTCTACAAGGGGGTACGCTACGGCGAATTGCGCAAAGACATCATCAAGCGCATCGAAGCCTATGCCGTTGCCACGATTGAATCGCGCATGACCCTGCTTTCGACGCAGTCGCTCGGCTCGCGCATTGTCCAGGCCTATCAGCGCCCCGGCGAGCCACTGCCGCTGATTGGTGATGTGTACTGTCTGCGTCAGGAGGCGCGCGGTTATCCACAGGTGGAGCAGTACATCCAGGTCATCCGCGTCACCTCGGAAGAGCGCACCTTTACCACGCCGGAAGGCAAGGAGTTTGTGAAAACGGTGGTGAAGATGGAGACCTCGACCGCGCTCGCCACCGACTTTATCGGCGTGGATTACCCCGTGCCGGGCAAGGCGGAGCCGCCGTGCAAACTGCGCGAGACGCATATCGCCGACGGCGCACAGTATTACGGGGTCAAGCCATTGGCGGCAGAGGCCAAGGCGCAAGAGCTGAAAATCCGCGTGCCAACACTGATGGAAAAACTGGTACCGACGGCGCAGGTGGAAACGGCGCTGACCGACCTCACCGCTGCCGGACAGGCGCAGATTCTCGCCGCCTCATCCACGGCGTCCACTATTCTCAGCGGCAGCACACCGCTGGATGACGGCAAGAATGTCCACCTCGGCAACGCCGTCCTGCCCGGTTCGCTCACCCTCACTGCCGGCGGCAGCACCCTTAATGACCGGGGCGGCACGCTATATGCGGGCGACAATCCTGTCGGTACCATCGACTACCCGCGCGGCATCCTCAGCTTCACCCAGTACGTCAGCGGCGGTAGCACCTGGCAGGCAACTTTCCGCCCCGCCGCCGAATTCATCCAGGTGGCGGACAGCGCCAGCATCACCATCGTCAACAACAACCGTGGCTACAACTACGTGCAGACCATTGTCCCCGCGCCGGCGCCGGGCAGCCTGCAAATCTCCTACCGCGCGCAGGGCCGCTGGTACGATCTCAGGGACGACGGCACGGGCGCCCTGCGCGGGGCGAGCGCCGCACACGGCAGCGGCAGCCTCAACTACGCCACCGGCACCGTTTCCATCACCTGCGGCGAGCTGCCCGACGTCGGCAGTGAAATCCTCTACAACTGGGGCACGACGGCAACGGTGAACAACCGCAGCGGCGAGCGCCCGCAAGCGACGATGCTGCTGCAAACCGAGGCCGGCATTGCCCCCGGTAGCATCAAACTCTCGTGGACAGACGGCAACGCCAAAATGGCGCAGGACGATGGCGCGGGCAACATCACGGGCGCATGGCGCGGCAAAATCGACTACCGCAGCGGCGACATCACCCTTACGGACTTCGCAGGCGGTGAGCAGCGCCTCGACGTCAAGGTGGATTACTCGGTCGGCGAGCCACAAAACAAAGAATTCAAGGCACCGCTGCGCGACGGTCAGGGCATGGTCAGCCTCAACCTTGAGCAGACGCAAATCAAGCCGCGTAGCTTCCGCATGACCTGGAACCTGCTGATCGAGGACTATGACCGCAAGGTGCAGGAAGGCGAGGCTTATTTGCGGCAGGCGGGATATACCGACCTGCTGCCCGTGCTCAACGTGCAGACCTGCCTTGTTGACCCCTACAAGACCGTGCATGACGACGGCGCGGGCAACGTGGTGGACGATGACGGCACGACATTCGGCACCATTGACTACGCGCGCGGCGTGGTCAAATTCAAACCCGACACCACCGTCAAAATCCCAAAACCTGTCTATCGCAAAGAGCCTTGTGGCGAGCGGATTGCCGGGCAGCACCTGCGGCCCTCCCTGTTCAACGCGGCCATCATCCAGACCGTCGTCCCCTTCTACCGCATGATTTTCGACCATTACGAATATGTGCCGGCGCTGGCCTCTGCCCCGATTGATGACAGCTTCATCGTCACCACC
>ERZ773060.446-NODE-446-length-14512-cov-5.29093_pt1 | contig 14512 bp, 12 predicted proteins | sample MGYA00580628_ERZ773060 | MGnify/ENA primary metagenome ERZ773060 (study PRJEB29015, sample SAMEA2738019) | human oral metagenome | biome: human oral; feature: human-associated habitat; material: dental | place: China | collected 2045 ... | reverse complement strand
GAACTCGCGCCGCTCTCCGGCAGCATCGAAGCGCACAAAAACACGCGCATCGGCTACTTCACCCAGCACCAGCTGGACGCGCTGCGCGGCGAACACGACGCCCTCTGGCACATGCAGCGCGTCCTGCCGCAAGAAAGCGAACAACAGCACCGCAACCGCCTCGGCGGCTACGGCTTCCACGGCGACAAAGCGAGCGCCCCGGTCGGCCAATACTCCGGCGGCGAAAAAGCCCGCCTGGCGCTGGCGCTCATCATCGCCCAGCGCCCCAACCTCTTGCTGCTGGACGAACCGACCAACCACTTGGATCTGGCAATGCGCGACGCGCTGACGCTGGCGCTACAAAACTACGACGGGGCGATGCTCATCATCTCGCACGACCGCAGCCTGCTGCGCGTCGCCTGCGACGAATTCCGCCTTGTCGCCGACGGCAAACTGCAGCCGTTTGACGGCGACCTCGAAGACTACCACCGCTACCTCAATGCCAGCCGCCAGGCGGTGAACAACAGCGCCGCATCCCCCGCCAACAGTGGCGACAGCCGCCAGGAACAAAAACGGCGCGAAGCCGAACAGCGGCAACGCCTGCGCCCGCTGAAACAGGCGGTAGAAGCACAAGAAAAAACCATCGCCAAACTGGAAGCGGCGCTGGAGCAACACAAAGCCGCCCTTGCCGACCCCGCCCTGTACGAAGCGGAGAACAAAGAAAAGCTCAAAGAAACCCTTGCCGCACAAAGCGAGACGCAAAAAGCGCTCGATGCGGCGGAGGCGGCGTGGATGGAAGCGGCAGAAGCGTTGCAAGCAGCGGAACAACATCCGGGCTGACCATGACGCGGCGAACTAGTCACGCACAAACACCGCGAGACTTTCCACGTGCGCCGTCTGCGCGAACATATGCAGCAGCCGGCCACTTTCCATGCGGTAGCCTTTTTGGGTGAGGATGGCGGCGTCGCGGGCGAGGGTGCCGGGATTGCAGGAAACGTAAACGATGCGCGCCGGTGCGTGTTTCGTGTCCAGCGCTGCGCATAGCGCCTGCGCCCCGGCACGCGGCGGGTCCAGCAACCAGCGCCCTGCCCTGCCCCACCCTTGCAGTTGTTTTGGCGTGACGGCAAAGAGGTCGGCGCGACGGAACTGGCAGCGGTCGGCAAGCCCCTGTGCGGCGGCGTTGGCATTCGCACGCGCAACCATTTCCTCCACGCCTTCCAGCCCCAGCACTTCCGCGCCGCTTTGTGCGAGCGGCAGGCTGAAATTGCCGAGGCCGCAGAAGAAATCCAGCACCCGTTCGCCTGGCTGGAAGTCCAGTGCGGCGAGCGCGATGGCGACCAGTTCGCGGTTGAGTGCCTTGTTCACCTGGGTGAAATCGTCCGGCGCGTAAGGCAGGGTGAGGTCGTAAGCGGGCAAGGCGTAGGCAAGTGGCGGCGCGGCGGCGGGATGTTTGGTGACGCGGTCGCGCCCGCTTTGCAGCCAGATTTGCCACGGTTGCGCTGCAGTTTCGTTCCAGCGGGCGGCAGTTGCGGCGACGAGGCGGTCGCCAATGGCGTCTTGCAGGCGGATGCGCAACACGGTCACGCCGTCGCCTTCGCTAATATCCACGCCGTGAATGGCGGTCTGTTGCGCGAGTTGGCGGCACAGGGCGCGGATGTCGGGCAGACGGGCAGAAATCGCCTGCGGCAGGGTGAGGCAACGCTCAATATTGACCACGCGCGCCGAGGCGCGACCGCGGAAGCCAAGCACCTGGCGGGCATCGTCCCAGGCGAGGCGGGCACGCGAGCGGTAATGCCAGGGCTCGCCGCTGATGGCGGGCAGGGCGCGCGTCGGCGCGGTTTTGCCGATGCGGGCGAGTTGCTCCAGCCAGACGCTTTCTTTGAGGCGATGTTGCGCGGTATCGCTCGCGTGTTGCAGCGCGCAACCGCCGCAGTCGTCGTAATGGGTGCAGGCGGGAACGATGCGGTCGGGCGAGGGGGTAAGAATTTGTACGGTTTCGGCTTCGAGAAAGCGTTTTTTGTCGGCGGTAATGCGGGCGACAACGCGCTCGCCGGGCAGGGCGCCGCTGACAAAGGTGGTTTTGCCGTCGCATCGCGCAACGCCGCGGGCGTTGTAGTCGAAGCCGTCAATGTCAAGGGTAAGCGTTTTCATGGCGGGCAAAATTAAAGCCCCGTTGGCACGGGGCTTTTTCGGGTTGTGCGCTTAGCTGCGGCGTTCGGCTTCGATTTTGCGCAGGTAGTCGTAGATTTTGTCTTTCAGCGCGAGTTTTTCGCGTTTTTTCGACTCGATGTCCTGATGGCTGTTCGCCGAGACGGCAGCATCGCTTTCCATGCGGTTGATTTCTTCGTCGAGGGCGTTGTGCTCGTTGAACAGGCGGGCAAAGTGGTTGTCACTTTGGCGCAGTTCGGCAATCAGGTCGCGGTATTCATGTAACATGACAGTTTCCTTTATGTTGTTGGGCCTGGCTGCAATTTTAGCTTATTTGACCCGCTTTGGGTATAGCAACGGCGCGGCCTGGCGGGTTTTGAAAAGGTAAGTTTCCATTTGTTTGTGCTTTGTGAATAATGGCGCCGTTTTCTGCTACCGGAGTAGGGTTATCAAGACTGTAATCGCCCCCATTGCCGCCCCCGCGCCGCGCTATTTTCACGGGCTGGACGAGTTGCGCGCGGCGCTGATGCTGATTGGCGTGTTTTGGCACGCGGCGGCGGTGTTGTCGCCATTTGCGGCGTTTGTCTATGCCAGTCCGTATCATCAGAGCATGGCGCTTTATGCGTCGATTTATCCTGAGCATTTGTTCCGTATGGAGGCTTTTTTTATGGTCTCCGGTTTTCTCGCGCAAATGACGCTGACACGCAAGGACAAGCAGGTTTTTTGGCGGGCGCGACTGAAACGAGTATTGGTGCCGCTGCTGCTTGGCTGTCTCGGCGTCAATTTTGTGTTGCAGGCCTTCGGCAGTATTTTTATGGATTATCAGTGGGCGCATTATGATTTGTGGCGCTGGGTCATGCACGGCTGGTTTTTGATTTGCCTGATGGTATTTGCCACGATAGATATGTTGCTGCCGCGCGGGGTGTTTGCCCGCATGGGACTGTTGCCCTGCCTGCTGGTGGTCACGATTGGCTGGCTGGGATACGCCGCATTGATTTACTGGAATGGGGAATCATGGAATTTGGGTGGCGACATCAGCACTTTATATAATTTCTTTGTGCTGCATGGCGTGCAGTATTATCCGTTTTATTTCGCCGGCTCCCTGCTCTATTTTCATCAGGATATTCTCGACAAAATCAGTCATCGCGCCTTGTGGGGGCTTGCCTTGTTGGCATTGGCCACCACCGCACTGACTTATGTGAACGGTCTGCATTTTTATGAGCCTTTCCCGCCGGATACGGAAGGCATGATTTTGCAGCGGCTGAATCAGATGGTGTCCTCCGGCGCTATCGCCTTTTTGTTGTTTTGGTATTTTTATCATGTGCAACGCGAGGCGAATCGTGTGGTGCGCTATTTGATTAATTCCGCCATCGTCATTTATTTGGTGCATCACCCGCTGGTGATTATGCTCGGCTGGATGCTGGATGATCCGGGATTATCCAATTCGCAGTATTATTTGTTGCTGCTGACACTGACGTTTGTCTTTTCGTATTTGTGTTATGAAGGTGTGCGCCGTATTGGCTGGTTGCGGGTGACGTTTGGCCTGAAAGGTTAGCCCGCCCATTGTTGCCACGCATGAAAAAAGCCGGAAGGTTTCCGGCTTTTTTCTTTTTCTGCTTGTCAGATAAAGCGGTTCATCAGCAGCAGGTTGATAATGGTGCCTTCGGCGCGCGGGTCGCTTTTCGGGTCAAAGCGTTCGTAGCGCAGGCTGTCTTGCGGGGTGACGCGCCAGCCTTGCAGGCTGAGACCGTCGCCGGGCTTGCCGACCAGCGTCAGGACGAGCGCGCCGTTGCGCACCAGGCACATTTTGTAGAGGTTGAGCGCGGGGTCTTGGCCGATGTTGAGCTCAACGCCGTATTCAACGCAGCGGCTGGCGTTGTCGTATTTGGGCGCGGGCGCGAAACTTTTCCAGCGCACCGCTTCGCTGCCGGTGAGGCCGCTTTCCTGGTTGAGGATGTCAAGGTCTTCACTGATGCCCTGGCGGATGCGGGTCGGGTCAATGGGGATGTTGTCATCAACGTAGCCCGCCGGGCGGTAGCTCAGTTGGGCGAAGACGCTGCCGTCGCCACCATCCGGCACGGCGATGGCGATGATGTCGTCCACGCCGCCGAGGTGTTCGTTGATGAATTGTTGTTTTTGGCTGTCGTTCAGCACTTTCCAGCCTTTCGGCGGGGTCAGGGTTGCGATGTCGTTCATAGTTGTTCCTCGCTGGCGGGCCAGCTGTAGCCGATTTTTTCTGCCCAGGTGTTGATGATGTGGCAGAAGATGTCGGCGGTGAGTTCTGCGTCGTATTTGGCGCCGTGCGCTTTTTCGCTGTCGTAGTCAAAGCCGCCCTGGCGGGCGATGCGCGCCAGCACGGTCTGACCGTAGGCGAGCGCGCCCAATGATACGGTGTCGAGGACGCTGAAGGGGTGAAAGGGGTTGCGTTTGTAGTCGGTGCGTTCGGCAAAGGCGTTGATGAAGCCGAGGTCGAAGGTGGCGTTGTGGCCGACGAGGATGGAGCGCGTGCATTCTTGTTGTTTTTGGTAGGCGCGGATTTCGTCGAAGAAGCGCTCGGCGGCCTTGTCTTCCTGATACGCCGGGCGCAGCGGGTGGTAGGGGTCGATGCCGGTGATTTTCAGCGCTTCGGGGTCGATGTTCGCGCCGGGAAAGGGGTGGATGTGGTAGTGGATGGTGTGGGTGCGGCAGAGGCGGTTGTTGTCGTCGAAGTTGACCAGCACCGCCGCGATTTCGAGCAGCGCGTCTTTTTTGGCGTCAAAGCCGCCGGTTTCGACGTCAATGACTACGGGCAGGAAACCGCGAAAGCGCTGACTGATGAGGGTGGGATTCATGGGGTGTTCCGGGGGGATTCGCGCGGCATTCTACACGTTCGGGCTTTGTGCCGCCGGGGTCATCGCTTCGCGGAAGTAGCGGTAGGCGGCGGCGGTGTATTGCCACATCGAGGCGATGGTGAGGATGGCGGCGATGATGAGCAACACCTGGCCGATACGCCAGATGGGCAGGCCGAGCCACGGCTCGCGGAAGATGAGGAAGCCCATCGAGAACATTTGCACGGTGGTTTTCCATTTGCCGATTTTGGCGACCGCGACCACGCCGCGATGGCCGATGCCGCTCATCCATTCGCGCAGCGCGGATATCCAGATTTCGCGGCCAATGACAATCAGCGCGCACAGCATCAGCCAGACGTGCGGGTTTTGCTGGACGAGGACAATCAGCACGGCGGCGACCATCAGTTTGTCCGCCACCGGGTCGAGGAAGGCGCCGAATGCGCTTTCTTCCTTGAGATGGCGCGCCAGCCAGCCGTCGAGAAAATCGCTGATACAGGCGACGGTATAAATCCACAGCGCCAGCCATTGCTGCCAGCTTTCCGGGTGGAAATAGTAGGTGATGATAAACAGGGGAATGAGCGCCACCCGCAGAATGGTGAGTTTCATCGCCCAACCGCTGAAGAATTTTTTGAAAGTGGCATTCATCGCTTATCCCTCGTGTAAAACAGCATAAATTTCCTTCGCCAGCGCCTCGCTGACGCCCGGCACCTTCGCCAGATCCTCAACGCCCGCGCGGCGGATTTGCGCCAGACCGCCAAAGTATTTTAGCAGCGCCTGCCGGCGTTTGGCACCCACGCCGGGGATTTGTTCCAGCAGCGAGCGCTTGCTGTTTTTCGCCCGTCCGGCGCGGTGGCCGGTGATGGCGAAGCGGTGTGCCTCGTCGCGGATTTGCACAATGAGCTGCATCGCCTGACTGTCCGACGGCAAATAGCGCGGCACCTCCTCATGCGGAAACCAGAACTGCTCCAGTCCCGCCTTGCGTCCCTGCCCCTTGGCGACGCCGACCAGATGCACGCCGCTGATGCCCAGCTCGTTGAACACCTCCACCGCCTGCCGCAACTGCCCCTTGCCGCCATCAATAAACAGCACATCCGGCAACACGCCGTCTTCCTTCTGAATGCGCTCAAAACGGCGGCTGACCGTCTGGCGGATGGCGGCATAATCATCGCCTGCCGTCACCTCGCGGATATTGTAGCGGCGGTAATCGCTTTTCAGCGCGCCCCGGCGGTCAAAGACCACGCACGACGCCACCGTCGCCTCGCCCTGCGTATGGCTGATGTCAATACACTCCAGCCGTTCCGGCACATCCGGCCAGGCAAACGCCTCGGCCAGCGCGGCAAACCGCTGCTGCATCGTCAGTTTGCCGGAAAGGCGCAGCCCCAGGCTCAATTTCGCATTCTCCTCCGCCATCTCCAGCCACTTGCGCCGTGCCTCACGCGGCTTGGCATTGAGCGACACCTTGCGCCCGCTCTTCTCGCCGAGCCAGGCGGCAATCGTCGCGCCGTCCTCCAGCGCATGACTAATCACGAGCTGCGGCGGCGCGCTTCGCTCATGATAAAACTGCGCAATAAACGCGGCGAGAATCTCCGCCTCCGGCGCCTCCTCCGGCAACTTCGGAAAAAACGCCTGCGAACTCACATTATGCCCGTCGCGGAAAAACAGCACCTGCACGCACGCCTCGCCATAAGCCGTCGCCACCGCCAGCACATCCGCATCCGCCTCGCCCGCGACCATATGCTGCTTCTCGGTAATCTTGCGCAACTGCACCAACTGATCGCGCAACAGCGCCGCCTGCTCATACGCGCGCGCCTCCGCCGCCGCCTCCATCTTTGCCGTCAATTCCTGCAACAACACCTCGCTGCGGCCATTCAAAAAATCGCGGGTATGCGCCACCGTCTCCGCATAGGCTTTCTTGTCAATATAGCCCACACACGGCGCATAACAGCGCTCAATCTGATACTGCAAACAGGGACGGCTGCGCGCGGCAAAAAAACTGTCCTCACATTGACGCACACGGAATACCTTGGCGAGCACCTCCAGCGAATAACGCGCCGCCTGCACATTCGGAAACGGCCCGAAAAACTCGCCCTGTTTGCGCGCGCCGCGATGCAGCGAAAGGCGCGGAAACTCATGCGCCGACAAGACAATATACGGATAAGATTTATCATCGCGCAGCAGAATATTGAAACGCGGCAAATGCGTTTTGATCAAATTATTCTCCAGAATCAGCGCTTCCGTTTCCGTATGGGTAATCGTCGTATCAATATCGACCACCTGCTTCATCAAGGCGCGCGTCTTCGCGCTCATGCCGTTGTCACGAAAATAACTGGAAAGCCGGTTGCGCAAATTCTTCGCCTTGCCGACATACAGCACCTTGCCGTCGGCATCGCGCATCTGATAAACGCCCGGCAACGTCGCCACATGACTCAAAAAAATCTTCGGATCAAAAAGCCGGGATTGCTGCTCGCTCATAAAAACTGACTGAAATAAAAACGTAGGGTGGAGCTTGCCCCACCGCCAAAAAACCAATACCGCTTCACGACAAAAACCTCAAAATCGCAAGCAGGGCAAATGCCCGACCTGCACCATGGTGGGGCAAGCCCCACCCTACATCTATTTACATACACCAAGAGCGCTCAGCTGTATGTAAGAGCCTGTTCAAAATCCCGGTTATACACACAAATTTGCATTGCTACGCCGAATTCCCCCTCCCCTGCAGGGCGTGGCAGCGGGGGAGGGTCGGGGTGGGGGTAAGCAATAAGATTGATGGAATCAAAAGTCTATTTTTCACGTTTGCTACCCTCACCCCAGCCCTCTCTCGCTGCGCGAGCTGTTCCAGTCCCACGGGGAGAGGGAGCATATCGGCGCGTTGCCTTGCTTCCGTTCACTACACAGGGCTTGAATTCGGGTTGTTTCAAGTTTATTCCGCTATACATACACGAAAGAGGAAACCTGACTATAAACGCCCCCTACACGCCGCGCAAAAACGCCTCCACCCGCTGCAAATCCGCCTCACAATCCACCCCCGGCGGCGGCGCTTCCTTCACCACACCGACGGCAATGCGCAGGCCGTGTTCCAAAAAGCGCAACTGCTCCAGCTTCTCCGCCTGCTCCAGCGGCGTCGGCGCCAGCTGCGGATAGCGTTTCAAGGCTGAGACGCGATACGCATAAATGCCGATATGGCGCAAATAAGGAAACGCGCCGGAAACGCCGTCGGCATCGCGCACATAGGGAATCGCGGCGCGACTGAAATACAGCGCCAGCCCGGCCTGGTCGCAGACGACCTTGACCGTGGTCGCCGCCGCAGGCGAGTGCTGCGCGTCAAACGGCGCGGCAAGCGTCGCCACCGCCGCCTCCGGTCGCGCCGCCAGCGCCGCCGCCACCTCGTCAATCAGCGCGGGCGGTAACAGCGGCTCGTCGCCCTGCACATTGACGACAATAGTGTCATCCGCCCAGCCGCGGCGCCCGGCGACCTCGCACAGCCGCTCGGTGCCGTTCTCATGATCGGCGCGGGTCAAAATGCCCTGCACCGCCGCCTCGCCTTCCAGCAAGGCGCCGATGCGGGCGTCATCAAAGGCGACCCACACCGGAAAACCGCTGGCAACCGCCTGCCGCGCGGTGCGCACCACCATCGGCACGCCCGCAATCAGCCGCAGCGGCTTGGCGGGCAGGCGGGTTGAGCCATAACGGGCGGGGATAACGACGACGGTGTTCATGCAAGTCTCCAAAATGAAAGGGCGGCTATCTTAACGCCGACCGCTGCGCGGCGCGCAAGCAAAAAACCGCCGCAATGCGGCGGTTCGGGTGTGCGCAGGCGCCCTGCCCTATTGGTCAAAATACCGGGCGGCGTTGCCGTAGCAGATGTTTTCTACCATCGTGCCGAGCAGTTTGAGGTCGCGCGGCGCTTCGCCTGCCTCAACCCAGCCGCCGATGAGGTTGCAGAGGATGCGGCGGAAGTATTCGTGGCGGGTGTAGGAGAGGAAGCTGCGGCTGTCGGTGAGCATGCCGACGAAGGTGGAGAGGATGCCCATCTGCGCGTGCGTGGTCAGTTGTTCGATCATGCCGTCTTTTTGGTCGTTGAACCACCAGCCGGAGCCGTATTGCACTTTGCCGCGCACGCCTTCGCCCTGGTAGTTGCCGCACATGGTGGCGAGCAGGGCGTTGTCGCGCGGGTTGATGGTGTAGAGGATGGTTTTCGGCAGTTCGTTGGTCTTGTCCATCGCGTCCAAGAGGGCGGCGAGGTTGTCGGCAATGGGGTGGTCGCCGATGGAGTCGTAGCCGCTGTCGGCGCCGAGGCGGGCGTACATGCGGCTGTTGTTGTTGCGGATAGGGCCGATGTGCAGTTGCATGACCCAGCCGCGGCGGTAGTATTCGCGGCCGAGCCAGACGAGCAGCGCGGTCTGGAAGCGGGCGATTTGGTTGTCGGTCAGCGGTTTGTCGTTGAAGCGCAAGGCGAGGATGGCATCCAGCGTTTGTTCGTCGGGGACGGCGGCGTAGCGCAGGATTTCGAGGCCGTGGTCGGCGGCGATGCAGCCGTGCGCGGCGAAGTGGTCGAGGCGTTGCGCGAGTGCGGCGGTCAGGTCGTGGAAACGGCGGATGGTGTAGCCGCTTGCGGCTTCGAGTTTTTGCAGGTAGTTGAGGTAGTCGCCGTGTTCGATTTTCAGCGCTTTGTCCGGGCGGAAGCTGGGACGGATGGCGATGTTAAAGGTCGGGTCGGCGGCGATGGCGGCGTGATGCGCGAGGTCGTCCACCGGGTCGTCGGTGGTGCCGACCATTTTGACGTTCATTTGTTCGAGGATGCCGCGCGCGGTGAAGGCGGGTTCGGCGAGGCGGGCGTTGGCTTCGTCCCAGACGCTTTGTGCGGTGTCGCCGTTGAGGAGGGTGGTGATGCCGAAGGGGCGCTTGAGTTCGAGGTGCGTCCAGTGGTAGAGCGGGTTGCCGATGAAGTGCGGCACGGCTTCGGCGTAGGTTTGGAATTTTTCACGCGGGCTGGCGTTGCCGGTGATGAGGCGTTCGGCGATGCCGAGGGTGCGCAGGCCGCGCCATTTGTAGTGGTCGCCTTCGAGCCAGATGGCGGTCAGGTCGGCGAACGCTCGGTTCGCGGCGATGTCCGCCGGTGGCAGGTGGCAGTGGTAGTCGTAGATGGGTTGGTGTTTGGCGTGGTCGTGGTAGAGGACGCGCGCGGTGTCGTTGTGCAGGAGGAAGTCGTCGGTGAGGAAGGTTTGCATGGGAGGCTCCGGGGTTTTTAGGGAAGGGTAGGGGGGCAAGCCCTACGCTACGTTTGTTGTACGGCGAGGTTGCCGCTGATGATGAGGCGGCGGGTCTCATTCGGCGGCAGGGTGACGCGCAGGTTGTCGAGGTAGGCCGGTTGGTAGTCGCCGCTCGTGTCGAGGCGCAGGTAGAGTTCGTCGCCGTGGCCGTGCAGGCGCCAGTGTAGTTGCCAGTGTTCGCCGTCTGTCGCGGTGCCGTTGTCGTCGTAGAGGGTGCCTTCGCTTTTTTCGTTGCCTTTGGCCGGGTAGAGGCGCAGGGTGCGTTCGGTATCGGCAGCGGGGCTGTCGGCGTGCATTAGCGCGCCTTCGGCGATGATGCTGCCCGCGCGCACGTAGAGTTGTAGTTGTTCGAGCGGGGTTTGTATGTGCAGGGTCTGGCCGCCGCTGTGGTACTCGCCGCTGTGGTAGTCGTACCAGCCGAGGGTGTTGTCCGGCAGGTAGATGTCGCGGGCGCGCACGCCGGGCGCGGTGACGGGGCTGACGAGGAGGTCGCGGCCGATCAGGTAGTCGTCGGTGTCGGCGTAGGTGCGTTCGTCGTGTTCGTGGTCGAGGAAGGTGGGGCGGACGATGGCTTCGTCTTGGGTTGCCGCCTGCCACAGCAGGGTGTAGAGGTAGGGGATGAGGCGGTAGCGCAGGCGGATGGCGTCGCGCACGGCGGCGGTGATGGCGGGGTGCATCCACGGTTCGTTTACGCTGTGGTCGTCGTTCCAGGAGTGGATGGTAAAGCGCGGCAGGAGCAGCGCGCTTTGGATCCAGCGCAGGAAGAGTTCGGCGTCGGGTTTGGGGCCGGCGAAGCCGCCGATGTCGTGGCCGATGTGGTACATGCCGGAGAGGCTCATACCCGCTGCCATGCGGATGTTCCATTTGAGGGTGTGCCAGCTGGTGCGGTTGTCGCCGCTCCAGGTCTGGACGTAGCGTTGTAGGCCGGGGCAGCCGCTGCGCGAGATGAGGTAGGGGCGTTCGAGCGGGTTGTGTTCGCGCTGCGCCCGCCAGGAGTTTTGCATCATGAGGAGGGGCATCAGCGGGCGGATGTGGCGGATGGCAATCGGTGTGCCGAAGCCGTGGCAGCGTGCGTCGCCGTCCCAGATTTCGTATTCGTTGTTGTCGTTCCAGGTTGAACAGATACCAATGTCGAGCAGTTGGGTTTTTACGTTGTCGCGCCACCAGACGCCGGTCGCCGGGTTGGTGAAGTCGAGGTGCGAGCCTTCGGCGTCCCAGAACATGGAGGTTTCCGGCGCGCCGCTGTCGCTGTCTTGTACGAAGAGGTTTTTTGCGGCGGCTTCGCGGTAACGCGGGTGGTCGTGCAGCAGGCAGGGTTTGATGTTGGCGGCCAGGCGGATGCCCGCGTCGCGGAAGGTTTGGGCGAGTGCTTTCGGGTCGGGGATTTTGTCGTGGTTCCAGTGGAAGACGTAGCGTTTGTTGCCGATGGTGGTGTAGCCGGAGGAGAGCTGGAAACTGTCGCAGGGGATGGCGTGCTCGCGGCAGAGCGCGATGAATTGTTGTAATTGGTGCTGCGCGTCGGGGGCGTCGGTGTAGCTCATGGTGGAGCCGGAGTAGCCGAGGCTCCATTTGGGCGGGAAGGTGTTTTTGCCGGTGAGGTGCAGGAAGCGTTTGGTGATGGCGGCGATGCTGGCGCCGTGGATGAGGTAGTAGTCGAGGTCGCCGCCTTCGGCGTGGTAGCTGCGGTAGCGCGGGTGGTAGTTGTCGATTTCGTTGCCCATGTTGAAGCGGGCGGTGTTGAGGTTGTCGTAGAACACGCCGTAGTGCGCCCCCGCCGCGCTGCGTACTTGGTAGTACGGCCAGTGTTTGTAGAGCGGGTCGGTGGTTTCGGCGTTGTAGCCGAGCGCGTCGAGGCTGCGCATCTCGTATTTTTTGCCGCTGCGGTCAACGGTTCCGGCTTTTTCGCCGAGGCCGTAGATGCGGTCGCGCGGGTCGTGCGTCAGGTAGTGGGCGATGGTGTCGCGGCGGCGGCCGAGTTCGTAGGCGCCGGTCGGACGATCGGCGGCGAGTGGCTGCCAGTCGCCGTCTTGCAGCGCTTCCCAAACGAGTTGCAGCGGGCGGCGGATGTGCAGACGCAGGCGGCTGCCGCTGACGGTGAGGCCGTCGGCGGTTTCGCTGATGGTAACGGGCGGGCAGGTGAATCCGGCGCGGCTGTCGCGCGGGCGGCCGGTTTCACCGTTGGGTGCGTCCGGCGGCGAGATGAGCCAGCTGCGGTCAAGTGCGGTTTCGCCGTTTTTTTGCAGCCAGACGCGCCAGATGTCGTCTTCCAGCGTGATTATGTGCAGCAGGTGGCGGTCTTCGACGGCAAGGGTGATGCCGTCCGGGTTTTCGTGGTCAAGCGTCCAGTTTTTGAGGGTTTGCATGGTTTAGCCTCCGTAGCCCATTAGCAGTTGCGGCAGGAAGAGCGAGATTTGCGGGATGAAGGTGACGAGCAGCAGGGTGATGATCATCGCGATGTACATCGGCAGCATATAGGGGATGACTTGCGCCAGCCGCACTTTGCCGACCGAGCAGCCGACGAAGAGGCAACTGCCCACCGGCGGGGTGACGATGCCCATGCAGAGGTTGAAGGTCATCATCACGCCGAAATGCACCGGGTCCACGCCGAGCGATTCGGCGATGGGCAGGAAGATCGGGGTGAAGATGAGGATGGCGGGGGTCATGTCCATGAAGAAGCCGACGATGAGCAAAATCAGGTTAATCGTCAGCAGGATGATGACCTTGTTTTGCGAGAGGGCGAGGATGGCGTCTTCGATGATGCCGGGGATGTCGGCGTTGGCCATCGCCCAGCTCATGCCGGAGGAGCAGCCGATGAGCAGCATGACGATGGCGTTGGTCACCATGGAATCCAAAAAGATTTTCGGCAGGTCTTTCAGCTTGATTTCGCGGTAAACAACCACGGCGAGGAAGAGCGCATAGACCACGGCAATCGCCGAGCCTTCGGTGGCGGTGAAGGTGCCTTTGACGATACCGCCGATGACGATAACAATCAGCGACAGCGGCAGAATCGCCTGCAAAAACGCGCCGACGGCGACGTTCAGCGGCACGCGCTCGTTCACCGGCAATTTCTTGCGGTAAGCGATGATACCGGCGACGACCATGATGCCCAGCCCCATCAGGATGCCGGGCAAATATCCGGCGAGGAACAGCGCCGCGACCGAAGTACCGCCGGAAATGGTGGAATACACAATGAAAGTATTGCTCGGCGGAATCAGCAGCCCGGTCGGGCAGGAAGCGATATTGACCGCCGCCGCATAGCCGGGGTCATAACCCGCCTTGCGCTGCATCTCGCCCATCGTGCCGCCGACCGCCGCCGCAGCCGCGACCGCCGAGCCGGAAATCGAGCCAAACAGCATATTGGCGATGACGTTGCAGTGCGCCAGCGCGCCGGGCAGTCGTCCTGCGAGAACCAACGCCAGATTGATAAGCCGCATCGCGATACCGCCCCGGTTCATGATATTCCCGGCGAGGATAAAAAACGGCAGCGCCAGCAGGGCGAAACTGTCCAGCGCGGTAATCATCTTCTGCGCGGTGACGAACATCGCATTGTCAAACGGCAGCGACAACAGCACCGTCGCAATCGTGGCGAGGCCGATGGAGACCGACACCGGCACGCTCAAAAACATCAGCAGGAAAAAGACGCCAAAAAGAACGAGGATACTCAACAGCTCAACAGACATGGCTCATTCCTCCGCGCGCAACGCATCGACAATCGCCACCAGTGCAAAAAACACCAGCAGCGCCCCGGCCAGCGGCACCACCAAATAGACATAACCCATCGGCACCTGCAACGCGGGCGTCACCTGCGCATTGGCAAACGTCTTCGCCGTCAGCAGCGAGCCGCCATAAACCATCACCAGCGCCGCAAACACAATAATGCACAGCTCAATCACCACATTGAGCGTGCGCTTCGCCACGCCCTTGAGCCGCATCGCCAACAAATCAATCGCCAGATGCTGCTTCGTCGCCGACGCCTGCGCCGCACCGAGCAAGCCAATCCACATGAACATAAAACGCGCCAGCTCATCGGTGCTGGTGCTGGGCGTGCTGGTGACATAGCGCGACGCCACCTGCCACACCACACACGCAACCAGCGCAAACGCCAGCACGGTCAAGACAAACCCGTTAACCCGTTGCACCCACAACGCGAGCACATCCAGCCGCGAACGCGGCAACAAAGACGGCGAATCAGACATGACAAACTCCAGCAAAAGAAAAGGAAAAAGGCAGCACCCCCTCCCCCTGTGGGGGAGGGGCGGAGGGCACCCATGAAAAAGGCGAAAGCCT
>ERZ773060.444-NODE-444-length-14557-cov-3.58819_pt1 | contig 14557 bp, 6 predicted proteins | sample MGYA00580628_ERZ773060 | MGnify/ENA primary metagenome ERZ773060 (study PRJEB29015, sample SAMEA2738019) | human oral metagenome | biome: human oral; feature: human-associated habitat; material: dental | place: China | collected 2045 ... | reverse complement strand
CAAGGAGCATTATTGTTATTTTTTAGACACACAATATGCAGTTCCTTTGCTTGAGTTACTACAATCCCCAAAAGGCGCCTATTTAGAGGAAATTATAGAAAAGATGTACAAAGCATATCCAATGGAGATGTCGTTTGAGATACTTTGGACACTCTATAAACATAAACGAATCGCTTTTAATGGAGAATTGATGATGTTTAACTTACATTATCGATTTGATACTGAACGTGATAAAATAGCTTTAGCTAAATACTTACTCCAAAACCCTGAAACTGCGACTGAAATATTTCACTTAGTACCTATGTACCTCAAAGATGCTCGTTTCAATGCAAAGGAAACTTTGGAAATGTATGAGTATTTAATCCAAGGAGGTTTTTTTGCGGATAGAATAATTATCTCTCTCTTTATTGAGGGACTGCTAAACCCTTTGAAAAAAAACACAGCCGACTTCTTTTGTAGGGTAGTGGAACTTCTTAATCCTATTGCAAAAGAACTTCTTATATCACAACACACCCTTTTTGCCCTGCTCAGTAGTGATAAGACATCGGTAATCAACTTTGCTATGAAGTTCATCAAGCAAATAGCTGAAGAAAAAGCCTTTGACTTCCAAGCCTTCGCCGATAACTTTGCGCTGTGCTTTGTTACCCAAAAAATCGCTAAATCCCAACTCATAGGAGTAGAAATCTTAGAAAAATACTACCAAAAGCAAGCCCCTACCAATCCTGACTACCGCGAACAATTAGCGGTACTCTTTACCGTCCCCGATGCCCAACTTCAAGAAAAAGTCGCCTACCTCCTCACCACCTATTTTAACCACGAAGGTCTCCCCGAAGTCATCGCCCCTTATCGCGATTACCTAAAAGGCAAAGCCCAAGACCTCCTTGCAACCCTAAGTCCATTGGATTCATCCACCCCGTCAGCCTCGTCTGACTGGTCAGCCTTGTCCGAGAACACCCAAACTGCTTGTGCGGCTCACACCCTAACCCCTATCCTCTATCCCCTAACCTCTGAAAAACTCCTCTTTCTCCTCGGCGACTGTCTTCGTGAGCGTACTGCAGCGACTATCGACCTATTTTTTGAGGGACTGGTACAGCTACAAGAGAGCCTTCCGACTAATTACACTAAAGAGTTGGCTCCTTATCTTAAAAAACTGATGAAAAGTCATTATTTGGATAGTGTAACAACCATAATAAAGGGCTTTTTGTACTGCTATTCATATCAAAAACCTCTTGAAATACCTCCTTATCAATACACTTATGAGGAGAGTAATGCTTTGAGAGAAAAACTTGATGAAGCAGCTTTTGAGGAGTATCTTCTTTGGGATAGGTTGTATAAACATAAGATTTTTATGCCGTTCCTCTTTCACAAGGCGCAACTCACCTTGAAATATCTTAATGAAAAAGAGGTGTTGCCATTCCTTTCTACTCCTACACACGAGCCTTTTTATATAGATACCGAAATATTTGTGGATAAACTACTGCAATATGAAGCTGTGAATAAGCAGCCAGACCTTCACGACCTGATTGTCGCCTGCAACCGCTTGCTTTTCAGAGAAGTTTCGGCAACAGCCAAAGAAAAAGTGAGACAACTCAAAGGAGATTATGCTAAAGCTATTCAGTATTATTTAGGTCTTACAGATGAAGTACAACCAACCGAAGAGCTTCTACCTCTTTGGACGCAAATCACTCGCATCAAGTACCCTGATAGAGAATTTCCAGAATTTGAAACCACTTCAGCTAAGGATATCCCCAGTGTAGTAAAGCCTTATTACATAGGTTATGGATGGACAAAATGGAGAGGCAGAGATATATTTACCTTTCATAATTACGATGTAGGTTATGATGAGAAAAGCGAAAAAGGCTATTGGATAGAGCACTATCGGAACTCGTTTTCGCCTCTTTACTACAATGCTTGTGGTGGTAGTACCCCTCTATCGACAGAGGTGAATTACCTATTGAGTTTGAACCCTCATTACCCTGATGCTATTCTCTGCGGTTATATAGCCAATAATGCTTGTGGAGCAGATGAAATACGCAATATGCTTCTACCATTAGAAGCTGTTTTGCGTTATGATTTACGCGTGCGCCACAGCGGTTGGCTGTATATAGGTTCGTGTTTGTTATACGACAAACGTCCGTCGCGAGATTTGGCTTATGAATACATACTTCAAGCCCTTGCAAGAGGTGAGGATTTGCATTATGTAGCACGCTATTTAAGTGATGCGTTGGCTATGCATTTTAGTCCAATCACTCGCTTTGTAGAGTTTTTAGACCGACCCACCCGCGACCCTAAAGTAAAGGCTTTCCAAAGGAAAGTTGTCACTCTTTATTTAGAAGAAGCGAAGAAGCAGGACAAACTTCCTCGCAATCACAAAAAATTAGTAGAATTTAGTCATTAGTCACTTTTCATTATTCACTTTTCACTTAATTATGAACAAAGAACTTATCTCAGCCCTTAGAACAGAAAACTGGGCAGAAATCCGCCGTATTGCCTTTGCCCTTCCCGAGCAGGAAAAAACACAAATCAAAAAGCAAACCCAACATAAAAATTGGGAAGAACTCTTGGAAAGCAAGCATCTTAGCTACGAAATCAGGTATGTCATCACCTATCTGATGATGTGTGTATGCCATAGTGTAGAAGAACTGCTAAGTGTAGAAAAGCAATTGGATTTCACTTCTATAAAGAGCTATCATACACGTATTAAGTATCCTCTTTTCTTTTTAAATTCTCAGCACACCCAAGCCCTTATGGATTTTATCCATACTCCCGAAGGGGCGTATATGATAGCGGGTGCCCAACAGGTTTTTGAGCAATCCCCGCGTAGTTTTTCTATCGAAATACTCTTAGCGCTTTATACAGAGGAGATTATCCCTTTCAATGAAGAGATTTTTGTCAAGAACCTATATGATATTGAGTACAGCCGTACACAAGAAGCCAAAGCAGCTGAGGTACTCCTCCAGTATCCTGAGCTGGCAACACGGGTGATTCCTCACACGGCTAAGTATATAGATTATGTTATTAGTAGTAGTTTGGAATGGCAAAAAGTCTTTACCCTGCTTTGTAAGAAAAACTATTTCCCTGATAAGAGCTTCATAACCAGCTTTATAGAAGTACTACTCAACCCTTGGAAAAAGAATGTATTGGATATGTACTGCCGATGGATTGAGGGACTAGTACCCACCGAGGAGGAGTTGCTCCCAAGCCAACATACGCTCTTTGCCTTGCTAACTTTGGACAAATCATCACTTATCAACTTTGCGATGAAGTGTATAGCCCAAATAAGCACCCATCCTGCTTTTGATTTCCAAGCCTTTGCTGACAATTTTGCATTGTGCTTTACTGTGCCTAAGATTGCTAAATCCCAACTCATAGGGGTAGAAATCTTAGAAAAATACTACCAAAAGCAAGCCCCCACTAATCGGGATTACCGCGAGCAATTAGCGGTACTTTTCACTGTACCCGATACCCAACTTCAAGAGAAAGTCGCCAGTCTTCTCACCACCTATTTTAGTAGAGAAGGCTTAGCCGAAGTCATCACCCCCTACCGTGATTACTTAAAACCCTCTGCCCTCCAGCTCCTCTCAGCCTTTGAAGTCTCTGATTCGTCTTACCTGCTCGAAAATCCCGACTTATCTGATTCGCAACCCCAAAAAATTGCCTGTGCGACTCACACCCTAACCCCTATCACCTATCCTCTAAAACCTGAAGACCTCCTCTTCCTCCTTGGCGACTGCCTACGTGAGCCTGCAGCTCATACAATAGATGTCTTCTTGGAGGGGCTTATCACCTTGCAAGACAACTTCCCTGCCGATTGGGCAAAGTCTCTTTCACCTTATATCAAACAGCTTACCAAGCGAGTAGATAAGGAGGAAATCCCTACCGATATAATCCTCTTAGGAGTCTTACGTGCGCTGATAGACAAGCGTCCTTTGGCTCTTGATCCTAAATGTAATTATACGTGGGAAGAATTCTGCCAAAAGCGCAAAAAGCTCTCCGAAAAAGAGTTTGAAGCCTACACGCAGGATTATTACTTAGGCAATGCCCGCGAAGTCCTGCCATTCCTTTTCCGCAAGGGGCAAATGATCATTGATTCCATTCTCCTGCACTGCCACTTGCCTTTGCTCTCTACCCCCACGCATCTGCCTTTTTATATAGAAGCAGAAGTATTAGTGGATAAGCTCTTGCAATACGAAGCGCAAGGCGTACAACCTGATATCGACGACCTAATTGTAGCTTGCAACCGCTTACTTTTCACAGAAGTTTCGGCAACAGCCAAAGAAAAAGCGAGACAACTCAAAGGAAATTATGCGTTTGCTATCCAGTATTATTTAGGTTTAACTGATAAGATACAACTAACCGAAGAGCTTCTCCCTCTTTGGGCGCAAATCACTCGTATCAAGTACCCCGATAGAGAGTTTCCAGAGTTTGAAACCACTTCGGCTAAGGATATTCTGGGGGTAGTGAAGCCTTTCCTAATTGATTATGGTTGGCAGGAAGATAACGGTCATAAAAAATTTACTTTCGGACATCTCACCGAGTGGATAGGGGTAAGTTATACAGATCTAAAGAATGTCTTCCCGTATCGCTATTACAATGCCAATGGTGGATGCTCGCCCATCAGTACTATTTTTGAATATAAGCTAAGCCTCAATCCTCACTACCCCGATGCGATGCTGTGTGACTATATCAGCACTTGGGTTACGGGCAACGAAGTGCGCGAAATTCGCAATATGTCAGTGCCCTTGGAAGTGCTTTTGCGCTACGATATTAGGGTACACCATAGCGGTTGGCTCTATATAGGTACGGCTTTGCTGTTTGAAAAACGCCCTTCACGAGATTTGGCGTATGAATATATCTGTCAGGCAATCGCTTGTGAGGAAGACCTTAGTTACCTCAAAACCTATCTCGCTCAGGCGCTCGCTTGGGATTTTCTCCCTATCCCTCGCTTTATAGAGTTTTTGGACAGACCCACCCACGATGCGAAGCTAAAAGCCTTTGGGAAAGAAGTAATACAGCTCTATTTAAAAGAAGTGGAAAAGCAGAATAAGCTGCCTAAAAATCATAAAAAATTAGCTACTTTTGGTAATTAAATTACGAAATCTAAAATAAAATCCTTATCTTTGTCCTCATTATTCACTTTTCATTTTTCACTATGTTGTATCTCAAACTCCTCCCTCTTGTGCTACTTCTCTCTGCTTGCCGTTGGACAGCCGACACGCCTGCTCCAGAGGAAGTAATAGCCCAAGACTCTTTGCAAACCAAAAGTATGCGTACCGTAACCGATAGCGAAAAAAGTATCTCGTTTCAGTTGCTTCCTGAGCCAACCATCCACGACAATATTCTATTGTATCAGATAAATGTAGCTAGCTTAGATAGCGGAAGACAGATTTATGTTTCCCCTTCCGATTTCTATGAGATAGATAGCTTAGACCTACCTATTAGAGAAATGCAAAAAAGGCTTTCTCAAGGCAAAAAGATACAACAATATATCGTATTGAATGATAAATACAAGAAAAGAATATTTGAAAAGACTAATTATGCTCCAAACGATACTATATTTGTATATAACTACAGTAAAAATATACTAAAAAAATATCCCATTACCAATCTAAGAACTGTAGCTTATATACATATCAGTAATGAAAACAAAATTGATATAAAAAAATGCAAAATAAAATTCGAATTAGCCTATGACCCCTATGACATATCAGAAGAGGAATCACGTATTTATCGGGAAGCTTATGCTTATATAGGCAAGGAAAATCCTTTTGTAGAAAACCAAATGAAGCCCATGACTTGGGTCAAAATTGACAAAGAGAAATTCCCACTTCCTTATACCATTATCCATGAGGAATACTATTGGGACAATACTTACCGATATGAAGACCAAGAGGTTATCTGCTATCTAAGAGATTTCAGTATTAACGAATATGAAATATTCAATAACAAGCGCTATTTGGTAGTCCTTGATGCTAAAACCAAAAGGATCATCAAAACGGCTTTTTGGGAGGAAAACGAACTATTGGAACTCGATTCTCCTTATGATAGGGATGATCTTTCTTTTGCCGTATCTATAGGACGACTTCTCAAGAACAGACCCATAACCATCTGTGGATTGAATTATAGGTACTTCCAATGCCTACCTATCATTTTCTTAGACCAACAATACTCTGACCTTGATAATTTTTGTGACAAATGGAACTAAAACTCATCACTGCCATCGCCGAAGGCGATTTCTCAGCTATTCTAAACATTACAAGTCAGCTCACCGATAGTGAGCGTTATAGCATCATCGCTGCTATTAGGGTATTAGACCCCTGTTCAGAAAGAGATTTCCCACGAAAGAACGTGTATAAAAAGGATACTTATCGCCATAAAGATATTGTTTTTCAAGCGCTTAACTACGCTCTTATCACTATGGTGCGTGAAGAAAGCGATATTGCCAAAGTGATGATTAATAAAGAAAATTATTTTGGTGAAATTTATCAAGTAACTCCTTATGTTATCTTGGGTTCTTACTATTTTGAACCTGTAATCAAGTACTTTACACAGTTTCCGCCAGATTACTATATCAAAGAAGTGCTCAAAGAACGCTACAACAAAGAAATTAACGGACTTTCTTTTGGATTCCAATGGTATTTCTATAAAAAAGGATGGATTCCCTTTGAAGAAGAGCGTTTTGTAAAAAACCTTCTTGAGGTCTCTATGTTCAACCGCTATGTAACCGCTGATGTAAACTTCCTCTTGCAAAACCCCGAAGCTATTGAAAAGGTACTCCTACAACTCTACCGTATTGAGACCAAAGTGCTTGACCTTTCGAAGTGGAAGAGTGACAACACCCTACGTAAGACCAACGACTTGGGTTCGGCCAAGGTAACTACCTATTGGGATGAGGTATTTGAATTATTGGTGCATTATGGCTACCAAATTCCTCGTAGTTTTGTAGGGCAGCTTTTAGAATCATTGCTCAACCAATGGAAGAAACCCCACCTCGATTGGCATTGTCGTCTGCTCAAATGGCTTGCCCCTACCCAAGAGGAACTTTTGGCTCATCAACAAACGCTCTTTGCCGTTTTAGGCACTGGGGTAGGCAGTGTGGTGAAGACCGTTATGGAATACATCGTCTCTATTGCTAATGCGCAAAAGTTTGATTTTGAGGGCTTCCGCGTGCAATTCCCGCTCGCCTTTACCGTAGAGAAGCAACCCAAAACACTCCTTCAAGGAGTAGAGATTTTGGCAAAGGAGTTTAAAAAACACCCTCCTACCGACCTTAGCTACCGCGAACAATTAACTGTACTCTTCACCCAACCCGATATAAAACTACAAGAAGCTGTAGCTGAACTACTCACCACCTATTTCAACCAAGAAGGTCTCCCCGAAGTCATCGCACCTTACCGCGATTACCTAAAAGGCAAAGCCCAAAACCTCCTTGCAACCCTAAGTCCTTCAGAATCGTCCGCCCCGTCCGACTTGTCCGACAGTTCAGCCTCGTCCGAGAACTCCCAAACTGCCTGTGCGGCTCGCACCCTGACACCTATTCCCTGTCCCCTGACACCTGAAAATCTCCTCTTCCTCCTTGGCGATTGTATCCGCGAGAAATCAGCCGCTACTATTGATGTTTTCTTTGATGCGCTGGTACGCTTGCAAGAGCAAATCCCTGCGGATTATGCTGAGCAGATAAAACCTTACCTCAAGCAGCTTCTCGCTCGAGAGTGGTTTGTAGGGACGATGCCTCTACTATACTTATTTTTAGACTCTTGGAGTAACCAAAGCCCTACACCCCTTGTATATGATCCCGACAAGGAATGGAAAGAAATTCAAAAACTATACAAAGAAGATAAATATACACAAGCCGACAAACTCGACAAACCAAGAGTGATACACATAGGTGCTAATCAAGCAAAAGAAACCTTCCCTTATCTCTTTAATAAAATAGCACGTACACTCCAAAAGCTCAAAGAGAAAGACACCTTGCCTTTCCTTTCTACCCCTACGCACGAACCTTTCTATATAGAGGCAGAAGTGTTGGTCGATAAGCTCTTGCAATACGAAGCCCAAGGCAAAGCCCCCGACCTCGACGACCTGATTGTTGCCTGCAATCGTCTGCTCTTTTGGGAGGTTTCGGCAGCAGCCAAAGAAAAAGCTCAACAGCTCAAAGGCGACTATGCTCCTGCTATTCAGTATTACTTAGGTCTTACCGATGAAATACAATTAAACGAAGCACTTCTACCACTATGGACGCAAATCACCCGCCTAAAACACCCCAATGAGGAGTTCAAAGTATTTGAAAATACTCAGGCAAAGAATATCCTTAGCGTGGTAAAACCTTTCTATATCCGTTATGGTTGGGAGAAAAGAACTTATTCCAATGGTGAAGTAGGCCAAGAGTTCACCTATCACTGTAATCATTATTACAAATACGGCAAAGATAAAAGTCGTCCTACTCTTTACAACTATTACAATGCCAATGAAGGGAAATACACTTCGGCTCAAGAAGCAGAGTATAAACTAAGCCTCAACCCCCACTATCCCGATGCCCTCCTCTGTGCCTATATAACCAAATGGACAACATACAATGAGGCTGACGACATACGCGATATGACCCTACCTTTGGAAGCTGTTTTGCGCTACGACCTGCGTGTGCGCCATAGCGGTTGGCTATATATAGGCGCATGTTTGCTCTTTGAAAAACGCCCTTCTCGCGATTTGGCGTATGAATATATTTGTCAGGCGATTGCTCGCGAGGAAGACCTAACTCACTTGAAAACTTACCTTGCCCGAGTACTCGCTTGGGATTATCTACCTATACCTCGCTTTATAGAGTTCCTCGACCGCCCTAACCCACCAGCCGTAAAAGCCTTTGGTAAGGAAGTAGTACAGCTCTATTTAGAAGAAGTGAAGAAGCAGGACAAACTCCCGCGCAATCACAAAAAGTTAGCGACTTTCAGTCATTAGTCACTATTCATTTTTCACTTATGAAAGAAATATCACAAGGAGAAATGCTCCTATACCAAGATGAAAATGGTAGTACACAAATAGAAGTACGCCTTGAAAATGAAAATGTTTGGCTCACACAAGCACAGTTGGTAACTCTCTACCAATCAAGCAAAGCCAACGTAAGTGAGCATATCAAACACATCTTTGAAGAAGGTGAATTAGAAGAAATGGCAACTGTTCGGAAATTCCGAACAGTTCAAAAAGAAGGTAGCCGAGAAGTTACTCGCGAAGTAGTCCATTATAACCTTGATTTGATTATCTCTTTAGGTTACCGCATTAAGAGCCATATTGCTACAAAATTTAGGATATGGGCTACTCAACGACTCAAAGAGTATATTATCAAAGGCTTTGTTATAGATGATAACCGTTTGAAACAGAATGCAGGGGGCAACTATTGGTATGAACTTCTTAATCGCATTCGCGATATTCGTTCCTCTGAAAAAGTGTTGTATAGGCAAGTGCTTGACTTGTATGCCACCAGTGTAGATTATGACCCCCGTACTCCTGAATCTATTACATTTTTTAAGATAGTACAGAACAAACTACACTATGCCGCTCACGGACATACAGCCGCTGAGGTAATCTATGAACGTGCCGATAGTGATAAACCTTTTATGGGACTTACCGTTTTTACAGGTGATCACCCTTCACTAAAAGAAGTAGTAATTGCTAAAAATTACCTAACAGAAGAGGAACTCAAAGTACTCAACAATTTAGTTTCTGGGTATTTTGACTTTGCAGAAATACAGGCAATGAAGCGAAAACCGATGTATATGGCTGATTATATCAAGCAATTAGACAATATTCTCTCAGCAACAGGAGAAAAAGTATTACAAAATGCAGGACGAGTAAGCCATCAAGAAGCTATTGAAAAAGCAACTACTGAATTTAAAAAATATCAAGTCAAAACCTTATCAGCTGTAGAACAAGATTATCTAAGAACCCTAAAGTCTTTAGAGAAAAAACTAACGAATTAACTCATTACTCTAATCCATCCGATTCGTCCAACTTGTCCAATAATTAACAAATTGCCCTTATGCTTGAACACTTAAAAAAACTCATTACTACCCACGATTTAGAGGGCTTGTTTTCCTTTTGCAGTAACTTAGCAGACAAGGAGCGCCTTGCCCTTTTAGACCAACTCCAGCATTCGCCATGGGGAATTAAAGAGCATAAGCGTTATGATAAAGTATTAGTAACCCCCGATGGGGCACGCTATGAATATCTTTTGGCGGTATTTCTCCTTACGCGAAGTCTTCAGGAATATGAGAAACAGCCTATCAATACCTTTATAAAGAAGATGTATTGTCCTACTGCTGGAGAACTTTTTTCAAATTCAAAAGCTTCCTATATCCTCCCGAAACTCCTCCAAGAGGAAAAGTATCACTTTATTCTGGAACTATACCACGCTCTAAGCGAAGATAGCAAAGAGCACATCCCCTTTGAAACTTATTGGACACTCTACAAAGCTGGAGAAATCCCTTTAGATGAACCCCTTTTTGTAGAGAAAAGTATCATTGCCTTCAGTTACTGCAGTGATAAGATAAACTATTATACCCATTTAGTCTTGAACGATCAAGAGTTCCAAGATAAAATTTTCAGGCGCTTACACCGCTACGAAAGCGGTATGCATCGCGATGCCAAGCTGTGGGAAGAAGTCTTTGTACAACTACAAGAACAAGGCTATATGTTCGACCGAAAGCTTATAGGCGAACTCTTGGAGAGCCTGCTCAATCCTTGGAAGAAACCCCAACTGAATTGGCATTGCCATTGGATTACATTTCTTGCTCCTACCGAAAAAGAAATGATAGATAATCAAGAACGCTTCTTTGCTCTTTTGAGTACAGGCAACGATGTGCTGGTGAATTTTGCTATGAAATGGATTCAGAAAATCAGTAAAAGTCCGCTTTTCCATATAGAAAAATTCCAAGATAGTTTTGTTCTTTGTCTACCCTCAGAAAAGACTATCAAATCACAGCTTGCAGGACTTACTATTTTGGAGAAATACTACCACAAGAACCCTCCTGAGCAATTAGACTCCCGCGAACAGCTTATTCCTCTCTTTACTCAACCCGATATAGCCTTCCAACAAGCATTGGCTACTCTGCTTGTTGAGTATTTCTATGACGAAAAACTCTGGGAGCTCATCACCCCTTACACTGATTTTATCAAGCCCTCTGCGCGAGAAATTCTTCAGCAGAAAGACGGTACTGATAAAGAAATAAAGACACCCGGAAGTCTTCCTCACTCCACCAATAGGCTTCCCTTGTCCTTGCCCAAGAACTGGGATGAGTTGCTTTTCCTAATAGGTGATAGCATACGAGAACGCTCTGCTGAGACCATTGACCTACTTATAGACGGGATAGTACGCTTACAGACTCTTATTCCTAAGGATTTAAAAAAAGTACTGGCACCCTATCACAAACAGCTCAACAAAAGCCACCGTGGGTATGTGCTACCCCTACTAAAAGAATTCCTCTTAGCCTTAGAAACAGGAGGACATCTGCCCTTAGATGAAAACCTCTTTTTGTTCTTGCGCTACAAAATGAATGTAGCCCTTGAGAGAATTGCCCAAAAATGCACATTGCCTCTACTCTCTACCCCTACTATTGCCCCTTTTTATACAGAAGCAGCAGTCTTGGTTGAGAAGCTCCTATCCTACGAGCAAGAAGGGATTATTCCCGATTTTGAAGACCTTACTATCGCTTGTAACCGCCTGCTCCTAACCGATATTCCGCAAAGTGCTAAGGAAAAATCGCAACTACTTCAGGGAGACTATGCTCAAGCCATTCAGTATGCTTTGGGCGTTACCTCCGTCCTTTCTCCCACAGAAGAGACCTTGCCCCTTTGGACACAAATTACCCGAATCAAACACCCAGAACAAGAGTTCCCTGAATTTTCCCAAACTACCGCCAAAGATATCCCTTCGGTAGTGAGTCCCTATTATATAGGCTATGGTTGGCAAGAATACACTACTTACTTAGGAGAAGTAATGCCGGTATTTGTCTATGATTTCACCCCTTATAACAGTCCTACAGAGCGACAAAAATCCCTACTCCCTGAGCAATATTACAATGCAGGAGGAGGTGCTTGGCATAGCAATGAGGACTTCGAATATACCCTGAGCCTCTGTCCGCAATACCCCGATGGGATCATCTGCTCGATTTTCTCTCATCGGGTAGGTTGGAATGCCCTAACCGGTGTTTATGACAATATTGAGGCTATAGAAACCCTCTTGAAATATCAATTGCCTATCTATCATAGTGGTTGGTTGTATATAGGCGCCTGCCTATTTTTGGAAAAACGCCCCTATCGTGACTTAGCTTACGAATATATCTGCTGGGTATTGGAACAAGGAAAAGATTTAACTTACTTGGCAAATTACGTAGCGTATGTTTTGGCAACAGGGTATGCTCCTATTAAGCACTTCCTTGAGATGCTTGATCGTCCTAATCTAAATATCATAAAAGGATTTGCAAATATGATTATTAATGAGTATCTTCGCCAAGTGGAAGGAAGAGAACTTCCAAAATTACATAAAAAACTCTTAGACTATCAAAAAGAAATAAGTCACCTATAATCTTTCATAAAAAATGAGAATCATAATTGTAATTTTTCTGTTAGTATCTGTACGACTCTGGGGACAGCCTGGGGGAGGCGGCGGATTGCGTGTGCTGAATGTATATGATGAACACAAACGACCTGTTGATGTTGAACAATTAAAAGTAAAGCTTTTAAAACTGGACAGAGTGGCGAATATCGTTGCTGAGGATGATTTTTATGTAGGAAGAAATGTGGAAAAAATGATAGTTTTACCTCCTTCCGATTATTTTTCAAAGACTCAAGGGCTTGTTATTACCTATAAGAATAAAACTTATCGCATTGATTTTGAAAATGTTAGAGGTATGAATGGCGCTGGCCATGTAGAAGAAATAGATTCTTTGGTACTGTTCAAACCTTATATACTGAGTAAACGCTTTTATGACTACCAAAGTCTCGGCATGGAAGAGTTTAATAAATACTACATATTACGCGAAATAGCTGATAAGTATCTGAGTTGGGGAGTTACACCTGAAACCTATAAACACCTCTCGGTTATCGACCTGATGTATGACTCTCCTAAGTATGCCAACAATCGTAAGCCCAAGCCTTGGATGGAGAGTTTCAAGCAACTTAATGTTGATTACAGAGATAGCAATACGCACAGCAAGGAGGAATACGCTGATTATCTGAAAAGAATAGATGAAATGATATCCAAATATGGGGATTTAGAACCTTTTGTGGTACTCAAAATGCGCTTTTTGTACGAAGGAGCTCATTATAAGGAGTTTATATCCTACTATGAAAAGAAACCTGCTGGATATAGGGATTTTTCTGGAAGAGCCATACAAGCCTATTGCTACCTAAAAGAATATGATAAAGCCATTGCTTTGGCTAAAGAGAGGGCGTCAGAGGAAAAAAGAAAATCCGAAGAATATTTCGGGAAGTTTGTTTATATATCGTATAATTTTGATTGGCTTTTTATAAAATCATACTATAAAAATGAATCTATAAAAAACGAGTTAGAATCCTTTGTCAGTGGAATTGATTTGGACAAAGATGACAGAAACGATTTAACAATTTTGAAAAGATTTGAAGAACTGAAACGCTACGACAGCTATAGAGAAAAGAAAAAACTCACTGACAAAGAGAAAGAACAGAAAAAATGCATGGAAGCCAATCTGCTGAAGGTATTTAAAAAAGGTTGCATTTTGTGTAATGATTTTGAGGATTGTCTTAAGGATTAATATAAATATGGTATCTTTACCTAATAAATTGATAAATAAAATGAACGACTTTGAATATGCTTATCCGTTCGCCTCTGTGATAGAAGAGGCGAACGCTCACGAGAAGAATTTTATCTTTTCACACTGCTCAGAACTTAAAGAAGACAATGCTGTGCCTTGTTTCTTCTGGGGGAATATCACCCAACCTTTTGTGGTGGCTAAGTGTCTTGCTACACTAGCGAAGACCGTAGCCTCTCAGTTTGCTATTGCCCCAGGAGTACTTGCAAAATTGCGTGACCCCATTATCTCGGTGGGGAATGGCGAATTGCTTTTTGAGGGCTTCTCTTCTTGCAATAGTGTCTATGCCCGTGTAGGGTTGCGCAACGATGTATTGGATGGCGATTTCTTGCAGAGTGGTTGTACCAATATCGATTTCAACGATGTAACGGTGCGCGCTTTCAATGCGGTAACCACTTCCGAGAAAATGATACTTGGGATAGGACAAAAGCAAACACACTTCATCACTGAAAAGCACAAATCTGTAGAGAAAAAAGTAACACTCCCCAACCGCTGGATCAAAGGGTTGGGCAACGTACAAGTGTATCTTTCTGAGATGGAACTGGCATACCGCCTCAATAAAGCCGAAGCCATACAGCTCTTCCGCTCTTTGCCCAAACAAGCTGTGAAAAACGATTATTACTTGGTAAAACGCGGTGTAGGTTATACCTTTGCCCCCACTGCAACTGCTGGGGCTATCAAAATAGGAGGAGTACACCGCCTCAACCTCTTACAAG
>ERZ773060.443-NODE-443-length-14582-cov-5.46045_pt1 | contig 14582 bp, 10 predicted proteins | sample MGYA00580628_ERZ773060 | MGnify/ENA primary metagenome ERZ773060 (study PRJEB29015, sample SAMEA2738019) | human oral metagenome | biome: human oral; feature: human-associated habitat; material: dental | place: China | collected 2045 ... | reverse complement strand
GGGGCGGGGTAGTGGGGGAGATGGGGGGGGAGCATGGCGGGCTTTCTGGGTGGGGCAAATAGGCAGCCTGAAACGATGTTCGGCGAAGTGAAAATGGGCGTGCAAACTGGACGGTGCGTGACAAAACGACATATCCTACGCGGATTGATTCCACGATAAAACCCAAGGGCAGCCTGAAAATGGGTGGACAATGGTTTTCAGGCTGCTTTTGGGATGGGGGATTAGATTTGGCGGGCGGTGCAATGGGCGGGGGTGTCGTTGGTGGGGGCGATGTCGCTGATGACCATGCGGATGGTGAGTTGGTCGTTTTTGAGTTGCAGGGTGCGGGGTGTGCCGTTGGGGTTTGTGGTGCGGCTGATGTTCCAGCCGAGCTGGTTCAGGCTGCCGTCGGCTTCGGTGCTGTGGGGGTGGTTGGGGAGGTAGCCGCCGGTTGCCCATGTGTGCAGGTATTGGATGGGGATTTGGTAGCCGAGCAGTTGTTGGCTCAGTTGCTCGGGGGTAGGGGCTTGGTAGGTTTTGCCGTTGGCATCGGTGGCAATCACGCCTTTGGGGTCTTGGCAAAGCTGCCCGATGGTGTTGCCCAGCGGGGTGTTGATGTTGATGGTTTCTACGGCGGGGGTGCGCGTCCAGTCGAAGTTGCCGTAGCTGCCTTTGTCGTTTTGTTTGACGCTGAGCCGTCCTGTGGCGGTGAAGTTTTGGGCTTGTTTGGCGGGCTGCCATTGGGAGGGGGGAGTGTGGCTGGGGCAGGCGGTGAGCAGGAGGGTTAGGGCGAGGGGGGCGAGGGTTTTGATGGTGTTTTTCATGGTGGGGTTTTTTGGGATGAGGCAGTCTGAAATTTTTGCAAAACTCCAACGGCAGCCTGAAATCTAGAATGGAACGGCGGCGGCTCGCCGCCAAATGGCTGATTAAGCAGAGCATGACTGACTGGTTTGCCAAGAGATGTCGGCGAGCCGCCGACGCTCCATTGGTTGTAGGTTTTGCAAAGGTTTCAGCCTGAAACGGGGTTTGGCTACGCTGGATTTCGTTTTTCAGGCTGCCTTTGGGGGTTGAATGTGGTTGAACGGCTTTTCAGGCTGCCTTTGGAATGATGTACCGCATTCCGGTAGAGCAGCCTGAAAACTATTGCTCAAAGCTGATATTGAATTCTTTGAGGATTTTTTGCAGCGCGGGGTTGCCGGCTTCTTTTTGCCAGCTGGCTTGCCAGATTTTTTTGGCTTGGCGGTGTTTGCCCAGTTGCCAGAGTGCTGCGCCGAGGTGTGCGCCGATTTCGGCATCTTTGTCTTGCTCATAGGCTTGGGCAAGGATGGTTTGGGCTTTTGGGTATTCGGCGTTTTGGTAGTATGCCCAGCCCATGCTGTCGGCGATTTGGGGGTTGTTGGGTTCTTTTTTGTAGGCGGCGCTGATGAGCGCGAGGGCTTCGGGCAGGTGTTCTTTGCCCATTTCTAGCAGGTTGTAGCCGAGGGCGTTTTGCCCTTGTGCGCTATCGGGGTTGTGGGTGAGGTAGGTGCGGAAGTCGGCAATGGCTTTTTCAGGCTGCCTCAGTTTATCGGCATATAGCAAGCCGCGTTGATAGATAAGCGATGAGCGTTCTATGGCGTAGGTGGGGCTGGATTTTTGCGTGTCCAGTTGCGCGAGCTGTCGGTTGATTTCGGCAAGGGCTTGTTCGGGCGGCTGCGATTGGGTGAGGATGTAGGCGTATAGGCTGCTGATTTCTTGGCGGGTGAAAACGGGGTTTTTGCTGGTGATTTGGCTGTCGAGCGCGGTTTTGGCGTGTTGCAGGGCAACCGTCCAGTTTTTTTGTTCGCTGGCTAGGCTGGCGAGCAGGGTTTCGCGGTCGGTGATGTTGTCGGCGGAATCAATTTTTTGCGCCCATTGGGTGGCTTGGTCGTAGTCTCGGTTGCCGGCGTAGAGCAGGGCAAGCGATAGGGCGGCTTGGTATTTTTGTTCGGATGTGCCGATTTGGTAGGCTCGGGTGTAGTTCAGGGCGGTGTCGCTGATGTTTTTGGGATTGCGTTTGTTCGCCAGTTTGGCAGCCTGAAAATAGAGTTCGGCTTTGGGGTCTTTGGCAATCAGTTTGTCTAGTTTGCGTTGGGCTTTGCGGTAGTCGCCGTTGTGGATAAGGCTTTCTATTTCAAGCTGCTGCCACACGGGCGATAGGCTGGTGAGGTCGGTTTTTTCAAAGAATTTGGTGAGGATTTTGGGATGGTTTTGCACGATGACTTGCAGCGTGAGCTGGGTGGGCGGGGAGATTTCGGCATCGTGCTTGGCAAGGCGTTGCAGCGCGGCAATCACAATGGCTTCGTCGCCGCTGTTGAAGAAGATGTCGGCAACGGCGGCTTCGGGCAGGTCGGGATATTGTTGGGCGGCTTCGTGCACAACGGTTTTGCCTTGCACCAGCAGGTCGTTTTTGGACAGCGCGGCTTGGGCAAGCAGCAGAAAGGCGCGGCTGCGTTGGGCTTCGTCGGCGCTGGCAAGGGTTTCTTTGAGCGTGCCAACGATGGTGGCGGTGTCGCCCAGCGCAAGGGCGCGCACCCATGCAAGGCGTTTTTGCGCTGCGCTGGGGTTGGGTTCAATTTTGCGCCATTCTTGGTAGATGGCTTCGGCGATGGGATAGTTATGCGTTTCTATGGCGATGTCCATGGCGCGTTCGGCGACATCGGAGCTTTTGGTTTGATTAAGCGTGTAAATGTATAAACCGAGGGCGGATTTTACGTCGCCTTTGGTGAGCGCCATTTCGGCGGAGGATAGGGCAAACAGGCTTTGGCTGCGTTTGCTGATTTGGCTGAGGCGTTGGTCTTCTTGGGCGCGCTCCGCTTGGGTGAGCTTGTATTTGGGCGCGGGGCGGTAGATGCGGCTGCCGGAGGTGGGCGCGGCGTTCAGGCTGCCTGCGAAAGCAAGGGAGAGTGCGAGGGCGATAAGGGTTTGGGTGGTGCGTTGCATAGCGGGTCTCTTGTTGGGATGTGGGTGAATGGCTTGCGGCGGCATGCGGGTTGGTTGAAAGGGCGTAACTTTATCATTGTTTGCCAAGCGGGGGAAAGGGCAGGCGTGTGGGCGGGCTGAAACGCGCCGCGCCGGTTTCAGGCTGCCTTTGCGGCGGCAATCGGCAGCCTGAAAAGCAAAACCCGGCCGCCGGGCTAAAATCCCCACCATCGCCGTCATATCCATTACAATCCGTGTTTTCCCCAAATAAGAGGCGTTATCATGCCTATTATCCAATCCCTGCTGGATACCGATTTATACAAATTCACCATGTTGCAAGTGGTGTTGCACCGTTTCCCCCAAGCGCACGGCGTGTATGAATTCCGCTGCCGCAACAAAGAAACCGTTTATCCGCTTGCCGACATCATCCCCGAGCTGGAACAGGAACTCAACGCCCTGTGCGAACTGCGCCTGAGCCAAGACGAGCTGGGCTACCTGCGCGGTTTGCGTTTCATCAAATCCGATTTTCTGGATTATTTGGAGCTGTTTCAGCTCAAACGCCGCTTCGTGCAAATTTGGGGCGACGAGCAAGGGCGGCTCAACATCCGCATCGAAGGCCCCGTTATCCAAGCGATGTTTTTTGAGATTTACATCTTGGCGATTGTGAACGAGCTGTATTTCCGCCGCTTGGAAACCCCCGCCGTGCTGGCGGAGGGCGAACGCCGCCTGCAAGAAAAGGTCGCCTTGCTCCAACAATACGACGCATTGCAGCAGCCTAACACGCCGCCGTTTTTGGTGTTTGATTTTGGCACGCGCCGCCGCTACAACCTTGCATGGCAACGCCATGTGATACAAGCCTTTATTCAGGCTGCCCCCGATGTGGTGCGCGGCACCAGTAATGTTTCTCTTGCCAGAGAACTCGGCATCACCCCCATCGGCACAATGGCGCACGAATTCTTGCAAGCCTTTCAAGCGCTGGATGTGCGCTTGCGCGATTTCCAAAAAGCCGCGCTGGACGCATGGGTGCACGAATACCGCGGCGACCTCGGCATCGCGCTCACCGATGTGGTGGGCATGGATGCCTTTTTGCGCGATTTTGACCTCTATTTCGCCAAACTGTTTGACGGCCTGCGCCACGACAGCGGCGACCCCTATGTGTGGGGCGACAAAGCCTACGCGCACTACCAAAAACTCAAAATTGACAGCCGCACCAAAATGCTCACATTCAGCGACGGGCTGGATTTGGAACGCGCGTGGGACTTGCACCAATACTTCAAAGGGCGCTTTAAAACCAGCTTCGGCATCGGCACCAACCTGACCAACGACATGGGGCACGAGCCGCTGAACATCGTATTGAAGCTGGTGGAATGCAACGGGCAATCGGTTGCCAAACTGTCCGATAGCCCTGGTAAAACGCTTACGCAGAACAACACGTTTCTTGCGTATTTGCGCCAAGTGTTTGATGTGAAAGACGAGTGAGGCAGCCTGAAAATGGAGGAATTTATTTTTAGGCTGCCGATATGGGTTATGCCAACAGCCATCCTAAATAGGTTTTCAGGCTGCCTATCGCAAGTAGTAGGCAGCCTGAAAAGCCAATATAAAACGACAACGGTTCATCGCCAAAAACAATGCTTCAATACTTCAAGGCAGCCTGAAAATGGGTTTGGCATCGTTGAAACACGCTTCACTTACTTTCAGGCTGCCTTACGCTGCTCAAACCAATCCAACAATCATCCACAAAATATTTTCAGACTGCCTCACCGCATAGAGGCAGCCTGAAAAGCAAAATGGAGCAGTAACAGTTCATCCAAAATAAACTTTCAGGCTGCCTATCACGCAACAGGCAGCCTGAAAACCATCCAGTCAATCCATCATAACAGCATCTTCGCAAGTGCCAGCTCAAACACCAAGCTAAACGCCAAGCTCAGCAAGCCTGGAATCATAAAGCTGTGATTGAAAATAAATTTACCAATTTTAGTTGTGCCCGTGGTATCAAAGTCAATCGCCGCAATAATCGGGCCATAGTTGGGCACAAAGAAATAACCGTTCACTGCCACAAACGTGCCAATAATAATCGGCGCAGGCACGCCCAGCTTAATCGCGATGGGAAACAGTGTCGCCACCGTTGCCCCTTGGCTGTTCACCAACACCGAAAACACAAACAACGCCAAAGCAAACGTCCACGGCGCAGCGTTCACCAAGCCGGACACCGCCTCTTTGAGCATCGGCATATGCGCGTGCATCAGCGTGTCGCCCAGCCAGGCAATCCCCAAAATCGCAATCACCGCGCGCATCCCCGCATGAAACACCGAGCCTTTGGTAACCGCATGGTTGTCGGGTTTGCAGAACCACAAAATCACCGCGCCCGCCGAGAGCATCACAATCTCAATCGTATGCGCCATGCCCAGCGGCTTCATCGCGCCGGAATCATCCGCAAAAGCGGGTCGCAACGACGGCATCATCCCCATCACCACCACCAGCAGCGAAGCCGCCAAAAAAATCCCCAGCGACAGCTTGGCATTTTTGCCCACCACAATCTTGTCGTCCACATCAACAGCCACCGATGACGCTGCAAATTCCGCCGCGTATTCAGGGTCTTGCAAACGGCGTTGGTATTCGGGGTCGTCTTTCAACTCCTTGCCCAGCTTGTTCACAATCACGCACGCCAAGCCAATCCCCAAAATGGTAGAAGGCACGGTAACCTTCAACACATCGCCCAAATGAATCCCCTGCGGCTCCAAATAAGCCACCGTTGCTACCACCGCCGCCGCAATCGGGCTGGCAATAATCGCAAATTGCGACGCAATCACCGCCATCGACAGCGGACGCTCGGGGCGGATGCCGTTGCGGCGGCTCACTTCCGCAATCACAGGCAGCACCGAATACGCCACGTGACCCGTGCCCGCCATCACCGTAAACAAATAAGTAACCATCGGCGCGATAAACGTGATGTGCTTGGGATTGCGGCGCAAAATGCGCGTCGCCACCTTAATCATGTAATCCAAACCGCCCGCTGCCTGCATCGCCGCCGCGGCGGATACCACCGCCATAATCATCAGCATCACATCAATCGGCGGGCTGGTGGGCTGCAAACCGAAACCGAAGGCCAGCACCGCCAAGCCCAAGCCGCCGAACACGCCCAAGCCGATGCCGCCCACTTGCGCCCCCACCAAAATACACAACAAAACAATCGCAAATTGCACTGCGAACAACATAATGAACTCCGATTTGTAAACAAACAATAACGTATTTTAACACTTATCCACACTTTGAAAAACCCAAACCCGCCAAGGCAGCCTGAAAACCACAAAACACTATTTCGCAAATAATCAAAAACAATTCCCCTTGCAATCCCGCCCGCAAAGCCTTATCTTAGCCGTCCAAACCCACCAACCCTATTTAAGGAAAATAAAATGAGCGACAAAATCATCCATGTAACCGATGCCACATTTGAAGCCGAAGTGCTGCAATCTTCCGTTCCCGTGCTGCTGGATTTTTGGGCACCATGGTGCGGGCCTTGCAAAATGATTGCCCCCATTCTAGACCAGCTTGCCGAAGAATACGACGGTAAAGTGAAAATCGCCAAAATGAATGTGGACGAAAACCAAGGCGTGCCCGCCCAGTTCGGCATCCGCGGCATCCCCACCATGATTGTCTTCAAAGACGGCAAAAACGTTGCCAACAAAGTGGGCGCATTGGCCAAACCGCAGCTTGAAGCCTTCTTGAACGCATCTATTGCATAACAAAAACCGAAACACACACATAAACAACAAAAGGCAGCCTGAAAACAGAAAAAGCGTTTTCAGGCTGCCTTTTTGGCAACATGGGCAACAGGCAAGACCGCTGGCCGCAAAAAAACCGCATCCATTATGCATCGGATGCGGTTCAAATTTTGGCGCGGTGGACGGGGCTCGAACCCGCGACCACCGGCGTGACAGGCCGGTACTCTAACCAACTGAGCTACCACCGCGCATGACAACTGCCGTTAAAGCACCTGCCAAAAACTGGTGGGTGATGACGGAGTCGAACCGCCGACATTCTGCTTGTAAGGCAGACGCTCTACCAACTGAGCTAATCACCCATTGTTTCCGCCGTTCAGCGGAAGACGGCATTAAACCAAAAACTGCGTTTTGGCGCAAGCGGTTTTTGCGGCGGGTAAAATAACGCCATGAATATTGGGCGAATATTTTTGCGTTGCGAAAGGGCGGTTTCAGGCTGCCTTGCGCGGCAAATTGCTTAACGCACCTTAACGCCCTCGCCATTCCGCGCTACAATCCCTCATCTTTATTGCACTCAACGAAAGCCCGCCATGCAACTTTCTCTGTTAAACAATCCCAAAGATGCCGAATTGCTTGCCGATGCGGAATTTATGACCGCGTCGCTGTATGCCGTGTTGGAAAACCATGCCGATGAAATTGTGGTCAATGCGCTGAAAATTTTGGCAAAGGCGCAAGACAGCAGCAAGATTATCACCGAGCTGTTGCCCAGTTTATTGGATGAGCAAACGGAAAATTTGATTACGGCGGTGGGCATTTTTGCGCAGATTTTAAACATTGCCGAGGATGTGCACCATGAACGCCGCCGTTTGGTGCATGAGCAAAAGGGCAGTGCGGCGCAGGATGGCAGCATGGCGGAAACGGTGCGCAAGCTGCAAGCGGAGCAGGTGGCGCAGGATGTGGTGCAAGATGTGTTGAACCACACGCAGGTGAGCCCTGTTTTAACCGCGCATCCCACCGAAGTGCAACGCCAAGCGGTGCTGGTGTCGCATCGCAAGATTCGTGAATTGTTGCCACGGCGCGAATTGTGCCGCAGCGCAGACGAGATGGGCGAATTGCAGCGCGAGATGAATATTGTGCTGCTGACCTTGTGGCAAACCAGCGAAACGCGGCATTTCAAATTGAGCGTGCAAAGCGAAATCCAAAATGGGGTAAACATTTTTCCGCGCAGCTTTTTTAGCGCGCTGCCGCGTGTTTACCGCGATATGGAAAAGCATTTTCAGGCTGCCTATCCGCAGATTCGGGTGCCCAATGTGTTGAAAATTGGTGGCTGGATTGGCGGCGATAGGGATGGCAATCCGTTCGTTTCAGCGCAGACCTTGCGCGATGCGTTTCGCCATCATGCGAATGCGGCGTTTCATTATTATCGCCGTGAGCTGGACGCGCTGTATCAGGAACTGCCGTTGTCTATTCGCCGTGTGAATGTGAACGATGGGGTGTTGGTGTTGTCGGCCAAATCACCCGATACGGAAGTGGCGCGGCAGGAAGAGCCGTATCGCCGTGCGGTGGCTTATGTGATGGCGCGGATGGTGGGCAAGGCGCATGAATTGGGCGCGCCGTTGGGCTGCCGTTTTGGCGTGGGCGAGCCGTATGCCGATGCGGCGGAATTTTTGCGCGATTTGCACACGCTGCAAGATTCGTTGCGCGACAACCGCAGTGAAGCGTTGGCAAACGGGCGCATTGCCGACATCATCCGCACCGTTTCGGTGTGCGGTTTTCATTTGATGCCGTTGGACTTGCGTCAGCACGCGGAAAAACACGCCAACGTGGTCGCCGAGCTGTTTCAGGCTGCCGATTTGGAAGATTATCTGCGGCTGCCTGAAAACGAAAAACAAGCGGTGTTGCTGCGCGAATTGCAAAACCAACGCCCGCTGTACACGCCGTTTATTGCATACAGCGAAGAGACGCAGCGCGAGTTGGACATTTTCCACGAAGCGCGAAAAATCAAGGAAGCGTTTGGCGAAGATGCCATCACGCAAAGCATTATTTCCAACTGCGAGCAGCCCAGCGATTTGCTTGCGCTGGCGTTAATCTTAAAAGAAACGGGCTTGCTCGCGCTGCGCGATGGGCAGCCTGAAAGCCGTATCAATATTGTGCCGCTGTTTGAAACGATTGAAGCGCTTGCCAACGCCGTTCCTGTGATGCAAACGCTGTTTAGCAACGATTGGTATCGCGCCTTGATTGCCAGCCGCGACAATATCCAAGAAATCATGCTCGGCTATTCTGATAGCAACAAAGACGGCGGCTACATCAGCAGCACTTGGGGCTTGTATCAAGCTGAGATTGGCTTGGTGCGCCTGTTTCAACAGCACAACATCCGCATCCGCTTGTTTCACGGGCGCGGTGGCAGCGTGGGGCGCGGCGGCGGCCCGTCTTACCAAGCCATTTTGGCGCAGCCTGCGGGCAGCGTGGGCGGGCAAATCCGCATCACCGAGCAAGGCGAAGTGCTCACCGCCAAATACGGCGATGCCAGCAACGCCAGCCGCAACTTGGAAGCGTTGGTCGCCGCCACACTGGAAGCCACGTTGCTGCCTGCCACGCCCGACCCCGATGTGAAGCTGATGAACGCGCTGTCGGAAAGCTCGTTTGCCCACTATCGCGCGCTGATTACGCGGCAAGGCTTTATTGATTACTTCCTGCAAACCAGCCCGATTGAGCAAATTGCCAGCCTGAATTTGGGCAGCCGCCCCGCCAGCCGCAAAACTTTGGCGCGGATACAAGATTTACGCGCGATTCCGTGGGTGTTCTCGTGGACGCAAAACCGCCTGATGCTGCCCGCGTGGTATGGCTTTGGCAGCGCGGTGGAAGAGCTGTGTGCCAAAGATTCAGGCTGCCTGAACGCCCTGCAACAGCACGCCCAGCAAAACCAATTTTTCCGCGCCATGCTGTCTAACATGGAGCAAGTGATGGCGAAAACCGATTTAACCCTTGCCGAACACTACGCCGCGTTGAGCCAAGATGCCGAACACGGTGCGGCGATTTTCGCCACCATCAAAGCCGAATACCAACGCAGCCTGAAAGCCCTGCTGGACATCCTGCAAACCGAAGCCCTGCTTGCCGACAACCGCCCGCTCGCCCGCAGCCTTGCGCTGCGCATTCCCTATTTGAACGCGCTGGGTGGCTTGCAAGTTGCCCTGTTGCGCAAGCTGCGCCAAGAGCCAAACAACGAGCGCGTGCTGCAAATGGTGCACCAAACGATTAACGGCGTGGCACAGGGGTTAAGGAATACGGGGTAGGCAGCCTGAAAACGAAGTTCAGCGTAGCTAAAACGGGCGGCGCGAATCCTTTTCAGGCTGCCTTTGGCAAAACGGCTTATCGTTTGAACAACAAGCCTTGCGCTGATGCTTAACCGCATTCGGGCAGCCTGAAAACAGCGTCATGTGTAAACCGCAGCAACGCCCTATGGAGCGTTGGCGGCTCGCTGACCAATTGGCAGCCAAATCCGTAGCGACGTTATTTCAACTTCATGCGTCATTCAGCCTTGGCGACGAGCCGTCGCCGCTCCATGCGCGCTAGGTTTTGCACGCACTAGGGTTCCGCCAAAATTTCAGGCTGCCTTTCACGCATGATAAAGGCAGCCTGAAACACGGTTTGGTGCGCTCGGCATAGGCAGCCTGAAACAATCAGTGCAAACCTGTTGCGGTTATGTCGGACTGTTTTTCAGGCTGCCTATAACCTATAAAACGCCGCTTCTGCCGCCTGCAAAAAACAACGCAGCCTGAAACGCCCAAGACCGCACGCGCCCATCCGCATCCCCCGTCATCCCCATCCCAAAAGGCAGCCTGAAAATGCCCCCCGAAACCCTGCGCCAACATCTCGCCCAATTCCTATCCCCTGCCGAATTCCCCGCCGATGCCAGCCCCTTTTTGCTGGACCAACGCAAACGCTACACCAGCGCCAACTGTTTGGTAGTGCAGCCGATGAGCGTGGAGAGCGTGCAAAAAATCGTGCGCTTTTGCGCGGCAAACCGCATCGCCATCACGCCGCAAGGCGGCAACACAGGCACAGTCGGCGGCAGCGTTGCCCAAAGCGGCGTGCTGCTCAATTTAAGCAAGCTCAACCGCATCCGCCGCGTCAATCTCGCCGACAACACGATAACGGTGGATTCAGGCTGCATCTTGCAAGACGTGCAAACCGCCGCCGCCGCACACCAACGCTTCTTTCCGCTCTCACTCGCCAGCGAAGGCAGTTGCCAAATCGGCGGCAACATCGCCACCAACGCAGGTGGCTTAAACGTGCTGCGCTACGGCACGATGCGCGATTTGGTGCTGGGGCTGGAAGTGGTGCTGCCCAATGGCGAGCTGCTCAACCACCTGATGCCGTTGCACAAAAACACCACAGGCTACGAAACGCGCCATCTGTTTATCGGCAGCGAAGGCACGCTCGGCATCATCACAGGCGCAACGCTCAAACTCTTCGCCCCGCCGCAAGCCGTGGCAACCGCATGGGTGGGCGTGGACAACATTCAGGCTGCCGTAACCCTGTTGTCGCACATCAAAAACCATTTTGCCGAACGGCTGTGCAGCTTTGAACTCATCAGCGAATTTGCGCTGGGTTTATCCGCCCAATTCAGCCGCATCACCGCGCCGCTTGCCGCGCCGTGGCACATCCTTGTGGAGCTTACCGACAGCCTGCCGCGCGACGATTTGGGCGATTTGCTGGCGGAATATTTATTCAACTTGGGCTACGAAAACGCCGTGTTGGCGCAATCGCAGCAAGAACGCGCCGATTTGTGGACATTGCGCGAACACATTTCCGCCGCGCAGCGCAGCTTGGGTGCAAACATCAAACACGACATCGCCATGCCGATTGAGCGCGTGCCCGCGTTTACCGCCGCTTGCGATGCCGAACTGCTGGCGGCGTATCCCGAGATGCAGATTGTGCTGTTCGGGCATTTGGGCGACGGCAGTTTGCACTACAACACCTTTTTGCCCATCCGCAGCAACGAGGTTTACCAATTTGAAGATGCCGTAAACGCCGTGGTGTATCGCAACGTGTTGGCGCAGGGTGGCACAATTGCAGCGGAACACGGCATAGGCAGCCTGAAAAAGCATTGGCTGCCCCATGTGCGCAGCGCGGATGAAATTGCCCTGATGCGTGCGATTAAAGCGCAGCTAGACCCGCTGGGGCTGATGAACGCGGGCAAAGTGCTGGCGTGATTTTCAGGCTACCTCGGGCGCTTGCCCGTTTCCGACAAAGGCAGCCTGAAAACCGCGCGCCCAATGTGTAAAGACCGCGCCCGCCGGCAAAACAACATCCGACTACATCGCGCCCCCGTTATCAAGCCGTCCGCCCCCTTCGGGCAGCCTGAAAAATTGTAAAGACGCTTGTCTCGTTTGAAAAAAATCGCAAAAACCTTAAACAAACAGCTATGAATGTAAAAGCATAACTGTTAAGATACCGTTGCATTTTCCCAACAATAAGCAAAGGATAGAAATCATGAGCAGCAAAGTATTATTAGTCGATGATGACGACCTCCTCACCGAACTGCTGACCGAATACCTCACCGCAGAAGGCTTGGATGTAACCCGCATGCCCGACGGCGAAAGCGGCGTGCAGGAAATCTTGGGCGGCAACCATTACGACGTGGTGGTGCTGGATTCCATGATGCCGAAAATGAACGGTTTGGATGTGCTTAAAACCGTGCGCGCGCAAAGCAAAATCCCCGTGATTATGCTCACCGCCAAAGGCGACGACATTGACCGCATCATCGGCTTGGAAATGGGCGCGGACGATTATGTGCCCAAGCCTTGCCAGCCGCGCGAATTGCTCGCCCGCATCAACGCCATTTTGCGCCGTTCGCAGCAAAACCCCGATGCCAACGCCGCCTCCGCCAGTATTGTTGCCAGCGGCGTAACCCTGTTCCCCTCCAAACGGCAGGCGATGGTGGGCGACAGCATGCTGGAACTGACCAGCACCGAGTTCAACCTGCTGGAAGTGCTGATGCGCCATGCAGGGCAAGTGGTGAGCAAAGACAATTTGTCGCAAGAAGCGCTGGATCGCAAGCTCGCCAAATTTGATCGCAGCATTGATGTGCATATTTCCAGCATTCGCCATAAATTGGGCGATGCTTCGCTGATTCAAACCGTGCGCGGCTTGGGTTATCTGTTTGTGAAAAACTGACGCGCCGCGCATAATCGGGCAGCCTGAAAACGAGTTTTTCGCTTTCAGGCTGCCTTTCTTGTTTACATGATTACCCTGTTGCCAAAAGCCCATGCACCCGTTTCTCGCCCAGCTTGCCCCCTATCTTACCGAACAGCGCCAACGCAACCGTTCGCCGCACACGCTCACCGCCTATGAACGCGAATTGCGCGAGCTGGCAAACCTGCTGCCCGCAACCGCGCAGCCTGCGCGCCGCGATTTTCAGGCTGCCTTCCGCCAACTTTCGCAGCGCGGCTTGCATCCCAGCAGCCTTGCCCGCGCGTTATCCGCATGGCGGCAATATTGCGATTATTTGGTGCGCCAAGGCAGCCTGAAAACCAACCCCGTGCAAGACATCAAAGCGCCGAAAAAGCCGCAGCGGCTGCCCCGCGCCATTGAGCGCGACACCCTCAACGCCTTGCTGGACCAGCCCGCCGAGCCGGACGACACGCTTGCCCTGCGCGACCAAGCCATCGCCGAGCTGCTTTACAGCAGCGGCTTGCGGCTGGCGGAGCTAGCGGGTTTGAACTTGGCGGATGTGTATTTGGACGTGGGCTGGCTCAATGTGCGCGGCAAGGGCAACAAGCAACGCCAAGTGCCGCTCACGCAAAGCAGCGCGGCACTGCTGCGCCAATGGCTGGCGCAACGCCCTGCCCAGCCGCAAGAAACCGCGCTGTTCACCACGCAACGCGGCACGCGCTTGGGCAGTCGCCAAATCGCCAAACGGCTTGACCATTGGGCGCAACAACACGGCAGCCCGCAGCATATTTCGCCGCACATGCTGCGCCACAGTTTCGCGGGGCATCTGCTGCAAGCCTCGCGCGATATTCGTGCGGTGCAGGATTTGCTGGGGCACGCGAGTTTGTCCAGCACGCAGATTTATACCAAGCTGGATTTTGACCACTTGGCGGCGGTGTATGACGAAACGCATCCGCGGGCGCGGCGGGGGAAGAAATAGGCAGCCTGAAAACCGATTAAGCGAAAGAAAATATGTCCAGATTCAACGCCAAAACCCTGCAAGTCTTGCGCCAAGCGGGCTGGCATCCCAACCGCCGCACCGATATTGCCGCTATCGCCACCCGAGCCGCCGCCTGCGGTTATGAAATCGGCGAAAACGTCCGCGCTTTTGTGCGCGAATTTGACGGCTTATCCGTGGGTTATCCCGATGGGAATTTTTTGTTTGAATTTCGCGCCCGCTCCGAATACTGCTCCCGCGAATGGTTTTTGGAAATCGCCAATATGATTGGCGAAAACGGGCTGGTGGTCGGCTCCACGCCTGCCGTTTTCCTGATTGTCGCCGAGAGCGGGCGGATGTACGGCTATTGCGACGACATCGGCGAAACTTATCTTGTCAGCGCTTGCATGGATGAGGGCGTGGAATTTGTCTGCCGCCGCGGCAATCCGTTCAGGCATCCGTTGTAACCCGTTTCAGGCTGCCTTGGGGTTGGTTGCCGCCGCCATCGGCAGCCTGAAAATGCTTGGGGCGGTTGCGGCGTGGGTTTGTGCTGCGGGGCGGTTGGCGTCGGTTGCGGTTTGCCGCTGTGCATTGGTTTAACCCGTCTGCGATAAAAGGCAGCCTGAAAACGGTATCTTCGTTTTTAGGCTGCCTTGTTATCTGCGCTTGGCGAAGCGGTTGGGGAAATGGTCGGGCGAAACCTTGTCTGCAATCTTGTTCGCAGTTTGCAGTTCGCGGCATAAGTAACAAATTTACTGCTAAAACCCGCTGCAAGCCTTATGCTGCAAGGC
>ERZ773060.440-NODE-440-length-14728-cov-6.24351_pt1 | contig 14728 bp, 19 predicted proteins | sample MGYA00580628_ERZ773060 | MGnify/ENA primary metagenome ERZ773060 (study PRJEB29015, sample SAMEA2738019) | human oral metagenome | biome: human oral; feature: human-associated habitat; material: dental | place: China | collected 2045 ... | reverse complement strand
TCAATACTGTTTACCTTAACAATAATTAAGTTAGCATCCTTATTTAGGATACCACCCAATTTTTCAATTTAAGGCAGCCTGAAAACTATCGCCCATCCCACTTTCAGGCTGCTTGTGTATTTTTAATTCGCGTTAATCGCCAAAATCGCTAAACGCTCATCGTCTTGCAATTCAATCTGCACCGCCTTTTTGTGCAAAGACGGTGGCAAATCCTGTTCAAACACGCGGTAAATCCCCGCGATGGACACCAATTCCGCCTGCATGGATTGCAAGAAAATCCGCGCCGTTGTGTCGCCCGATTCGCCCGCCAGCGCACGCCCGCGCATCGGCGCGTACACATGGATATTGCCATCGGCGATAATCTCTGCACCTTCGCTTACCATACCCAGCACCACCAAATCCGCCTGCTCGGCATACACCTGCTGCCCCGTGCGCACGGGCGATGTAACGACTACGGTTTTGCGCGTGGTTTGTATGGTTTCAGGCTGACTTGGGCTGGCTTCTGCGGCTGGTGGTTCGGATGGTTCGACGGCAGGTTCTGTTGTGTGTTCGCTGTGTTCTGCGATGGGTTCGGCTTGGTCAGCATGGTCTGCGTTTTCAGGCTGCTGATTATTTTCAGGCTGCCTTGGGTTTGTCGTTTCGTTTTCCGATTGTTCCGCCGCCGCATCATCAGCCTTGTTTACCTGATTGGCAGCCGCATCAGCAAGCGCGCCCGCATCCTTTTCAGGCTGCCGATGGGTTTTCTTGCCGCTATCCAGCCACAGCAAACCCGCCGCCTTTGCTGCTTCCGACCAATCTTTCTTGCCATGCTTCAACGCCACCACGCGCATATCACGCGCCGCAAACGCCGCCACCAACGCCGCAAAATCCAGCTCATCCGCCCGATTTATCCGCGTGGCATCCAAAATAAACGGCATATTGGCAAACTTGGCATACTGCGCGGCTTTTTCGTCCAGCAGCGCGGTCATCGCCGCCAAATCTGCCGTAAACAAACGCAGCGTAAAGGCTTCCAAGCGAGCGGATTTCAAATCAAAGGCTGATTTCATGGTTTTGATTGTTTTATTCAATTAAGTTCGCAAGTTTACCGCGTTAGACAATATTACACAACCAATAGGCAGCCTGAAACACCATCACCCCAATCAAAACCGATTGAATTTTAAAAACAATGCCTTTACAATGCCGCTTCCTTTTTTAACCACTTTTAACGAGAAGATAAGATAATGAAAAAAACCCTGTTAAGCACTGTGCTATTGTTCGCCTTGGCAGCCTGCGGCGGCGAAAACAACAACGCCCCAGCGCAAAACACCAACGCATCAGGCGCAGCCCCAACAGCCAGCGCAGGAGAAACCAACGCGCTTAATATCTACAACTGGTCAAACTATGTGGACGAATCCACCGTTGAAGATTTCAAAAAAGCCAACAACCTAGATTTAACCTACGACCTATACGAAAACAACGAAACCCTTGAAGCCAAAATGCTCACAGGTAAATCTGGCTACGATTTAGGCGTGCCTGGTATCGCATTCTTGCCCCGCCAAATCAAAGCGGGTGCTTATCAGAAAATTGACAAATCGCTTATCCCCAACTACAAAAACATTGACCCTGCCTTGCTGAAACTCTTGGAGCAAGCCGACCCTGGTAACGAATACGCCGTTCCCTATTTTTCAGGCGCAAACACCTTGGCGATTACCGCCAAAGGCAAAGAATTACTCGGCGGCAAATTGCCCGAAAACGGCTGGGATTTGATGTTTAAACCCGAATACACGCATAAACTCAAATCTTGCGGCATCGCGCTGTGGGACACACCCAGCGAAATGTTCCCCATCGTGTTGAATTATTTGGGCAAAGACCCCAAAGGCACCAACCCCGCCGATATTGAAGCCGCAGCCGCCGTGTTGCAAGCCATTCGCCCCGATGTGAAACGGTTTAGCGCATCGTATATTGACGAATTGGCACGCGGCGATATTTGCTTGGTGGCAGGTAACGGCGGCGACTTGAACCTTGCCAAAGCGCGCAGCGAAGAAGTGAAAAATAATGTGGGCATCGAAGTGCTCACCCCCAAAGGCATGGGCTTTTGGGTGGAATCTTGGGTGATTCCCAAAGATGCGAAAAACGTTGCCAACGCGCATAAATACATTAACTACACGCTTGACCCCGAAGTGGCGGCTAAAAACGGCGCTGCGGTAACCTTTGCGCCCGCCAGCCTGCCCGCGCGCGAGAAAATGGACAAAAAACTGGTGGAAACCCGCTCCATTTTCCCAACGGCGCAAGATATGGCAGACGGCTTTGTGATGCCGCAAATGTCGGACGAAGCGAAAAAACAAACCACCGCGTTGTGGCAAAAATTGAAAATGAGCAAATAACGTTTTCTTTGCCATTACCCGATTAGGCAGCCTGAAAATCCGTTTTCAGGCTGCCTGTGTTTTGGATGCAGCCTGAGTTTGATTAACTCTCTATTTTAAAAACAGAAAAATTACGACACCCATTTCTACACACCCCCCCCGCCGCAATATTCTTGCCGCGCTGATTTTCGCCAGCCGCTGGCTGCAACTGCCCATTTATCTGGGCTTGATTGTGGTGCAGGCGATTTATTCCTACAAATTCGTTAAGCTGCTTTGGGGCTTGATGATGAATTTGAACACCATGGACGAATCCACCGTGATGCTGGCGGTATTGAATTTGATTGATGTGGTGATGATTGCCAATTTGCTGGTGATGGTGCTGATTGGCGGCTATGAAACGTTTGTGTCGCGCTTGAATGTGGACGACCACCCCGACCAGCCCGAATGGCTGAACCATGTGAACGCATCGGTGTTGAAAGTGAAGCTGTCTATGGCGATTATCAGCATTTCGTCGATTCATTTGCTGCAAACGTTTATCAACGCGGGGCGGCTGCCTGAAAACCAGACTATGTGGCAGCTCTTGCTACACTTGGGCTTTTTGCTCTCGGCGCTCGCCATGGCGCTGATGGATAAGATTGTGTACAGCACAGCGCATCAGGCGCATTGACTGCCCGCGCTAAGAAGGCAGCCTGAAAACGGGAAGATTCGTTTTCAGGCTGCCTTCTTTGCGGTTTACGCCAATTCTTCGTTGATGATTTCGCGCACCACGCCCGTGTCGTCCACCAGTTCCACGCAGATTGCATCGATGCCGTCGCGCTGCAATTGCGCAAAGGAAATCGTGTCGCCGTTTATCAGCGTTACCGCGCCGTTTTCATCGCAAAAATCGTCGCGCTCGTCTTCGTAATCAATGTTGTAAAACACGCTCACGCGAATTTGATAGCGCTGCGCATCCAAATCTTGCAGCGGGCGGCGGGCGGTTTACGCCGCGTCGTATTCATCGCAAAACATGGCGTTATAGCCGTGCAATGCGCCGTCAAAAATCAACACTTCCTCGCCGCTATCGGGCGCAACCGCCGCCAATTTTGCGGGCGCGTCTTCGCAGGCAACCAAGCAACCGTCGTAAAAATCACCAAAATAGTGCAGCTGCAAGCGGTCGTTGCCGTTGATGGCGAAGATAAAATCGTGGCGGATGCCATCGGGGGCGGCTTTCAGGCTGCCTGCCAACACATAGCGTTCAAGATGGGTGGGAACGGGCATGGTTTTTCCTTTCCGGATAATCGGTTTTCAGGCTGCCTCGGGGGGCAGTTAGGCAAGCTGCGCATCGCGCACATAGGGGTTGCTGCTGTCCCATGCGTAGCCTGCGAGCACGGCGCACAGCATTTCGCGCGATTCGGGGCTGTGCGAGGGGTTGAACACCCAGTCTTGCAGCGAGCCGTTGTACCAGTTGTCGATGCTGGTTTTGAACACTTGCGCGCCGTAGCCTTGGCGACTGGCGTATTCGCTTTGCCAATCTACTTTTTCGCCATTGAGCTGGCGTGTGAGCACTTCTACGGCGAGTTTGGCGGAATACATGGCGCTGCTGATGCCTGATGAGAACACGGGGTCTAAAAAGCCTGCGGCGTTGCCGAGGATGGCAAAGCCGTTGCCGTGGTTGGCTTTTACACCTGCGGAGTAGGAGGGGATGTAGTAGAACGGGAAGCCGTTGTCCCATTCGGCTTGGGGCATGATTTTTTGAAACAGGGGGACTTCGCTGAAGTATTTTTTCAGCAGTTCGGATGCGCCCAGCAATCTGCCTGCTTGGTCTTCGGCTTGTTTGAAATATCGGGCTTGCCCCACCAGCCCTACGGAGCTGCGTTGGTTGTCTAATGGAATCAACCACATCCAAATATCGCGGTATTCGGGGTGCACGGCGATAAGGTTTTTGTTGCGGTCAAATTTGGGGTGGGTGATGCGGTCGTTGATTTGGGTGTGATAGACGTTGTGTTGGGTGATGCCTTGGGTGATTTCCCAGCCGAGCAGGCGGGGAACGGCGCGGAAATAGCCGCTGGCATCCAATACGAAACGGGCGTGCAGGTCGTATTGGATGCCGCTGTTTTGTTGGATTTTGAGTTGCACGGGGGCGGCGCTGTTGTCCATGCTGATAACGGTTTCGCCGAAGTGTACGTCTGCGCCGTGTTGTTGGGCTTGGTGGATTAGGATTTGGTCAAAACGGGCGCGATCCACTTGCAGGGCGAAGTTTTTGCCTTTGCCGTGTTTGTGGCGGAAATCAAAGGCGGTGTAGTGGTTTTGATAAGTGAACGCGATGCCGTTTTTAAGCTGGAAGGGTTCGTTTTCTATGATGTGCAACACGCCTGCTTCTTCTAACACGTCCATGCCAAGCGGCAGCAGGCTTTCGCCGACCACGTAGCGCGGGAAATGTTGCTTTTCAATCACGCAGACGCTAAACCCTTGCTGCCTGAGCAGCAGGGCGGCAACCGAGCCTGCGGGGCCTGCGCCGATGATGACGACATCGTATTGTTTGGCCATGATTTCATTCCATTTTTTGGCGATTTTTGGATGGGCAAATTTTAGCATTGATTGCGTTTTCAGGCTGCTGATTAAGCGGTGGCGGCGGCGGATTGATGGGGAAGCGCAACAGTTAGGCAGCCTGAAAACGGGTGGGGGCGTTTTCAGGCTGCCGTTGGCGTTTTGTAAAGGTTCCAACCCAAAACACCAGAAGAAGGAGCCATATTGCTTTGTGCATCGCTACGATGCGGTAAGGTCTTATGGCAGCCTGAAAGGATACGCGCTTTGAGTCGTGGCAAACATTCTTTTTCAACCTGTTGTATAAACAATGCTAGGGTTTTCTACACATCAGGCAGCCTGAAAACCATCATCAAACCACCTTCCCGTCTTTCGGGCTGTAAACATTCAACGCCGCCTGCGCCAGCAGCCCGTCTTGCGGCAGCATGCCGCGCACATCGTCAGGCGCATCAATCCAATGCAGTTCGCAGTCAAACACGCCCATGCCGCTTGGGTCTTGCGTGGAAAGGTGCGCGGTGGCGGCGAGTGTTGTGCCGACCGGGATATGGTCGGCAAACAGGTTGAGTTTGCGCGTACCCAGCAAAAAACCTAGCTTCACTTCTTCGCCCGCGCCCAATGCCTGTATGCCTGCAAACGCGCCAATCGCCTGCGCCATGATTTCCATGCCCATGGTGGTCGGCAGCACGCCGTTTTGCAGCAGGATGTGTTTCTTGCCGATATGGGCTTCTACGCGCACAAAATCGGCGCGGTGTTCGGTTACGCGGTCGATTAAAACCATGTGTCCGCTGTGCGGCAGCAGGAAGGCGGGGTTTTCAATGGGGCAGGTCAGTCGGTTCATAAATCGGCAAAAGTCGTCTGAAAAAAACAGGGAAAGCAGAATTATATATGGATAGCGGGGCTTTGGGCGCGCCTGCTTAGGCGCAGCAACGGTATTCAGGCAATTTGCTTGCGGACTCCGCGCCATTGACCGTGAATACACAGGTTCTTAAATTTGTTAATATAGGTTAAAATGGCGGCATGACCAACTTGGCAATTTCACTGCCGACAGAGCAACTCCGCCATGCCCACCGCCTGCACTTTCTCATTCAATATCGCCGCGTGGCACGCCGTTTCCAACCGCCTTGCCACGCCAGAACAATGGCGCGAGTGGGCAGCAGGTCGTTTGAACGCGCAAACTCTGCCGGAACACAAGCCCGCGCTGGCGTTTCTGCCCGCCATGCAGCGGCGGCGTTTGGGCGCGGCGGCGCGGCTGGTGTGCGAAGCGGCTTGGAATTTGGCGGAGCGGTTTTCAGGCTGCCCGATGGTTTACGCCTCGCACGACGGCGAAATTAACCGCAGCTTTGAATTGTGGCCGGAGCTGCTGAAAACCCACACCGTATCACCCACATCGTTCGGCTTGTCGGTACACAACGCGCTGGCGGGGCAATGGGCAATCCAGCGCGGCGAAATGCAGGAAAACACCGCGCTGGCAACGGGTGCGGACGGTTTGGAAAGCGCGTTGGCGGAAGCCGTGTCGCTGTTTTCAGACGGCATCGAGCGCGTGCTGCTGGTGGTGGCGGACGACCCTTTGAAAACCGAATATCTCGTCGAGGCGGAACGCGCGCCGTTTGCCTACGCGCTGGCGATGGTCATCGAACGCGGCGACGCTTTCAGCTTGGCATTAGAAACGGACGACAGCGCAAGGCAGCCTGAAAGCTACTTCGGCGCGCTGGACTGGATACGCTTTCTGCTTTCAGGCAGCCTGAAACACACGCGCCAATACGAAAACCGCTGCTGGATTTGGAACAAACGCGCATGAAACGCTTAGACAGACTGCGCCGCTTTTTCGCCACCATGCTGGGCTTCATCCTGTTCGGCGTGGCAGGCGTGCTGTTTAAAATCGCCCTCTTGCCCTACACGCTCAAATCCACCCGGGGCGATGTGCCGCGCCAGCTTGCCGCCCGCCGCATGATTGGGCGCGTGTGGCGGTTTTTTGTCGGCTATCTGCAATGGTCGGGCGTGTTGTCCGTAACCTTCCGCGGCGCGGAAAAACTCGGGCGCGGCGGGCAGTTGATTCTCGCCAACCATCCGTCTTTATTGGATGTGGTGCTGCTGGTGAGCCACGCGCCCGACCCAAACGTGCTGGTGAAAAAAGACTTGGTACGCAACCCCAGCATGAGCAGCCAAATCCGCGCCGCTGGCTATATTCCCAACGACGAAAGCATGGAAATGCTGGACGAAATCGAAGCCGTGTTCCAAAGCGGGCAGAGCCTGCTGATTTTCCCCGAAGGCACGCGCACGGGCTGGGACGGGCAGGTCAAAATGCACCGTGGCGCGGTATCCATCGGCTTGCGCAGTGCCAAAGTGATTACGCCCGTGGTCATCAAAATGAACCCGCCCAACTTCAAAAAAGGGCAGCCGTGGTACAAAATCCCGCCGCGCAAAATCCATTACGAAATTACGGTGGAGGACGACATCCGCCCCGAAGACTGGCTCGCCGAAAAACCGCTGCCCATCGCCGCGCGGCGGCTCAACGAATATCTGCAAGACTATTTCACAAGGAAAACCACATGAACGACTTAGAACACCAAATCAAACAACTCATCATCGACAGCCTTGCGCTGGAAGACATCACCCCCGCCGACATCGGCAGCGAAGAGCCGCTGTTCGGCGACGAAGGCTTGGGGCTGGATTCGGTTGACGCGCTGGAACTGGGTTTGGCGGTACAAAAAACCTTCGGCTTCCAGCTCGACGGCGAAAACGACAATCTGCGCGACAACTTTGCCAACGTCAAAACGCTGGCCGAATTTGTCAGAAGCCGTCAGGCACAGGCATAAGGAGCGGCGATGAGCGAACACAAAATCCTGAGCGAAGCCGAAATCCGCGCCCTGCTCGCCGACACGCTGGAAAACCTGTTTGAAATCGAACCAGAACGCATCAAACCCGAAACCAACCTCTACGAAGACTTGGAAATCGACAGCATCGATGCGATTGATTTGATTGACCGCATCAAACGCGAAACAGGCCGCAAACTCAACGCCGAAGATTTCCGCAACGTGCGCACGGTGGACGATGTAGTGCAGGCGGTGTTGAAAGTTCAGGCTGCCGACAGCGGCGCACAGGCGCAGTAAGCGTTTCAGACGGTATTTTCCCGTTTGGGGAAGGTCGTTTGAAAACTGCAAAACGTTGCCAACCAAATACAAAGGCAGCCTGAAAACATGAAAAACCGTTTTCAGGCTGCCGAACCTTTCAATTTCCACCCTTCCCGCACAGGCGGAAATCTTGGCTGGATTTTCATCATCTTTACTGATGCCGAAGCACAAATCCCATCAAACAGGATTTCCGTACACACGGAAATAACCTACCCGCGCAAACCATCATGCCCCTTGCCAAAATCCTGCTCACCCTCGCCAGCCTCGCCTATCCGCTTTTGTGGTATTACGGGCGCGGAAACGGCGCGTTTTTCTGGCTCGCCGCGCTGATGTGTGCCCTGTGGCTGATACGCGCCGCCATGCCGCAAACGGCGGGGCAGCGCGCCGTGGCCTTGCTGTTATCCGTCTTTTTCGCCGCCGTTTTGGTTTTCAGGCTGCCCGATTCCATGTATTGGTATCCCGTGGCGGTAAACCTGCTGATGCTTGCCGTGTTCGGCGGCAGCCTGTTTGCCAGACAAACCGTTATCGAACGCCTCGCCCGCCTGCAACACCCTGACCTGCCGCCCGAAGGCGTGCGCCACACACGGCGGGTAACGCAGATTTGGTGCGGCTTTTTTGTGTTCAACGGCGCAACCGCCGCCGCATTGGCATGGCTGCAACGGTATGACTGGTGGGCGGTTTACACGGGCATCGTATCGTATATTCTGATGGGCGCGCTGTTTGCGGGCGAGTGGATTTACCGCAAACGGGTATTGAAGGTTTGAGGCAGCCTGAAAACTGCTGCACAAAAGAATTTCGGTTTGGACAGACGCGTTACCGACAAAGGGGTTGTGCGCGGGAACATAAATTCGCCATGCGTTCCGCATTTTGCTGAAACCGCCAATCGTAAGGCAGCCTGAAAACGGGAAAACGCTGTTTTCAGGCTGCCTCATTATCGTCCAAATAAGCCAAAATTTCCTCATAAAACGCCGACTGCGGATGAAGCCCCGCCATACGTTGCCGCAGCAGCCGGTTGATTTTACCGCACCGCCAATTCTGCTCCGCTATGGCAAACAACGCCCACGATGCCGTCGTGTTATCCGCGCTTGCCAAGCGGCGCAGCAAAAACCGTTGAACCACGCTGTTCAGCGGAATATAGGCGGCGGCAAACGCCAGCGCGTTGGCAATCGTTGGGCGCGGCGAGTGCCAAAGCGGGCGCAGGGCTTGCGCGAACCCGCAGAGAGCAAACTCCGCCCGCGCAAACGTGCCGCGCCGAAACAAATGCCCCACCGACGCCACGCAATCGGCACGCACGCTGGCGCGGGCATCATGCCGCAACAGTGCAATCAGCGTGGCGGCGATTTCATCCCGCTCGTTTGCATTCAGCGCGGTTTGCATTTGCCCCAACGCAGCGGCAGCGGCGGCGCGATGGCTGGCGCGCGGGCTTGCCAGCAAATCGGCGACAACGGGGCGGATGGCGGCGTAGTCAAACTGCTGCAAAGCGCGCACGGCGGCAAGGCGCGTGGCTTTGTTCGCATCGGGCGTACGGATAAGGTCGGCTAACTGCGCGGCGGTTTGGTTGCGGCAGAGTTGGTAAGCGGCGAAATCTTGGGCGGCGGAAGATGGCATTTTTTGCTTTCTTGGAAGGCAGCCTGAAAGCGGGAAACAATGATTTCAGGCTGCTTTGTGTGGGGTTGGCAACCCAACCTGCGCCTGCTTATGCCGTATTCAGACGGCTTGGGTTTTCATTTTCAGGCTGCCTTTGAAGTTCTGAAACCGTATGCGTTGCGGGGGCAGCACGCCCTACGCCATGCGGGTTTACGCTGGCTTTTACTGATAATTTAGATAGTCTTTAATGAACGTTTCAAAACTTTCCCACTGTTTCGCGTAATGCTTGCCATCTTTAACAAATTTTTCAATTTCAGGCGATTCAATAAAAAAGACCTCATCCGTATCTTTATTATATAAAAGATAATCATCCAATTCGTTGTTTAATAATGAGATAAAGTTATTTGGCAATTGCAGGCATTTTCTTAAAATTTCGGTTTGGCTGCTGTCAAAATATTCTAAATCCATCGCCAAATCAATTAAATATCCTATTTTTCCATAAATTTCATCGCTATAAGTTACCCAAAAATCAATGAAATATTGATTTCTATCATCAAATCCAAATTCCTTAAATAATTTTCTATATTTAACTTGCTGTTCCGGCATAATCCGCCCAAGCTCATCATCTAAAAATTCTGTAAAGTTCTCATCAATCATGATTATTCTCCAAGTTATGAATGAACGTATGAATGAACGCTTGCCCAAATTTTTCCTGCGTCGCCGTTCAGTTTTAGCTCTTATTTTTTTATTGCCTTCTGTCTCTGCCAAATGCCTTCCGATTAACAGTACGCTGGGGATAGATGGTTTTCAGGCTGCCTCATAACCATTCGGCAGCCTGAAACCCATCCCTCTGCTATTTATCGTGCTTTGCCCGGCGTTCCGCCCATTCCAACGCCATCAGCCCCAGCAACACCGCCGCGCGGTGTTTCCATTTGGCGGGCAGCATCGCCAGCTTCAAGCCATCCGCATGCCGCACCGCTTCGCCCGCCGCATCCGCCAGCTGCCAAACCACGCCCGATTTGGCTTGCGCCGCCTGCTTGCGCTGCGCCGCCTGCTGTTGCGTGCAGCGCAGTTTCACCCGCGCCAAATCGCATTGCAGCAGCAGCAATTCCCGTTGTTCTTGTTTACTCAGCATCGCGCGCTTCTCCTGTTTGCGGTTTTTGACGGAAGCCGGCGGTTTTCAGGCTGCCTGAAAACGCCGCCAAATCTTGTTGCAACGCGGCAAGCGTTTGCTGCACCTGCGCCGTGTCGCGCTGCCAAATGCGCGGAATGCGCCGCAGCAGCAGCCACATCGCCGGCACGCCCGCCGCCGCCACGCTAAAAAACAGCCAAATCTTCGCCTGCGCCGTGAGCACCACATTCAGCCCCAGCAACAACGCCACCAGCATCACCACCAGCACCACCGCCGCCAGCACAATCAGCGCGGCAATCACCAACACGCCGCGCAGTTGCTCGTTGGCATCCATTTGCAGCACGCGCAGCCGCAGCAACAGCAATTCGCCGCCCTGCGAAGCCAAGGTTTTCAACGTTGCCAAATCTTGTCTGATACCCATTTTCAGGCTGCCTTTAATGTCGTTTTACTTAATGTTGTTTCACCATAGTGGATGAACTAAAACGATTGCCGCGCCGCTTGTCTTGCCCGTTTTAGTTTATCCACCATAAATTCAGGCTGCCTTATCGCAGCAAGGCAGCCTGAAAACACATCGCTTATTTGCGGTTGAGCAGCACGCCCACCACCAAACCCGCCAACGCGGCAAAGCCCATGGCGTAATACGGTTTTTCGTTGATGTATTCATCCGCGCGTTGCGCTTGGTGTTTCACTTGCTCCACTGCGCGGGTTTCCAATTTTTGCAATTTGCTTTGCGCCACGCCCAAGTGCGCCTGCAAACGGTTTTTCAACTCCTGCGTTTCTTCCGCGCTGCGCTCTGCGCCCGCTTGATACAAGTTTTCCACCTCGTCCAACACGGTGCGGATTTCGCCCAACAAGGCTTGTTTTTGTGCTTCAAAATCGGATTTCATCGTATGACTCCTTATGTTTACACGATGCCAACGCGGCAACGCTGCCACGCATATTGCAGGCAATCGCCCCAATCCGCAAGCAACTTTACACTACACGGTTTCAGGCTGCCTGAATCTCCCCGCCGCCCTTCTGCGCCTTAAATTTCCCTTTCATCACCGCCAGCACTTCCTCATCGCAAAACCACACATTATCAGGCTCGGGCAGCCACACCGCGCCGCTGTCGCACAGCCACGCCGCCTCCCGCCCCGAAAGCTCGTCCCGCTCCACCACCTTCACGCGCGGCGTGCGCCCCCAATCCGTCAGCGGCAAGAACGGCAATGCCGCCGCTACCGCCTGATTATGCGCGTTCAAATCGCCCGTTTCGCACGCCGCCGAACACTTGCCCAGCAGCGAAACGGGACACGGTGCGCCCTTGGGCAACTCGTCGGGCAAAATGCCCAACAGCGCGGGGCACAGCCCGAACTTCTTCGCCCATGCCGCCAGCGCGCGTTTTGCCGCTTTGGGGTTGGCAAACAAACCATGCGGCGGCTCGGTCAAAAAGCCCGCTTTCAACGGGCGCACCCGCGTTTTCAGGCAGCCTGAAACCTGCTCCGCCTTAATCGTGTGGCGCACAATGCCGTCGGTCGGCGCAAGCCGGTTGCGGTAAAACACGCTGCCTTTCACCGCCACGCTGTGCAACGCGCCCAGCGTGGGCACAAATTCCAAGCGCGCCGCCTGCGCCACCGTGCCCCCGCCGCGCCGCAGCATCGCCGCCACTTCCCGATACGCCTGCGCGTGCGTGTGCACCGCCACCACATCGTCCGCCGCATTGCGCCAAACCGACACGCCATGCTCATCGGGCAACGCAGAGGCAGCCTGAAAAACGCCCGCAGGCAGGTTGGCGGGCAACATCGGCGGGTTCGCCAACTGCCGCATCAGCTGCCCCAGCAGCGGCGCACCCTTCTCGCGCAACGCCAGCTGCAAATATTCCGCCACCGCCAACACATCGCTCATCGCCCGATGGCGGCTCGCCACCGCCAAATCATGCCGCTCGATGATGCTGTCCAAATTATGCTTAAAAAATTCGGGATACAGCTTGCGCGACAACTGCACGCTGCACAGCCCCGCCGTGGCAAAGGCAAACCCGTTGCGGCGGCATTCGTGGCGCAAAAAAGTGTAGTCAAAGCGACTGTTGTGCGCGATGAGCAAACTGCCGCGCAGCAGCGGCAACACCTGCGGCGCAAATTCGGCAAAGGTGGGCTGCCCCAGCAGCATCTCATCCGAAATGCCGGTTAAATCGCGCACAAAACCGCTAATCGGCATATTGGGCTGAACCAACTGCTGCACCGCCGTGATTTCGCCCTGCCAAAAATGCAAAAACGCCAGCTCGGTGATGCGGTCGGCATGACAATGCCCGCCCGTGGTTTCCAAATCCAGAATCACAACGGGAATGGGCAGCGTGCGGAAAAATTCCGCCAAAGGGGACAAAGCGGCGTAAGGCATGGGGGTACTCGTAATACAAAAGAGCCGCGATTATACGGTTTTTGCAAAAAAACGGGCGAAGCAGCTTGACGAAGCCGCCCGAACTGCCTACAATCCGCATTTTTGCTGCACCCGTAGCTCAGTTGGATAGAGTATCTGGCTACGAACCAGAGGGTCGGGCGTTCGAATCGCTCCGGGTGCGCCAAAAACTGCGCCCATCGTCTAGCGGTTAGGACATCGCCCTTTCACGGCGGTAACGGGGGTTCGATTCCCCCTGGGCGTGCTAATGTTTAACCCCTTGCTTGAATGAGCAAGGGGTTATGTGTTTTCAGGCTGCCGTATTTGTATTTTGTTTGCACGATGGTTCGCCGCGATGAACCAACCATTGCAATGTGGCGGCAAGCGCTTCGGGCTGCGGGCAATCAACCGGTTTGGCGCGGGCGGTGCGGGCAAACAAATCGGCAAGCTGCGCGGGCAGGCGGCGGGTTTTGCCCAGCCGCAGCAGGCAGCAGATGGCCAATTGGCGCCGTTCCAAACCGCGCCAGCGTTGGCGGCGTTTGGCGAAATAGTTTTTGGAGATGCGGCGCAGCGCTTTCAGGCTGCCTTTGAATTTGCCCAAGTCATACAGCGTGTAGGCAAGATAAATCTGCGCGAAGCCGTTTTCAGGCTGCCTATGCGCCATGCGGGCAAAGCAGCGCAACGCGATTTTGAGCCGTTTGCGCCGCTTGTTGCCCGACAGCGCGGCGAGCGCATAGGCGGCGTGCCCAAGCAGCTCGTCGTCGCGTTGCGGCTGCCGGTTTAGGCGGCGCAGCAGCGTTTTGAGCAGCCGTTTGCGCATGGGCGGCGCGGATAATTCCGCCACATCAAAAATAAGCATTAAATCGGATTGGTTGAGCGCATCCAGCGGGCGGTCAATAAAATCAAACGGGGTCATGTTTTTTCCTGATTGTTGGGGCAGCCTGAAAACGCATTTTACCGTTTCAGGCTGCCCTTGTTGGGATAGGCGATATGGGCGGATAATCGTTGCGTTAAGTATTAATATGAGGCAGCCTGAAAAGCCAAAACGCCTCATCCATCCAAGCAAAGGAGCGCAAAATGAAACCCACCATCGCCATCCTGACCGGCGCGGGCATCAGCGCGGAAAGCGGGCTGGCCACCTTCCGCGACGGCAACGGCTTATGGGCGAACCACCGCATCGAAGACGTGTGCACGCCCGAAGCATGGGAACGCAACCCGCAGCGGGTGCTGGATTTTTACAACCAGCGCCGCGCCCAAGCCGCCGCCGCGAAGCCCAACGCCGCCCACATCGCCCTTGCCGAGCTGCAACGGCATTTTTCCGTTTACATCATCACGCAAAACGTGGACGACCTGCACGAACGCGCAGGCAGCCGCAACGTGCTACATCTGCACGGGCAGCTCAACCAAGCCCGCAGCAGCGCCAACCCCGATTACATCGTCCCCTGCACCCAAGACCAAACGCTGCAAGACAAAGACCCGCACGGCAACCCCATGCGCCCGCATATCGTGTGGTTCGGCGAAAGCGTGCCGCTGCTGGACGATGCCACCGTCATCGTGCGCCAAGCCGATGTGTTTCTGATAATTGGCACCTCGCTGCAAGTCTATCCTGCCAACACGCTGGCTTACTACGTCCGCCCCGATGCCCG
>ERZ773060.439-NODE-439-length-14735-cov-4.09346_pt1 | contig 14735 bp, 15 predicted proteins | sample MGYA00580628_ERZ773060 | MGnify/ENA primary metagenome ERZ773060 (study PRJEB29015, sample SAMEA2738019) | human oral metagenome | biome: human oral; feature: human-associated habitat; material: dental | place: China | collected 2045 ... | reverse complement strand
TAGCATCATTAGAAAGGCTAGTTTTATCCGATAGTATCTTATAATTACGGGTAACCCGGTAATGCTGATCTATCTGACTGGCTATCATTTGCAAAGCATTCCTCGCCTCTACACGCTGTGCACGAACAGCGTACTGTCCAAAATTTGGCAATGCAATAGCCAATAAAATCCCCATAATTGCGATAACAATTAGAACTTCCAGCAACGTAAAGCCATTATTTCTTTTCATTCCTTAGTCTCCCTTAAACGACCACCTGACGAAATTTTTAGTTTTGATGTATGCGAGCTGCTTCTTATGACTAACGAAGCACCTGCATTAATATCTACCCGACCGTTTCCAAAAAAATTCAGTTTGCCATTAAAATTCTCTGGTTCCAGAGAAATATTAATGTTTTTATTTTCAAAGATATTATCCTGCAATATTTCAACTTTATCTCCCTCTTGATGCAACACGAGCCAGCCGTTACTAAAGTCATTGCGGTTGTTGCAATTCTTTCCGCTTGCATCAGCGGAGCAGAAAACCACCCCATCTTTAAGTCGTAACGCTTCACTCTGTGCAAAATAAAAAGCACTTTTCCATTCGTTAAGAACTGAGCGAACTTTTTGTCCATCTACAAAATTACGGTAATTGGGTGCAGCTATTCCAAGCAAAACTCCCAAAATAGCTACTGTTACTAAAAGTTCCAATAGTGTGAAGCCTTGCTGGCCTCTCCTAAACTTTAACATACAGCCTCCAAAATATAACATTAGCCATTAAGAACATAGATTGCCTGCATCATTGCATTTGTCGTCTTGACATTAGCACCACCTTCGCCATTGCCAAAGCCAACAGCTGTAATACGAAATACAACGACATCCTTACTTTTCATTTCAAGTCCACTATCTGGAAATTCCATATCTTTCAATTCATTAGAAAGGAAACGTTCTATGACAAATCTTGGTTTAATTCCAGACGAGGTTACACATTCTTCGCATTCTATAGATTCAAGACGAGCATTTGCTGCAGTATTAAGCTGTTTACCTGCGAATTCCACAGATTTGGCATTGTTTGTCCAATTCACGCACGTCCAAAAAGGCCTACAGCTAGAATAGCCTGTTTTAACAAATGAATAGGTATATATGCCCTTATTTAGAAGATTTGCCTGCCCAAGATTGCTCAAGGCATTACCAAGATCGCTATCACCTTTTTTCCAAAGATTATTTGCTGCTTCTGCCGGATTTTTCTCCCTACATTTTGTCTCTGCATTACCTGGAGCAGTAGTATTTGTACCTGAAGTCCCCGATCGTATACACGACTTAAATCCTTGGTCAATAATATATTTTTCAGCATAGCGAATGGCCATTTGGGCAGACTGCCGGGCGGTCATCATTTCATAATCAACTCCCGCCTTGCGTTCTTCCAAACGGGAACTTGTCATAACGAATCTGACAACACCCAACAGAATTAATAGAAATACAAGGCAGCTGAGCAACACAATACCCTTTTCTTTAGGGTGATATGCAAGATATTTCATTTTTACACCTTTAATAATTATTGAATTATCATTTTTTATATTTTGATAATTCTGGTACATATAAGCTATTAGGCATAGTAATCACCTGCACGTAGCGCTTATAATACCGCGAGTCGCCCGATTTTCTGGGATTGTCATCTCTAAATTTTGCTTTTGCATCCGTATTATTAGGATCTTGTCGCGCACAGGTAGGAACTGTTTTTTGCACATTTGCAAAATACGGATCCCGTTCGCCATCCATGGGTTCTACAGCGACAACTAGACAAACTTCCACACCAACAATACTGGCCCATTTTAAGGCTGCATCATTAACGTTTTCCACTCTAGGTGCGGGTAAATAAGTCAGAGTTTCCAAACCGCTCGTAGCATCCTTCAGATCAACCTTTTCGCCAGCCGCAGTTTTATTTTCCGGAGTAACCAAGTATCGGAAAGTCATTTCCTCAACACCCTCGACAATGCTTTGCCATCCGTCAACATTACTGCTGCAACCAAAACTACCCACCTTATCAGACGTTTTGCCAATATTGGTATCTCCTGTCCGAACGGTATACCGGTTAATTACCAGACCTCTTTTGTCTGCTACCTTTCTACCAAGACAATCCCTACCAGCACCACTAAAACTCGCGTCCTGCTCTTGAGCTTTAAAGGCCAATGAACGAGAAGGTGCTTTGGCAGGATTGCTACTTTCTTTTGCCTGAACATCATCTGGAGCAAAAGTCTGATATCCAATTTGAATAGATTGGCGCAGATCGGAATTACTGCTTTGGCAACCCGCCAAGCTTTCTACAGTTGGTCTCGAATCAGTAAAATTCCCATTACAGCCCAAAAGCGGAATAACTTTTCCTTCCGTAAATTTACCCAATGGTGTTGCTTCATTTAGGTTAGCATTTAAATTTGCTGCTTGGCGTGCATAGATAGCTAAAACTTGTGGATCTTCCGTATCAAAAGTAGATTGCGCTGCTGCTGCACTTGAAAAAGGATCAAGATAGCCCGCATTATGGAGATCGTATTCCAATCTACTCACAACCTGTCGACGAACTTCATCAAGATTTTCCGAAGTGGAACGACGCTTAGAAGATTGGTTTGCTGTGCCAAATACGGTTATCAGGCCCATCAAAAGTAACACACCCAATCCCATGGCTATCAATAATTCTATCAGGGATAATCCCCGTTGTTTATATAGAGATTTTACGTTCATCCTTCCAACACCTTCATAACGCAAACCAAACTTGTGTTCCCTGCACAGGGGCATCGCTTTCATTGTCTGTAGCAGAAACGTGTTTCCACATAATAATTACTTCATAATTATCATTATTTTTTCTTAGCAATGCTCTGCCTCCCGGCAATGTACTCATAATTTCATCTGCCCATGCGTAAACATCTGCCTTGGCATTTTCTTCAGCCAAGGTACAAGCAGAATTTTTACACCGTAAATTATCTACTAACCTGGATAAGGCCGCATCTTTATTGGCAGCATCATATATAGAATTCAAACTGTCATATACACCTTTGTAGTCTCCATTATTTGGGTTTGCACTTATCCCGTTAACCACATAAGTTTCCTTAGCCAGCGCATTGGCTCGCATTGTATCAATGATCAATTGACTTTTCTGAAGGGCAAAGGCGGTGTATTCTGCTGTATCACCAAAACGGTTTGCAGACTGAATCATAGATACACTCATTGCTAACCCTAGGGCAACAATTAGCATGGACACTACTATTTCCAATAATGTCATTCCTTTCTGGTGGGTGCGCCATGCACCCACCAAAACTCTCCTTTTTATCTGCATATAGACCTCCTGATTTATAACTGAATTTCCCGTTCGTTTGCGCGGAAGAGGGATGGATCACCACAGAGTTTCCCACCTACAGATTGAGCATCAACATTACCTGCACCTGGATCATTAGGATCGGCTGGTGTTCCGGGGTTTCTCTCTGCCCCTTTAGCTGCCTTAGTAATGACGTTTGCCATCTTTGCTGTTTTTGCCAAACAGTCGTTACGCTGCTCGGAGCTTTTTGGATTTCCAAGATCAGTCAACAAACCATCACCTGCATTACCGTTAGCTCCATTTGCCCATAATGTAGGTGCAGAATTCGCTGTATCTATGATATTCATTGCAGAAGTAAGTACCCCTTCATTATGTCCTGCCTGTGGATCTGGTTCATTACTATTTGGCTGATAATAATAGGCACCGTTAGCAAGATCTGGCCCTGCTCCCGTAAGCACATTTATTGCCATTGACCAGCTATGCCCCTCTGTTTTGATGCTTGTCTCAGTATCATAGCAGGTTTTTTTGGGATCCACGCCACTGGGCAGTTGCTGGTTCTTTTCAGTAACCTCATACACTCTCGTTGATACAAATGCCGTACTCAACAACATTTGGGGGCTTGAAACTACTTTCTCAGCAGCTACAATTGTTTCCCCGCCCGTTTGACCTTCATTCAACATAATCCGCCATGCTTTATGACTGGTTGGATTAAAACCGGCATCGGTTATATAGCGTTTATCCGTAGCGTTATGATCATAAGACTGTTCCAATATTGATCCAGAATTATAAGATAGTGTACTGGGATTACGCTCACTCAGACTGTCGTATATGCCCATTATCATCTGTTGGTTTTGACTACGTTGATCATGTTTGAAGAGATCAGAACCTGTACCAAAAACAACGATATATTCGTTTTCATTTTTACGATATACCGCAGGGGCAGAAGTTATAGGCTGTGTCGGTTGACCTTTGTAAATCATGTGTGCCTTCCAAGTACTCACTGGACCACGAAGGTCAAAACGATACAAGTTACCGAACTGATCGCCCGCATAGGCCACATCAATGACACCATTATAGTCAACATCTACCAAGGTGGGGCTGGCTAATGCTCCTGGTCCACTCGCACCAACAGTCGGAATTTTAGTAACCAATGTTCCTGCACTATCACCTGTCTTTACTGTTCCTGTTGTCGCAGACGTACCAAATTCCTGTCCCATCATGTCATAAACATACAGGGTAGGAGTCGCATCATAAGCAGTCACATTAGTATTGGCTGTAAAAATACCGGCATCATCATATGTTCCCGGCTGGTAACCATTGGCAAGGAAAGCGTACAGACGAACCCCCGACTCAATTTTAGGCTTGTTGTTCTCCCAATTGGTAGCCACCTGCGTCAATGTCGCTTTGCCAACGGTATAACCCAGCCCGTTTCCTGTACCCTTCTGTGTTTCCCAAAGGGGGACTTCGCTGAGCCAGTTTGAGCGCCCTGCATCCATTCCCGCTGGTCCAGAACCATCGCGTTTGTTACCTGCTACAGATAGCGCATATGCACCTCGCCCCCCTTGTCCCATGTTACCCAAAAGGACGTATTGACGCTGAAGCCCCGCAGTATCCGGCGTTTCAACCCACGCTATACCTCCATTATTTAGATAAAGGTGCGGATTAGTATCATCATTTTTGCCGTAATCTGCTTCTGCCGTTGCAGGAATTGCCTTGCCAACCGTCAGCGTATCGTCCTTACTTTCGCGCTGCATTCCTGCAGGTAGGTAATTTAAGGCAAGATTATAAGGCGACGTGCTTTCGCTTGAAGAATTGGTTGACTCAAAAATATAGGTCATACCATCATTAGCAGCCGTAATAACATACTTTTGCTTTCCCAAACTATCCTTGCCCAATGCAATGACCGGGCTTCCCAATACATCTCCCATTTGGCGCTGCTTATCTGTAGCTCCCGGGGTTCGTACGCGATAAGTTTGAACCAAGCGTGGCGTAATAGCATCTGCTGCTGTTTTTATTTGCGCATCTGTCTTACCTGGATTCCGCATGAGCCAAGGCGCAAAAGCTTCTTTATATTCTTGGTCAGAAGTCAGACCAAAATCGCCTTTATGTGATGCATCAGATTCAGAAAAATTGTATATACCTCCTGGCTCACCATTATTTACTAATATCGTGCGGTTATCATATTCTGCAGGGATGGGATCCCCTGCCTTAATTTTTTTACCTTCCGAGTCAAACCAGTTAAACAGCATCATACTGCTCCAGTTTTCCGTATTGATAGAAGTGCTGGCTGCAATAGTTGCAATAGAACTGCCCGACACAGAGGGTGTAGACGTTGAGCGGGTATTTTTGGACTGTACCCCTTCTTCGTTTGTAATATTTGCAAAAATCGAATCAAAAGCATTATTTAATTCTTCAGCCGTTGTGACCATGTAGCTGCAGGTTTGCCCTGAAGGACAGGCTGCACCATCTCTCAGATACATTTTTCCCCTGCCAGACAAATCACTACCAAAACCTATTGTATAAGTATAAATCCGTTGGTTTTTATATTTGGGGTCATCCCAACTACCGCCTTCTGCATCTGTTCCGCTTGTTCTCAAATCTGTTGAATCTGCTGCTAAACGATGACTAAACAATGCAATGCCTGAGTAAGGCCCCATCCAAGGCTCATTTTCAAAGGCACCATAAGCACGATATCCTTTCCAGCCTCCTTCTGGTGGATAATTCCAATAAAAATTATCGCCCTTAGCATCAGTATTCCCTGAATTTTCAAACCTTCCGTAAAGTGCAGTTTCCCAAGCATAGAATCCTGTCGCATTATCATACACACGTTCATCAGCTGTACCCGGAATTTCATCTACGTTGGCATCACCGTCTGACAGCAAAACAACATAACTCTTCTGACAACGGTATTTAATTTCATCTCGTACTTTACGCACCGCACGGATATAGCGATCTGTAGTTGGCGTATCTATCAGGGGAGAAAGTGAATTAACATATTTACGCTGCTCCGCTGTATTATTTGAAAATCCTCTCGGTGATGGGATTTTTGTTGTTTTAAACCCAAAGCCTCGAACATAGCGAGTAGGATAAATTTCGTTCCCCGGCCCAACTCCATAAGGATGGCTCCACCAACGCTCTTCTGAACCCCAAAGAGAATAGATACTCCAATTAATCTTGCTTCCATGTTTATTCATGAGCAAATGTATGCCGTCTATGACCACATCCATTCGCGTGGTTTGACCAAAAGTATAGTTTTCAAGCGAACCTCTCCCAAAAGCAATATCTCCTCTACCATATTGACTGGGAATATAAAACACAAGATAACATCTAGGGTTTGATGTCCAGTGAATGCTATTATTCAAATTATAATGACAATGCCATTGTGTCGCCCAATTCCTCGCCATACCCGTCCAACCACTAATTGCAGCTTGCATACTGCCCGAGTCATCAATGAGCATCATGACATTCGGAGGAACGCCGCCTTTGGTTTTGGTCGCTTCGTTATAGAGCTGCGGCGGACGCGGAAGAAAAGGAGAGGTTTTAACTGTTGGACCTGTCGGAGCCGGTGTGGCCGGCGGGGTCGGTGCGCCCTGTGCCATTGCGAGATGCTGGCAAGCGAAACCAACCACGGTGGTCAGAAAGAGCGGTCGGAACGATATTCCTGTTTTTTTATGTGTTTTCATCATGTTCTCCATGTTTACAGTGCGCACAGTTGTGCAGTGGGAAAGCTGTATTTTACATCTAAGCAAGAATGGTGCCAAAAGGTAACACTATGTTTACAATGATTATTTTCTTAAAAGCATTTATAACATAACGATTTTTCTTTGACGAATATTTATTTGTACCTGTCACCATCAGCAATTAAGGCGCTGTTGTATTCTGATATTCCAACAGCGCCTTAATATTGCTTAAAAATGAATTTTTATTTAGCTGTTATTTGTTCTGCAGGTAATCCGTCAGCCATTGGTAGCAGCGGCCAACGCTGGCGATGTTTACTTTTTCGTCTGGGGAGTGCGGTGAGACGATGTGCGGCCCGAAGGATGCCATTTGCCAGTGCGGGTAGTTGGTGAAAAGCATGCCGCATTCGAGCCCGGCGTGGATGGCCTTGACGGAGGGCGCCTTGCCGTAGATTTTGGTGCCGAGCGCGACCAGTTTTTCCACCAGTTCGGAGTGTGGCTGCGGTTTCCAGCCGGAGTAGGAACCGCTGTATTGCCAACTGCCGCCGACCAGGGTGAAGAGTGCTTCGATACGGGCGGCCAGTTCGGCGCGGGCGCTGTCCACGGAGGAGCGCAGCATGCAGAGGATGTAGAGCGCCTTGTCGTCGGTTTTGACGGCAGCGAGGTTGTTTGAGGTTTCGACCAGGTCGGGGATGTCCACGCTCATGCGGTCCACGCCATTGTGCAGGTTGCGCAGGAGGCCTATGACCTGGCGCGCGCTTTGTGCGCTGAGGATGTGGCTGAAGGGCGCACCCGGTTCGAGGCTGATGTGCAGTCCCTGGTCTTCGGCGGGCAGTTCGGCACGGATTTCGGCGGTGAGTTCGTGCAGGCGCTGTTGTACGGCGGCAAGCTGGCTGTCGTTCAGGGCGACGGCGGCATCGGCTTCGCGCGGGATGGCGTTGCTGAGGTCGCCGGCTTGCAGGCCGATGATTTTGAGCGCGTTGTTCGGGTCGTCATGCAGCGCTTGCAGGACGCGGACGAGGATTTTGATGGCGTTGCCGCGTTGCAGATGGATTTCCACGCCGGAGTGTCCGCCCTTGAGGCCGCCGACGTGCAGTTGGTAGCCTTGTCCTTGCTGCGGTTCGTATTGCAGCGGCACGGTGTAGTCGACGTTTGTCGCCCCGGCGCAGCCGATGCAGAGTTCGCCTTCGTCTTCAAAGTCGAGGTTGAGCAGGACGCTGCCGTTCAGCCAGTTGGGCTGGACGGCGGAAGCACCGAGCAGGCCGATTTCTTCGCTGGCGGTGAACAGCGCTTCCAGCGGCGGATGGCTGAGGTTTTTGTCGGCAAGGATGGCAAGCACCATGGCGACGCCGATGCCGTTATCGGCGCCGAGCGTGGTACCGTCGGCGCGCACCCAGTCGCCATCAATGACGGTACGGATCGGGTCTTTGCTGAAGTCATGCACGGTATCGCGGTTTTTTTGCGCGACCATGTCGAGGTGCGCTTGCAGGATGACGCCGGGTTCGTTTTCGCGTCCGGCGGTTGCCGCCTTGCGCACGCGGATGTTGCCACCCGCATCCCGTTCGGCGGGCAACCCCAGGCGGGCGGCTTCGTCGAGGATGTATTGCTGGATTTTTTCTTCCTGTGCCGAGGGGCGGGGAACTTGCGTGATTTGGTGGAAATATTGCCAGACCGCACGGGGTTCAAGTTCTTGGATATTCATCAATAGTTTCCTCATGTTTTCAATACGGTGGCGCGTTTCAGCGGATGCGTGCTTTCAGCGGTCGCGCCTGGATTTTGCTGAGAATGCGGTGTTTGATTTTGTCGAGCCAGCGTTCCGGTATGTGTTCTTCCAACTGCACCAGTTGGTGACTCTGCAAATGGGCCAAAATGTAATCGTCGCTGGTGCCGACGGCGTCAATTAGCCGGTTTTCCACTGCCTGCACACCATACCACGTTTCACCGGTGGCGATGGCGTCAATGTCCAGCTGCGGACGGTAGCGGCGGATGTGGTTTTTGAAGAGGTCGTGGGTTACGGCAAGTTCGTGGCGGAATTGCTGACGGTCTGCGTCGGTATTTTCGCCAAAAAGTGTCAAACTGCGCTTGTGTTCGCCTGCCGTGTGTTCTTCGTAGCGGATGCGGTATTGTTGCAGCAGTTCGTTGAAATTGGGCATCGCGCCGATGACGCCGACCGAACCGAGAATGGCAAACGGTGCGGCGATGAGTTCGTTGGCAAGACACGCCATCATGTAACCACCGCTGGCGGCGACTTTATCGACCGCGATCACCAGCGGGATTTGCCGTTCGCGCAGCCGTGCCAGTTGCGAGGCGGCAAGGCCGTAGGCGTGTACCAGCCCGCCACCGCTTTCCAATCGCAGCAGGACGCGGTCTTCCGTACCTGCCACCTGGATGACCGCGCTAATCTGTTCACGCAGTTGTTCAACCGCCGAGGCTTCAATGTCGCCATCAAAATCAAGCACAAAGATGCGCGGCTTGTGGTGTTCACCCTCGTGTTTTGCCGCTTTTTTCTGCGCCTTGTGTTGCGCTTTCAGCGTTTTTTTGTCGAGCAGTTCGGCATTGAGGCGCTCGCGCTGCTGTTCGTAATGTTCGTTGAGCGAACGGATGACCATCTTGTCATCATCGTCGCCATGACGGCGTTTGCCCGCCGCCGCAGTGGCAACGACCAGCAGGATACAAAGCGCTACGGTCAGCGCCTTGGCGAGAAACAGTCCGTAATCAAAGAGGAAAGACATCATCAGGCATTCCGGTTCCAAAACAGGGGGATAAGGGTAGCGAACAACAGCAGGTGCATTGCCGCAAAAACCAGTGTCTGCATACTGGCGATGCCGCGATAGAGCAGTGCGAGGTGCTCAAACGGCGAGAACCAGCGCAGCATTTCCACCAGCCACGGCGGGGTGGTGGTCAATACCGGCAGCAGCCAGAGCATCAACCAAAGCAGGGCTAACAGGAGCGAGGCGGGCAAGGGTTGCTTTTGCGAAGCGGAAACCGTCTGCGCCAGCAGCGTCGCATAGCCTGCAATGAATAATTGCGCTAGCGCCAATGCCTGCAACAACCCGCCATCCCAGACGCTACTGCGCGCCATCCAGACGACAAACAGCCAAAACGGCAATGCGGGCAGCGCCAGCGCGGCAAAGAGGACGACGGTTTTGCTGAGCAGCAAGCGCCATGCGCCACCGCGCACCCCGCGCAGCAGCACATCGGTATGCCAAAGGCGTTCGCTGGCGAGGCTGCGCGCGCCGAAATAGATGGAGCAGAGGATCATCAGCCATTGCAGCAATTGCGTGGCGCTGCCAAGCAGGGTTTCGGTCGCGCCTCGGCGGTTTTCCAATCCCGCCAGTTTCGGCGCAATCGCCTGATATTCCAGCAACCCGCTGACGAGAAACCAGCCAAGTGCGAACCACGAAGCGGTCAGGGCGACAAAAAATGCCGGGGTTGCCAGCAGGCGACATTCTTTGCGCAACAGGCTACGCCACATCCTTGACCTCCTCCGACTGACACGCTGCGGCAGATAATTTTTCCTGAAAAGCGGCGTCGGGATAGGCGTCATAGAAAGCGCTGACGCTGGGTTGCGCGGCCAGCCGCTGCCAGAGCAACTGACGCGCTGCGGCACTTCCATCGTGGGCAAAGGCGAGGAAACGGCCGTCCTGCGCGACTGCGTCCGTCGCAAACGCCTGTGCCTGCATGACGGTATCGTAAGCCACCCACAAATGCGGCGTGTCCACGCGCGGAATAACGATTTCTTGCAACACGCCGTCATGCAGGCGATAGACACGCTGCGCCACCGCCAGCACTTCGTCCCAGTTATGGCTGGTCATCAATACGCAACCGCTTTCGCCCAGCCCCGCCAACAGCGGGCGCAAGGCAGCGCGCTGGTCGCTGTCGAGACCGTTGGTCGGCTCATCCAGCACCAACAGCGGCGGACAGTGAATCAGCGCCTGCGCCAAACCGACACGCTGCCGATAACCATGCGACAGCTCGCCGCAGCGTTTGTGCGCCACCGCCTGCAAATGACAGCGGGCGATGACGTCGTCCATCGCCGCTTTGACATCGCGCACGCCGCGCATTTGTGCGCAGGTTTGCAAAAATTCGCATACCCGCCATTGTGGATAGAGTGGTGCCTTGTCCGGCAGATAACCCAGCCAGAAACGCGGCAGTTTGGCGTGATGGCGTACCGTGCCGCGATCGGGCGACAGCGCGCCGGTCAAGATTTCCAGCAGGGTCGTTTTGCCCGCGCCATTGCCGCCAATCAGCGCGACCACTTCCCGCGCGCGCAGTTCAAGCGAGGCGTCGCGCAGAATGGTTTGTCGGCCACGGCGGAAGGCAAGGTGTTGGGCGGAGAGTATCGTTTCCATGATGCAGCAGATATAAAAAAACCCGCGAAGGCGGGTTTTGATGCAAAGCGCCAGAATTATTTGATTTTGGCTTCTTTGTAGATAACGTGTTTGCGGGCAACCGGATCAAATTTTTTGATTTCCATTTTTTCCGGCATATTGCGCTTGTTTTTGGTCGTGGTGTAGAAGTGTCCGGTTCCTTCGGAAGACACCAAGCGGATTTTGTCGCGTGCGGTTTTCTTGGCCATGACTCACTCCTTAAATTTTTTCGCCACGGGCGCGGATTTCTGCCAGAACGGCATCAATGCCACGTTTGTCAATAATGCGCATACCGTGCGTGGAAACTTTCAGTTTGACGAAGCTCTTTTCGCTCTCGACCCAAAAGCGGTGTTCCTGAATATTCGGGAGAAAACGACGCTTGTTTTTGTTGTTTGCGTGGGAAACGGTATTACCGACCATCGGCTTTTTACCGGTCACCTGGCAGATGCGGGACATAGCCGGACCTCAATGAATACTTAAAAATGGAAAGGGATGGTGGCCAAGGGCGGAATCGAACCACCGACACGCGGATTTTCAATCCGCTGCTCTACCAACTGAGCTACTTGGCCGTGGAAAGGACGCGCATTAAACAGGCAAAGCCTTTGCGAGTCAAGACTTCGCGCGAGATTTTTTCACCGCACGCAGCGAAGCTGCCGCATTTGCGGCAGAAAGCGCGGTCATTGTCCGCGTGGCGGCGTGTTAAAATTGCGTTTTTTCTGGAGCTTGCATGAGTGCAGTCATCATTGGCATTGAAGGAACGATGCTGCTCGCGCAGGAAGCGGCGCTGTTGCACCGCCCCTTTTGTGCGGGCGTCATCCTTTTCAGCCGCAATTACAGCAGCCCGGCGCAACTGAAACGGCTCTGCGCCACTATCCGTGCGCAACGCCCGGACGCGCTCATTTGCGTCGATCACGAAGGCGGGCGGGTGCAGCGTTTCCGCGACGGCTTCACCGTCATCCCGGCGATGGGCGCGTTTGGCCGCTGTTTTGACCGCCGCCCGTTGCTCGCCTGCGAACTGGCGGAAGCGGCGGGCGTCGTTATCGCTTACGAACTGCGCCAGTTTGGCATTGATTTCAGCTTCACCCCGGTGCTGGATTTACAAGACCCCGCTTCCGGCGTTATCGGCGACCGCGCCTTTCACGCCAACCCCGCCGTGGTGGTACTCCTTGCCGATGCGCTGCGGCGCGGCCTGCGCACGGCTGGCATGATTGCCGTCGGCAAACACTACCCTGGACATGGCCGGGTTGTCGGCGACTCGCACCACACCCTGCCGCAAGACCCGCGCGATGCGGACGAACGCGAATCCGACCGCTACCCCTTCATCCGCCAGATTGAAAGCGGCATCGAAGCACTGATGCCAGCGCATATCGTCTTCCCGCAGACCGACCACCGTCCCGCCAGCTTCTCGCCGGTGCATCTCGCCGAACTGCGCGCGCTGGGCTTTGATGGCGCAATCATTAGCGACGACCTCGACATGGCGGGCGCGCTTGGTATCACCGACCCGGCAAAGCGTATCCAGGCAGCGCTGGACGCCGGGGCGGACGTGACCCTGATGTGCAACGACTTCGCCGCCATCCGCCAAGTACTGACCCGCCGCTATTTCCACCGCGACGCGGATGCCAGCGCGCGCCGCCTTGCCACCCTGCGCGGCCAGCCGTTTGACGCCGCCGCGCTTGAACCCGCCTACCACGCGGCGCAGGAAAAACTGCGAACCCACGCGGCGCAACTCCTATAATGCGCGCCCACCCGGAGCAAACATGGCCGAAAAACTCGTCGTCATCATCCTCAACAGCGACCCGCAGAACAGCGCGGAAATACTCGAACCCGTCTATCACGCGACCATCGCCGCCTCGATGGACTACCACGCCGAAATCATCCTCGCCGGGCGCGCGGGCGAACTCGCCATCCGTGGCGTCGCCGACAAAACCGAAACCGGGCGCAAGGCGGGCGAAACCCTCTACGACCTCATCAAAGAAGCCTACCAGAGCGGCGTCGTCATCAAGGCGAGCAAATACGTCGTACAACGCTGGGGCGACAACCTCATCGCCGAAGTCAGTGAAGTCGTCAGCGGCGGCTACATCGTCGGCGAAATCATGAACTCCAACAACAAAACCCTGAGCTACTAACCATGCAAAACCTCACCAACGCCGACCTCGAAACTGTACTGCGCAACAGCGAATGCCTGATTGACAGCGGTCGCATCAACGCCGCCTATGACCACCTCGCCGCGCAACTCAACCTGCACTACGCGGGCTTGAACCCGCTCATCCTCGTCGTCATGAACGGCGGCCTCATCCCCGCCGGACAATTGCTGACGCGCCTCTCCTTCTTTCACCGCATGGACTACCTGCACGCCACCCGCTACCGCGACAACGCGGCGAGCGACGACCTCGTCTGGAAAATGCGGCCGACCGCGGCAGTTGCGGGCGAACACATCCTGCTCATTGACGACATCTACGACGAAGGCGTCACCATCAAAGCCATCATCGAAGAACTCAAGGCGCAGAACCCGCAAAGCCTGCGCAGCGCGGTACTACTCAACAAAAAACACGACCGCAAAGTGGCGGGCTACGCGCCGGATTTCGTCGGCTGTGAAGTGGAAGACCGCTACATCTACGGCTGCGGCATGGACTACCACGGCTACCTGCGCCACCTGCCGGGCATCTACGCGCTGAAGCAGTCATAACCCGTTTTTTTACATAGCACGATGGAGCGCTCAGGTGTATGTTAAAGGGCAAATAGTGCTTGCCGCTGACCACAGATTGCCCGCTGACCAGCCGCTCCGGCCAAAACACCACCCGCAACCCGCCACCATGAAAACATCCCTCCTCGCCGCCCTGCTCGCCCTCGGCGGCTGCACCCAAAGCGACTACTTCGGCGACTACCACGAAAGCAGCACCGTCACCTACGGCATGGCGGGCAACAGCATCAGCAGCAACACCAGCGGCTACTGGCACGAAAGCGGCATCACCGCGCCGCAGGGCGATGTCGCCATCTGGAACGACCGCGTCAATATTCACCTCAACAGCAACCCGCCCGGCAATTACCACAGACCCGGCGGTTACCGCCCCGGCTACGGCGACGAACCCTGCTACGTTGAACGGCAGGCATACCAAAACGGCCGCCCGGTCACCATCTTGCAACCCTGCCACAGCTCGCCGTATTTCTGACACCTCCCATAAAAAGCCCGCATCAGCGGGCTTTTTGATAACCACGCCGCCGTCGCAAAATCACTTCAACAAGCGCGGCAACAGCAATCACCATCAGCGGCGGGATAAACACCTGCGCCGCCCACCAGCCACCCGCGCCGGACGGATGCCCCGGCGCGAGGAGGATTTCTCCGGGCGGTGCCTGATGGAGACCAACCGCCGTTCGGCAGTCCATCGGCAAATGGCTGCTGACGGG
>ERZ773060.438-NODE-438-length-14783-cov-2.32869_pt1 | contig 14783 bp, 12 predicted proteins | sample MGYA00580628_ERZ773060 | MGnify/ENA primary metagenome ERZ773060 (study PRJEB29015, sample SAMEA2738019) | human oral metagenome | biome: human oral; feature: human-associated habitat; material: dental | place: China | collected 2045 ... | reverse complement strand
ATCAACTACAACGCCGCCAAAGATGGTGAATGGCTCGACGCAACCGCCATCGCTACCGGCAACAAGCTGGATAGCTGGAAGGACCCTGAGATTTCAGCATCGATCCTCCACAACGTGCAAAGTAGTGCGCCAGATAAAGACCACCTACAGGTCGAGGCATGTACCGCTGGTGGTGCAAGTAGCCAGACTGGTGCCAAGGTCCGCTACTACAAAGAGGCTGACACAGCTCACCCAGGTGAAATACAGGCTGGTAGCTGCTAATCATTACAGCGAATAGTCGTCTCATAAAAATCCGAGCCTACACGTGGCTCGGATTTTTTGCTGTCGTGGCAGAGGTGTGGCTTAGTATGGCAGCGGGAACCGCTCTGCGAGCGCTTTGGCGTGCTTGGCGATATCAGTGTGGACATTTGAGTTGTCGGTCGTAACCGCCTGCAATATCCACTGGCCAATCTGCTGCATCTCTGGCTCTTTCATGCCGCGGCTCGTGACTGCCGGAGTACCCAAGCGTAGTCCACTTGGCCGGAATGGCGGTAGCTGGTCGTAGGGGATCGCATTGGCATTGGCGGTGATGCCACTCGCTTCGAGCCGTTCCTGGGCTGTCTTGCCGTCAATACCAAAGCTTGCGTGCACATCAGCGAGAATAAGGTGATTGCTCGTGCCGCCGGTGACTAGCTGCAAACCACCAGTTTGCAGGGCGTCAGCCAGCACCGAGGCGTTCTTGACAATCTGTGTGGCATAACTATGAAATGCCGGCTGCAATGCCTCGCCAAAAGCAACTGCCTTGGCGGCGATTGTATGCATGTGTGGCCCGCCTTGCGTGCCAGGGAAGACTGCTCGGTCGATGAGGGTCGGTATGTTCTCGAGTGTTTTATCTGGCCGTTTCAGCGGGTTGCTGACTGTCCCGCGCGACAAGATAAGGCCACCGCGTGGACCGCGCAGTGTTTTGTGAGTAGTAGTAGTGATGACATGAAAGCCATAGTCAAACGGATTTTTACTAATACCAGCGGTGATCAGCCCTGCAATATGAGCCATATCTGCCATCAATAGTGCACCAACCTCGCGGCCAATTTCGGCAAACCGTGCATAGTCTAGCTCGCGCGGGTAGGCCGAAAAGCCTGCTAAGATGATTTTGGGTCGATGCGCTCGCGCGAGTGAACGAATCTCGTCGTAGTCGATACGGCCGGTGGCTACGTCTTTGACGCCGTAGCGGATGAAGTGGTACTCTCGGGCGCTACGAGTGACTGGTGCGCCATGTGTCAGGTGGCCACCGTGCGCGAGATCCATCGCTAGGATGGTGTCGCCAGGCTCACACCAGGCGTAGTACACTGCCTCATTGGCTTGTGCGCCAGAATGGGGCTGGACATTGGCGTGGTCGGCCTTGAATAACCTGGTCGGTATTGGCTTGCCCACCATAATAGCGGCGGCCCGGATAACCCTCGGCATATTTATTCGTGAAGACGCTCCCAAGCGCTGTCAGCACATCGCGTGAGACGTAGTTTTCGCTTGGGATAAGCTCCAAGCCGGTTTGTTGCCGCTGGATCTCAGCATCGATAAGTGATTGAATTTGCACATCGTTCATGATGACTACTCCTTTTGATCCATTATATCATCTTGATGTCAAATATCATATGTGATATACTAATCGATGAGTATGAATGCCTACCTCCAGAATATCGGTATTATTATTGCAGAGAATCGCAGTCGCAAGGGGCTTACTCAGGCGCAACTTGCTGAAGCGATCGGCACCTCTCAAAGTGCGATTAATCGGATCGAAAATGGCGGCCAAAATATTAGTGTCGAAATGTTGGTACGGATCAGCGAAGTCCTTCATTGCAATATCGTGACACTGAACCGCTCTGGCAAGATGAACTTTCGTGTGCACGGTGGCAAACAGCTATCTGGTGATATATATATCAAGACTAGCAAGAATGCAGCGGTTGGTTTGCTGTGCGCTAGCCTGCTGAATAAGGGTAAGACGACGCTGCGGCGAGTGGCGCGTATCGAGGAAGTAAATCGGATTATTGAGGTGCTGAATTCAATTGGCGTGAAGACGCGCTGGCTCGATGATAATGACCTCGAGATCACACCACCGGCTCGGCTGAAGCTTGAGTCGATGGATGTCGAGGCGGCCAAGCGGACTCGCACGGTAATTATGTTTTTGGGGCCACTGCTGCACCAGTACGCTGATTTTCGACTACCATTTGCCGGCGGCTGCAACCTTGGAAAACGGACAGTCGAGCCACACTTGACTGGGCTAGCAGCATTTGGTCTCCATGTTGAGGCAGAAACTGATTCGTACCATGCGACGACCGATTTAGTCACCGGTAATCGAACGATTCTCCTGACCGAGCGTGGCGACACTGTCACCGAGAATGCGGTGATGGCGGCGGCGCTCTCACCAGATACCACGATTATCCGCAACGCTAGCCCCAATTACATGGTGCAGGATGTGTGCTTTTTCTTGCAAAAACTTGGTGTAGAAATCGAGGGCATTGGTACAACGACGCTGAAGATCACTGGCCGGAGCCATATCGACCAGAATATTGACTACTACCCGAGCGAGGACCCTATCGAGGCGATGAGCTTCATCGCTGCCGCTGCGGTGACTGATTCGGAGATCACGATCCGGCGAGCTCCAATTGAGTTCTTGGAGATCGAGCTGGCGACCCTGGCGGGGATGGGCCTGCGATTCGAGCTGAGCGAGGAATACTTCGCTAACAATGGCCGTACTCGATTAGTTGATATTCAGCTGCAACACTCGCAGCTGCAGGCGCCAAAAGACAAGCTGCATGCGCTCCCGTTCCCGGGGATTAATCAAGATAATTTGCCATTTTTGGGGCTGATCGCTACCGTTGCTGAGGGGCGGACTTTGGTGCATGATTGGGCCTATGAAAATCGAGCCATCTACTTTACTGAGCTGACAAAGCTCAATGCGCAGATTGAGCTGGTCGACCCACACCGTGTCTACATCAGCGGTCCAACACGCTGGAAGTCAGCTGATGTAGTGGCGCCGCCAGCCCTGCGGCCGTCGGTCGTCGTCTTGCTGGCAATGCTCGCAGCGCCGGGTGTCTCGATTCTTCGCGATGTTTATTCGATCAATCGTGGTTACGAAGAGCTGGCCGAGCGCCTTAATTCGCTTGGTGCACATATCGATGTGATCAATGAGTAGGAAAAACTACCTCAAGGTAATCACTGAACATTCGAGCGCCAGAGATGATCGGCAGGTATGCGCGTAGTTGCTCTTGGAGGTGCTGCTCGTATAATTGATCATCGCGTAGGATGGTGGCAGCATACCACAGGTTGTGGTAGAGCGATGTGAGTTCAGCTGGCTCGTCATGGCCGCCGACTATCAGGCAGCTGGCCGGCTGTACATCAGCGACGCCGCCATCATTGGTCGAGATGAGGATGGCGAGGTTGGCGATGTCTTTTTGCCATGAAGTACCACAGGCCTCCCAGCCGACTATTGGCAGATTGATAGTGACATCTGAGCCGACTGACAGGGCCTGCCCCAGGGGCTCATCGTAATCTTGGATATAATGAACTCGCTGGCGCAAGATGGCGTGGCGATCGATTGTCTGCAAGATATCCTCGAGCTGCTGGTACATTGCGGTGTCGCCTGGATGGACAGAGCCTGTCAAAATATAATGTGCGTCGTGCGTCTGCAAAAACCGCGCGAGCATGTCGGGCTGGCCAAAGATCATTTGAGGCCGCTTATAGCTGGCAAAGCGGCGCCGAAAAGAGAACAATAGGGCGCTGTCTGGTATGGTGACTGCGTGTTGGTATTGATCATGGCGCTGACGGAGTAGCTGAGTAAGCAGCTGGCGCCCCTGGTGCTTGAGCAGCCGAATATCAGCCACCTTAAGGTGGCGAATAGCTGTCGAAAAAGATGGCCCGGGGAGGTCATACTCATCGATAATACCCCGCTGTTGATAAAGCTGCCGTGTCGCAGGGAGCACCCACCGGGTTAGATCGATGCCGTTTGTGATAGGTCGAAAGGTGACTGGTTGGTCCTCATGGTCATGGAAGCGAGCCAGACGAGCATGTAGTCTGCTGACGGCATTTTTGGCTTCCGCCAAAGCAATCGCCAGGTTGTTGAGGGGTAGAGTCTCAGTACGAAACTGTGCCATCACCCAGTCTCGAGCAGCCTGGCTGTGGAGATTCGGCAGCACAAAACGCTCAAACTGTGATAAATGAAATTCTGGCTCAGCAGCCTGCAGTAGGGTGTGGTTGGTGTACAGTGTATGGGCCCGGACAGTGGTGATTGCCTGAGGCAGGTCGACACCGCGACAGCATAGCTCGTCAAGCCAGGCCAGTGCCGCAAAGACGGTCGCTGTCTCGTTCAGCTGGATGACCGCTGGTTTGACGTCAATCAGCTGGAGTGCCTTATAGCCACCGAAACCAAGGGCTACTTCTTGATATAGCCGGTGATCGCTACTCCCAGCCCCCTCATATAATTGGCCAAAATGTGGCTCAGTGATAGTCAAACACCGCGTCGCCCCACAATGCTTGGCGAAAACACTGAGCGTAGTATCTGGCATGTCTTGAGTAGTGATCGTCACTTCGCCGATCTGGCCAAACTGGTAGTCGTAGGGCGAGCGTGGCTGGTCTGTCTCGTGCTGAGATAGATTCTCGATACGTTGGTGTTTCTCACTCTGATAAAACGGCGTCACGGCAACAAATGGCACACTCAACTGCTCGGCCAGACGCCGGGTGTCGGCTGCCAGAACGCCGAGCCCACCACTGCCTTTCAGGCCGAGCTCGGTATCGTATAGCTCCATCGTCCAATAGACGTAGGGGCGCTGGTGTGACAACTTTTTGCTGAGGTCTGGGCGGCCGATACGTTGATAAAACCGTACCTGATCTGTCGGGTGGGTAGTGTGCTGCCTTGTTGATGTTGCGGTGTCTGATTGCATAGTAGCTATCGTAAGAATAACCACTTTAGTATAACAAAAATATCTTCATCAGGCGAATTGCTTAAACTTATTTAGTTGTCATGATTCCCGCATAAAAATAACACCATAAAACAATGCGTATGGTGCAGAACCATCACCTATTTTACCTCGCAAGACAGGTGAACTATTAATTTTGGTGCGGGTGGGGAGAATCGAACTCCCCTCTCAAGTTTGGAAAACTTACATACTAACCGCTGTACGACACCCGCAGCTTGTCTTATTGTAGCAAAATAATGATATAATAGGAAACGCCATCAGTCTAGGATAGATGGCGGCTTGTCGTGTATACGCCCTGATAGCTCAGCTGGATAGAGCAGAGGACTTCTAAGCCTAAGGTCGTAGGTTCGAATCCTACTCGGGGCGCCATACTTGCCAAAGGAGGATAGCATGGATGCGAATGGAAAGCCGATTACTCCTCGTGAGCTGCTTCAGCGGATGATGCATCGCACTGAGTCAGCAGAGACGGCGCTCGCTGCTGAGGGGGCGCATTACCAAACGTTTACCAAGCGTCGGCGTGTTGATAAAAGTCGCCAATATGTTGGTCGTTATAAAGATTCGCGACTCGCCAGGCTACGCCATCAGCCGGCTCGGCCGGCCCACACGTCAGATGACGAAACACCGACGGCGGCGGCTCAATCAGCCGCTCGGCCTGATGATAAGAAACCAGCAGTGCCAAAAAATGGCAAGAATCGACCGTCTGCAGCTCACCGGTGTCAGCAGTTTCGGGAGCCGCCATCACGGGGGTATGATCCATTCCGCTCAGCGTAGCTGCGGCCGCTTGAGCCAGCCCTCTCCCTATGGTATAATCCAGGGACGTGGCGGATGTAGCTCAGTTGGTTAGAGCGCTGGATTGTGGCTCCGGAGGCCGTGGGTTCGAATCCCATCATTCGCCCCAAGCGATGAGCATACACGAATACGTATGCATAATGAGCAAAATATGGTACACTGATGTGCACATGGGCCAGTAGCTCAGCTGGTTAGAGCACCTGCCTCTTAAGCAGGGTGTCGAGGGTTCGAGCCCCTCCTGGCCCTCCATTGGTATGCCGTGAGACACGACTGAGCTTTTGATTATAGCCGCCTGATTGGCGGTTTTTTCTTGGCCCATGGTATGATGAGATAAGATGAAGATATTACAAGGATCAGAACTGGCGAGCTTTATCAAACAGCGGCAGGCCAAGCAGGTACGTGGGTTGCGGCAAGCCTGGGGTATCATACCGCGGCTGGCGATCGTGACAGACTCGGATAGCCCAGTCATCCACCTGTATATGCGGCTCAAGCAGCGGTATGGCGACGATATCTTGATTGAGGTAGAAGTGCATCATGTTGAGACAGCGATGTTGGCTTCAACAATTAGGTCATTAAATCAGCGCTCTGACGTGCAGGGGATTATTGTGCAGCTCCCGCTTCGCCAGCCTGCTATGACGGATGAGATTGTCACGTTGGTGGCGCCAGATAAGGATGTTGACGGGTTGGCTGGCGGTGGTCGGTTTGATCCGGCGACGCCGGTAGCAATCAACTGGCTATTGACTGGCTATGGGGTCAACCTAGCGGCTGCGCATATTGCGATTGTCGGGCAAGGCCGGCTAGTCGGTGCACCGCTGGCGCGGCTATGGCGCCAGTCTGGCTTGAATGTGACAGTGTTTGAGGAGGGTGATGATCTGATGCAGCTGCCACAGTATGATGTAATTGTCAGCGCCACCGGCGTGCCGGGGCTGATCAAGACAGAGATGGTTCGGCCTGGTGCTGTGGTGGTCGATGCCGGTACTGCCTCGGAGGGGGGCAAAATCGTCGGCGATGTGGCGGCTGCAGTTCGTCAACGATCAGATATCAGTATCACCCCAGAAAAAGGCGGGGTAGGCCCACTGACAGTCAGTGCATTATTTGATAATCTCATCACGGCGTGTTTGCGCCACGCTGGACAGCTGACTTAGGTAGTGCGCGGGTAGTGTTCGCGATGGCTGACTTGACCTGACCGACCACTTGCCGGGGAGTCATATTGGCCTTGACGATATAGCTGTGGATAGCGAGTGATTGTAGGTCGGCGGGAGCTTCTTCTTGGCCGAGGTTGGTGAGGACGATGACCGGTGTTTGAGCACTGGCGGGCTGGCTGCGAATCTGCCGGAGTGCTTCGACGCCATTAACTTCTGGCATCTGCAGATCAAGCAATATGGCGTCAGGTTGGAACTGTTTCACTAGCGCAATGCCGACCGCACCATTACCCGCCAGTCGGACATCAAATCCGTCAGCCTCAAATTTCATCCGATACATTTGGCTGATTGTCGGATCATCTTCAATAATTGCGATCTTAACCATAACCATATTGTAGCAGATAATGCTATACTGATGATATATGGTTATGGCTGGTCGATCATTCCCTCGCCTGATGACACGGCGGCATCATGATTTTTTTATGCAGCTAGGCCAGCTGCTTGTACGGACCACGCATCTTACTATATTGATGCGGCGGCTCGTCCGCTTTCTTGCTGATGAGTTTGCCAGGCAGCAGGTTATCTGTGCGGTGCGCCAGGGTGATGAGTTTTTGATAGTTGGCACACAGGACACCGCCTGGCTGCGGCAGGCTGATCTTTGCCGGTTTGCCAGAGATCATTATCGACAGGCTGACAGGGGTAAACCGATTATCGTCAGTCAGATCGCCTCGCCCGATATGAGACACCTCTTACAGGCGCACGCTATTCTGATAGTTTTGCCACTCTTCCTTCAGGAAGAGTGTGTCGGCTACGTGCTCCTTGGTGAGCAGCCGGGGCGTCTGCGGCCACACGAACTCCGACTACTTGAGCGAGCGAGCAGTGAGCTGGCGATTGCGCTGAGAAACGCCGTATCAATGCAGCAGATTCAACAGCTCAACGATGCGTTGCAGCAGCGGATTAGCGATGCCACAAAGGAGCTACGGATTAGCAACCGACAACTACAGCGACTGGATGCAGCCAAAAATGAATTTATTTCGATGGCGTCGCACCAATTGCGCACACCGCTGACCAGTATAAAAGGCTATCTCGATATGGTTCTCGAGGGCGATGCTGGGGCGCTGACAGCAGCGCAGCGGCAGATGCTCTCTGAGGCTTTTTTGTCGAGTGAGCGCCTGGTGCAATTGATTAATGATTTTTTGAATGTCTCACGCCTGCAAACCGGTACATTCGTGATTAACCGTCAACCGACTCAGCTAAACGGACTTGTTGATGAGGCGATCGCGCTGTTAGAGGTGGTGGCTACACAGCATCACGTAGAGCTACGCCGGCGTATTCAGGCGCACTTACCAGAGGTATTGGCCGATCGCGACAAACTAAGCCAAGTCATTTTAAACATGATCGACAATGCAATTTATTATTCTCGCCCACAGACAGTAGTGACCATTAGCTTGCGCCAAGAGCAGGGGTATCTGGTGTTTCAGGTGGCGGATCATGGTATTGGTGTGCCGCCAGCGGAGCAGTCAAGACTGTTTCAGAAGTTCTTTCGCGCAACGAACGCCCAGCGAAAACGGCCAGATGGCACCGGTGTCGGCCTCTATCTTGCCAAAAAAGTTGTGCTCGCCCATGGCGGTACAATTATCTTTCGGACTCACGCCAAGGGTAGTGTCTTTGGTTTTCGGCTCCCGTTAGCGGAATAGGCTCAGAATCCCAGAAATAATGACGACTGCTGCCGCAAGGATCAGTAGACCAATACCGATTGTCTTGAGGAACTTACGGCGCTCATAAAGCCACTGACGAGTCTTTGAGCGGCTGACCGCAGTCACTCGGGTGATCACCGGCCGGGTGACTGCTGCCTCAGCGCCAGTGTATTTTTTGTTTCGTTTCTTCTTTTGCTTAGCCATGTATTTATTATAGCATCAAACACATTAGACAGATGCAGCATAATTTGCTACAATACGCCCCAGTTGTGGCCTTATCGTCTAACGGTTAGGACACCAGGTTTTCATCCTGGCAATCCGGGTTCGATTCCCGGTAAGGTCACCAAGGTAGTCACCAAAGTAGAGCAGGAATCTCGGCAATCACCCGTCTGGGTGATTTTTACATTCAGATGTATGGTGAGGTCTGCGCTAAATTATCATATTAAAATTACGTCACGATGAGACCCTGCCGGATAAACTTCTTGTAGCCAGAGATCTTGGAAGGAAGGCCCCGCTCAGTCGGGCTGCCACGATCGATAGATTAATGTAGTATAGTTCACAACACTCTCTGGTAGAATGGTGCTGAATAGTGCTATAATACCAAGAATGAATAACACAATTTTTAAACGTACCAAGATATTGGCGACGATTGGTCCTGCGACTATGAGTCAAGAAAAAATTTCACAACTTATGGAGTCAGGTGTCAATGGGTTTCGTCTTAACTTTAGCCATGGTGGCTATGATGAGCGCCTCGAGCAAATTAACTGGATCCGGACTGCGAGCCGCCAGCAGGGTAAGCCGGTGGCGATTTTGCAAGATCTACAAGGGCCAAAGATTCGCCTTGGCATTCTCAAAGATAATATGCTGGCAGTTAAAACCGGTGATATGCTAGTGCTTGATTCGGCGATTCAGGAGCACGATGGTAGCTTCAACCTACCGGTCCAGTACAACTTGGCAGAAAAAATGAAGGTCGGTGAGCCACTGTTTATGTTTGATGGGAAAATCCGATCGATTGTTCGCGAGATTACTGGCCCGACTGCCATCAAAGTGGAGATTCAGAATGACGGTTTCTTGATGAGCCGTAAAGGATTGAACCTGCCAGATACTGATTTTGGCGGTGATATTTTGACCCCAAAGGACCTCGCTGATATTGAGTGGGCGTCGAGCCAGGACTTTGACTATGTAGCGCTGAGTTTTGTGCAGTCGGCTTCTGATATTGTTGATCTGCGGCAGCGGTTGTTGAGCTTTGGCTCAGATGCCCAGATTATTGCCAAGATTGAGACAAAGTCGGCTATCTCAGAGGAAAATCTGGAAAAGATTGTCAAGTTGAGCGATGGTGTGATGGTCGCCCGTGGAGATTTGGCGGTCGAGGCGGGAGCAGAGATTGTGCCAGTGGTACAGCGGCGGATCATTGCCCTGTGTCGCAAGCACGGTAAGCTGGTCATCGTGGCGACCCAGATGATGGGTAGTATGGTTGATAACCCTGAGCCGTCGCGGGCTGAGGTGAGTGATGTCGCCAACGCTGTGATTCAGGGGGCTGATGTGGTGATGCTTTCGGATGAAACTGCCAACGGTAAATATCCAATCGAAACAGTCAAGGCAATGCGTAATACCATTCTGTACACTCAGGAGCATAGCAATGTGATGGCGGTCGAAAAGGATGAGGCTCGCCGGAAGACTGACGCTATTCTGAGCTATACTGCTGCCCAGCTGGCCAAAGAAATTAATGCACGAGCTATCATCGCTGCGACGAGTACCGGAGCAACCGCTGTGCATATTGGTGCCTTTCGGCCAAACATGCCGATCATCTGCGTGACTGATAACCCAAAGACTGCTCAGAAACTGGCACTTAATTATGCATCGCGACCATACGTGCGGCCAAATAGTGTCAATGCTGCAAATCAGTTGGCAGATGAACTAAAAGCGAATGGCTACTTCGGCGATGACCCAGCAACAGTGGTGCTTGTCAGTGGTCATGGGCTTGAGCCGGGTCAGACTGACAACATTCAGGTGAGGACACTGTAGCGAGAGAAGGAAAAGTGGGTGGGCAGATTTTTTAAGCAGACAATTCATGATGTTGATATACGTCACCGGACAGTCTTGGTGCGAGTTGATTATAACGTACCTCTGACACACGATGGCCAGGTGGCGGATGATCTGCGAATTCGCGCAAGCTGGCCGACAGTTCAGTATTTATTACAACAGGGTTGTAAAGTCGTCTTGATCAGTCATCTCGGTCGACCACATGGCCGCGATGCCAGGTTGAGCCTGTCGGTAGTCGCTGAATATATTAGCCGTGTATTACACCAGCCAATTCAGTTTATCCGTGATTGTGTCGGCGATGAGGTGAAGCAGGCAGTTCGGCGGGCGCCACGAGGTAGCTTGCTTTTGCTGGAGAATCTCCGATTTTATGCGGAAGAGGAGGCAGATGACACAGTGTTTGCCCGAGCGATTGCCAAGGCGACCGAAGCAGACTACTTTGTCCAAGATGGCTTTGCGGTGGTGCACCGATCTCATGCCAGTACACATGCGATCACCTTATATATCCCGAGTCTCGCTGGCGATTTATTGCAGCGCGAATACACGATGCTTTGGCAAGTGATGGCACGGCCGAGCCGACCATGTGTGGCGGTGATCGGTGGGGCCAAGGTAAGTGATAAAATGGCCCTCATTCGCCGGCTGATTGATCGGGCCGACACTATTTTGCTTGGCGGCGCAATGGCGACGACGTTTTTGCGTCAGGATGGGCTGCCGATTGGCCGTAGTCTGGCCGAAGATGAGTCAGATAGAGTTGCCAGCATTTACGCGGCAGCCAAGCGAAAAGTTGGCCAGGTACAGTACCGCCAGTTGCTGCGCCTGCCTCGTGATATGGCGGTCGGCGCAGACCTCCAGTCTGATGAGCCGCGGCGAGAGGTGCCGGTCGATGCGGTGGGTACTGATGAGTTAATTCTTGATATCGGCGCTCAGACAATTAAGCAGTTTTCGGATATTCTGTCTCGGGCGCGCACAATTATATGGAATGGCCCATTAGGGGTAGCGACGAATCCGCAATACGCGGTCGGTTCGGCAGCGATTGCGCAGGCAATTGATGCGAATCACCAGGCCGTATCGGTGATCGGTGGTGGTGATACCGCTGAATTTATCGCCCAGTGGGCCAAGGATCAGCAGCGGCCACCTCGAGTGACACATATATCAACCGGTGGTGGCGCGAGTTTGGCACTGCTCTCTGGGCAGCGCCTGCCAGGTGTCGATAGCTTACTAGACGCACATGGACTGAGGTGTTACACTAAAGCATAAGGACTGTCATGAGGAAGAGAATAATCATCGGCAACTGGAAGATGAACCTGGCAATGCAGGAGGCCAGTGTGTACCTGCAGACCTTGATGAGCAACCTATCATCGCATCGTGATGTTGAGGTGGTGGTCGCACCAATGCTGCTGACGCTACAGAGCCTGAGCTTACAGGTCGATCGGCGCCGGATAAAGCTCGCTGCCCAAAATTGCTACTGGCGTGACCATGGTCCGTACACCGGTGAGGTACCGGCGGCAGCGCTGCGTGGTATCGTCGATTTTGTATTGATTGGCCACTCGGAGCGCCGCTTCCTCTTCCATGAGAGTGAGCGTGATATTCGATTTAAAGTGCAGGCTGCTCTGCGCAATCACCTGCAGCCGATACTCTGTATCGGTGAGACAGCCGATGAGCGAGCACGGGGCGAGGTGAACGATGCGATATACGACCAACTTACCAGCGGGCTAGCCAATGTGACAGCTGATGAGCTGAACCGTGTGATTATTGCGTATGAGCCGGTCTGGGCTATCGGCAGTGGCCAGCCAGCGCGGCCGCACGATGTTGAGCGGGCGGTGAAGGCAATTCGACGGCATCTTGCTCAGCTATTTGGTGCCCAGGCCAGTGACCACGTTCGCGTGCTGTATGGCGGCAGTGTGACAACGGATAGCGCAGCTGATTATCTTATGATAGCAGGGGTTGATGGCTTGTTGGTCGGCGGAGCGAGCCTCGACGCGTATCAGTTTCAGGCGATTGTAAAAAAGGCACATAAGGGGTAAACGGGAGGGCATACGATGGATATTGACTTTGACGAACTAGACCGAGCTGTCAATTCGCTGATGGAAAAGCGTAAACAGGAAGAGCAGAAAAAGCAAAAAGCAACCCAGTCGACATCTCAGGTAGCCGCCGCACCAAAAAGTGATGTAGACAATACAACGAACTCATCACCTGCGGCACCAGCAACTACTCCGCACGAGCCAGCGGCTGCTCCTGTGGTGAATGACGACGACAGTAGTAGTGACGACCAGTCTTATAGTACTGACACCGCAGCAGCGGTCGATCAGCCAGCGGTGGCGCCCACTGACGACTATACGCCGCACGCTCAGTCGCCTACATCGCAGACGTTACCATCTCACCAGCCAGCCGATGTGCACGAACCGTACATGCAACCAGCTGACCAGTCGGTATCGCCGAGCAATCAGCCAGCTGACACACAGACAGCGGGCGACTTGGTTGGCAATCAGTCGGCCGTCAACCAGCCACTGACCCCGCCACCAAGCACTGAGGTCTCACCGATTCATATTCCAGTCGCTCCCACACCATCAGTTGATTCGTCAGTGCTGACACCTGCTTTTGGTGATCACGATGATACTACCTCGGCAGCGACCACTCCTGTTAGCCTAGCTGATGACCAGCCGGCTCATGCTGATGATGGATTGACTGCCACTGTGCCAGTCCAAGAAGAGAATAATGACCACAGAAGCAACTACGATGATCCGGCTGCTGAATATCCACAGAAGGTCGACGCATCAGGGGTGCAGGGCCAGTCGAATCAGCATGATACCTCATCGACTTCACCTGACACTGAGTCAATTGCTGACCTTGCGACGATCCTCGCAGCGCATCACCCGCAGACGCCACTATCGGCAGCCGCCGCTATGCCATCAGCTCAGTCAGCGACGGGTTTGCCAGCGAATGATGCCGACGATTCTCTCTCGTACGCGCAACCAGCTGACCAGTCGGTATCGCCGAGCGATCAGTCAGCTGACACACAGGTGTTAGCAGGTGATGAGAGAACGACTGATCAGTCGTTCGCGCCACCTCACCCATTTGCTGCCGATATCCCAGAGCTGGCTGAACCAGCGTCATACCAGAATGTGTCGACTGTCGATAAGGGCGCTGCACCAGATTTCTTATCAGATACCGATGCTACTGCGGATTATCTGGCGGCGGCTCAGGGTCAAGCTGATCAACCTCCTACGGATCACCCAGCTGATGAGCAGGCCTCAATATCTGAGCTCGCAGCCGATCACCCTCTTGCGCCAGCTGACCAGTCGGTGTCGGGTGCTACCGTGCCAGGTGTTGGCATGCCAACACAGCCGCCGATTGATGAGCAGTCATCGACTGCAGAGGCAATGGTTGAGGCACCTGAGTCTGAGGTACCATCAGCGACAGAAGAGCCATCTCAGCCCGAGAGTGAGAGCTTAGCTATAGCAGCAGGTCTGGCACCACTCGAGTCTACCACTGAAACTGCGCCGCTGTCGCCAGAGGTGTTTGAGCCGTTGTATCATGATGATAACGATGTCGCAAAAACAACGGATTATACACCGATTGCCTTCTCAGCTGTAGATTCAGCGTCTCAATCGACGGCTACACCAGCGGAGACCGCTGCGCAATCAGTGCCAGTTCGATCATACTACTCCGACGAACCAGACGAAGTGTCAGCATCGGAGGCGGCACCACTGGCAGCACCGGCGGACCAAGAAGAGTCAGATCATCAGGCCGAACCTATTACCGTATCACGCGTTGAGTCAGTGCACCATGATGAAGTTTCGCCAATTGCTTCGCCGAGCGATGACGATCTATCATCTGCGAAAGAGCTGAAAGAAGCCAAGGGGTTACAGGATCGCGAGGATGGCATAGACACCGTACACGCCGATATGGCCGATATGCAGACAGACCATTCTCGGTCTCGTGAGCCCTCGGTGCAGTCAGTCTCACCGTCTGATGAGGATGAGGCGCAAGATAGCTCAGAAAAAACCACTGACACACCAACCATTGTCCGCCGGCCACCGTCGTCTGGTCGTTTTATGGACGTGATCCATCCGTCGTCGAGCGCAATGATGGGTAGCACTGCTCGGCCAGTTTCACGCACTGGCGTGACCCTTCATCCTACCGACTCCGCTGACAATGAGTCAACG
>ERZ773060.432-NODE-432-length-14882-cov-4.9045_pt1 | contig 14882 bp, 13 predicted proteins | sample MGYA00580628_ERZ773060 | MGnify/ENA primary metagenome ERZ773060 (study PRJEB29015, sample SAMEA2738019) | human oral metagenome | biome: human oral; feature: human-associated habitat; material: dental | place: China | collected 2045 ... | reverse complement strand
TCAGCACCCAGCTGGTGCAACTTTTGGCGGCCTTGGTGTGCCTGAGCCAATTACTGAGCTGGCTGCTGCTGGTAGGAACAGCTTTGCCGAAAGCATTGGGTTGGCTGGAATTATCGGACGAGGTGCTTGATAGCCTGACAAGGGTGGTGGTGTTATTGGCGCTTGGTCTTTGTCTTTTTAAGGGATTGCGGTTATTCGCCGATTTGCATTTTTGTCCGGCGGGACAGATTTTTATGCCGCCGCGCTGGAGTACGCTGTTTATGGTTTTTTACAGCATCGCGCTTTACGGGTTGTGGATGGCTCGTTTTTGGCGCGGTTATCAATTATTGTCGCGCGGCGCGGGGATTTCCCATCCATTTACGCCGCTTTTGCCACGGGAATGGGTTAAAGCGCAATCCATATAATCAATTCGCAGGGGCGGTTAGCGATAGCATAACCGCCCGCTTTATTACGGCGGGCGGTTTATCGCCATCCACACCAGACAGCAAACGCAGGTCGGGGATTTACGCTTGGCCTATGCGGGTGATGGTTTTGCATCGGCAGGGAATTTGGCGCCCGGCTACCAGCAAAATTGTGCATCCACGTTGTTCTTTTTGCGCCGCTGTTGCAGCTCCGCCATGGCTTTCGGGTCGGCAACGAGCGCTTTTTCGTCCGCGATGCCTTTGGCAATGGCGTCCAGTCCTTTTTGGATGTTGGCTTGAGGATCGCCGGGCAGGCGCGGCAGCTTTTCGTGGTAGAGGGCGGCGTAGGGGTGGTCGCGTACCCATTCGTAGGCGCGCTGGTTCGCTGCCTGCTGTTTTTTGACATCGCAGAAGGCGTAGCTGTTGATATACGGGCCAGCGAGGCTGTTGAACGCGCTCATCGCGCTGTTCGCCGCCTCCAGCGCGGGCGCGTTCACGTCGGCACTGTAGGCCAGGGTGGTGTAGCGGTGTTTGGCAACGTAAAACCAAAAAACGGCATCGTCGCGTTCGCCGACGTCATAAAGGCGGATGGCAAGCACCATCAGCGTCATCGGCGTGATGGCTTCTGGCTCTGCCTGGATGCGGTCGCGCGCGGCGAGGATGTCTTCGCGCCGGTTTGAGGCAAGCAACTGGTCAAACGGCGCACCGCCAACGCTCACCTGCGGCGTACCGCCCGCTTCGCTGGCGGCGGCATAGTAGGGGCTGACGTACACGTCTATGCGGCGCACGGGTTCATCGCCCGCAGCTTGGGCGGCAAGCGCGAATGTCAGGGCGAGGGCGCCGATGAGGGTCTTGTTTTTCATGGTGTTGCTCCGTTTGCTTCAGGGTTTTTTGACGATGCTGTCCATCCACGCGAACAGCTCATCCAGATCGTAATCGCCGCTGTGCGGCACGCCCCACGGCATCGCCAAATCGACGTTTTTGCCGCTGTTTTGCAGTTTGGCGGCAAGGATGGCGGCGATGGCGTGCGAGGTGTCGCGGTCTTTCGTGCCGACGCGGATGCGCCAGTGCGCAGGCGCGGTTTTGTCATCAATGTAGTTCAGTGGGTTCATCATTTTTACGGTGTCGGCGTCTGCCTTGCCCGCACCCTTGACTGCGCTGTTTGCCGCGCTGTAGGCGGTGAAGTGGCGCGTGTCCTGGTTGGCGTCGCCAAAGAGCTGGTTTTCGCCGCTGGACAGGTCAAGCGCGTCGAAGGCGGGCGGGGTTTTCTGCCGCCCGGCGGCTTTGGCATAGGCGGCGAAATCCACGCTTTTGACGCGGTTGCCGGTGAAATTGCCGTCAATGGTCAGCCACGGGTTTTCTTCGACGAAGGCAGCAACCTGTTCGGGATTGAGGGCGGGGGCTAATACACCGAGCGCGCCAGGGATTTGTTTCTTGTTGAGTTCAGCATTGGCAGAAGCGGCAATGTAGGCGGCGACGTAATCGCGGAAGCTGCCGCTGCCGTCGTCGTTAAGCGTCAGCGCTTCGCCGCGCGCGTTTTTCAAGCCGAGGCTGTTCACATACGCGGGGAATTGCGCTTTCAGCTCGTCCGAGACGCGCTGCTCGGCGGCGTCCAGCGTGCCTTTCACCAGTTTGCGCTCCACCTTGTAGTCGAGCATGGAGATGTCCATTTTTTCGTAGTCATTGACGCCGTTGAACTCCCATTCGTAGGCGGCGTCAGCGTGCTCAAGGATGCTAATCGGGCAGTAGGCGGAGACGGCGTAGATGTCGTCGCGCGCTTCCGCCGCGCCCAGCGCCTTCAGGGCGGGTTCGTAGTCGGGCTGGTTGCCGCTCGCGCCAAGCAACACGGAAAGCGCACCGCCCGCGCTGGTGCCGTTGCTGATGATTTTTTCCGCGTCGCCCGGCATGACGGCGTCGTTATGGCGCAGGTAGCGTACCGCCGCCTTGAGGTCGGTGATGGCGGCGGGCGCTTTGCCGGTCGCGCTGGTGCGGCCGCGCGCGCCGGGCGAGGCGACGATGTAGCCTTTGGCAAGCGCGGTTTGCATCGCATCCGCCCCTTTTTGCGCGCCGTGTTTGCCTTCGCCGGGAACGCCCGGTTTGGCGGGCATATAGCCGCCGATTTGGTTTGGCAGGAAGATGGGCGCAGTGGCGGCGGTGTAGCCGTTGATGCTGCCGCCGCTGTAGTAGGCTTCCGGGATGTAGATGTTGATTTGCTGGTATTCCGGCTCTACGGGTTTGGCGACGTAGGCGATGCCTTCGTAGGCGCGGTAGGCGATGGTCTGCCCGTTCACTTCCGCGCTTTTCGCCTGGTATTGGTCGGCGGCGAAGTTAAGCGGCTGCGCCTGGGCAAGGCTGGCGAGGCTGATGGCGCTGATGAGGGCGGTTTTTTTCATGGTTGACTCCGGTTGGGTTGTGGGGGCTCAGGCGCGCGGTAGGTGGCGATGACATCGGCCAGCGGCGGGTTGGCGCGTGCCTTGTCACGCACGATGACTATCGGGCCGCTTTGCCGTGCCAGCGCGTCAAAGCGGGCGCGTTCGCCCGGCGCGGGGTCGTTGCGCAGGTAGCGGCTGGCACGCGCGGCGGGGATGTTTTCCTGTTGTAGCGCCTGTTGCAGCGCGGCGGCGCGTTGTTCCAGGTCGGGCGCGGCGTGCGGCGGGGTGAGGATGAGGACGGTGTTCGCGTCGGCACCATCCGGCAGCGGCAGGGCGATGAAGCCGTGCGGGTCGGTGGGGGTATCAGCGAGCGGGTCGCGGCTCCAGTAGTAGAGGCCGCCGACCAGGGCGAAGACGGGAATGAGGATGGCAAGGAGGCGCATGGGATTCAACTGTTGTCGCGGATGAGATAGTAGTGGTCGTCATGGAAGCGGTCGCGGTGCAGCTCGGCGAGCGGCAGCCAGAAGGCGCGGGCGGCGTCGTCCATCCCTTTGACCGCAGGCAGGTCACCGTCGAGCGAGATGACGTGCAGATGGGTGATGACGCGACCAATGGCGCTGCGGTCGGGTTTGTCGGCGACGAAAACGCGGCGGACGGCGTCGTATGGCAGGCGCAGCCCGGTTTCTTCGTGCAGTTCGCGCAGGCAGGCGGCGCGCAGGTTTTCGTCGGGGTTCAAAAAGCCGCCGGGCAGCGCCAGTAAGCCGCAGCCGGGCTGGTCGCCGCGTTCGACGACAAGGACGTGTTCGCGGCAAAGCACAAGCGCATCCACCGTCACGAATATCGGCGGATAGGGCGCGGCCGCCCACGATTGTTTGTAGTCTTCGACGTAGCGCGCCTCGCGGGCAACGGCGCGGTAAGCGTCTGTCGCGCGGAAATCGCGCAGGGCGGCGGCGACGGCAGGCGGTAATTGCGGTTCGTCCCACGTTTCGCCGTCTGCCAACAGAAAATAGCGGCGGCGGATGGGGGTGGCGCTGATGCCGTCGGTATCGGCCTCACTGACGTAATCCCACTGCGGGAACAGGCGCAGGTAGAAGGAGCTGGTGTCTTTTTCGTGACCAAAGAGGCCGATGCGCGCCGCTGGTGTGCCGTGTCCGGCGAGAACGGCGGCGACAGTCATCTCTACCTGCGCCACCCAGCGGTTATCGTGGTAGGGGTCGTCGTGCAGCGGGCGGATGTCGGTGCGCGCGTTTTCCTCGGCATTGAGCGCGACGCGAATCATCGCCTCGCGCTCGGCAAACGTCCACGGATTGCGCGAGCTGCGCGGCGCATCGGCGGTGCCGACGAGCAATATCAGGCGTTTGCCACGGGCAAGGGCGCTCTGCACCATGCGCAGATGGGCGTTGTGGAAGGGCTGGAAACGGCCAATAAAAACAAGGTAGTCGTGCATGGGGTTCTCGCAGTAGGGAAAGTCCGCATTATCGCAGATGCGAAACGACGGGCAGAAATGCGCATTGCCATGATGGCCGGCTGGCGAGGCCACATCAGCAGCAGACTGCCTTGAAAGCGTTTGGTGCGCTAATAAAGGGCGGAAGTGCGGTGATGTTTTTGCGAATCCCAGCGTGATAGCGTATTTTGGCGTGATGTGATAGTCCCCATTTACGCTATTCCTCCAATAAAACTGTGGCGTAAATATGGCGTAACAAATATGCTGCAAAACGCAAATAAACCCGGCCAACGCGCCAAAGCGCCAAGAAGAGAACCAACCTACCCTGTTAGAAAGAAAAGGAATTTATGCAACTCATTGAAACGCCGGAGCTGCACCGTTTTTGCGTGGCGCCGATGCTCGATTGGACGACCTCGGAATGCCGTGCGCTGCACCGCCTTTTTACCCGCCACGCCTTTCTTTACACGGAAATGGTCACTACTGGCGCGCTGATTTACGGCGATGCCGCGCGCCATTTGCAGCATCAGGGCGACGCGCCCTGCGCCCTGCAGCTGGGCGGCGGCGAGCCGGAAGCGCTGGCACGCGCCTGCGCCATCGCCCTGCCCTACGGCTATCAGGAAATCAATTTGAACGTCGGCTGCCCCAGCGACCGCGTGCAGAACAACCGCATCGGCGCCTGCCTGATGGATGACGCGCCGCTGGTTGCCGAATGCTTGAGCGCGATGCAGCAGGCGGCGGGCGCTGTGCCCGTCACCGTCAAACACCGCCTCGCCATTGATGAACAGGACGAGCGCGACGTGCTGCATTTTGTTGAAACCGTCGCCAGCCGCAGTCCCTGTCGCGTTTTCATCATTCACGCGCGCAAGGCGTGGTTGCAGGGGCTGAGCCCGAAGGCGAACCGTGATGTGCCGCCGCTCAATTACCCGCTGGTTTACGAAGTGAAACGCCGCTTCCCCGCGCTCACCGTCATTGTTAACGGCGGCATTACCGACCTTGCGCAATGCCGCGCCCATCTGCAACACGTCGATGGCGTCATGCTCGGCCGCGTCGCCTATCAGAACCCGGAGTTGCTGCTCGCCGCCGACACGCTTTACGGCGCGCCCGCGCAAACGCTCAGCGCCGTGCTGCCACAAATCCGCACGCTCATCGCCGCGCGTCTCGCACGGGGCGAACCGCTCAGCCATTACACCCGCCACCTGCTGGGGCTATTTCCCGGCGTGCGCGGTGCCAAACACTACCGCCGCATTCTGAGCGAAGAAGCACGCGCGCCCGGTGCGGGCATCGATATTTTTGACCGCGCACTGGCGGCGGTCGCTCACCCTTGAAATTGCGTAAATAACCGCCAAAACAGCAAAAAGTTTAGCGTTTTGGTATCATGCGCGCCCTTTAATTCCCCTGTCTGCATACTTCGTCATGACCCTTTCGTTTCTGCAAGCCTTTTTCCTCGATTACGGCTATTACGCCGTCTTCGGCGCCCTCGTTCTCTGCGGCATGGGACTGCCGCTGCCGGAAGACATTACCCTCGTCACCGCCGGCGTCATCTCCGAACTGGGTGACAAAAACGTCCATATCATGCTGATTGTTGCCTACTTCGGCATCCTCTGCGGCGACTGGATGATGTACCTCATCGGCTGGAAATTCGGGCCGCGCCTGCGCCAGTCGCGCTGGTTTTCCAAAATCCTGACCCCGGAGCGGATGATTCAGACCGAAACCCTCTTTCACCGCTATGGCAGCCGCGTCATCTTCGTCGCCCGTTTCCTCCCCGGCCTGCGTGCCCCTATCTACGTCATGACCGGCATCACCCGCCGCATCAGTTTTTGGCACTTCACCCTGATGGACGGCCTCGCCGCGCTGGTTTCCGTTCCCGTCTTCGTCTATATCGGCTTTTACGGCGCGGAAAATCACGAATGGATGCTGAAAAAAATGCACGAATTTAAGTACGCGACCATCGCGCTGTTTATTATTGTCGCGGGCATCATCGTCTATTACATTTGGCGCCGCCGCCGCCGTCGCGCCTATTTCCGCGCCACCCGCGCCCGCCTGCGTGCCGAGCGCAAACAGCAGGCAACAGCCTCGTTATTGAAACCGCAGTAAATCACCGTTAGCTGCGCCGTAACAGAAGCGGACAAAAGAAAAACCGGATGCGATGGCATCCGGTTTTTTTTTGATTCCAATAAATTCAAGCTTTGCCGACGGATTTGGCGAGCGCTTCGTCGTACACGCCGTAGAGGACGAGGCTGTGGTCTTCCAGTTCGTAGCCGTATTCGCGCGCGACTTCTTTCAGGCGTTTGGCGATCGCCGGGTCGTAAAATTCCACCACTTTGCCCGTTTTGACGCAGATAAGGTGGTTGTGGTGGTCGCCGTTGTCAATTTCAAAGACGCTGTGGTTGCCTTCAAAGTTGTGGCGTTTGAGGATGCCTGCCTGTTCAAACTGGGTCAGCACGCGGTACACGGTGGCAAGACCGATGTCTTCGTCTGCCTTGAGCAGGATTTTGTAAACGTCTTCCGCGCTGAGGTGGCGGTCGTTGTCGGTGGTTTCGCGTTCCATGATTTCGAGGATTTTCATGCGCGGGCCGGTGACTTTCAGTCCGGCTTTTTTGATTTGGGCACTCACTACGGGGTCTCCTGAATTTGTTGTTTGCATGGCGGTATTATAAGGGGATTGTGGGTGGGCGCAATCGGCGCTGTGCTTTTTTTCCTTGCGTTTCAAGCAAAAACCGGATGCGGGCATCCGGTTTCGCTGGGTTGTCAGGCTTCGATATGCGCCCGCAACTGGTGCATCGCCTGTTGTTCGATTTGGCGGATGCGCTCGGCCGAGACGTTGTATTCGCTGGCCAGCGTTTGCAGGGTCGCCTTGTTGTCTTCGTTCAACCAGCGTGCCTGGACAATGGCACGGCTGCGCGGATCGAGCGCTTGCAGGCCTTTCGCCAGTTTACGCTGCATCAGGTTTTCGTGTTCGGCGTGTTCGGTGTGCTCTGCCGGGTCAATGCTGTCATCGGCCAGCCATTGCGACGGACTGAAGTGGTCGTTGTCTTCGTCGTCGTCATTCAGTTCAAAGGCGATGTCCTGACCGTGGATGCGGCTTTCCATCTCAAAGACGTCTTTGGTGCTGACGTTGAGTTCGTCGGCAATGACTTTGGCCTCGCTTTCGTTCAGCCAGTTCAGGCTTTTTTTCATGCTGCGCAGGTTGAAGAAGAGTTTGCGCTGCGCCTTGGTCGTGGCGATTTTGACCATGCGCCAGTTGCGGATGATGTATTCGTGGATTTCGCTTTTAATCCAGTGAACGGCGAAGGAGACGAGGCGGACGCCGCGTTGCGGCTCGAAGCGTTTGACGGCTTTCATCAGGCCGACGTTGCCTTCCTGGATGAGATCGCCGAGCGGCAGGCCGTAGCCGGTGAAGCCGCGCGCGATGTGGACGACGAATTTGAGGTGGTGCACGATGAGGGTTTGCGCGGCGTTGATGTCGTTGGTTTCTTGCAGGGCGATGGCGAGTTTGCGTTCTTCTTCGGCATCCAGCGCCGGGATTTGGCGAACTTTGGCGATGTATTGGTCGATGTCGGTGCTTGGGGTAAGCCAGTTTTTGTTTGTTAAAACCAGTGCGTTAGCTGTCATTTGATCTCCGTTTGTGTTTTGAATTTCTGTTTGTTTGGTGGTTTACGTTTTATTCTGCATATAGTAGCGCCTGCACAAATTCTTGTGCATTAAAGGGTCGTAAGTCTTCAGGCTGCTCGCCAACGCCGATGTAGCGGATGGGAATCCCCAGTTTTTCGCTGATGGCAAAGAGAATGCCGCCCTTGGCGGTGCCGTCCAGTTTGGTGACGGTGATGCTGTCCAATTGCATTGCTTTGTGGAATTGTTCGGCCTGGCGCAGCGCGTTCTGACCGTTGCCCGCGTCGATGATGAGCATGGTTTCGTGCGGTGCGGCGGGGTCAAGTTTGGCGATAACGCGCTTGATTTTTTTCAGTTCTTCCATCAGGTGATCCTGGGTGTGCAAGCGGCCGGCGGTGTCGATAATGAGGACGTCAATGCCACGCGCGGTGGCGGACTGGAGCGCGTCGTAGGCGACGGAGGCGGCATCCGCACCCGTTCCCTGCGCGATGACCGGGACGTTGTGGCGCGCGCCCCAGGTTTGCAGTTGTTCAACGGCGGCGGCGCGGAAGGTGTCGCCTGCGGCGAGCATGACTTTTTTGCCTTCTTGCTGGAAGTGGCGCGCCAGTTTGCCGATGGTAGTGGTTTTGCCCGCGCCGTTGATGCCGGTCATGAGGATGACGTAGGGTTTGGCGCAACTGGTGTCGAGCGGCAGCGCGTAGGGGGCGAGCAGGTTTTGCATATGGTCGCGCACCGCCGCCTTGACGGCTTCCACGTCTTTCAGTTCTTTGCGGTCGATTTGCGCGGTGACGCTGTCAATGATGCTGCGCGTGACTTCGATGCCAACATCAGCGGTGAGCAGCTGGGTTTCGAGGTCGTCAATCAGGTCCTGGTCGAGTGTTTTTTTGCCGAGGAAGAGGTCGGCAAAGCCGCGCCGCGTTTTCGCCAAGCCTTGACGGATGCGGGCGAAGTAGCCGCCGCTGTCGTTCTTGGGTTTGGCCTGCGGCTGGACGGGTTCTGCTGTTGTTTCAGGAGCAGGCGGGGGTACGGTTTCAGCGGGTGGCAGCTCTTCTGTCACAGTTATAACGGTTTCGGGAGCTGCTTCAACCGTTTCTGCGGTTTCAGCGGGCGGTTCGGCGGCGGTCTCTGTTTTTTCTTCTTTTTCTTCAGCGACAGGCTCTGCTGTGACGGTTTCGGCGGCAGTTGCCGCGTCGGCCTGCGGTGGGGTTGTTGCTGCGGTGGGTTCGGCAGGGGTTTCAAGGGTTGCCGGTTCTGCGGCAGCAGGTTGGGCGGGGGCGTCGCTTTTGCTGAAATGTTTTTTGAGCCAGTTGAATGCCATGATGCGGGAAGGTTTGGTGGATGGTGGGAGGGGCGATGCGGGCGGTGATTGTCGCGGGGTTCGCCACTGGTGGTAACATATTTGATGCCCGTTTTTGAGCTGCGGGATTATAGCAGCGATTGGTCTTTATTGTTGAAAACGCGCGGTATTGCGCAGGGATTGAAGGAGGATGGATGGTAAATCAGGTAAATGCAGAACAGACGCCCAGGCCGGTGGTAACGGCAAAGATGCCGCGCCCGCGCCCACGGCGCGATGTGGCAAAGCGGCTGTTCCTGCTGTTCGCCGCCTTGAGCGGTTTTTTGTGGGTGACGCTGGGTGCGCTGGCGGGGCATGGGCTGTTCAACGCCGGGCAACACGCCGATTTTTTCGACAAGGCACACCGTTATCAGATTGTGCATACGCTGGCGCTGTTGGCGCTGGTGTCGTTGCCGCCGTCCTGGCCGCTGCTGCTGTGCCGCACCGCCGGTTTTTTGTGGATTTTGGGGTTGTTCGCCTTCTGCGGCAGCCTGTACTGGATGGCGTTCACGGGAACGCCGGATTTGCGCCTGGTCGTGCCGGTAGGCGGTATTGCCTTCTTGCTCGGCTGGGCGATACTGTTTTTTGCCGCCTGTTGGGGGGAGCGTCATGGCAGATAAGCGTATTGTGATTTTGACCGGCGCGGGCATTTCCGCCGAATCCGGCATTGCGACTTTCCGCGCCAGTGATGGTTTGTGGGAAAACCACCGCGTGGAAGACGTGGCAACGCCGGAAGGTTTCGCCCGCAATCCCAAACTGGTACACGAATTTTATAACGCGCGCCGCGCCCGCCTGCACGATGCTGACGTGCAGCCCAACGCCGCCCACATCGCCCTCGCCCGCCTGCAACAGGCGCTGCCGGGGCGGGTGACGCTGGTGACGCAAAATGTGGACGACCTGCACGAGCGCGCCGGCTCAGCGGAAGTGCTGCATATGCACGGCAGCCTGCTCGCCCTGCGCTGTCTCTATTGCGACAGCGTCGCCCATGACTGGCACGGCGACTGTTCGCAGCAAACCGTCTGCCCGACCTGCAAACGCGCGGGCGGGATGCGGCCGGACATCGTCTGGTTCGGTGAAATGCCCTATTACATGGAAACTATTGAAGAAAAACTGGAGCGCTGCACCCATTTTGCCGCCATTGGCACCTCCGGCCATGTGTACCCGGCGGCAGGATTCGCTGCACTCGCCCGCCACTACGGCGCAGACATCAGCGAAATCAACCTCGAACCCGGCGCAGGGGCGGCACAATTCCACCACGTTTACAGCGGCAAAGCCACGGTGGAAGTGCCGCGCTGGGTGGATTCCATGCTAAACTGACGTGGTTTTTCAACCACTCAAACCCGTAACTTTATGATGAAACGACTGCCCGTCATTTTCTTTGCCATCCTCCTTGCCGCCTGCGTACACAGCAACGCCGGCCAAACCGCTGAAAAAGTTCCCGATTACGCTCCCGAACCGCTGATTATCAGCAACGAACACAAAAAGGCGCTGCGACTGGGCGCCAATCTTTTGGTCAACCACCACTACCGCAAACAAAAACTCTCCGCCGTCGCTGCCGACGTACACCGCGACTACCTGCAAGCGCTGGATCCGTCGCACATCTACTTCCTGCAAAGCGACATCGACGAATTCAAACGCTACGGCGATACCCTGATGCAGGCCAACAAAGGCGACCTGGGCGGCATCCTCGCCATCTACCAGCGCTACAGCGAGCGGGCAAACGCGCTCAACCGCTGGTCGCTGGAGCGCCTTTCCCGCCCGTTCGACCTGAACGGCAAAGACACCGTCACCTACCCCGACTACAAGGCCGAAAAAGAGCGCCCGTGGCCGACCACCGTGGAAGCCGCCCAGGCCGAGCAGGAAAAACGCATCGAAGACCAGCTCATCCGCCTGCGCGTCTCCGGCAAAAGCGAAGAAAAAGCGCTGAAACTGCTGCGCAGCCGCTACACCGGCGCGCTGCGACGCCTCAACCAAATCAGCATGAACGACGTCTTCGACATCTACATGAACGTCCTCAGCAGCCGTTTCGACCCGCACAGCAACTACCTCTCGCCGCGCAACAACGAAGACTTCAACATCAATATGCGCCTCTCGCTCGAAGGCATCGGCGCGGTACTCTCCTCCGAAGAAGAACAAGTCACCATCCGCGAACTCGTCCCCGGTGGCCCCGCCTACAAAAGCGGCAAACTTAGCCTCAAGGACAAAATCATCGCCATCGCCCAGGGTACGGACGGCGAATTTGTGGACGTCACCGGCTGGCGGCTCGACAAAGTGGTTGACCTCATCCGTGGCAAAAAAGGCACACTGGTGCGGCTGATGGTTGACCCCGCCAACGCTGCCAAAGGCGTACGCGAAATCACCCTCGAACGCGACGAAGTCAAACTCGAAGAACAGGCCGCCCAATCCACCATCGAAGAAGTCACCGAAGACGGCGTCACCCGCCGCATCGGCGTCATCAACCTGCCCTCGTTCTACATGGACTTTGAAGGCGCACAACAAGAAAAAAACGACTACCGCAGCACCTCGCGCGACGTCGAAAAACTCCTGCAAGAATTCAAAACCGCCAAAGTGGACGGCGTCGTCATCGACCTGCGCAGCAACGGCGGCGGCTCGCTGTATGAAGCGGTGAAAACCGTCGGTCTCTTTATCGACAAAGGCCCGGTTGTCCTCGTCTCCGACGCCCAGGGCGGCGTGCGCAACGAAACCGACGACATCGAAGGCGCCAGCTACGACGGCCCGCTTGCCGTCCTCATCGACCGCTACGCCGCCTCCGCTTCCGAAATCTTCGCCGCCGCCATCCAGGACTACGGGCGCGGCATCATCATTGGCAGCAACAGCTTCGGCAAAGGCACCGTACAAACCATGGTCAACCTCAACGAATTCGTCACCAGCAATACCCCCAGCCTCGGCTCGATGAAATTCACCATGGCCATGTTCCACCGCGTCAACGGCAGCAGCACCCAATTCCGGGGCGTCTCACCGGACATCGCCCTGCCGAGCATCTTCCCGCTCGAAGAAGTCGGCGAGCAAAGCGAGGACTACGCCCTGCCGTGGAAAGAAATCAAGGCAGCGAAAATCACCCCGGCAGGCAAAATCGCCGACAGCACCATCAACGCCCTGCGCCAACTGCACGAAACCCGGATGCTGGGCAAAGCACCGCTGCGCCGCTACCAGGAATACATCGACAAAGTCCTCGAAAAAAACCGGCAAAAAACCTGGCCGCTCAACCTCGCCGAGCGCAAACAGGAGCACGAAAACTGGAAAAAATACCAGGACGACTACGAAGCCGCCCAACGCCGCGACCTGCCCGCGCTGAACGCCGACAAGAAAAAACAGGAAGAAATTGACAAGCGTAACGCCGTTGTCGAAGACGAAGACGACAAAGAAGAATTCGTACCGGACGTTGCCCTGTATGAAACCCTCAACATCTTCTTCGACTACCTCGAACTGCTTGCCCCGGCAGCGCCACCCGCCACGACCACCGCCGAAGCGGCCTGAATCCCCACCAACCCGCAAAAGGAGCGCTTATGACCCCCTTGCAAACCTTCGCCGCATCCATCCGCATCCTCAGCATGGACGCGGTACAAAAAGCCAACTCCGGTCACCCCGGCGCACCGATGGGCATGGCCGACATGGCCGCCGTCCTCTGGCATAACCACCTGCGCGCCAACCCGGCCGACACCCAATGGTACAACCGCGACCGCTTCGTCCTCTCCAACGGCCATGCCTCCATGCTGCAATACGCCGCACTGCACCTCACCGGCTACGACATCTCGCTGAACGACCTGAAAAACTTCCGCCAACTGCACAGCAAAACCCCCGGCCACCCCGAATACCACGACACCCCTGGCGTCGAACTCACCACCGGCCCTCTCGGCCAGGGCATCGCCACCGCCGTTGGCTTCGCCATCGCCGAGCGTCACATGGCCGCACGCTACAACCGCGACGGCCTGCCGCTCATTGACCATTACACCTACGTCTTCGCCGGTGACGGCTGCCTGATGGAAGGCGTCTCCAGCGAGGCCTGCTCGCTTGCCGGCACCCTCGGCCTCGGCAAACTCATCTGCCTCTACGACAGCAACGGCATCTCCATTGACGGCGAAATCGCGCCATGGTTTGGCGAAGACACCGCGCTGCGCTATGAAGCCTACGGCTGGCACGTCATCCGCGATGTGGACGGACACGACCACGCCGCCATAGACGCCGCCATCACCGCCGCCAAAGCCGAAACCGCCAAACCCTCGCTCATCATCTGCCGCACCAAAATCGGCTTTGGCTCGCCCAACCTCGAAGGCACCGAAAAAACCCACGGCGCGCCGCTCGGCAAAGAAGAAATCGCGCTGACCAAACAGGCGCTCGGCCTGCCCGCCGGCGACTTTGAACTGCCCGCCGACGCCTACCAGGTTGCCAGCCTGCGCGACAAAGGCGCCAAACTGCAAGACCAGTGGGAGCACATCTGGCAAGAATACCAGGACAAATACCCGGCAGAAGCCCAAGAATACGCGCGCGCCATGAGCGGCAAACTGCCGGACGGCATTGACCGCGTCATTGACAGCACCCTCGCCCAATACAACGAAACCGGCGGCGCCATTGCCACCCGCAAAGCCTCCGAAAACGCCATCAACCTGCTCGCACCACTTTTGCCCGAACTCATCGGCGGCTCGGCTGACCTCACCGGCTCCAACCTCACCTGGAGCAAAGCCGCCTCCAAATCCATCCTGCCTGGCGACTTCAGCGGCAACTACATCCACTACGGCGTGCGCGAATTTGCGATGGCGACCATCATGAACGGCCTCGCCCTCTACGGCGGCCTGCGCGCCTACGGCGGCACCTTCCTCGTCTTCTCCGACTACATGAGAAACGGCATCCGCCTCGCCGCGCTGATGAAACTGCCCGTCACCTACGTCCTCACCCACGACTCCATCGGTCTCGGCGAAGACGGCTCGACCCACCAGCCGATCGAACAAATCGCCTCGCTGCGCCTTATCCCCAACATCCACGTCTGGCGCCCCTGCGACCAACAAGAAACCCTCGTCGCCTGGCGCAGCGCGCTCAACCAAAGCACGCCGACCGTACTCGCGCTCAGCCGCCAGAACCTGCCCGAACAAAAACGCAACGAAGAAACCCGCAAAGCCATCGCCAAAGGCGGCTACATCCTCGAAGCGGCCGAAAAACCAGGCCTCGTCCTCGTCGCCACCGGCTCGGAAGTCGCGCTTGTGACCGCTGCCGCCGCCAAACTGCGCGAAGAAGGCCTGCGCATCCAGGTCGTCTCCATGCCCTGCTTTGAAATCTACCAACAACAAGACGTCAACTACCGCAACCGCGTCCTGCCCAAAGGCATCCCGACCGTCGTCGTCGAAGCGGGTGTCACCCAACCGTGGCGCGGCGTCTGCGGTGACCACGGCACCGTCATCGGCATAGACACCTTTGGCGAATCCGCCCCGGCTGCCGAACTCTTCCCGCTGTTCGGCCTCACCGTCGAAAACGTCGTCGCCAAAAGCAAGGCGCTGCTCTAAACCAAAACCGTAGGGGCGGTTAGGCGCTTGCGCCGTAACCGCCCGCATCTCCCGCCAACCACCCCCTTCACCCACTAATCCCTTGAGGAGAGAAAACCATGAAAAAACTCAGCGAAATCGACGTCAACGGCAAACGTGTCCTGATGCGGCTGGACCTCAACGTCCCGCTCAAAGACGGCAAAATCACCAGCGACGCCCGTATCCAGG
>ERZ773060.429-NODE-429-length-14900-cov-5.22796_pt1 | contig 14900 bp, 8 predicted proteins | sample MGYA00580628_ERZ773060 | MGnify/ENA primary metagenome ERZ773060 (study PRJEB29015, sample SAMEA2738019) | human oral metagenome | biome: human oral; feature: human-associated habitat; material: dental | place: China | collected 2045 ... | reverse complement strand
ACATCACCCACGGTAAGTGAACCCGCAGCCGCGGCTCGCCTTCGATCCGGCGCTGCCGATCTCGGCAGAGGCATCGAGAATCGCATCCCTCATCCGCGACCACCAGGTGGTCGTGGTCGCAGGTGAAACCGGGTCGGGCAAGACCACCCAGCTCCCAAAGATCTGCCTGTTGGCGGGCAGGGAGCGGATCGCCCACACCCAGCCGAGACGGATTGCGGCTCGCGCAGTCGCGCACCGGATTGCCGAGGAGTGCGGAACGGAAATGGGGGAGTTCGTCGGCTATCAGGTGCGCTTCACCCGCCGAGTGAGCCGTGCCACCCGCATCAAGGTGATGACCGACGGCGTGCTGCTCAGTGAGCTGGCCCACGACCGCGACCTGGAACGCTACGACACGATCATCATTGATGAGGCCCATGAACGCAGTCTCAACATCGACTTCCTGCTCGGCTACCTCAAACAGCTCCTGGAACGTCGCTCGGAACTCAGGGTGATCGTCACCTCTGCCACCATCGACACCGCCCGGTTCGCCGCTCACTTCAACGACGCGCCGATCGTGGAGGTTTCCGGGCGCACCTATCCCGTGGAAATCCGCTACCAGCCCATCGGTGAGGACGACGAGGTGGACGCCGTAGCCTCCGCTGTCAGGGAGCTGGCGACCACCACATCCTCGGGGGACGTGCTGGTCTTTCTGTCCGGGGAACGGGAGATTCGCGATGCTGCGGACGCCGTGAACGCCTTGAAACTTCCGGGTTGGGAAACACTTCCCCTGTACGCGAGGCTAGCCGCGGTCGACCAACAGAAAGTGTTCCAGGCTCACCCCGGCAGGCGGGTGGTGCTGGCAACCAACGTTGCCGAGACCTCAATCACGGTCCCCGGTATCCGGTTCGTGATCGACGCCGGTGTCGCGCGCATCTCCCGTTATTCGGCGCGCACTAAGGTACAACGGTTGCCGATTGAACCGGTATCGCAGGCCAGCGCCAATCAGCGGGCAGGCCGCTGCGGTCGGCTCGGCCCGGGGGTCGCGATCCGGCTCTACAGTGAGGAGGACTTCAACTCCCGTCCCGAGTTCACCGAGCCGGAGATCCTGCGCACCAACCTGGCCACTGTCATCCTCCAGATGGCCCAAGCCGGACTCGGTGAGATCGAGAGTTTTCCGTTCGTGGAGGCCCCGGTCGCCTCCCAGATCAGCGACGGACTTCGAGTGCTGCAGGAACTGGGTGCGATCAAGCCGCGTCGCCGCCACGAACGGGTGCGGCTCACCCGCACGGGACGCCTCCTGGCGCGGATGCCCATCGACCCCCGGCTCGGTCGGATGCTCATCGAGGGATCTCGCAAGGGGGCGCTTCGCCAGGTGCAGGTGATCGTTGCCGGGCTGACGGTGCCAGACGTGCGGGAACGCCCAGCCGAGCACCAACAGGCTGCCGATGAGCTGCACCGGCGTTTCACGCAACCGCCTGCCGGTGAAACCAACTCTCCCACGAACGGAGAGCCCAGACGTCACACCGTCCACACCGGTACCCATCCCGTCGAACAGGGTAGGAGATCCCTGGCAGGTGGTGATTTCGAGGCCCTGCTGAACGTCTGGAACTACCTCCGGGGGCGTCGCCGGGAACTATCTGGAAGCGCGTTCCGCAAGCTGTGCCGGGCCGAGTTCCTGCATTTCGTGCGGTTCCGGGAATGGGAGGATCTCGTTTCTCAGCTGCGTGACGTGTGCCGGGAACTGGACCTGCCCGGCGAGGGGGACGCGACGATGGACATCGTCCTGGAGTGTCTGCTCACCGGGTTGCTGTCCAACATCGGGCTGGCCCTGCCGCCACCCCCGAAAATACAGGGCAGGCGCCGTCCCCTGACCGAGTATCAGGGCACGCGGGGTGCCCGGTTCGCCATCGCGCCCGGGTCGGCGTGCTCACGGTCCACACCTCCGCTGGTGGTGGCCTACGAACTGGTTGAGACCTCTCGGTTGTGGGCGCGCACCGTCGGCCCGGTGACCGCGGCACAGATCGAACGTGCCGCAGGAGAATTGGTGACCCGTACCCTCTCCGAGCCGACGTTCTCACCCCGCAGCGCCACCGTCATCGCCAACGAAACCGTCAGCCTGTTCGGGGTGCCGATCATTTCCGGGCGCCGCACGAACTACGCTGTCAGCCATCCCGAGCAGGCTCGGGAGATCTTCATCCGCACCGGTCTGGTGGAACGGGAATGGGAGACCCGTAACCCGGTGGTAATGGCAAACCGATTCGCTTACGACGAGGCCGAAAGGCTCACTGATCGGATGCGCCGACCTGAGCTGCTGATCTCTGACCAGACTCTCTACGACTTCTACGCCACCCGGCTGCCCGCCGACGTGGTCTCCGGGGCAACATTCGACAAGTACCTGAAATCCTTGGGCGATGACTCCGCACTGCGGTTGACGCCTGCGGATTGCATGACCGACCCCGGGGCGCTCAGCGTCACCGACTTCCCCGACCGGTGGCAGGTTTCGGGACTGGAGCTGCCCGTCAGCTACGTCTACGAACCCGGGGCGGGTCACGACGGGGTGACGATCGAGGTACGGCTGGAGCAACTCGGGGTCCTGGAACCCGAACCCTTCACCTGGCAGGTTCCGGGGCTGCGCGAGGACCTCGCGACCGCCCTGATCCGCGGCCTGCCCAAGAGGGTCCGCACCTCTTTCGTGCCCGCCCCCGACTTCGCCCGTCGCGCCGTGGCGTGGCTCCGGGAACGGGGAACGGGTGACGAGGTCGCCTTCCCCGAGGCGCTGGGAAGGGCGCTCAGCGCTCTCACCGGGGAGCGGGTGGCCCCCGGTGACTGGCGGCCCGAGGCCGTGGATTCCCACCTACGACCGACCTTCGTCGTGGTCGAGGGACGCAAGGAGCTGGGTCGAGGCGAGGATCTGGTGGCTTTGAAGACCCGGCTCAGTGCGAAGGTGGCTGCACGCCTGACCCGCTCCGCGGGGCGGATCGCGACGACGGGCCGTATTGCTTGGGATTTTGGGAAGCTGCCCCTGACCCAGCGCCTCGGCAAAGGAGTTGAGGGCTATCCCTGCCTCGTGGATGAGGGGGGCAGCGTCGGAGTGCAGGTGGTGGACTCGACCGCGAAGGCGGAGCGTTTCCATGCCGCGGGGCTTCGGCGTCTACTCACGCTGGTGAATCCGTCACCGATCCGCTGGGTGGTATCCCACCTCGGGAATTCCGAGAAACTGGCCCTCGGAGCGAGCCAGTACGATTCGGTTCCGGAACTGCTCCAGGACGCCTGGTTGAAAGCGTCCGACAGGTTGTTGCGGGCGATCAAGGATCCAGCGCAGGTCCGCGATGAGCGGGATTTCCAGCGCGTTGCGGACATGGTGCGTGCCGACTGCCCCACAACCATGGCTACAGTCGTCAGCACCGCGGCGAGGGCTTTGGCTGCCCAGGCAATGGTGGAACGAAGGCTTGCTGCGCTGCCGGAAAATGATGAGGTGCGCTCGGACATCACCGAGCAGCTAGCCAACCTCACCTTCAAACGGTTCATCTCTGCCACCCCAGATCCGTGGTTCGACCGCATCCCGGTGTGGATCGAGGCCTGCGATACCCGGCTCATGTCCCGTGGCAGGAACCCTGGCAGGGATGAGAAGAACCGCGCCGAGATCATGGAATTGGAGGCCCGCTACGGACAGCTGTGCGACGCCCAGCCCCCCGGTCCGTTGTCCACGGAGGTGGAGGAGATCGCGTTCCTGTTGGAGGAGCTCCGGGTGAGCCTGTTCGCGCAGGGAACACGCACCCTGGTGCCTGTCTCGGCGAAACGGATTTCTCAGGCCATGGGAAGGATCGGGCGATAATGGGTTGGTGCCAGCAACCACAGATGACCTGATACAGCTCTTCGACCTCGTTGAGGTCGGCAAGGACAGGTTCCGAGGCCCGCAACCGGACACCCAGTGGCAGCGGCTGTTCGGCGGACAGGTGATGGCCCAGAGCCTCGTGGCCGCGATGCGAACCGTCCCAAGGAACCGAGTGGTGCACTCGCTGCACGGTATTTCCTGCGGCCCGGTAGCCGGGAGGCGCCGCTGCGGTTCGGGGTGGAACACGTCCGGGACGGTCGCACCTTCTCGGCGCGCCGGGTGATTACCCGCCAGTACGACGACATGATTTTCGACCTGAATGTCTCATTCCAAGAACCGGAGGAGGGACTCAGCCATTCGGCGGTCCAGCCGGAAGCGGTCGCCTCGCCCGAGGAATCATCGCCGCTGGGAAAGGTGTTGGAGGAACGTTTCGGTGCCCCTATCCGGATGCTGTCGGAGTGGGATGCCCTCGACGTGCGGCTGGCTTCCACACCTGTGCCGAGCCAGAATGGGGGAGTGATGCGAGCCTGGGTGCGCACCCAGGATGCCCTGCCGGATGATCCGTGCCTGCACGCGGCCGTTCTGGCCTACCTGACGGATCTGCTGTTGCTCAGCGTCTCCACCGTGCAGCACGAGGTGGAGTTCCTATCACCGAATCTGCAGACGGCCTCCATCGATCACGCGATGTGGTTCCACCGCCCGGCCCGCTGCGACCAATGGCTGCTCTACGACATGGTCTCGCCGTCGGCCTCCGGGGCGCGGGGATTTTGTCAGGGCAGGTTGTTTCAGGACGGGAAGCTGGTGGCCTCCTGCGCCCAAGAAGGACTGATCCGGCTCCTTGGGTGAGCCGGATCAGGGATGGCTGTCAAGCAGCGGCCTGGTATTCGCGCATCTTGGCCAGCGCAAGGCGCTCGATCTGACGGACCCTCTCGGCAGTGATGCCCCAGTGCTGCCCGATGTCGGCCAGCTTGGCCTGGCGTCCATCGAGGAGGCCGTAGCGGCGTCGCACCACGTCTGCGGAGCGGTCGTCGAGAGCGGAGAGCATCCCATCGAGGCGGGCTCGCTCCTCCGCGTCGAGTACCACCTCATCCGGGCCGGGTGCGGTTTCGCGGGCGATCAGATCGCCGAGCGCGGTATCGCCGTCAGCCTCGACGGGCGCGTCGAGGGAGACGTGGTCGCGGGCGTAGCGGATCAGGTCGATGACCTTCTCCTCTGCGAGGTTCAGTTCATCGGCGATCTCGCCGACCTCGGGTTCGCGACCCAGGGTCCGCTCCAGGTTGCGGCGTACCGCGGAGACCTGGTTGACCTGTTCGGCAACGTGCACGGGCAGGCGCACGATGCGACCTTGCTGGGCGATGCCACGGGAGATGGCCTGTCGCACCCACCACGTGGCGTAGGTGGAGAACTTGAATCCCTTGGTGTAGTCGAACTTCTCCACGGCACGGATCAATCCGGTGTTGCCCTCCTGCACCAGGTCGAGCAGCGGCATCTGAGCGCGACCGTACTTGCGGGCCACGGAGACCACCAGACGCAGGTTCGCCTTGATGAATTGCTGCATGGCCTGATCGCCGAGTTCGACGAGCTGCTCCAGCTCGTCGCGGGTGGCGTCGGTCGAGGTGGTCTCATTGCCGTCGAGGATCTCGCGAGCGAACACCCCGGCCTCGATGGCGTGGGCAAGTTGTACCTCTTCCTCGGCGCTCAGCAAGGGGGTCTTGGCTATCGCGTCCAGGTAGAGGCCCACAGCATCCTTACCATCGATACCATCGGTGCTACGGGTTCGCGCAGTCGTGATCATTGGGTCCGCCTTTCTGACGTCTACACCCAAACAAACGCGCCTACTGGGTCAAAGGTTCCCGAAATCGTGACCCAATCGTTATCTCAGGGGTGCATCAGACCTTGGTATGACGTTGCGGGATGGGCGGCTGAACCACGTGGGGGAAATCCCTGGGGGGATCGTGTTTGAGTGTTCGCGATGCTCGTGGAAAGATGGTTTTCGACACCCCTTGACCGCAACGGGGTGATCTGTGCCCAGATGCGAGGAGAAACCGCTGTGACCTCTGGTTCGAGCTCCGAACAGGCTCCGAAGAGCACCCGTAGTCGCGCGAGAAAGACCGCCACTGCAACCGTGGAGAAGGAGACCAAGTCCGCCGCAAAGCGTACCCAGGCCCAGACCACGAGGGCGACGAAGTCCGAGGCCAAGGAGAAGGCCACCGGAACCAAGACGCCGAAGACCGTGGGCAAGCCGGCCGCCGCAAAGAAGACCAGGAGCGCAGCCAAGACCACCGCAAAGTCCACGAAAACTGGAACGACCAAATCTGCACGTTCCAGCGCCAAGAAGAAAGCCGCCGTCGAGGACGTTGAACCAACGATTGCGCAACTCACCTCAGGTGAGATCGAGGTCGAGGTGCAGCGAGACGGTGATGACGTCGTGCTGAAGGTCGGAGGCAAGAAGCGTTCCCTCGACGAGGTGGACGACTCCCAGTTCGTGGAGGAGAGGGAGGCCACCCTCGAGAAGGAACTCGTCGAGGAAGAGGGGTTTTCCCTCTCGGATCAGGACGATGCCGACGAGCCGGAGCAGCAGGTCGTCTCAGCCGGCGCCACCGCCGACCCCGTCAAGGACTACCTGAAACAGATTGGCAAGGTGGCCCTCCTCAACGCCGTTCAGGAGGTGGAGCTGGCCAAAAGGATCGAGGCCGGGCTTTTCGCGGAGGAACGGATCGCGGACGTCGAGAACCCAATCGTTCCAGACGATCTCGAGGATTTCGAATGGATCGCGAACGACGGGCGCAACGCCAAGAACCATCTTCTCGAGGCCAACCTGCGGCTCGTCGTCTCCCTGGCGAAACGCTACACGGGTCGCGGCATGCTGTTCCTTGATCTGATCCAGGAGGGCAACCTGGGTCTGATCCGTGCCGTCGAGAAGTTCGACTACACCAAGGGATACAAGTTCTCCACCTACGCCACGTGGTGGATCAAGCAGGCCATCACCCGGGCCATGGCCGATCAGGCCCGCACCATCCGTATCCCCGTCCACATGGTCGAGGTGATCAACAAGCTTGCACGTGTTCAACGGCAGATGCTGCAGGATCTCGGTCGGGAACCAACGCCGGAGGAGCTGGCGAAAGAGCTCGACATGACCCCTGAGAAGGTCGTGGAGGTACAGAAATACGGTCGTGAGCCCATTTCCCTGCACACCCCGCTCGGTGAGGATGGCGACTCCGAGTTTGGCGACCTCATTGAGGACTCCGAGGCAGTGGTACCTGCCGACGCGGTGAACTTCACCTTGTTGCAGGAGCAGCTCAACGACGTCCTTGACACCCTCTCCGAGCGGGAAGCGGGTGTGGTTTCAATGCGTTTCGGGCTCACCGACGGGCAGCCGAAAACTCTCGATGAAATCGGCAAGGTTTACGGGGTGACCAGGGAACGCATTCGCCAGATCGAGTCGAAGACCATGAGCAAGCTGCGGCACCCGTCACGTTCCCAGGTGCTTCGCGACTACCTCGATTGAGCAGCGGTCGCCTGCATGCGGGGGCATGTTTAAGGAGAGAACTTGCGAGACAAGCCACGTTCCTTCGAGGACGACACCCCGACCGTTGAGCTGCCTGCCATTACGACGCCGCTGCCCCCGGTGCGGCCATCCCCGGCGCAGGCGCCGCCAACGCAGATGCAGCCACGGGTGGGGTCGTGGGCCACCCCGACCGAGGTTGATGCCATGGCCATTCCCGTTTCTGAAGGACGAGCCTCGCGACCCTTGGCCGAATCGGACAAGGAACGCCGTCGACGCGAGATGAATGAGTACCGGCTGGCGGTCTGGGAAAGAAGGTTCGTGGCCTGCGTGCGGTGGCTGTACTCGCGGGTCAGGGCAGCGGTCTACATCACGGCTGTCGCTGTGCTGCCAGGATTGCTGTTCCCACCCATCAAGGGATACCTCAACTGGGTCATGGTCGCGAACCTGGTCCTGGTGGGTTTCGTTGCGGTCTCCCTCGTGGCGGGCGAGGTGACCAGTCAAAGACCGCAGTGGTCCTGCATGCTCGGTGCTCTCTTTCGGATGCTGCTGGTGGGTGGGTTTGCCATTGCCTGTGTTCACGTCAGCGAGGCCGATCCGTGGAAGGAGACGTTTTCCTCGCTGCTGGGCTTCGCCAAGCCCGTCTGGTTGCAGATCCAGGCCTGGCTGGACTATGCATCCCTCGACCACGCTGTTTTCATGTGGCTTGGCGTGCTGCTGGCTCATCGAAGCCTTGGAATCCTGGCCGAAGGGGGGCGCATCAATCTGGAGGGCACGTCACGTTTCGGAGCCAGGCCGGGCTGGACTCTGAAGGACTACTACATCGGACCGGATCCGCGCGCACAACAGGGATGGGTGGATGCCCCCGTCATTTTCGCCTATCGCCGGGCGAAGCTCCGCTTCTACCTGGGGCGTTTCTGGGTGTTGCTCAACAGCGTCTACATCATTGTCCTGATGTTCCTGATCGCCTCGGCGTGACAGGTCGCTGAGTCCGGACCGCGGCAATGGCCTTCGCGACGGTCTCCAGGTTGCCGTCGTTGAGGGCGGCTACGCACATCCTGCCCTTTTCGGTGCCGTAGATTCCGTGGTCGCGGCGCAACGCGAGCATCTGCTCCCGGGTCAACCCCGAGTAGCTGAACATGCCAGCCTGCTGGGCGATGAAGTCCATGTCCTCGATGCCTTCGGTGCGCAGCGCCTCGACGAGGCGGGCACGCATCTGTTTGATGCGGTTGCGCATCCAGTCGAGTTCTTGCTCCCACGAGGCCCGCTGAGTGGGGTCACCGAGTACGTCGGCCACGATTGCCGCGCCGTGGGTGGAAGGATTCGAGTAGTTGGTGCGGATACAGATTTTCACCTGCGACAGCACACGGGTGGCCTCTTCCGTGTCCTGGCAGGTGATGTGCAGGGCGCCGATGCGTTCGCCGTAGAGTCCGAATGATTTCGAAAACGAGGTCGAAACGAACACCGGCAGCCCGGTTGCCACGAAACGAGAGATCACGGCCCCGTCCTCGGCAACCCCAGCTCCGAAACCTTGGTATGCCATGTCCAGGAATGGGATTAACTCGTGTTCCGAGACCACCCGGATCACCCGGCCCCACTGCTCGGGACCCAGGTCGTAGCCTGTTGGGTTGTGGCAGCAGGCGTGCAGCACCACGATGGTGCCTGGTCGCGCCGCCTCGAGGTCCTCGATCATGCCTTCAAAATTGATGGTTCTGGTTTCGGAGTCGTAGTAGCGGTACGTGCCGACAGCGAAACCGGCGCGCGCGAAGATCGCACGGTGGTTCTCCCACGACGGATCCGAGATCAGGACTGGGGCGCCGGGGTTCAGCGTTGCGAGGAAATCGGCGCCAACTCTCAGCGCGCCGGTGCCACCGAGGCTCTGTGCCGTGACGATACGGCCCTGCGCGACGGCGGGCGAATCAGCGCCGAAGACCAGTTCTCGCACCAGATGAACGTAGTCCGGGAGGCCATCGATGCCGAGATAGGCGTGTGGTTTCGCGGCTGCAGCCAGCCGGTTCTCGGCGGCGTGGACACAGTTCATCAGCGGCAAGTGCCCGTGTTCATCGAGGTAGACGCCGATCCCGAGGTTCACCTTGGATGTGCGCTCATCCGCTTTGAATGCCTCGGTCAATCCCAGGATCGGATCAGCAGGAGCCAAACGGACGTGCTCGAAAACGGACATGTGTGGGCCTCATTTCTGTTCAACAGCCTAAGACTAGCGTTTTGGCTTTCCCAGGGTTGCTGTCCTCACCAAACCGCTTGCACGCCTGGCCTGGGTTTCAACGGCCTTCTGTAGCGCGTCCGGGGAGCCGTAGAGCCGAACCACCGATTCGGCACGAGTGACGGCGGTGTACAGCAGCTCCCGGGTCAACAGCGGCGAACCGGGAGGGGGCAGGATTACGCTGACTCGCTCGAACTGGCTGCCCTGAGATTTGTGGATGGTCATGGCGTGCAGTTCCTGTGTTGCTTCCAGCAACAGCGGGTTCAGCATCTCTGCATGTCCGCCTCGGTCCACGGCAGCCAGTAGCCGTCCATTGCTCTCAACAATCACCGCGACATCGCCGTTGCTGACCAGATCCGAGTTGCGGGTGACGATCAACGGCTGCCCCGGGTACGGGCCGACCTCGGGTGCGTAGCCGGGCAGCGTCGCAGCCAGGTGTCTGCGCACCTCCTGCTGCCAGTGCCCGATGCCAAAGGGACCTTCCCGGTGCGCGCACAGCAGCCGGTGTTGCTCCAGGGCCCGTACGGCCTGGTTGCCGTCACCTGCCAGCGCAGCGGCCAGCGCATCGCGGGCGACAGCCTCGACGTCGGCGGCCAATGTGGATAGGTCGGCTAGTGACTCGGTGCCGGTGTACGTGGTGAGGGAGCATGTCTCTGAGCGTTCCAGCAACGCCAGGCAGCCGTCCGCGTCGCCGTCGCGGATGCTGTCGGCCAGTCGGGCCACGTCGTCGAGGTTGCGGTGGCTGCCACTGAGCCGCACCACCGCGGGCCCGCCCGGGGATGTGACCAGGTCCGGAGCGGCGGAGATGTCGGCGAGTACTGCCCCCGCCTCCACGGAGGCCAGCTGGTTCGGGTCGCCGATGAGGATCAGCCGGGTGGAGTCGGACACCGCATCTAGTAGCCATGACATCAGCGTGATCGACACCATCGATGTCTCGTCCACGATCACCACATCGAAGGGCAGTGGGTTCAGTGCGTCGTGGGTGCGTTCCGCGCGGCCCGGGACAACTCCGACGATCCTGTGCAGTGTGCCGGTGGTCAGGGCGACCCGTTCCGGGTGCCGCAACCTGCTTCGCACTGCTGTCTCCAGACGGGTGGCGGCCTTCCCGGTGGGGGCGGTCAGGGCGATGGTGACCGGCCCTCGGGAGGCCAGTGTGTCGATGATCCGGGAGACCACTGTCGTCTTGCCGGAACCGGGACCGCCCGTTATGACGCTGGTGCGGGCCCGGGTGGCTGCTTGGACCGCGGCGTCCTGGGTGGGGTCGGGAACCATGCCAGGCTCGGGGGCGCGAGGTTGAGGGGAGGGCAGATCCGGCAGCGCACTGCGGTGCCTGAGGTGAGCGGCCAAGGCCCGTTCCTCTGCGAAGAACCGATCCAGGTACAGCAAACCGTCGGCCAAGCGGAACGGTCGCGGTCCGCCCTCCGGGCCTGCCACCGCCGGTGAGGCTGACACAGCCGCAGCCCATGCATGCGGTTCCGGCCAGGGCAGCTCGATGGGCGCCATCGCCGATCCGTCGTCGGCCTCGCCCGGAACGATCAGCTCGGGCGCGGACGCCAGGTCCAGACACACCGAACCCAGGCGCAGTTCCCGCACAGTTAGAGCGAAAGCCAGCAGCACCCGGTCGTCGCTCTCTTTGCAGTACGCGGCCATCCGGCGGGCCAGATGGAAATCGGCCACGTGAATCATCCCGGCCTCGGCGAATGTTCTCAGCAGTCCCGTGGCCGCCACGGGAATCTCCGGCCCTCTCACTGCCCACCTCCCAGCAGATCGGAGACCTCCACCACCAGCTCGGTTGGTGGAAACCACTCGAAAACCCCGCAGCGGCCACCCGCGACCACCGGGGTCCCGGGTCCGGCCATGCCTCGCACGAACAGGTAGCCCACCCCACCCAGGTGCTTATCAGGCGAGTAGTCGGGCAGCCGCCAGGCCAGGAAACGGTGCAGCGCGGCGCAGTACAGCAGCGCCTGCAGCGGATAGTGGGCCTGCATCATCGCCTCTGCCATCGCGTCCGGGTGGTAGTGCTCGACGGACAGCTCCTGATCCGGCAGCACGGGGAGCCGGTTCGTCTTGTAGTCCACCACCACGAAACCTCCCCCGGGCAGTTTCAGCACCACGTCGATCGAACCGGTCAAGAACCCCTTCAGCGACGTGCGGGCAGCATCAGTGGCGAGCAGTCGGGCCGGGTAGGGAGCGAGCGGATCGGAGGCAGGCAGATGCCTGGACATTGCTGTTGCCAGGTCTGCGACCACACGGGCCGGGCCGCGATCCCCCAGAGGCAGGTCGAAGTCCAGTTCTGCCAGCCGCTCGGCGACGGGCAGATCGGCCAGGGCGCCGTCCCACAAGCCCCCCAGCGGGGTCGTGATCACCAGGTTGAGGGCGTCGGCGAGTCGCTGCGCCTGCTCCCGGTCCAGCCCAAAAGCAGGGGCTCGTGCGGTCGTCACCTGCTGCACGTGTCCTGAGTCGGTCCAGTCTGCCTGCTCCAGGACCTCGTGGACGAGGGTTCCGAAACGCGCCCCGGCGGGTAGGTCGTTCATGGGGGAGGCAGTGGCGGAGCCGTTGGCTTCCTCGGGAGGCAGGTCGAGTTCCTCCGGCTCGTCTGGTGCGTTCTCGTGGAGGTGTACGGTCAACCCGGAATAGGAGGTGCGGCGCCACTCCTGATCGATGTCACGGGTGAAACGGGCGATCCGGAGGCCTTCGGTTCCTGGCTCGGGGGTGGGAACAGAAGATGTGGGGGAGGCCTCCCAGAAAGGAGCGGTGACCGGCGACAGGTGCACCAGGCCCGGATCGAAACCGAAGGCAGGGGGCAGTGTGGGGTATTCGGGACGAAGCTGCTGGACCGAACGGTCGCGGCACAGCAGCGCCGTCAACGGTCCCGAGGAGGCCCTGCGGTCCATCACGTGCCAGGCGATCGCCAGGTGCTTGGCACGGGTGAGACCCACGTAGAGCAGACGGAGCTCCTCGTTGCGCGCCTGTTGCCGGGCGATGGAGGACAGCTCGTCTCGACTGCCGGGGCGGGTGCCGACGTGCAACACTCGCCGACCGGTTGCATCCAGATAGGGGAAGGCGCCGCGCAGGTTTACCTCCGTGACACTCACCTGCGGTAGCAGCACGATCGGGAACTCCAGGCCCTTCGCCGAGTGCATGGTGCACACCCGCACCGCTTCCTGGTCGGAGGCCAGCCGGGTGGCCGGTTCATCGCCCGGGGTGGCAGCCCGGGCAACCAGCCAGGCGCGGAGCCCGTCGAGGTCGGTGGCATCTGAGTCGAGCAGCAACTCACCGATCTGGGTCAGGTCGGCCAGATGGCGTTCTCCATCCCCGAACCGTGCCAGGTGGGGGCCGAGACCCGCCAGCAGTTCACTGACCAGCGAAGTCACCCCGCCGGTTGCGAAGCATCGGGACAGATCATAGATCCGTTGGGCCGCGGGAGTTTCGTCGCGCCCGGCCAGCAGATCGGTGGCGGGTAGACCGAGCAGCTCTCCCAGGGCGGCCTGAAGAATGTGGGCACGGGTCGGTTGGGCGATGGCGGAGAGAACTGCCAGCCAGTCGGCCACAGCCGGTGAATCGAGTGCGGAGCCGGGACCATGCCAGGTGGCGGGAAGTCCTGCTACATGTAGATCGGAGACCAGGGACAGGCCCCGGCCGCGGGTTCGGGTGAGGATCGCGATGTCCCGGGGACCGATGGGCCGTTCCCCTTTGCTGCTGCGGAACCGTGCCCCGGCTAACAGCGCGCGCACGTGCGCCACAACGTCGTTCGTTACGGTGCGTTCCGGGTTCTCGGTGGCCCCAGGGCCGTGCCCGCGTAACCAGATGCGGGCCGCGGGGGCTGCGTCGAGAACCAGGATCTCCTCATCCGGGGAGCGGGCGGAGCGCACAGGGGTGACACGGATGTCCGAATCGCCCAGGCAGAGGTCACCGAACAGGTTCGTCACCCCGGCCACTACTCCGGGTTCGCTCCGGTGGTTGGTCTCCAGGGTGGCGCGGTGTCGGACCGCCTGCCGGGCCTCTAGGTAGGAACCGAGATCCGCACTGCGGAAACCGTAGATTGACTGCTTGGGATCGCCGATCAGCGTGATCATCGCGTCCGCGTCGACGAAGGTGCGTCGCAGGATGGCCCACTGGTCCGGGTCGGTGTCCTGGAACTCGTCGACCAGCACCACGGGAAAGCGTCGTCGAAGCTCTGCGCGCACATGCTCGGCGACCGGAGAGTCAGTGACCAGGAACCGTAGCCTGCCCGGTAGGTCGTCGAAACTGACCAGCCCCAGTGCGCGGCGACGCGCCGCGAAACGAGCCCGCACCCGCTCCTGAAAACCCAGCAGCTCGTGATTCGCCGAGGCGAAGGGGAGTCGCGACGGCGCCGCTGTGGTGGCGACCAGAAGCGCTCGGCGTGCGTCCAGCGGCGGGTTGGGGTGATGGAGATAACTGGCCAGGTATTCGTCTGTGGTGCACTCACGCACCAGAGAGGAGACGTCCGCGCTCACCTCGTCGGCGCCGTCCCAGTCACCCAATACGCCCAGGCTCTCCAGCTGTCCCTGGCAGAACGAATGGATGGTGGTGATCGTTGCGGTTCCGAAGTTGTCCAGGGCCGTCTGGAGTCGTGCCCTGTGGCGCGGGGCGTGGCGGTCCGCTCCGAGCAGTCGCGAGACTGGATCTACGGGTTCGGGACCGCCTGCCAGCAGATCCTCCAGATCTTTCGCTACGGAAGCGATCCGGGAATGGACGCGACCCCGCAACTCCGAGGCGGCCGCGTTGCTGAAGGTGATGAGCAACAATTCCTCGATCTTCGCCCCTGCTTCGGCGATGTAGCGGGTAGCAAGCCCTGCTATGGTCCAGGTCTTGCCTGTCCCGGCGCTGGCTTCCAGCAGCATGGGACCATCAGGCAGGGGATCGGTGATCTCGAACGGAATCACTGTGCGGCCTCCAGGAGGGGGGAGTGCAGGGCCAACGCCCAGCCTCCAAAGGCGCCGAAGCGCTCGGGACCCACCGGGTCGCCTTCCTGGGGAGGATCGGCGAACAGCTCTGAAGCAGGGCCGGTGTAAAAATGCTCCCAATGTGCCGGACGCCAAGCCCAGGGGGAGTTCCAGCTGTTGGTGGGAAGGTCCCAATCGGCGGCGTTAAATGTTCGTTCCCGTGCAGATTCTGCTAGCGCTCGGGCTGGTTCCGCGGGAACCGGGATGAGCCGGGAACGTCCCAAGCGGGCGCCTCGCACCAGAACCTCCAGGCGTGCGACGGCCTCCTGTGGTGGGGTGAGTGTCACCGATCCTGGGAAGTGTTCGCCGTAGTGGCGTCGAAGGTGATGGATGCGGGCCCGTGTCCTGATCCCGGAAGCTGCCAGGGCCAGCAGCTGCACCCATGGCTCGAAC
>ERZ773060.428-NODE-428-length-14948-cov-5.88055_pt1 | contig 14948 bp, 12 predicted proteins | sample MGYA00580628_ERZ773060 | MGnify/ENA primary metagenome ERZ773060 (study PRJEB29015, sample SAMEA2738019) | human oral metagenome | biome: human oral; feature: human-associated habitat; material: dental | place: China | collected 2045 ... | reverse complement strand
AGCATCTGGCGACCGAGATCGACGAGTACGTGCTCACCGGCGATGCCCGCCGCAACGGCTATATGCGCAGCCAAAAAGATACCATCCGGCAACGCCTCGCCGCTGCCGCCGCCGCACGCGAAAAAGAAATACAAACCGGCGAAATCCAATACACCCCGGAATTTGGCGCGGGCATGACTCCGGAACAGGTCGCCGCCATTACCGTGGACTTGTACCGCCAGGGCTATGAATACTATGCCGACAGCCATTTCCATCCCAATTCCAAAACCAATAGCACCGTCAGTAGCCTGCTGGACTTGATGGAATTTGACGTCAATACCAACGTCGATTTGATTGACCAGCCGCTGTTGATGATTGCCGGAGAAAAAGCCGATTCGCTGTATATGACCGAAGAAGTCTTTGCCAATGCGACTGGCACGGACAAAAAGGAATTGTTCAAAATTCCCGGCGCGACCCATATTGAAACTTACTGGAAACCGGAATATGTCAAACAGGCAGTAGATAAATTGACTGCTTTCTTTGGCAAGAACCTGTAAGGAGCCATCATGAAGAAAAAATTTACCATAACTGCAGCCATTTCCCTGTTTTCACTTGCCTCGCATCTGACTATTGCCGAACCTTTAATGATTGAATCCCAGGGCAGCTTTGCCGCTGGCGGTACGGTAATTACCAGCGCAGGGCAATACAATCCGCGCCCCGATGCCGTCAAAAACAAAACATCCAACAGCTTTATGGATGTATTCCAGGCCTCCGTCAAGGCGGGCGGACAAACGCTGCATGGCGATCACGCCACCGTCTTTTACCAAATCCCGGTGAATGCAAAAAAACTGCCGCTGGTATTCCTGCACGGGGCGGGACAATCCATGCGTACCTGGCAAACCACACCGGACGGGCGCACCGGATTTAACGAAATTTTCTTGCGCAAGGGTTATCCCGTTTATCTGATTGACCAGCCCCGGCGCGGACAATCCGGGCGCAGTACCGTGGATGGCACCATTACCGCTACCCCGGATGACCAATTCTGGTTTGCCCAATTCCGCCTCGGCATTTGGCCGAAATTCTTTGACGGGGTCGCCTTCCCGCAAGACGAAGCGTCGCTCAATCAATTCTTCCGCCAGATGGCGCCGAATACGGGCGCATTTGACGCGGATATTATTGCCGACAGCCTCAAGGCATTATTTGAGCGCGTGGGCGACGGCATTCTCGTTACCCATTCACAGGGTGGTATCGTCGGCTGGATGACGGCTATTAAAAGCCCGGCGCATATCAAGGCAATTGTCGCCTATGAGCCGGGCAATTTTCCTTTCCCGGAAGGCGAAGTACCGCCAGTCATTGAAAGTGCCTTTGGTAACATTTCGCCGGAAAAAGTCAGCGCGGCCGATTTCGTCAGGTTGACCCAAATGCCGATTATTATCTATTTCGGCGATAACATCAGCGACAAACCGTCTGATATTCAGGGCGAAGATCAATGGCGCATCCGCCTCGCGCTGGCACGACAATGGGCGGATACCGTCAATAAACATGGCGGTGATGTGACCGTCATTCATTTGCCGAAAGTGGGCATCAAGGGAAATACCCATTTCCCGATGCAGGATTTGAACAATGCGGAAGTCGCTGAACACCTCGCCCAATGGCTGCAGGCAAAAGGATTGGACAAATGATTAAGCCGCTACTTTTATCGCTGGGAATCATTGCCGCCATGCCGCAAGTTTTTGTCAAAGACTTGATTGTCTATTTGAGCCGCAGCCACAATACCGAAGCAGTTGCGAAAATGATTGCGGCGGAAACCGGCGGCGACTTGGTCGCCATTGAACTGGAAAAACCGTATCCCGACAATTATCGCGCTACCGTTGAGCAAGTACAGCGTGAAAATGAAAGCGGCTATTTGCCACCGCTGAAAACACATATTGCCAATTTGGCGCAATATGAGCGAATTTTTGTCGGTTTTCCGTCCTGGGGAATGCAATTGCCGCCACCGGTTAAAAGTTTTCTCGCCGCCCATGATTTAAGCGGCAAGAAAATTATGCCGTTCAATACTCATGCCGGCTATGGACTGGGCAACAGTCTCGCCGATATGCAGCGCTATTGCCGCGATTGCCAAATCGGCGACACGCTTTCGCTTGAGGGCGGCAAAGAACGTGACGGTATTTTGTTCGTCATACAAGGCGACAAGGCAAAAGAAGCGTTGGAGCAGGTACAGCAATGGCTGGCGAGCGCGCCATAAATCATGGTCGCTAATGGCTATTTTGGCGAGGCGCGAGGTTTTGACTGGCGCGGTGGTGTTTTTGGTAAAACTTATGCAGTCCGGGCAATGTTTTTGGCAAGGTCATTGCTAGTGGTTAAGTGTCTTTCCTTAAACACGAAACGAGATATGGCTTGTATTATTTTGATTTTGAAGAGTCGTAGCGGTGTGACGCTCGACCTGTTCTTCATCGACACGGCTGCCGCGCCGCTTTATGTTGAGGCGGTGGGCGGCGCGTATTATCAGTTCAGCGATGAGGCGACCGGCTTTGCGCCGCCGCGTTTGCAGACGGTGCGTGAGGGCGATGCGCTGCGCGTGTCGTTTGACGATGGCCCCGCGCTGGTCATCGGGCATTATTTCAGCCGCGGCGCGGGGGCGCTGATTGGTTTGCAGGAAGGCGGCGGGATGCGGCGTTATGCCGATGCGCCGTCTGCGATGCCGCCGCCGGGGCGAGGGTGCAAGATGCGCCCGTCGTGCTGATGTCGGCAGGCGACGCCATACGGCAACGCGCTGTCGCGTTCATGAAAAACGCCGCGGAATGCGGCGTTTTTTTTTTGCATGAGCGTTGGTTTAGCTCGGTTTTTGCGCCAGCATGGTGACGAATTTGAGGCGAATCGGGTTGCCGCTCGTGTCGGTGGCGTGCATATTGCCCGGCGCCTCGTCGTAGGTCATGAATTTCCAGCCCGCGTAGTAGTTGCGCAGTTCGTTTTCGCGGAAGGTGAAGGAGAACGGCATCTGGCAGGGGTAGTCGGCGGTGTTCATCGCCGAGACGATGAGGTTGTAGCCACCGGGGCGGGTGTGCGCCTGGATGTCGGCGAGGATGGCGGGAACGCGCTCCGGGTCGAGGAACATGAAGACGACGGTGGCGACGATGTAGTCGTAATCTTCCGCAAGGGCGGCGCGGTTGATGTCGTAGGTTTCCGCGCGCACGGCGAGGTTTTCCTGCGCGGCAAGGCGGGCGACGTTCTCCGCCGCGCCGGGGTTGTAGTCGCTGGCGGTGACGTCATGCCCGGTGAGGGCAAGATAGAGCGCGTTGCGCCCCTGACCGCAACCGAGGTCAAGCGCCTTGCCCGGCGGCACGGTGTCGCTTGCGGCGACGACGGCGGAATGGGTGCGGGTCATGCCGTATTTTTTGGCGAAGTAGTCGGCGGGTTCGCAGTGAAATTCGAGCTGCATTTGTGTGTCGTCATCGAGCAGCTCCACGCGGTGCCATTGTTGCGGGTAAATCGTCCACACATCGCTTTCCGGGGTGAGGATGTGTGCGGCGATGGTCGCGCCGTCTTCCGTCAGTTCGTGGAATTTGAGGCGACCGGCGAGCACGCGCAGTTTGCCCCAGGTACCGGCCTGGGTGTTGTGCTGGTGGGTGACGGCGGACGGGATGGTGTCTTTCGTCCACACGGGCATGGTTTTGTAGCAGAGGAGTTGGCTCATGGCGGGTTCCGGTTGGGGGATGAATGGGGCTGTGAAAAACCGCCGGGGTGCGGCGGTTTTTGCGGGAGCGGGCGTTACAGCGTCGCCATGTCGATGACGAAGCGGTATTTGACGTCGCTTTTCAGCATCCGCTCGTAGGCGGTGTTGATGTCTGCCATTTTTATCATTTCCACGTCGGCGGTGATGTTGTGCGCGCCGCAGAAGTCGAGCAGCTCCTGCGTCTCCGCGATGCCGCCGATGAGGGAACCGGCGACGGCGCGGCGGTTCAGCACCAGCGGCACGGTGGCGAGCGTTTCGGCGGTCGCGCCAATCAGGCCGACGAAGACCAGCGTGCCGTCCAGTTTCAGCGTCGCTAGGTAGGGGTTGATGTCGTGCGTGTAGGGCACGGTGTCGATGATGAGGTCGAACTGGTTGGCGGCGGCAGCCATCTGCGCGGCGTCGGTGGAGTTGATGATGTGGCTGGCGCCGAGGCGGCGCGCGTCTTCCGCCTTGTGCGGCGAACGGGTAAAGAGCGACACTTCCGCGCCGAGGGCGTGCGCCAGTTTCAGCGCCATATGGCCGAGGCCACCGAGGCCGACCACGGCGACGCGGCTGCCCGCGCCAATGTTCCAGTGGCGCAGCGGCGACCAGGTGGTGATACCGGCGCAGAGCAGCGGCGGCACGGCTTTAATATCAAGGTTTTCCGGCACTTTCAGCACGAAGGCATCGCTGACGGTGATGCTTTGCGCGTAGCCGCCGTAGGTCGGCTGGCCGTCGTGGCGGTCGCGGCTGTTGTAGGTGAAGGTTGCGCCGTTTTCGCAATATTGCTCCAGGTGATGCTGGCAGGGCGCGCATTCGCGGCAGCTATCGACCATGCAGCCGACGGCAACGAGGTCGCCGGGGCGGTATTTGCTGACGGCGCTGCCGACGCTTTTGACGCGACCAACGATTTCGTGGCCGGGGACGACCGGGTAGAGGGTGCCGCCCCAGTCGTTGCGCGCGGTGTGCAGGTCGCTGTGGCAGACGCCGGTGTAGAGGATGTCGATGACGACGTCATCGGCGCGCGGCGCACGGTATTCAAAGGTAAACGGCTCCAGCGGGCTGGTGGGGGAGGCGGCGGCGTAAGCGCGGACGGTTTGGCTCATGGATGGCTCCTTTGGGTTGATGGGAGCGGGCATCATACCGCAGGCAACGGGGCATGACGGTACAACGAAACAACGAAAAAAGGATGCCCGCAGGCATCCTTTTTCGTGGCTATGGAATGGTGTGGCGCGGTTAGCGCGGTTTGCAGGAGAAGGCGACCGGTTTGCCGTTGTGGTCGAAGGAGAGGACTTCGGCCTTGGCGAGGTTGTTGCCGTCGGTTTTGACGAGGTGCAGCATTCCGGCGTCCGAGCTGAAGATGAGGTTTTTGCCTTCGCTCGCCGCTTCGTCCATCGGCATCCGCACGCTTTTTTTGCCCTGGCGTACGACTGCGGTCGGGCTGGGGGTATCGATGCCGATGTATTCGACGCGCAGGTTTTTGCCGTTCTGGCATTGGTAGTTGCGCGTTTTCCCTTTGCCGTTTTTGGCGCTCTTGGCCGGCGCGGCGTCTGCGCTTTCGCTGTCAATGGCTTCTCCGCCCGCTTTCACCGGCAGGCGACGCGGTTGTGGCGCGGCGTCGTCATTCGCCGCCAGTTCTTCTGCCGGGGCGGGATTGGCCTTGACCGGCAGGCGGCGCGGTTGTGGTGCGCTGTCATTCGCCGCCAGTTCTTCTGCCGGGACGGGGTTGGCCTTGACCGGCAGACGACGCGGCGCGCTGTCTGCGGCGGGCGCGGCTTTAACGGGGACGGCTGCCGCGACGGGCGCCGTCGGGCCGGACTTTTTTACCGGCATCGCCTCGCCTCCTGCGGGGGCAGCAACCGGAACGGGCGCGGGTGCGGGACGCACGCCAACCGGTACGGGGGCGGGCATCGGCTGTACCGGCACGGGTGCGGGACGCGTAACCGGGACGCCAGCGCCGGCGGGATAGCTGGCCGGGACGGGCAGCGGTTGTGAGGCACTGCCTGCGCCGCCATCAAGGTAGATGGTGACGTTATAGGGGCGCGCTTTTTTGCTGTGCGCGGCGTTTTTGTGGTTCTGCACGATACGCACTTCGTAGTTGCCGCTGTAGGGCAGGGTGTGTACCGGGCCGAAGCGCATCCCCATTTCTTCGTTGAACAACGCAAATTCCATCGCAAAGTTTTTGCTGTTCGGTACCATGCGGATGGTTTGTCCGGCGTTGCCGCTGAAGTGGTAGGCGGCGATGCCGAGGCCGCGAATGGAGCCGGAAATGTGCGCCTGACCGTTGCTGAAATTGAGCGGGCGGACGTTGATGCGGCTGCGCGCGGCGGCGGCGTTCGGCGGCATGATGGGCGTCCCGGGCGGGACGACGGTCAGTTGTCCCTGGTTGCGGATGGCGGGGACGGTCTGGTTGCCACCCACGCGATAGGTTTCGTGGTAGGTGGTGCGGGCGGTGGCTTGCGTTGCCGCAATGGCCAATAGCAGGGCTAGGGTTTTTTTCATGGGTTAAACACTCCTGTGCGAATTACAAGATTGCGGTAATGTAACATAGTTGTTCATCTTTTGCCGGGTAAAAATGATGTTTTTGTCATGTTTCGTTTTTTCCGTCGATTTTTCAGCGGTTTGTGTGCCGTGTTTTTCTTAATGTGAGGTTTTTTGATGAATGTTGTGGAGGCGAATGCGGCAGCAGTTGGCCGTCTGTTGCAGTTAATCACACCGGCGCCGGACGCGCTGGAGCAGGAAGCGGTGCGGGATGCGGTGCAGGCGGCACGCGACCAGGATTTGCCGCTGATGTGGGCGGTGTATCAACTGGGCCGGGACGAGGCGGTATTTGCGGCGGAGTGGCCGGACGTGTTCTCGCTGGTGGAGCAGTTGCGTATGGTCGCGGCGAACTGGCAGGCGGATGTGTTTTTCGGGGTGCAGGAAGCGGAGGATGAGGCGCTGGTGTTTGAGTGCGACCCGCGCTGGTTGTTGCAGGTGGCGGCGCGCGAGCTCTCCGGCTACGGCCTCGCGCTGTGGCGCTGGCAGGGCGACAATCCCGGTTTGTGTTTGGGTTTTGTCTGCCGCGAGGAGGACGGGGACTTGTTGCTGCAATGCGCGACGGCGTTGGAGACGCGGCTGCTGCGGGTGGAGGACGAGGATTGGGAGGAAGCGTAGCGGCGGATGCCAAGCTGACGTTATCAAAAAAAAAAAGCTGCATAATAACCGTCCCTTGACCACCAGGAGACATCATGCAACTGACCACTTCCCTCATCCGCCTTGGCGCGACGCCGCGCGACAAAAACGAGGCCATCCGCCAGGTCGCGGCGCTGCTCGCCGAAAACGGCAAGGTCGCGCCGGAATACGTCGAAGGCATGTTCGCGCGCGAAGCGCAGGAAAACACCTACCTCGGCAACGGCGTCGCCATTCCGCACGGCACGCCGCAAAGCCGCCACCTCATCAAGGAAACCGCCATCGCCGTGCTGCAAGTGCCGGGCGGCATTGACTGGGAAGACGACGAGGGCGAGCCCGCCTATCTCATCGTCGGCATCGCCGCCAGCGACAATGAGCATTTGGCCGTATTGAAACGCCTCAGCACCGTCGTCGGCGACGAGGAAGTCGCGGAGAAACTGGCGAAAACCACCAACGCCGAAGACATCCGCAGCGCGCTGTCGGACGTCGCGGGCGGCGAAAGCGCCGCGCCGCAGGCCGCCGCCACGGGCAAATTCGTCATCGGCATCACTTCCTGCCCGACCGGCGTCGCCCACACCTACATGGCGCAGGAAGCGCTGGAGAAGGGCGCGCAGGTGCTCGGTCACGAAGTCAAAATCGAAACGCAGGGCAGCGTTGGCGCGGATAACGTCCTGACCGCCGAAGACATCGCCCGCGCCGATGTGGTCATCATCGCCGCCGATACCAATGTTGACCTCGCCCGTTTTGCGGGCAAGCGCCTCTACCGTACCGGCACCAAAGCGGCGATTAACGACGCGGTGCAGGTCATCAATACCGCCTTCGCCAGCGCGCCCGTCTTCGGCGATGCCGACGCGGCGGCGAGCGCCAGCGCCAAACCGGAGCGCACCGGCGTTTACAAGCACCTGATGACCGGGGTGTCGCATATGCTGCCGTTCGTGGTCGCGGGCGGGTTGCTGATTGCGCTCGGCTTTGCCATTGGCTCGTTCATGTTCGGCGACCAGGGCATCTACATCTATAAAGAAGAATACGCGGGCACGCTCGGCCAGACGCTGTTCCAAATCGGTAAAGACGCCTTTGCGCTGTTCGTGCCGGTGCTGGGCGCCTACATCGCCTACTCCATCGCCGGACGCCCCGGCATCGCTCCCGGCATGGTCGGCGCCTATATCGCCGCCAGTACCGGCGCGGGCTTCCTCGGCGCGATTGTCGCCGGGTTTATCGCAGGCTATTTCGTCGCCTGGCTGGCAAAAATCATCAAGCTGCCGCGCGAGCTGGACAGCCTCAAGCCGATAATTATCCTGCCGCTGGTCGGCACCGCCTTTATCGGCTTGTTGATGTATTACTTCATCGCCCACCCGGTCGCCGAAGCGCAAAGTGCACTGGAAACCTGGCTGAAATCGCTGCAAGGCTCCAGCGCGCTGCTGCTCGGCGCATTGCTCGGCGGGATGATGGCGCTCGATATGGGCGGCCCGGTGAACAAGGCGGCGTACCTCTTCTCCAGCGGCCTGATTGCCTCCGACGTCCTCGGCCCGATGGCGGCGACGATGGCAGCGGGGATGACGCCGCCGCTTGCCATTTTCTGCGCGACCATACTGTTCAAAAACCGCTTCACCGAAGAAGAACGGCAGGCGGGCAAGGCGGCAGGCGTGCTGGGGCTGAGCTTCATCACCGAAGGCGCGATACCGTTCGCGGCAAAAGACCCGCTGCGCGTCATCCCGGCGCTGATGATGGGCTCGGCGGTGACGGGCGCGCTGAGCATGGTCTTCGGCTGCGGCCTGCGCGCGCCGCACGGCGGCATCTTCGTGCTCTTCATCCCGAACGCGGTGGTGAACGTCTGGGCGTATGCGCTCGCCATCATCGTCGGCACCGCGGTCAGTACTGCCTGCCTCGGCGCATTCAAAAAGCGGCTGGCGTGAGGCGCGCCGCATAAAAAAATCCGCCGGGTTCGCCTGGCGGATTTTTTTTTGTGGCAGCAGCTTAAAAGCTGGTGATGCAGGTAATGATGCCGAGGATGACGCCGGGGGCATTGGCGATGGCAATCGGCCAGTCGCGTTCCTCTTTCAGCAAGCCATAGGCAACCCAGAGCGAGCAGTTAATGGCGGCGCACAACGGCTGGACGGGGGTACCTTTATGCCCGGCGAGATTCGCCTGAATCTGGAAGATATAGGAAGCATACATACAAATGGCGGCAAAGGTGGCGACGACGGCAAGGATACGGATATGTTTTTCGTGCATGGGATTCTCCAGTTTGTTGCAGATTTCAAAAATGATTCGCCGGGGCGAATGGACGGTTTTATAAAAACCATACGGCTTGTGCGACAGGGATTATTCGATAAATCATTTGCCGTGGAATAGGGGAATATTGGCAGTTTCGATGCGTGGCATTTCAGGCTGTTTATCGCCGTCTTTGTTCACGGGAGAATGCCATTCTAGCATGGTGCGAGATGGCTGCCCGTAACAGGGTTGCAAAAACACCTGATTTTTCAATGGACGTTAATGCGGCGTCAATGGGCGTGGTTATGGGGCGGACGGGTGTTTTTTGCGGTTATTTTTGCGATACGTTTTTTGTCGTTTTTGTAGGTGATTTTTTATGTTTTTGAGGGCGGATTTTCTTTGCAGGATATGCGAAAAAAAAGCCCGCAAAGGCGGGCTTTTTGTTGAGCGCATAGGGTTATTTGCCATTGAAAAATCTCCCACCCCTACAGGGGGAGGAGCATATCGGCGGGGTTTTGTGCATTCGTTTCCGCAGCCGTGTCAGTGTGGTGGGGCAAGCCCCATCCTACGTTTACTTTTGCGCTACCGGCAGATGTTTTAATGCACGATTTTCGGCCTGCCGTTTTCAATTTCGACGGTCTGCCCTTCGTCGTAGGCGGTGAAGATGACGGGGGTGACGAGGCTCGGCACTTTGTCGGCGATGGCGGCGAGGTTCACTTTCACTAGTTCTTGTCCGGCGACTACCCGCTCGCCTTCTTTGACCAGCACTTCAAAGCCTTCGCCATTGAGCTTCACGGTGTCGATGCCGATGTGGATGAGGATTTCCAGGCCGTTGTCGGTTTCAAGCCCTATCGCGTGGCGGGTGGGGAAGATGGTGGCGATTTGTCCGTTTGCCGGGGCGCGGACGATGCCGTCGCCGCCTGTCGGGTCAATGGCAAAACTTGCGCCGAGAGCGCTCGCGGCAAAGGCGGGGTCGGGGATGTCTTCGGCAGCGAGAACGCGGCCTTGCAGCGGCATTTGCCATTCGGCGGGGATGGAGTCGGCATCGCCGGCGGGCGCGGTTTTTGCGGCAGGGGCGGCGTTTTCAACCGGGGCGGCGGCGGGTGCGAGGCGTTCCGGGTTGTAGCGGCTGCGCGCGAAGGCGAGGGTCAGGCTGAAGGTAACGGCGAACGCGATTGCCATCCCGACGATGTACGGCGTCAGGTATTGCGCGCCGATGGAGATGATGCCGGGGATGCCGGCGGCACCGAGGGCGACGGCCTTGGTTTTGTAGAGGGTGATGTAGGCGCTGGCGCAGGCGGTGCCGATGAGGGCGGCGTAGAAGGGGTAGCGCAGGCGCAGGTTTACGCCGAACATCGCCGGTTCGGTGATGCCGAGCACGGCGGAGATGCCGGAGGCGGAGGCGACGCCTTTGAGTTTGGCGTCGCGGGTGCTGAAGAGTGCGCCAAAGGCGGCCGCGCCTTGCGAGATGTTGTTCATCGCGGCGATGGGGAAGATGAAGGTGCCGCCGGTGTTGGCGAGATCAGCGATGAGTTGGGTTTCGACCGGGATGAAGCTGTTGTGCATCCCGGTGATGACCACCGGCGCGTAGAGGCCGCCGAGGATGGCGCCGCCGAGAACGCCTGCGGTGTTGTACAGCCATTGGATGGCGTCGGTGAAGGCGATACCGGCGTCGCGCGTGGCGGGGCCGACGACGGTGAAGGTCAGCAGCGCGGTGATGGTGATGGCGAGCAGCGGTGTCAGCAGCAGGTCAACGCTCGCCGGGATGATGCGGCGCAGGCCGCGTTCGAGTTTGGCGAGTATCCAGCTGCAAACGAGGATGGGCAGCACCGTACCCTGGTAGCCGACTTTGGCAATGCTAAAGCCAAGAATATTCCAATATTGCAGGGTGCCGTCGGCGGTCGCTTGCGCCAAGGCGTAGTTGTTGGTGAGGTCGGGGTGCACCATGATCATGCCGAGCACCGCGCCGAGGTAGGGGTTGCCGCCGAAGATGCGGGTGGCGGAGAAGGCGATGAGGATGGGGAGGAAGACGAAGGGCGCGTTGGCGAAGGTGTTGATCATTTCCGCCAGCCCCGCCCATTGCGGATAGGCTTCGATCAGCGTTTTGCCCTTGATGACGAGGTCGTGCGCGGTGAGGACGTTGTTCAGCCCCATCAGCAAACCGCCGGCGACGATGGCGGGGATGATGGGGACGAAGATGTCGGACAGGGTTTTGACGAAGCGCTGGATGAGGTTGCCCTTGGCGGCGCCGAGGTCTTTCGCTTCCTGCGTGCTGACCTGCTTGACGCCGGTAATATCGAGCAGTTCGGCGGTGACTTTGTTCACCGTCCCCGTGCCGAGGATGATTTGGAATTGCCCGGCGGTCAGGAAATTGCCCTTGGCGAGCGGGATGGCGTCCACGGCGGCCTTGTCGATTTTGGCTTCGTCTTTCAGCACCATGCGCAGACGGGTGGCGCAGTGGGTGGCGGCGGCGATGTTGTCGCGGCCACCGACGGCCGCGATGATGGCTTCGGCGGTTTGGCGGTATTCGTTCATTTGGAGAACTCCTGGTTGGGTGGAAATTTTGTTATTCAAGGATGGCTGGCAGGAATCCCCATTCCTGCGAAGCAGGGAATCCGGGGCGGGGTGAATGTTGCTGATTTTTCCCTGCCCCCACCCCACCCTCCCCCACGGGGGAGGGAGCCTTCCGGTTCAGCGATGTGTTGGCGTGGATGCGCCGCCTTGTGCGTGCTGCGCGTGGAAGGCGTGTAGCTGCTCGCGGTCGGGCATACTGTTTATCGCGCCGCGTTGCAGGGTGGTGATGGCGCCGACGGCGGCGGCATGGCGCAGCAGGGCGGCGATGTGTTCGTCGGTAAGCGCCTGTTGCAGGTTGAGGTTGAGGCGGCTCATTTCGGCGAGCAGGCCGCCGATGAAGGCGTCGCCCGCACCGGTGGCGTCCACCGCCTGCACCGGGTAGGCATCGACCGCGCCGCGCTGGCCGCCCGCGTCGTACCACGCCGCGCCCTGCGCGCCACGGGTGTAGATGATGTGTTTGACTGCGCCGCGTTGCAATTGGCCGACGCCGCGCGCCGGGTCGCGTTCGCCGGTGACAAATTCCAGTTCGTCATCGGAGATTTTGAGGATGTCCGCCAGCGGCAGGTATTCCTGCACGGCGGCGTGCAGGTCGGCGGGGTTCGGCCACAGCGGCAGGCGCAGGTTGATGTCAAAGCTAATCAGCGCGCCCGCTGCGCGGAAGCGTTCGATGGCGGCGCGGTGCGCGTCGCGCATCGGGCCGGGGGTGAGCGAGACCGAGCAGTAGTGGAGGATGTCGCCCGGCTGCGGCGTGATGGCGGCGAGGTTTTCCGGCTGGTAGAGCATATCGGCGGACGGGTCGCGGTAGAAGGCGAACTCGCGCTCGCCGTTCTCATGCAGGGTGACGAAGGCGAGCGCCGTTTTCGCCGCGCGGGTGCGCTTCAGGTAACGGGTATCGACACCCGCCGCCTGCGCGGTGGCGGCAATCTGTTCGCCGAAGGCGTCATCGCCGACCTGGCTCAGGATGTAGCTTTCGCCGCCCAAGCGGGCGTAAGCGGCGGCGACGTTGAGCGGCGCGCCGCCGACTGCCGGGGTGTAGCGGATGTCGGCATCAGGCTTGCCGGGGCGGCTGGGGACGAAGTCAATCAGGGCTTCGCCAATGGCGTAGAGGGCCATGTGGGTCTCCTTTGGTTGGGTGGACGGGTGCGAGGGGTGTGTTATGTATTGTGGATAATTTCACAGGTCATGTGGATTTTAGTACGCCTCCTCTTGTCGCGCCATCATGAAAACGCCCGCTTTGCGGGAAAAGCGGGCGTTCGTTCAGGTGCTGCGCGTGGCGGCGAGGCTGCGGCGGATGCGGCGTTGTTCGACGCTGAGGTCGGGCGGTGGCAGGCGCGGGGTGAGTTGCCAGTGCAGTTGTGCGGTATCAACGCCGAGGCGTTGCCAGGCGAGTTCAAGGTGGGTGCGGCATTCTTGCAGGGTGGCGAGTGGCGCGTCGGCGGCGAGGCTGATGCTGTCCTTGCGGGTTTGGGTCAGGCGGTAGTCGGTTTTCCACGGCAGCAGCCTAGCCAGCGCGTGATGGCTGGTCTGCGGGTAGATTTTGCTGCGGTGGATGAGGCTCGCCGTCGGCAGGATGAAGATGTCGTCCAGTCGCCCTTCCACCGCGCGCACGGTTTGGGTGCAACTGCCGCAGGGGCAGGGGTTCGGGTCGTCGGCAAGGATGTCATCGACGCGGTAGCGCACCAGCGGCAGGGCCTGCGTGCCAAAGGCGGTGATGAGCGGGATGTAGTGCTGGTCGTCCAGCCATTCTTTTTCGACGTGGTATTTTTCTTCGGCAAGGTGGAGGCGGCCATGCGCGCAGGTGATGCCGAGCAGGCCTTCGACGCTCTGGTAGAGGTCGCCGACGACGGCGAACTGGCGCCGCAGTGCGAGGCGGTCGCGCGCGGTCAGGGTTTCGCCGCTGTTATAGACGCGGGTGCAGCGGGTGAGTTCGAGTTCGCCCTGCATGATGCGGCGCAGCAGGGCGAGGAGGATGCTCGCCGGGGCAATGATGATGTGCGGTTGTTGGTGGCGCAGTTTTTTCAGCAGGTAGCCGGGATCGTCCTGGATGTCGTAGCTGTGCAGGGTGAGCGGTTCGCTGTCGAGCTGGTAGCAGGGGGCGTTGTTGCCACGGTAGTACCAGGCGATGCTGAGGGTTTCGGGCAGTTCGTCCGGGTAGAGGCGGGCGAGGATGGCACCGATGCGGTCTATGCGCTCTTCGTGGCTGATGAGAAAGGCGCGGCGGCGGCCTTTGCTGCCGGCGGAGAGGAGCGGAATGTAGTCGCGGGCGAAGTAGGCGTAATCGCGCGAGATATCGGCACGGACGGCGCGGGCGAAGACGTCTTCGTGGCGCGCGCCGAGGGTGTTGATTTGGTCGAAGTGGCGGGCGAGGTCGTGCGCGGTCAGCACCGGCCAGTTTTCCAGCGGCGTGCCGAGGTATTGCCGGTAGTAGGGGCTGCGCGGCAGGGTTTCTTTGTAAAGGCGGAGCAGCATCCGCCGCTGCCATTGTTCGAGGGCGTCGCGGTCGGCGAAATACTGGCGACGGTTGCGCTGGTATGAAGCGAGGATTTCGTAGAGGTTGTTGGCCCGTGGTGGCATGGCGTGTCCTTTTGCGTGTGTGGCGGGCGGAGTGTGGGGATATGGTGGGGCTCACCCCACCGGCTTTTTGCTTTTTTGTACCCCCACAGAGGGTTTTAGTGGCGGAAGTGGCGCATTCCGGTAAATATCATCGCCATGCCGTGTTCATTGGCGGCGGCGATGACTTCCGGGTCGCGTACCGAGCCGCCCGGCTGGATGATGGCGCGCACGCCGGCTTTGGCTGCGGCATCCACCCCGTCGCGGAAGGGGAAGAAGGCGTCGCTGGCAAGGACGCTGCCGCGTGTGTCCAGGCCTTCGCTTTGCGCTTTCAAGACCGCGATTTGCGAGGCGAAGACGCGGCTGGTCTGCCCCGCGCCAATGCCGATGGTGGCGCGGTTTTTGGCGAGCACTATCGCGTTGGATTTGACGGTTTTGGCGATTTTCCAGGCAAAGAGCAGGTCGTGCAGCTCTTCCGGCGCGGGTTCGCGTTCGCTGACGGTGCTGAGGTTTTCGCTGTTGATGATGCCGCTGTCCCATTCTTGCACGAGCAGGCCGCCGTGGATGCTGGTCAGTTGCCATTCGCCGCCGGTGTGGCCTTCGCTTTTGATTTCCAGCACGCGGATGTTCGGCTTCTGCGCCAGCACTTGCAGCGCGTCGTCGTCGTAGGCGGGAGCGATGAGGACTTCGACGAACTGGCGGCTGATGATTTCGCGCGCGGTTTCGCCGTCCAGCCCCCGGTTGAAGGCGA
>ERZ773060.425-NODE-425-length-15102-cov-3.95075_pt1 | contig 15102 bp, 19 predicted proteins | sample MGYA00580628_ERZ773060 | MGnify/ENA primary metagenome ERZ773060 (study PRJEB29015, sample SAMEA2738019) | human oral metagenome | biome: human oral; feature: human-associated habitat; material: dental | place: China | collected 2045 ... | reverse complement strand
ATATTTTTTTAGTTTGTCGCAATATATTATACAATCTATGTGTGTTAAAACTAAGTTATTCTGGTTTTGAATATATTGATAAATCATAAAAAAATAAGGACTACAACATTTTTGTGTAAATAGTCCTATTGAATAAAATTCTGTTTTATTTTTTGAGTTTTAAATATAATAATAAAAATGGTAATTTTGACATATTCATTAATTATAATATTTCTTATTCTTCGTTTAATCTAGCAAGAAAATGTTTAAATTGTTCTTCATCGGTGTCTAACTTTTCGAAAAAAATTTCATCGATTTTCTCAACTAATGGAACAGCTTTTTGTAATGCTTCTTCTCCTTTTTTGTTTAAAATAACTGCTTTTGCTCTTGTGTCCCTTGAATGTTCTTTTCTTTTTACAAGATCATTTTTTTCTAATAAATTTAATATTTGAGATACTGTCATAACATCTATTCCTGAGAGTTTTGAAATCATGACTTGTGTAACTTCGTCGCTGTCTTGTAATAAATAAGCAAGTGAAGCTAAAACAACAAATTGAGGGTGTGTTAAATTCATTTTCTTTAGCTCTTTTTTTATCATAGAATGCCATTTATTGTATACTCTCATAAATAACAATCCTGTTGATTTTTCCGAATTATCTTTATATTTTGATGTAAACAAGTACAATCACCTTATCTTTCCAAGTAATTTTTTAGAATAAATATAGATTGAGGGACATCTGAAAAGACTTGGCTTAAAAATTCTAAATGCTGTTCATCTTCACTGTCTAAAATTACAGTATGTTTTATATTTATGCTTCCGTCATTGTTATCAATTATTTGATGACCAAAAAGAATATCTCCAAGCGGAGTTTCTGTTTTATCCCAAAATTCTTCAAAAGGTTTTACAAGAGTAAGTTTATATTCCATAGGGGGCATTCCTTCAAGCTCCATAGTTCCACATGAACCTGTCTTAAATTCACCCTTTAATGTGATATTTTTTAAGTCTTTTTCCCAATCATACCATTTTTCAATATTTGCATAGTATTCCCACGCATCTTCTTTTTTTGCTTTGATTTTTAAACTAAAACTAAATTCCATTATATTTCCTCCTAATTATTATATGTATACTTATTATAAATTATCTTATAATATTTGTCAACAATATTTTTGGTATAATCCGATATCATATTAATAAATTATTTAAATTTGAAAAAAATATGCTTTTTTAGGGTTGACAAACATAAAAAAAGGAGTATACTAAATATAGAGGGTTATAGGTGTTTTGCAAACTTAATAAGGAAATCGGTTAGAATCCGATACAGCCCCCACTACTGTGAAACTGACGAAAGTACACAAAACCACTGAGATATCTTGGATATTTTGGGAAGGGTACGAGTAGGATGAAGTTAGTCAGGAGACTTGCCTAATAATTTTTTATATAAAATTTTCTGGGAAGGGAAGATTTAATATACATCAATGTAAAAATAAATCAACGGTGATTTGTTCCATAAGCGTACTATACGATGGTGATATAGTTATTGTTGTGGAAGTTTTGACGTGTATTGGCTTCAGCTTTGGCTGATTTTTTTTTGGAACTTGCCGAAGGTTAAAATTAAATTTAGAGAAGGAGAGAAAATGAAAAAGAGAACATTATTGTTTTTAGTTTTAACCAGTATGCTGTTAATAGGTGTAAATGGTTATTCAATGCACATTATGGAAGGTTTTTTACCTTTAAATTGGGTTATAGTATGGTTTGCAGTGTGTATTCCGTTTTGGATAATAGGAATAAAGAAGCTTCAATCTGTTTCTAAAGGGAGCGTGCGGGAAAAAATGACGCTTGCATTAGCAGGTGCATTTATATTTGTATTGTCGGCACTAAAAATCCCGTCAGTTACAGGAAGTTCATCACATCCTACAGGAGTAGGGCTATCTGCTATATTATACGGACCTTTTGTAACTTCCATTCTTGGAACAATCGTATTAATATTTCAAGCAGGATTGCTTGCACACGGAGGATTTACAACTTTGGGAGCAAACGCTGTTTCAATGGCAATTGCAGGACCAATTGTATCATATTTAGTGTATAAAGGATTTGAGAAAAAGAATAAGGCGTTAGCGGTATTTTTGGCAGCGGCGTTAGGAGATCTTGCGACTTATGTGGTAACATCAATTCAGCTTGCACTTGCATATCCATCTCCACAAGGTGGAGTAGTTGCTTCATTTATCAAATTTGGAGCGGTATTTGCAGTAACTCAGGTTCCTCTTGCAGTTATTGAAGGGCTGCTTACAAACGTGGTGATGAATATACTTGAAAAATATAACGTAAAAGAGGTGGAAGCTTAATGTCGGAAAATAAAAACAAAAGTGTATTTAAAAAGAATATTATTTTAATAATTGCAATAATCTTAATAGGTGTTATTCCTTTACTTCTTGTAAAATCTGAATTTGGAGGGTCTGATGACAAGGGAGAAGAAGTAATAAAAACTATAAAACCTGATTATGAGCCATGGGCTAAAAATTTAATAGAATTACCAGGAGATGAAACTGAAAGTCTGCTGTTTGCATTACAGGCGGCATTAGGTGCAGGAATTGTAGGGTATGTATTAGGCTATTTCAAAGGTGAAAGAAAAAATGCTAATAGATAAGGTATCTTACACAAATCCCATAAAAAATATAAATCCCGGAGTAAAGTTTATATTGTCAATGACGACATTAGTATTTTTGCTTTATACAGGAAGTAAAACAGTATTTATTTTTAATTTTATACTGTTTAACTTACTTCTCTTATTTGTTGTAAAAGTAAAAATAGGTGACTTATTAAAGCTGAACTTTATTCCGGCTTTATTTATTTTAACGACTGTAATTTCCTTGCTGTTTATAAAAGCGGATATATGGACATTTTTACTACGTTCATTTTCCTCGATAGCTGTAGTTTATTTCCTTATTTGTTCTACTCCAATTATAGATTTGGACTATATATTTGCAAAGCTGAAATTTCCTAAAATATTTAGGGAAATGTTTTTATTAATTTATAGATATATATTTTTATTATTTGACAATAAGGAAAAATTACGTAATGCACAGGAAGTAAGGCTAGGATATAGCAGTTTTAAAAATGGGATGAAGTCGTTTCCGATGTTAGTAGTTGCTATACTAAAAAAAACATACTACTATAATCTGAATTCTATAAAGGCTGTGGAATCAAGAATGGGAAAAGAGTTCATTTTTTCTCATAGAAAATATAAAAAAATTGGGTTTGAAATAATATTCGTAATAATAATAGTTATAATAAATTTATATTTGGTGGTAAAATACAATGCTTAGACTTGAAAATATAACTTTTTCATACGACGAAGAAACAGAGGCTCTAAAAGATGTGACTTTAAAAATAGAAAAAGGTAAAAAAACATTATTTCTTGGGGAAAATGGCTCAGGAAAATCAACATTATTTTTAATAATGAATGGACTTTTGAAAGCACAAAAGGGAAATATTTATTTTGAAGAGAAAAAAATAGAGCATAAAAAGAAAAATCTGGAAGAATTGAGAAAAAAAGTCGGGATAATTTTTCAGGATCCTGAAATACAGATTTTTGCACCTTTAGTATTTCAGGAAGTAGCTTATGGACCTGAAAATCTTGGATATTCTAAAGAGGAAGTAGAAAAAAATGTAAACAGGGCAATGGAAGAAATCAATATAACAGATTTAAAAGATAGACCTTGTCATCATCTGAGCTATGGACAGAAAAAGAGGGTATCAATAGCTGCAATTACGGCAATGGAGCCAGAACTTCTTATTCTAGATGAGCCAACTGCATGGCTTGATTCTAAAAATACAAAAAGAGTATCAGAAATTCTAGATAATTTTTCCAAAGCAGGAAAAACAATGGTGGTATCAACGCACGATACAGATTTTGCCTATGAATTTGCTGATTATATTTATGTACTTGAAAAGGGGAAAATTGTACGGCAAGGGAGCAGAGATGAGGTTTTTGAGGATTTTGAATTTTTGAAGAAATTAAATTTGAATATTCCAAATGTACTGAAAATAAAAAGTTATCTCAAGTATAAAAATCTTGATGAAAATGATTATTATAAATTTTTGGAGGAAAAAAACTTGCTATGAAAAAAATACTTATATCAGGAGCAATGAGCGGTGGTGGGAAAACCACAGTAAGCAGCATATTGATGTCAGCTTTTGAAAATGTGGCACCTTTTAAGGTCGGACCAGATTACATTGACCCTGGCTATCATGAATTGTTTACGGGTAATAAATCTCGTAATTTAGATGCTTTTATGTTTGATGAAAGTACATTAAAACACATATTTGAAACTGGAGCAAAAGGTAGCAATATCGCTATAGTTGAGGGAGTTATGGGACTTTATGATGGAATTGGGCATGAAAAGGATAATTTTAGTACAGCTCATGTATCAAGAATTCTCGATATTCCAGTAATTCTTGTGGTTAACGCAAAGGGAATTTCCACAAGTATAGCCGCTGAAATTTTGGGCTTCAAATTATTTGATAAAAATGTTAAAATAAAGGGCGTTATTTTAAATAATGTTTCATCTGAGAAACTATATTTGAACTTAAAGGAAGCAGTAGAAAGATTTACAGGAATAGAATGCGTAGGATATTTGCCAAAAAATGAGAAATTATCGGTAGAAAGCCGACATTTGGGATTAAAACAGGCTTTTGAATTGAAAGGTTCAAAAGAGCTTGAAGAAAAGAAACAGCTATTTAAGGAAATTGCACAAAATTGTTTGAATTTAGAAAGAATTTACGAAATAGCAGAAGAATTTGAAACAAAAAGCAGTATAGATAGTTTTGAGCCAATAAAAGAATTAAAAAATAAATATAAAGGAAAACGTGTAGGAATCGCAAAAGATGGTGCATTTTCATTTTACTATGAGTCAAATCTGGAACTGATGAGATTTTCAGGATTAGAAATAGTCGAATTTAGCCCTGTAAAAGATGAAAAAATACCAGAAAATCTTGATATGATTTATCTTGGCGGAGGTTATCCTGAACTTTACTGGAAAGAATTATCTGAAAATGTTTCTATGAAGGAAAGTATAAAGCAGGCTTATGAAAATGGAGTAAAAATCTACGGAGAATGTGGTGGATTTATCTACTTAACAAATAAACTGAATTTGCTAGATGGAAATAGTGGAGATTTCTGTGGACTGATAGATGTGGAAATTTCTATGAAAAATAGGCTAAATATCGGAAGATTTGGCTATATAAATATAAAAACCGAAAATGGAATTCATACGAAAGGACACGAATTTCATTATTCAGAAATTTCTGTAGATAACGAAAAAGAAAAATTTTATAAAATAGAGAAAAATGATGGAAGAAATTGGGTTTGTGGATATCAGAAAAATAGTCTTCTAGCAGGATACCCACATATTTCATTTTATTCAAATATAGAGTTTTTTAAATACTTGATAGAAAAACTGTAACTTTTTCAAGTACGGATATGGTATTTAATGCCCTCGTGTTAAACCAAATTAGAAATATAGATGAAAAAATATTACTAAATAAGTAAAAGTTTAAAATAAAGTTGTTAAACATATTTAAATAAATAAAAATATAGAAAAGGAGAATAAATTATGTCGTATATTAAAGATCCAAAATCGATCGAGGTAAGGAGTTTTGAGATAATTACAGAAGGGCTGGCTGGGAAAGCAGACCATTTTAGTGAAGAAGAGCAATTAATCGTAAAAAGATTGATTCATACAACTGGAGATTTTGATTATGTGAACATTGTTGAATTTCATAATAATCCAATTGAATCAGCAAAGGAAGCGTTAGAATCTGGAAATTGCAAAATTTATTGCGATACAAACATGATTGTTAATGGATTGAATAAAAATGGTCTGAAAAAATTTGGAGCAGAGGCATATTGTCTAGTGGCAGATCCAGATGTAGCTAGAGAAGCGAAGGAAAGAGGAATTACACGTTCGATGGTTGGATTGGAAAGAGCGTTAAAAGATCCGCAAACAAAAATTTTTGTAATCGGAAATGCTCCAACAGCATTATTTACATTACTTGAAAAAATGGAAAAAGAAGGAGAAAATGTACCAAAATTGATAGTTGGAGTTCCAGTTGGATTTGTGGGATGTCCTGAATCTAAGGCAGAACTTTCAAAATACAATGTTCCATTTATACGAACAAATGGAACAAAAGGTGGAAGTACAGTTGCAGTTGGTGTAATGCACGGAATCCTTTATCAAATGTATGAAAGAGATAAATATTTTAATAATTAATAAATGAATTTGTAAATATCTGAAAATCCAAAATTTATTTTATTTTTAGTATTTTGATTTTATTTAATCAAAAATACTGGAAATTTATTAGTTTTGAGCATTTTCAGATATATTTTAGTATAATTGTGGAGAAATAAAAATGGAAAATTATGTATATTTTAACGGTAGAAAACTGCGATATGGCTATACCACAGGAAGTTCGGCAACAGCAGCGACTAAGGCGGCACTGTTACTTTTATTAGGAAAAGCCGAAAAAGTCGAAGAAGTTGAAATAGATGTTCCAGCGGGTAAAAAGATAAAAATTAAGATTAAGTCTTTTGAAAAGACAAAGGATTATGCAACAGCAACTGTCATAAAAGATGGGGGAGATGACCCTGATGCGACACACGGTTTAGAAATCATATCAAAAGTAAGCTTTAGAGAAGATGAGGAAATCAATATTTTTGGAGGAAAAGGAGTCGGAAAAGTCACAAAAATTGGACTTCCTGTCGAAGTTGGAAAATCAGCAATAAATCCGACGCCAATGAAAATGCTGACTGGTATTGTGAATGAACTTCTTCCACCTGGAAAAGGAGTAGATGTTGAAATTAGCGTGCCTCTGGGTGAAGAAGCTGCCAAAAAAACAATGAATGGAAAATTAGGAATTATTGGAGGAATTTCTATTCTCGGAACAATGGGAATTGTACGTCCGATGTCTGAAGAGTCATGGAAGGCTTCCCTTGCAATAGAGCTGAAGCAAAATTTAACATATTTTAATACAAAAACAGCAATATTTCTTTTTGGAAATCGAGGAAAAATGTTTTTGAAAAAGGAATTCCCAGAAAAGTCTGAAGAAGGTGTTGTAATCAGTAATTTTGTGGGATATATGTTTGACAAGGCGTGTGAATTTGAAGTTAAGAAAATTTATTTCATTGGAGAATTGGGAAAATTTGTAAAAGTGGCAGGAGGAATTTTTCATACGCACAGTCGAGTTTCTGATGCAAAAATGGAAATTTTGGCTGCAAACGCATTGTTAGTAGGCGAAAAGCTGGAAAATGTCTATAAAATTCTGGAATCGAATACAACTGAAGAGGCTTCTGGATACATTGAAAAAAAAGAAGTCTTTAACTTGCTAGCTGAAAAAGCAAAACAAAAATGTGAGGAACATTGCAGAAAAAATGGCTGGAATCTGGAAGTGGAAACATTGATTTTATCAGCTGAAAAAGAAGTTATAGGGCATAGTAAGCACTTTTTTGATAATTTTTAAAAAATAGCTTTAAGGATAGAGAAGTTGTTATGGTTATTGCCAATAGGTCAAAAAATCGGACTATATACTGTGATATATAGTTTATAAAAAAGTTTAATTAAATTTATGAATAAGTAAAAATTAGTAAAACCTCATTGATAATTTTTTAAATTACAGGATTATATTCCTTAAAAAGTTAAAATTCTAAAATTTACGGAATGTATTCCTGAAAATTATATAATAAAAAAAAATCATTAAAAATATAGAACTAGGAAATAATAAACAACTAGAAGAAAAGAAGCTGAATTTGAATGATTTTAAAATAGAAAATTTTAAACATAAATGCTATGAATATGATTATTATGAAGATAACGAAAAAACTTATTCTATTTCTTGCGGGATTATGACTGAAGGTTATTTATTAATTATTAATTTTTATTCTGCTTCAAGAGAAGAAGTTGAAAATGCAATAAAATATATTTATAGTGTAGAAAAAATAAATTAGAGGAGAAAAAATGGCTAGTAAATTAGGTAAATTCTATGGAATAGGAGTAGGAGTAGGAGATCCTGAAAATATAACAGTTAAAGCAGCAAAAAGACTGCATGAAGTAGATGTGATAGTACTGCCTGAGGCAAAAAGTGGAGAAGGAAGTACAGCCTTTAATATTGTAAAAGAATATGTAAAACCAGAAGTAGAGCAGCTATTTTTGGAGTTTCCTATGATAAGGGATGTGGAAGCGAGAAAAGTTTTTAGAAAAAATAATGCGGATGTAATAAGTGCTGAATTGGAAAAAGGTAAAAATGTAGCGTTTTTAACAATAGGTGACCCAATGACTTATAGTACTTATACTTATGTATTGGAACATATTTCAGATGATGTGGAAGTTGAAACTATTGCTGGGATAACTTCGTTTAATAGTATTGCGGCAAGACTTAATATACCGCTTATGGTTGGAGATGAAGATTTAAAAATAGTGTCTGTCAGCAGAAAAACTGATGTTCATAAAGAAATTGAAAATAACGAAAATCTAGTGTTAATGAAAATTAGCCGAGATTTTGAGAGAATAAAAAAAGCGATTATTGAAACAGGAAATAAAGAAAATATAGTTATTGTTTCAAACTGTGGAAAAGAAAATGAAGAAATTATTACAGATATTGAAAATGTTGAAAGTGTACATTATTTTTCTACATTAATTCTTAAAAAACAGGGAATGGGACAATGGAAAAGATTTCTAAAAGCGTAAAAAAGTTAAAACCTAAAATAATAATATTTATAGTTTTACAAATTTTATTATTTATGTATTATTTCTGGATTGGAAAATATGATTGGGATTATGGTTTTAATTTGCCATTTCGTATAGTTTTTGAAGTAATATTTTCGATAGTAGCAGGCGTATTTTTTGGTTTAATATTTTATTTATTAGGAAAAAGTAAAGAATATGAAAATGATAAAATTTTGAAATTGCCAATATTTTTTATAATTTTGTCAATAATATTATTGTTTAGAATAGATATTATGGGAGTTATAAAATTATGTTTTTTCAATGGACTATTCATTTTAGGAATATTTAGAAGTAAAATAAAGATCAGAAGTTATTTGTCTAAAGTTTCTAAAATTATATTGTGGTTTGTTACAATGTATTTTTTGATTCCTAGTTTTGCAATTTGTTTTGGAATTCCAATGGAAAGTTATGAAGATGGAATGAAATTTAGTATTTTAATTCCATTTGTTGTTATCAATATTTGTTTTGGATTTTTTATAAAAAAGTATTTTGATAAAGAAGAAATTGAAGTTGTAAGAATACTGACAATAGCAGGTTGTCTAATAATTATGGGAATATTTATTTTTATGGGCTTTAATTGGTATAAAGAAGACTATCATGCAATAATTTATACTTTTCCTTACAAAGTTTTGGTGTATTTTGAAGACGGGGAGAATAGCCTCGAAAAATTTGGGATTATAAAGTCGTTAGAGTCGAGGTACTTTGTTTATGCGATGATTGTTAATATGGGATTTTATTTGGGGACTTTGAAAAAAACAAAATAATAATATTATTTATGGCAGAGAAGATTTAGGATTAAATATAAAATTGTATAAAGTAATAAAAAATGTTATTATTTAATTAAGAAAATTCTCTGAAAGGAGACTCGTTATGAAGAGATTGCCAATAGGAATAAGTGATTTTAGGTATTTAATAGAGGAAGACTATTATTATTTTGACAAGACAAATTTCATTGATGAGATTATTAAAGATGGCTCTCAAGTAAAACTTTTTACTAGACCAAGAAGATTTGGGAAAACATTGAATATGTCGATGTTAAAATATTTTTTTGATATTAAGGAAGCAAAAGAAAATAAAAAACTTTTTAACGGACTGTATATAGAAAATACAGAAAGTTTTAAAAGGCAGGGGCAATATCCTGTTATATTTTTATCCTTAAAGGATTTAAAAGCTGAAACTTGGGAAGAAATGCAAGTTGGAATAAAAGAGTTGTTACAAAATATATTTATAGAATATAAAAATTTAGCCAAAGAATTAGATGAATTTGATTTGTTGAATTTCAAAAAAATTATTAACAAGGAAATAGAAGTTGAAGGATTAAAATCTTCATTAAAATTTTTAGCAAGAATATTATATGAGAAATATAATAAAAAAGTTGTGGTATTAATAGACGAATACGATGCTCCTCTAGTATCGGCATATATGAACAGATATTATGAAAAAGCTAAAAACTTTTTTAAAACTTTTTACAGCACAGTAATGAAAGATAATGTCTATTTACAAATAGGAGTAATGACAGGGATTATTAGAGTTATTAAAGCTGGTATTTTTTCAGATTTAAATAATATAAGCACTTATACCATATTGAATGATTTTTATTCTAATTGTTATGGATTAACAGAAAAAGAAGTAGAACAGGCATTAAAAGATTATGATTTAGAATACGAAATACAAGATGTTAAAGATTGGTATAATGGCTATAAATTTGGAAAAAGCGAAGTTTATAATCCTTGGAGCATATTAAATTTTTTACAATCTAAAGAATTAAGAGCCTACTGGGTAGATACTTCAGGAAACGATTTAATAAATGATGTACTGAAAACAACAAATAAATATACTATTAGAGCTTTAGAAAAATTATTTAATGGAGAAGGTTTAAAGCAAAATATATCTTCTACATCAGATTTATCAAGGTTGTTAGGCGAGGACGAATTATGGGAATTACTTCTATTTAGCGGTTATTTAACAGTTAAAGAAAAAATTGGAGATGTTCACGAAAGTATTTACACATTAAGATTACCAAATAAAGAAGTGAAGGATCTTTTTAGAAAAACATTTTTAGAAAGATATTTTGGAAGAGGAAGTAAACTGATAGATTTAATGGAGGCTTTGACTGAAAATAGAATAGAAGATTTTGAAGAAAAATTTCAAGAAATTTTGTTGACTTCAGCAAGTTACCATGATACAAAAAATGAAGATTTTTATCACGGATTAATTTTAGGAATGAGTCTTTATTTAGAGAAACAATATTATATAAGCTCAAATAAAGAAAGTGGCTTAGGAAGATACGACTTAGTAATGGAGCCAAAGAATAAAAATGATAAAGCCTATATTTTAGAATTTAAAGTCGCCAAAAGCGAAGAAAGTTTAAATAAAGAAAGCCAAGAAGCAGTAGAACAAATAATTTCTAAAAAGTATGATGTAAACTTAAAAGAAAAAGGAATAAAGGATATTATTTTTGTAGGTATAGCTTTTTATGGAAAATTAGTGAAGGTTGCTAGAAATTAAGAATGAAACTTGGAAAAATATAGATTAAAATAATCAAAAATAAAAGTAAAGCAACTGGAATACGAAATTGGATTAATTAAAGTAAAAGAGAAATAAACAACATGAAAAGAGAAAAAAGTTGGAAATAAAAAGAAAAGTCTATGATGATAAGGATTGGTATGAAGAATATATTCAAGTTTTAAAAGACGGGAAAGAAATTCATTATGGTGAAAGTTTTGATTTTCCGAAATATGAAAATGGAAATTATGTATTTTATTTAAATTATGGAAATATAGAGTATTACAAATTTTTTAAAATTTATTTGAAAAAATGGGAAGATAAAATTTATTTTATTCCAAAGTATAATTTTTGTAATGAGAAGGTATATGGATATTCACCATTGGAATTTTTGGAAAATGATATAAAAGAAATTTTAGAGAATAAGGAAGAAATTAGTAAAATCAAGAAATTGACAATAAAGGATATTTTGTGTGAATAGGCATGTAATAGTCAGTTTAGAGAATTTTGCAATAGTTTTGAAGATTATCAGAAAAAATTGGTTAATGAAATTTATTTTGTGGATAACGAGATAATTAATAACGATATTTCAGGAAAATTTGAAAAGATTTTCGGAATAAAAAACAAAAAAATAGAAAAAATAAATGTTAAAGAAGTTGAAAAACTTGATAAAATATCTGTTTATTTTGAAAATGGGAAAGTCTGGGAAGCGTTTTTTAAGAAAAATGAAAAATATATTTGAATACAGGAATATCAGTAAGTTTTCAAATAAATAAAATATTATAAAAATAAAAAAATTAAAAAAGAAAGAGGTAATTTTATGAAAAAAGTATACTTCATAGGAGCAGGACCGGGAGATCCTGAATTGATTACAGTAAAAGGGCAAAAAATTGTAAAGGAAGCAGATGTAATAATTTATGCGGGGTCATTGGTTCCAAAAGAGGTTATTGATTGCCATAAGGATGGAGCTGAAATTTATAATTCTGCTTCAATGAACTTGGATGAAGTGATGGAAGTTACGATAAAGGCACAGAAAAAAGGGAAGCTAGTAGCAAGAGTTCATACTGGGGATCCGAGCATTTATGGTGCAATAAGGGAACAAATGGATATTTTGGATGAATATGGGATTGAATATGAAGTAATTCCAGGAGTGAGTTCATTTGTGGCTGCTGCTGCTGCAATAAAAAAAGAATTTACTTTGCCAGATGTGAGTCAGACAATAATCTGTACAAGGTTGGAAGGAAGAACATCTGTTCCTGAAGCAGAAAGTCTTGAAAGCCTTGCTTCGCATAAATGTTCGATGGCAATATTCCTATCTGTGCAAATGATTGATGAAGTTGTAAAAAGATTATTAAAGCATTATGATAAAACAACGCCAATTGCAATTGTTCAAAGAGCAACTTGGGAAGATCAGAAAATTGTTATGGGAACATTAGAAAACATTGCCGAACTTGTGAAAAAGGAAAAAATCACAAAAACAGCACAAATTCTTGTAGGAAACTTTATGGGGAACGAATATTCTAAGTCTAAACTTTACGATAAGGCATTTTCACATGAGTTTAGAAAGGGAATTAAGGAATAATGAAAAAACTAATAACAATAATTCTATTTATATTTTCCATGCAAATTTTTGCAGGGCAGTATCAAGTAATAAAGCAAAAAAATGTTACTTTGTCAAAAGAGCAGATTGATTTGGAGAATAAGAAAATTGAAGAAACAGTGAGTAAATATCCTAAGAAAGTGTTAAAAGAAATGATTTCATATTATTTTCCTGTAGCAAGTAAAGTAAATAATGAAATGAGTAAAGAAGAAAAAGAGAGTATGCAATTGCTACCAAAAGAATTTTCTAGTTTTTTTTCTGAAATATTTAACTTTAATATAAAAACTGTAAAATATTTATCAAATACAAAGGTTTCTGTTACTTATGAAGTAGTTATTCTTGATTTGGATAAAATTTTAGATGAAAAAGAAATAAAAAAAAGATTTTTTGAAAAATATGGATATGAAATAAAAGACGATGAAGATTTTGTTAGTCTTTCAGAAGTAAAAAAATGGAAAGATATAATGAAGGAAATGTTAAGAGAAGGAATGCGAAATCCTAAGAATTATGTGACAGATAAAGTAACCGATGAATTAAATAAAATCGGGAATGAATGGAAATTTAAGGATGCGGAAAAATTTGAAGAAATGTTAAAAAAATAAAGTGATAAAAAATAACATGATTAAAAAACTGGATAATAGTTTGATAATCGTGTTTTTTATTTAAAAAAATAATAAATTTTAATATTTTTAAAAAATGTGTTATACTTCTTATAAGGTAACTAAAAGATAAAGCGAGGAGATTTTATGAAAAAATTATTATTTGTATTAATGCTGGCAGTAATGGGAAATGTGTTGGCAGCACCAAAGTCACAAAAGACTAAAAGTGCAAGAACTACAGCAACAAGCAGAATATCAGAAAGTGAGAGAAACGAGATTGAAAATGCTGTTCAAATCGGAATGCAGCCATTTGTAGATATGGTTACAAGTGCTATGAAAGCAGAGATGAATAAAGGTGTTTCAAAATTTCCTATAGATAGTCTGTTTGAAAAGGATTATGTGTTAAGTAATAGTTTGAAAAAGGAAATCGGGAAAAAATTTACTGATGAAATGTTGAAGTTAGTGTTTAGCGCTGTTAAACCTAAAGTTGTGGTAAAAAAAATTAATTATGTTTCTCAAAATCAAGTTGAAGTAGATTATGATATAAAAATTAAAAATATAGACAAAGTTTGGGATATGGTGGATTTTGATGAAAAGCTGGAAAAGGAATTTTTAGCAAAAGTAGGAGCTAAAAATATGGAAGAAATAGAAAAAATAATGAAAAGCAAAGGAAATGAGGAATTAAAGAAAAAATTCTATTATACATTATTGGATGAAATGATAACTCTTCTTAATAAAGAAATAAAAGAAATAAAAGAAGAAGAAAGTTTATTAGAAGATATATCAGTTACGTTAAAAAAAGTAAATGGCAGATGGCAAGTAGAAAAATAAGCAACTTTTTTGAAAAAAATGTGGTATAATTTAATAGAAATAAATTTTAAAAGTTTATAAATAATTTAAAAAATAAGGAGTCGATATGAAAAAAATATTATTTTTGATTATGATGGTAATGGCAGGAAATATTTTTGCAGTAAACAATACTACTGAAGACAGAGCAATACAGAAAATGCTTCGAAGCAGGCTGCAATCGTATTTTTTTACAATTGTAAATTAAGGAATAAGAGATAATGAAAAAAAGCTTGAAAAAGAAGCTTATAATAGACTATTTAAAGATTATGTAATAAGCAATTCTTTAAAAAGAGAAATTGTAGAAAAATATGTAAGAGAAATTTCGAGAATCACAGCAAATGAAACAAGATTAAAATTTGACATAAAACAAATAAATTACATTTCAGATGAAGAAGCAGAAGCAATTTATGATATAAGATCTAAGAGCTTAAGAACAGTTTCAGATATGTTGGATTTGGATGAAGAAACAGAAAGAAAAATTTTAGAAAAATCAAAAATTAACAGAGATGAATTTGAAGAAATTATGAGAAAAAAAGGAAACGAACCTATAAAACGAAATTACTACAATATTGCAATTCAAGAAAGAATAAATATGTTTGAGCAAGAAGCCAAAAAAGTGACTGAAGAAGAAGTAATAGTGCAAGATTTACCAGTAATACTTAAAAAAGTAAATGATAAATGGAAGGCAGAAAACCTAGAAAAAATAATAAAAGATGATAATTAAAAAATATTTTGAAACAATAAAAGTCTGTCTGGGAATAAAATATATTAATAATTAGACAGGCTTTTAAA
>ERZ773060.422-NODE-422-length-15131-cov-3.72055_pt1 | contig 15131 bp, 10 predicted proteins | sample MGYA00580628_ERZ773060 | MGnify/ENA primary metagenome ERZ773060 (study PRJEB29015, sample SAMEA2738019) | human oral metagenome | biome: human oral; feature: human-associated habitat; material: dental | place: China | collected 2045 ... | reverse complement strand
TCCGGGGTTGTTTGATTAATATTTAACTCTTCTAAATTTTAACGGGACACTAATGATTATTAATTAAATGTATATCGTATGGTAATTCCTGAACGAATGGTCGTCATCGGATAAGAGGTCGAAATAGCATATTTCGAGAAAGAATAATCGAAATAGAAGATTCCCGATAGGTTCTTGGAGAAAGCATAATCCGCTGTAAAGCGTGCCAGCCAGGAAGTTTGTCCATTGGTTACCTGATTATCGTCCAATTCCATATTGCGAATTACGGTATAGTCACTACGTAGGGCTATATCTGCCTTGAGGTTCAGGTCACTTTTGATAATCACATCACGTCCATTGAATCGGGAAGCGAAGCTAATATCCTTAAAGCGGTAACCCAATCCTATACGATATTCACGACGCATAAGCTCAGTGAGGTAGTTGTTGTCTAAGCTAATAGAGATAGTCCTATCACGGCGTATTTCTCCCATAATACTTAGCGAGTTCTGTAGCTCAGTATCTATACGTATCAGTGGAGAGAACTGCTCTACCAAGTTCACATTGGTGAAGAGTTTCTCGCTACGGAAATTACCCCCTTGGTCTAACTGATCTGGGTTCTGGTAATACTCCAAGTTGGTACGGAAATCACTTAGTGCATAGCTTGAACGATAGCCATGTGTAAGGGAGAAGCGGCGGAAATTGTGCTTGATAAACTCCAATCGCATCAGTCCTGAATAGCGTACTGTCCATGCAGGAATAGGAATACTGCGGAAAGCACCCAAAGAAACCCCCTCGGCACTACGCCCTGTATAAGCGGCATAGAAGGCAGGCATCAGTACCGCTTGACTATTCTTACCATAGCCCTTAGGGAAACCATCAGCATCTATATTGTTCGGATTCGAAAGGTCGATACCTCGCTGTCTGGCCAATCGATTGGCTATGGTAAGCCTATTCTCCTTGAAAGTCTGGAAGGTCTTGGAACTATACTCATCCGATGGTGTAAAGGCCGTAAGAATCATATTATCCGAAATCACAAAGTTACCTGTAGTATTGCCTATCAGCGGATTGTAATAACCATTGATAGCATTAAAGGTCTCTGTGAAGTTATCTATATACTCTCGATCGGCTTTCAGGTCTATCTGTAGGTCATAGGCAGGTTGCAATCCAGCGGTAATATTAAGGGTCTTATTGGTAGAGCGAACAAACTGATCATTGAAATCAGCAAAATTGGTCAGCCAACCATGACGCCCTGCCTCATAGCGAATGTCATCCTGCCAGCCAAAGGCAAAAGGCAAGGAAGGTTTGGAGGTACCAAAGAAGCCTACTTGTGGTAGATACCCTGGTAGCATGGTACCATTGGTCTCGGTATAGCTTACCCCTACACGCTTAATCATGGTTGCAAAGCGCAAGAGATGATCCTTCAACGTTGTTTTCTGTCCTAATCCCTTGTTCTTCACTCCTAAAGTGGTATAGAAGCGGTCGAAGGTCATATTGGCAGTGAAATTATGGGTATTGGCATTCTGTACTTTATTGATCTGATGTCCCGCTACTTCCATAAGAGCATCGGAACCTCGTTGCCAATCGAAATCTCCTGTATAGGAATACGATGCTTTGACAAAGGAGAGGTAAGGCAACTTATCCAAAGGCAATTCGTAGTTGAGCTTGAAGGCCGACATGAAGTGGTTTGGAGTTCCTGGATTCCAGAAGTCATTCCACAAGGTAAGCTCTTTGTTCGTCTGGCGCTGTCCATTCTCCCAAGTATAATAGTTGCGAACAATATTGCTATTGGTCACATCATAGCTTAGCTTGAGCGACTTGGTCAGTGAGTAGTTCAGACCATATTGCCAATCAAAGAGGTAGTTGCGTTGTTGCAACTCTGGTAGGGGCACCTGATTGTTCGGATTCACTCCCAAAGGATACACCTCTCTAAACTGCTGACGGGCAAAAGTTCGTGTGATGGTAGGCCCTATATAGATATTGTTAGGCAATAGGTTGAAATTCACTTCCGATAACCATTTGAGATATTTATTGGTATTAACCTTCTGATTAGTTTTGAAGGGAGTCCATTTCACCTGTTCGAAGGCATGGGCATAGAGTACCCCTGTGCGCACATTCTGTTCCCTTTGGTTTTCTATCTCAAAATCATGGTGATCCATCTCATTATAAGCATAGTTCACCGTAAAGTTCTCTATACTATAGAACTTGGCTTTCTGCTCTTCCCCTAAATTCTTCTTGACTCCTATCAGGGAGATTCCTCGTCTGAGAGTATAGTCCTCTGCTTGGCGCTTGATAAGGTCTTTCTGCTCTTGAGTCTGTGCAGCATTGATGCGATCTTTGAGCTTAATATCCTCATACTGAGGGTCATATTCTGGTGTAGCTACAGAGGATGAACGGTTTAGCCCGATAGGCACTTGCATATTCCATTTTTTAGGGAAGAGCTTTCCTGCATTGATATTCATCATAGCATCAAGCTGTCTGAGTTCCTTGCGACTGCGCTCATTAGGTTTCTGTTCTACCGTACCAAAGCCTACAGTACTTATCTTACCTGTTACGGACATCTCCATGAAGTCAGCGGCATTGAGGTCTACGGCAGCTATCCCTGCCCAGCCTCCTTTGTTCTCAAGTTCTGCCATGCGCAATTCGTTGAACCACACTTCTCCACATACTTGGTTGGAGGTAGCATTCTTGACCCCTACCATAATCACTTGTATATCAGCCAAAGACGGATTTCCCTTGATAGCATAGCGGTTCTGCCCAGCTACATGTGGGGTAGTACTTGGCGAAGAAATCAGGTTCAGTGCTGCATCATAATAGGTAAGGTTGGCCAAGTTGCCGCTATTGATTCCCTTTGCTTTGATCTGGGTGAGAGCATCCATAGGAATATCGAATCGGTTCTGAGTAGGCCATATAGCATCGGCTAAGTAAGCTCCTGCAGGGGTTACCTGTAGGGGTAGCTCTACCTGATAGAAGTTCTCTGAAAGGTCTGACCCTAAGCGCACAAAGGCTACCATCTCTCCATCGGCAAGAGGTTGGTTCTTATAGCGCTCAGCATGAACAAACATCTTGATACGCTTGTACTGCCTTAGGTCGGCATTGAGGTTTTTATACACCCCGCGTGCATCTCCTGTATTAAGGTCACATACGGTATAGGAGAGGGATTGCTCATTTTGGCTAACTATTGTATTATTCTGATTGATCTGCTCTCTGTATACTCCTGGTGGCATACGATATGGGATAGGCTGGCGAGTTTCGTTCTCGATAAGGCTCACCGAACCAATCTCGGTGTGGGTACCTGTGCCAGGAGCTGAAAGATCATCCTTGAGAGACTTGGTATAGTGTCGCCAGTCACCTCGTACCAGATCCAAAGTACCAAAGCGCAAAACTACATCGGAAGAGAAGCCAGTAAGGTACATACGGATGTGAGTTACCGAGCGGAGGTCTCCCCCACCACCATATTCTCTTCGGTTGGCATCTTTTACAGGTATCTTATACTGAATCCAACGGGCTAAAATAGGTTGTCCACTTGGGGTCTCAGCATATACCTCTCGGATATCGCTCACATAGCGATCGGTACGTTGTACATTGCCTCGGATAGGAACACGGTATTCGTAATAGCTATCCACAGTACTCATGGTATTGTCCTTATTAATATCCTCTACATCAGGGGTGAGTGAGGCTGCCTGACTATTCCCAGCTACAGGGGAATTCCCTTGGGTACCATTATAATTATAGTATCGACTAAGGATTCCTCCACTACGAGAGAGGTAATACTCATAGTTGTCCATAGCTGGGTCATTAGGGAACTCTGCTATATTATTGGCATAGATAGCTCTCTCCTGTGCATCAGTAAGACCATCTAAACCAATATCTTGCAAGGCTCTATTTTCTGTATTACTGTCAAAAGCATAGAGGAGCGACTGTGCCACTGGAGTTTTCCCCCAAGTGGTTGCATAAGTGGGTGACTGTATAGAAAGTCCTGGCAATCCGTTTTCATATTGCTTCCTACCATCCTTGAGGATATCCTCAGAAATATTTCCTAAGTCAAAGACCAATTCCCCTGATATTGAAGGGGTAAATTCGCCCGAGGTATAAGGATCTAATACCCAGAATTGTATATATTCTATATTGTTTTCCTCAAAATTTGTTGCTGAAACCCCTCGCATGATACCTCCCCATTTGTCGGTAGCAGCTACAGAGGCCATAGCTGTAGGGTTGTTATTGTAAGGACCTTTAGCCGATGGGTAATAAGCTAGGTCTAAGGTATTCTGTACCAAAAGGTCTCCCTGTGCTAATTCTCGCTCTGGGAATATTTCTTTGACATAGATACGGCGGGTACTGTTTTTGGATATTTCAGTAGCACTGACATCACTAGGCTTATTATTGGTATAGAATACAGGATCTATAGTATACCAAGCCAATTTGGCACGACCATAGCCATTCTTTAAGTTCTCTGGATCATCAGGGGCAGTACCATAGAGAGTTTGGTTAGGGTAGGCTCCCTGACCAAAACGCAACGGAGTACTAGCCATTGACCAAGCTCTGAAGCCGCGTATATCTACGGTAGTTTGCGCTCCCTCGAAGTCGTCGAGATAAGCGGTAGATTCTCCATCGAAATCGGTACTCTTAGGAGCACTAGGGCGCAAGAAAGCCACCTCTCCCCTTACGGAGATATTCGAAGGCACATCGCTCTGCAGGGAGGGTACCTTGTTGAGCAAGCGAGTAAGGAAAGGCAACTCTGTGGAATAGGTTCCTCCAAATCCAAAAATGGTATTGTTCACCGGTTCTTGCCCATAATTAGCTTTCTGAGTATAAGGGCGCTCTCGCATATTGATAAGCGAACCGCCTATGATGAACTTATCATTGAACTTATGCTCTATATTCACCCCCATAAAGCGGCGGCTTTGCCCTCCAAATATTAGGTTATTCTCCACAGATACCTGTATTGGCATATTGGAGTTCTCTATCGTTGGGTCTATGATCTGTACGGTTCCTTGTTGGTAATTCACTACATAGTCTATCCCTTCCTGTAGGATACGCCCTCCTACAGTTACACGCACTGAACCGCGAGGCACATTGTAGGCTCCCAAGGAAATGCCTCGGCTTCCTTTGGACTTGTAGCGCCCCTTGAGGGTGAATTTGTTCTTCTCAGCATCCTCCAAGGCTTTTGCCTTGATATCAGTATAGAGCGAACGGAATACGTATTTCTTCTGGTTGGCATTCCACGCCGTTGAGGTAGATTGGTAGGCGGTAGGATCTTGATAACGATTCCCGCCTCCGAGCTTATCATAGAGATACTTCCCAAAAGGCTCTACCTTGGTAAAAATAATCTTCCCATATTCAGGGTCTATGGTAATTCCTTCGACAAAGTCAAAGAAACCATCTCCCCCATCCTGAGGGTCGTTATAGGCATTGAGTCGGTCAAAATTGAAGAGTTGAAGAAGGATCTTGCGGGTCAGTTCCCTATTCCAAGTGGTTTCATCTACAGGAGAAATATAGTTCACTGGTGAAGGGTCATTGTAGAAGATATTTAGGCGGAAGTTTTCGGGGTTGATCTGTGCGGTATTGAGAGAATATACGTTCTTCATCATCAGGTTCCAGATAGGGTCTCCCACTACCAAGCGGTTACTCTTGAGCATCTTGAGTACCAAACAGTTATTAGTAATTTTGTTTTGCCCTGCTATATAAGCATTGGTGGTTGCGGATATCCCATCATTGGCAAACTCTCCTACTTGGTATACATTACCTTCGTAGGTATATTGGTAAGCCACTGCCAAGACTTCATCGTTATTAAGTCGCTGGCTCAGGGAGATATATCCTAATTGCTTATTCACCTTGAAGTCTCGTCCTTCTTCGAGTTTTTGGGCATTTTCCAACACGGCATAGTCAAATCCTTCATTGACCAAGGAAGACATGGTGCCAAACCCAGAACGAATGGTGGCGACATCTCGGATATTTTTTGTCAATACAGACTGGGGAGAATCCATACGAGTAGGATCGTACATATTGGCCTCATTGGTAGGTCGATCTCCTATGGATCCACGGAAGAAGCCCACAGGGGCATTGCCTGCTATACGGGTATTCTCCGCTTTGGCTTCTCCTAAGTCCTGTAGGGCTACTATATTACGAATGTTGGCTGTACGGTTAGAGCGATTGGTTGCCCACACTTCCACACGCACGATTTGCACTTTACTACGTATATAGGGATAGTTCTCAAGGGCGCGATCGTATTGGTCTCTGAAGAATTGAGAGAGGAAGTAGTTGCGGTTTTCGTCATAATCCAAGGCACGTATCTCAAAGTCTTGTAGAGTACCTCCCCCTTGTGCGGTGACGGTTTGGGACTGAGAGCGTTGTTCGGAGAAGACACCCGTTACTCGGGTACGACCGAACTGAAGTTCTGTCTTCACCCCAAAAAGGCTTTGGGCACCTGTAATCAAGGAGCTATTCAGTGGTAGGCTCACATTCCCCAGCTCTACCTTACGCACAATATCGTCTTCGTTGGGGGTGTATTCAAGCTTAAAAACATTCTGAAAATCAAAAGTCGCTTGGGTATCATACATAGCGCTCAGTGATAGGCGTGTCCCTATCTTCCCCTGTATCCCTAAGCTAATCCTCTGATCAAAGTCAAGCCCATAAGAACTTCTGTATTCAGGACTGATGGACGGGTTGTCATTCTTATTATAGCGTATCCCAAGGTCAAAAGCTACATTTCCCTGTGGGATGATATCTATATTGTTCCCACCAAAGATGGACTCAAAGAGCTCTGATTTTACATAGAACTCTGGAAGCAAATCTCGCTGTGTATTGGCCGATTGGGGATCAGTAGCGGGCTGCATAGCTGCATTCTTCTCTCTGAAATACAAGCCCATACGCTCACGAAGCACCAAGTTCTCATACTCCTTGGGAGTGAGGAACATAGGGGTAGAGATATCATATGTTCCTACCTTTTCGGTATATACATACTTGTCCAAAGCGGCATTGTACTTATACTTTCGAGAGATTCTATCTGAATCTTTTAGCAACAAACGCCTCAGCGAGGTACTTGTCCTAACGGTATCCTTGACTTTTTCCTGGGGGGTATCCTGCTGTGCCCTAAGGGTAAGAGTAGGTGTGAGCAAGAAAAAGAAAAACAACTGTATGACTAATTTCCCGTTCATCTTTGTTTATAATTGTTTTAATGCTTGTTTGATAAGCTGTTCTACAGAGAATTCTTGTCCTGATTGGGTAAGGATTTTATTGACTACGGCTTCGGCCGCTTTCCTTGGATAGCCCAAAACTTCTAAAGCAGCCAGCGCTTCTTCTTTGCTTGATGGGCTTTGTGACGCCGCTACCAAAGAGGCGTTATCGCCTGTGAGCTTAACCATCTTCTCCTTCAGATCCAATATGATTCGTTGCGCTGTCTTAGCACCTATCCCCTTGACTGACTGTATGGTACGTACGTCTGAATTGACAATTGCACTCTGAAGCTGTGCCGGAGATAGCGAGGAAAGCATCACTCGGGCAGTATTCGCCCCTACACCTGATACAGAGATAAGTAGCGAAAAAATCTCCCGCTCGAACTTATCAAAAAATCCAAAAAGCGTATGTGCATCTTCCTTTATTTGCAAGTAAGTATATATCTTCAACTGCTGTGTATCAGATAATTGTGAAAATGTATGCAATGAGATATTCACCCAATAGCCTACCCCATTACAGTCTATAACAAGGTAGGTGGGTGTCTTCTCTACTAAGCGTCCTTGTAGATGTGTTATCATAGGCTTGTGCTTTTTTATTCCCCATTGTGCATGAAATCATGCTTTTGCATAAGCTGCTCCTGGGTCTCCTTACAATTCTCATCTGGAATACAACAATCCACAGGGCACACAGCAGCACATTGTGGTTCCTCATGGAAACCTACACACTCAGTACATTTGTCGGGGACTATATAGTAATAGTCATCACTGATAGGCTTTTGTACCTCATCGGCATTGGCATGCTTTCCACTGGGCAAAATGATATTCCCACGGAGCTTGGTGCCATCACTATAGCGCCAATCATCAGCGCCTTCATAAATAGCATTGTTAGGACATTCAGGTTCGCAAGCCCCACAATTGATACAGTCGTCTGTTATTATAATTGCCATTTTTTTATTTTTTAGTAATAAAGTAATGTCAGAATTGGGGGATGTTTTATTGAGGGCAAAGATACAACATTTTCTTTGGCAAAAAGGAAAAACTATCTATTTTTAACAAAAAAACTGCTCACGTATTTTTCACGTAGAGCAGTTTTGTGCTGTATATATAGGTTATCCCCTACAAATCAATCATTTGTATTGCTGTGATTGCTGCTTCTATTCCTTTGTTTCCGTGCTTGCCTCCGCTCCTATCTATGGATTGTTGGAGAGTATTATCGGTAAGCACACAGAAGATTACTGGAATATCTTGGGTGGCATTCAGGTAGGCTATCCCATAGGTAACTCCTTGGCAGACAAAGTCAAAGTGCTTAGTCTCTCCCTGTATCACACAACCTATGACAATTACGGCATCCACAGCCTCCTCTATCATACGCTTAGCACCATTGACCAGCTCAAAAGCCCCTGGCACACTCCACTCTATGATATTCTCTGGCGAGAAACCACAATCCAAGAGGGTATCCACGGCTCCCTTACGCATATTATTGGTAATCTGCCCATTCCATTGAGAGGTGATAATCCCTACTCTCTTACCCACAACCGATGGCAGAGAATCCTTATCGTAAGTAGATAGATTCTTGTTCTCTGTTGCCATATTATTGGTTCATAAGGGTTTTTACACGGCTGATTTGCATATCTGCTGAAGTAGCTTCTTGGGATTTAGGATAGTCGTTTTTGATTTTCTCCAAGTACTCCAAAGCCTCTTTATAGTTCTTTTGCTCTTCTGCAACAAGAGCTGCTTTGTTCATATATATAGGAGCTGTAAGAGTGTTATCACTCTTATCAATAGCTTTTTTGTAATAATCCATTGCTTCTTTAGGTTGCTTAAGGGCTACAAAAGCATCTCCTATATTCCCTAAAGCCAAAGCACTTAGTATAGGATCCTCTGAAGAGAATTTGTCCAAGTGGGTTACCGCTTCCTTGTATTTGTTCAATTGTAGATAGGCCATTCCTGCTGAGTAATAGGCTACATTGGCCGCTTTGCTGGAAGAATAATCCTTAATCACTTGAAGAAATCCTCCATGACTCTTATCTCCATTGAGAGAAAGAGTAAATAGAGAATCGCGCTGTGCTGTTGTAGGAGCATTGAGAGCTTCATCAAATACGGTAAGGGCAAAGGATAGTTTTTCTGAGGCCTCAGTCTCTCGTGGAGTGGATACAAATTGTTTATATAACATATATCCCAAACCTACCACTACGACAGCTACCACCGTCAAGAGAATAGAACGCTGATTTCTCTGCACCCATGCTTCTGTCTTTCCTGCTTTCTCATCCAATGTCTGAAACACTTCTGCAGTGGTACTCTCATGTGATAATTGCTCGCTGGTGAGCTCTTTGGTTGGCTCTTCTTGTTCTCTTTCTTTCTTTGTTTGTCGCCCAGGACGATAGTTATTCTTCTTGTAAACTGACATAAATTTTTTGCTTTAAAAAGATTTTGCAAAAATAAAATTTTTATTTGTAATAAAGGGTGTTTTTCTCAATATTTTTTTATAATTTGCGCGAGTTTTTTCAAGCCCCTTTTTAGATGTTCCTAAAACGACTTTACATATTGAATTTCAAGAATATAGAAAGCCGAGACTTTTCTTTTTCTCCCTCTCTCAATTGCCTAATTGGTGACAATGGAGTGGGAAAAACGAATTCTTTGGACGCTATTTACCACTTAGGAATGACCAAAAGCTACTTCTCATCATCTACTTTGATGAATATTCGCTTAGGGGAAGACTTCTATCTTATCGAGGGAAATTTCGAAAAAGAGGGACGGGAGGAGACGGTCGTTTGTAGTGTAAAAAAAGGGCAAAAAAAAATCCTCAAGCGCAATGGCAAGCTTTATGAGAAGCTCGCCGATCATATAGGCGCCTTCCCTATAGTGATTATCTCGCCCTCGGATCGTGACCTTATTCATGAAGGAAGTGAGGCGCGTCGCAAATTCTTGGATGGACTCCTAAGCCAGCTATATCCAAGCTACCTCGATACATTACTTAGGTACAACAAGATCTTAGCCCAGCGCAATACCCTACTCAAGTCCTTTCATGAGGGGCAATACCTTGATCCTGATACACTTGATATCTATGATGACCAACTTTCACTATATGGGAACAAGATCTTTCAGGTGCGCTTGGCTTTTCTTGAGTCTTTCCTACCTATCTTCCAAGAGCAGTATACACACCTCTCCCAAGGGAAAGAACAGGTAAGCATCCGCTATGAGAGCCGCTTGTTTAGACAGGATTTCAAGACCCTTCTCAAGGAGAGTTTCCCTCAGGATAGCGCGGCTCAATACACCACTGTAGGAATCCATAAGGATGACCTCCTATTGGAAATCAATGGGCAATTGGTCAAGAAATTTGCCAGCCAAGGCCAACAGAAATCATTCCTTATCGCACTGAAATTAGCTCAGTTCCATTGTTTGTATAAGCAGACAAAGACCACTCCTATTCTTCTATTGGACGATATTTTCGACAAACTGGATTCCAAGCGTGTCGCACAGTTGATTTCCTTGGTTACTCGTCCACCCTTTGGACAGATTTTCCTCAGTGATACCGACAAAGAACGTACGGAAAACATAGTAAAAGAAACAACCTCTAATTACCATCTTTTTTATTTGTAGAAATTTATCTACAAATATTTTTGTGTAATTAAAAAAATTCCTATATTTGCACCCTCAAACTGCATATTAGAATGAAAGATAAAAAACGCGATCTAAAAGCGTATGATATTCACTTTGCAGGATTAAAAGATGGCGAACATCTCTTTGAGTATCAAGTAGATAATCATTTTTTTGAGCTCTTTGATTATCATGAGTTCAATAGTGTTAATCACTTAGTACAGGTGCGCTTACAGAAGAAAAGTACACTCTTAGAGTTGGATTTTTCCGCTCAAGGCACTATCAATGTCAATTGTGATATCACTGATGAACCTTTTGATCTCCCCACTCAGGCTCAGTCTCACTTGGTTGTCAAGTTTGGGGAAGAATATAATGATGATAATGAAGAGCTGCTTATTCTCCCTCAGGGAGAGCACACTCTCAATGTAGCTCAATATATCTATGAGATACTGGTACTATCAGTACCTGCAAAGCGTGTGAATCCTAATACACAGAGTTTTGCACAAGCCATGGAAACTCTTGAGGCACTCAGTCCAAAAGAACTTGACGAGGCTGAAGATGATTCCCAAATAGATCCTCGATGGAACGAATTAAGAAAATTGTTGAACAAATAAAAAAATAAGAAAATGGCACATCCCAAACGAAGACAATCCTCTACACGCAGAGACAAAAGAAGAACTCATGATAAAGCTGTAGTTCCTCAAATAGCTAAAGATGTAACTACAGGTGAGTTCCACCTATACCACCGCGCTCACTGGTTCGAAGGTAAGTTGTACTGGTCAAGTCCTTATCGACGAAACTCCTAAAGAAGCTCAAACCGAAACAAAATAAACAAGAGGTTTTTTTATAAGAATGTTATAAGAACTCTTCCCCTTTTTAGGGAAGGGTTTTTTCATGTAGATATATAGGGGGTATTTGTTATGTTTTTATAAAGACACCCTTATTTTGCAAAAACAAAGTATCTAAAGCAATGCTTCCTTACCAAGAGAGTTGCAACAAATCTATAAAAATCAAAAGACTATCCCCCTTTTAGAGGATAGTCTTTCTTTATGAATTATAAAATAGACATTGCTGCTTATTTGTACATCACTTTCTTCACAGCTTTGATTACATCCTGCGCATTAGGCAACCATTCTTGCAACAAGGCTGGTGAATAAGGTGCTGGAGTATCGGCGGTAGTGATACGTTGGATAGGAGCATCCAAATAATCGAAGATATGTTCTTGTACTTGGTAAGTAATTTCTGAAGATACAGAACCAAATGGCCATGCTTCTTCGAGAATCACCAAGCGGTTAGTCTTTTTCACAGAAGCGAAGATAGTTTCCCAGTCCATAGGGCGAACTGTACGAATATCTATGATTTCACATTCTATTCCTTCTTTAGCCAATTCCTCTGCTGCTACAAAGGCTTCTTTGATAATCTTACCAAAAGAAACAATAGTTACATCCTTTCCTTCTCGCTTGATATCGGCTACACCAAGTGGAATAGTGTATTCTTCTTCTGGCACTTCTCCCTTGTCTCCATACATTTGTTCTGACTCCATGAAGATTACAGGATCGTTATCACGGATAGCTGATTTGAGCAATCCCTTAGCATCATAAGGAGTAGAAGGTACTACTACTTTGAGCCCTGGACAGTTCGCAAACCAGTTTTCGAAAGCTTGTGAGTGGGTAGCTCCCAACTGTCCTGCAGAAGCGGTAGGACCACGGAATACGATAGGAATATTAATCTGTCCTCCAGACATTTGGCGCATCTTGGCTGCATTGGAAATAATCTGATCCATTGCGACCAAAGAGAAGTTAAAGGTCATAAACTCTATGATAGGACGACATCCATTCATGGCAGACCCTACTCCGATTCCTGAAAACCCACTCTCTGCAATAGGGGTATCTATGATTCGCTTAGGACCAAATTCGTCCAACATCCCCTTGGAAGCCTTGTATGCTCCATTATATTCTGCTACTTCCTCTCCCATGAGATAAATAGAAGGATCACGACGCATTTCTTCACTCATTGCTTCGCAAACAGCTTCTCTGAATTGTATTGTTCTCATTGTATTTATTTTATATCAATCTTTTAATGACTAATGGTTTATGATAAACAGTTAGCTACTAAAACCTTCTAAAGACCTAAAACCTTAGAATCGTGCAAAGTTACGTATTTTTTTTATTTTACACAAAATCTGTTATCAATTTTGCGATAAAATTTATTTGTTCTTTGTCCAATTCTGTGTGCATAGGCAAGGAGATAACTTCCTGTACCAGCTCATTGGTAGCGGGAAAATCCACTTCACGATAGCGACTATCCTCATAGGCTTTCTGCTTGTGCAAAGGTATCGGGTAGTAGATACCAAAGGGTACTCCATGCTTTGTGAGGTGTTCGGCCAAGGCATCTCGCTTACCGCCTAATATGCGTATGGTATATTGGTGGAATACATGCGAGGTATCTCCCTGAGGAATCTCTGGGGTGATGATATTTGGATTGCCCTGCAACCCCTCGGTATAGAGACGAGCGGCTTCTCTTCTCTTTTGGTTATAGCTATCCAAGTGTGGTAACTTGGCACGAAGCACACAAGCCTGTAGAGAGTCCAAGCGAGAGTTCACCCCTACTACATCGTGATGATAGCGTATGTACATCCCATGATTGACTATGCCTCGTAGGATATGTGCCAACTCATCATCATTGGTAAAGATAGCTCCCCCATCTCCGTAACAACCTAAGTTCTTGGAAGGGAAAAAGCTGGTAGCCCCTACATGTCCTATAGTACCTACTTTCTGTTTGCGTCCATCACTCCAAGTGAAATCAGCACCTATGGCTTGTGCATTGTCTTCTATGACGTAGAGGTTGTACTCTTTGGCTATCTGCATGATAGCTTCCATATTGGCCGGACGACCATATAGGTGTACGGGTACGATCGCCTTGGTCTTAGGAGTAATGGCTTTGCGAATTGCTTCTATATTTATATTAAAGGTATCTTTATCCACATCTACCAGAACAGGGGTAAGTCCCAATAGGGCTATCACCTCCACTGTAGCCGCAAAAGTAAAATCAGCAGTGATTACTTCATCACCTCTTTTTAGGCCTAAGCCCATCATGGCTATCTGGAGAGCATCGGTTCCGTTGGCACAAGGAATCACATGCTTCACCTGCAAATAGGCTTCCAATTCCTTCTGGAATGCCTGTACCTGAGGACCGTTGATAAAGGCAGCGGAATCCAATACTTCTGCAAAAGATGCTTGTATTTGTGCTTTCAAGGGTTCATATTGCCCTTGCAAGTCTACCATCTGAATTTTCTTCATGGTCTTTGTTTTTTATCGCCTGCAAAATTACGAAATAATGATTAATTTTTAATGATTAATGATTATTTTTTTTACTATAGGGGGTCGCATAACCTTCCTCCCTATATCTCTCATAGGATAAGCGAGCTTTTTCTACTATTTAAAGAAATGTTAAATATATAAATTAGACCAAATACAAATAATATCTTTGCAGCCTGAAATTTTCCTATATGAAGTGTTTTGCAATAGTTCTTTTTTTCTTCTTTTCTTGGAGTTACAGTCAGCAACAACTGCTCTCTGGAGTGGTACAAGATGAAAATAAGACACCATTATTAGGCGTGAGTATCATAGATAAAAATACCAAAAAATGGGCTATCACCGACGAAAAGGGACAGTTTTCCCTCCCTTTCTTAGAAGAATATGATCTTGATATTCAGCTTTTGGGCATGGAAAAGAAAACACTCAAAGGAAAAGACACTTCTATAACCATCACTCTCAAGGAAGAGACGCTCTCCCTTAAGGAAGTTGTGGTTACTGCTGATAAGGTTAAGGACAAAACCAGCTCAGCCATTACCTTGGACAAATATGCAATTTCTCAGTTCCAATCACTTTCCCTCTCCGATGTACTCCAACAGCTCCCAGGACAGGCGATCAAGAATATCGACCTGACAGCTCCTAAAAGTATTCAACTGCGTTCTGCACTTTCTTCGCTTAACAACGCTTTTGGGGTGGGCTTCATCATAGACGATATGTATATATCCAATGATGAAAATATGCAATCCTATGGCTATACACGTATAGGTGGAAGTAATACTGCGGCTTTCTCTCATATGAATAGTTCTATTGACCTACGTACCATTCCCGCGGCTAATATAGAGAAGGTAGAAGTGATCAGTGGTATTGCCGATGCTAAGTATGGCAATGCTACCTCGGGGCTTATCATTATAGAGCGCAAAGCGGGAGTCTCTCCCTTACAGCTCTCGGCTTCTATGGTAGGAGGTGGAAATACGATTAATGTACAAAAGGGTTTTAAGCTACCTAAAAAATGGGGAAACCTGAGCCTTTCCTTGGATTACCTCAACTCCAATAGCGACCCTCGCAACGA
>ERZ773060.421-NODE-421-length-15166-cov-7.3518_pt1 | contig 15166 bp, 10 predicted proteins | sample MGYA00580628_ERZ773060 | MGnify/ENA primary metagenome ERZ773060 (study PRJEB29015, sample SAMEA2738019) | human oral metagenome | biome: human oral; feature: human-associated habitat; material: dental | place: China | collected 2045 ... | reverse complement strand
CATTATTGGAACTTTTTTATTTATTAAAACGGTAATATTTTGTGCTAAACGCCCTTGCGCACATTCGCTCGGGTTCATTGGCAATCGTTGCCAGCCACCAAACTTTTTCAATCCATTCACGCTGCTCTGTTCTCGCTCTTGCCCACTCCAAAGACAAAATGACTTCCAAAGGATGATAGTAGCCCAATTCCGCTATTTCCAAGCATCGCGCAATGGGCAATCGCAGCTTGCCCTTGCGGTATTGGCTAATAACGGATGTGCTAACCTGCCAATATTTTGCTAGTTGGTAGTCGCTTTTGAAGCCTTTTTGCCGTTTGATGATGTCCAGCCAGTTATTGATGTCTTGCATGATTTCTCCCCTGCTTTTGGCATTTTAATGCGTGTGTGCCTAGCGCAATAGTGAGAGATTTCTAGTGATGTTTGGGGGCTGATCGGAACGCAAAAGGCAGCCGTTAGGCTGCCGTGCGTTCTTCCTTGTCTTAATAGAAACAACTCAAACAAGAATCTCCAAACCTGCTTAAAAAGCCAAAAAGGATTACCAAAGAATCCAAGCGAAAAAGCTAATAACGGCAAGTATGGAAATAATTAGGATAATATCGGTGGCTATCGTAGTCCAAGTGAAATATTTGGTGAATTGATTGGTTAGTCTAATCATTTCTATTTCTAATTCTTCTCGCTCTTGTCTCCGTTTTTCTCGTTGGCTTTGGATTATGTCTCGTTCGTCTTGCTGATTCATGCTTATTTCCTTTGTTAAATCCTTTTTATTCCTATTTCTCCGTTTTCATTTAGGAATGCTTTTTCCAATGCCTCGTTTAAAAGCTCGTGGACAAGCTCGCTGTCCCTTAATGGTTGTTTGCCCATTTGTACAAGTTTTTTGTTGAAGCTGATAGCAAGCTGTCTAATTTTTTCTTCCTGACTGTCTTTTATACGCAAAGTTTTCATAAATTTAATTCCTTGTAAAAACATTATTTTGACACTTGTGTTCATGTGTACAAGTTTTTTGTGCTTGTGTATTCATGTAAATGAGTGTATGTTTGGCGTAAAAATAACTTGTATACAAGTTACAAGAAAATATTTTTAGGGTCAAAAATGAGTGAAACCAAATCCAAGATTGCCCTAATCGGCAACATAGAAAGCTTTATTAACCATCATGGAATAGAAAACTGCGGTTTTCTAACGTTGACATTCCCCGATAGCGTTAAAGATGTATTTGAAGCATCAAACCGATTCAACAGCTTTCGTACTGGGTTCTTGGTTAAACGCATGAATGGCTACATTGGCGTTTACGAACGCACCAAACGCGGCGTAATCCATTTTCACTTTGTGGTTGCTCTAAAAGGCAACATCCTATGGGAAAAGCGCGGGCATTCCATCGTAACCTTCAATCACAAAGAAGTGAAAAGCAAAAGAACGCCTCGCCGCCTGCGCTATCGCAGCGCAAACGCCTTTCTTAAATCACTTTGGAAAGAATTATTAGAAGCCCTCCCCCTTTACGGCTTCGGTCGCCATGAACTCGTTCCCGTAAAAAGTGAAAAAGGCGTTGCCCACTACCTCGCAAAATATTTAAGTAAGGGCATCAAAGAGAGAAAACCGCAAGATAAAGGCTTTCGGCTCGTCCGCTCCACCATCGGCAAAAATGCAGCGGCATGGAAAGCCTATACAACAAACTTTGCTTTTGTTTCTAACACAGAATGGCGTGAAGCTCTAAGTGGCTATATCACACGATTAGCAGCATCGGCAAAATTCATTTTAAAAAAATACGGCAGTCTGCTGGATTTGCCCATTTTTGAAACCTATCGTAATGATTTAAGCCTAACAGCCAGCATGAATGCACAAAATTATTCAGAAGTAATGAAATTTAGATGGGGCCCGAAATGGTGCTATTGGTTTAAAGAAAAAATCGTTGAAGCCTATGAGTACCATCAAAACGAAAGTGAACAGATTTTTATTTGGTTTGAAGATTTTGTAGAACAGGCAATCTTTAAACTAAGTTTCAACCCATCAACGGGGGAAGTTACAGAACTTTAAGCAAGTATCTCTATTTTTTGAGTATTTACATTTTTAACCAGTATCTCGATTAAGGAAATAATCATGGCTGAAACAACAAAAACTGCTGCTTCAAACGGCTTCTATGACGATGTGTCTAAATCTAACGAATCGCAAGGCGTGTTTATCGTCGGCGATTATCTGAAACTCACACAATCCACCAGTAGAGAGACTGGGGAAGTTTCCCACCATGTCAATCTGCTCGTGGATTTGGGTGAATCCATTTCAACCATCAAAATCAAAACCAAACAGCCCGAAAAGTGGGCAAAAATAACTAAATCCGCCTTGGTAAAAATCCGTGTCAATGCATTTACGCCTAAGGATTCCAGCGCGATTTATTACAGCGAAATTTAGGCTTTTTTAGGGTTTTACGGCTTTTTCCGATGCGCCTTGACCCCGCTAAAAAAGCCGTGTGAATTGAGGCGTTAGCCGTCTGTTGGGCGGATGCGGATGCGATGCGCGTCCCGCGCGCGCGCCGCGCCGCCCAACAGACAATAAAAGCTCCATAGGCTAGGCGTTTTGCCTTTGAAAAACGTCAATTCAAAAAAAGGAGGCTCTTATGAGCATTGTTAAATCTGTGAAAGCGAAAACGTTCGCTGGCGTGATGGCAGTTTCTGCTATGGTTTTGTCTGTTCCCGCTCGTGCTGATTGGGTGGCAGATGTGAAATCTGGTTTGGATACTGCGTTTGCTAATACTCAAAGCATTGCTGCTGCTGTTGTGGTTGGCTTTGCGGTGATTTTTGGCATTAAGCTGGCAAAAAGCGTTATGCGCTAATCAAGGGGTTGAGAATGGGCTATCAGGTAGGCAATGTTTGCTATCCCGAAAAAACACTTGCGGAGGATGCGTATTTTTCGCAAGTGTCGCCTGTTCTCGCTTCTGATGGCTCTTTAAAGATGATTAGCAAAAAAGGTGATAACTGGTTTTATGGCTCTATACGGCTTAAAGCGGATTTTTCTGAATGCTCTGCGGCGCGGAATTTTCAGGCAGGTGTGGAAACGTTTTCGCCTCTGGTTTTGATTGCGGTGGCTCTGTTTGGGGCGGGGTTGATAATTAGGCTTTTGAGATGATTGATATTTATTTTATTGAGGGGGCGATTGTATGTTTAATGCTCGTGTATTTTTTACTGCGTCTGTAATGACGCTTTTTTTGTATCCAATGGCGGCAATGGCGGCGGATGTGTCGCCTCCTACGAGTGGGGCGGATGCTGAGGGGAATTTGCCTAATGTAACAGTTACACTTTGTTCTGGTCAGTCTGATGGTTATAGCTGGACTTCAAAAAAAAGTGGCAATACTTATGTTTGTCAAAAAGGCGTGCCTGTTTTGAAAGGGTCTGATGTTAAACCAAAGCCGTGTACTGCTCTTGATGGTAGTTGTGGCGGTTTTCAAACGGATAAAAAAGGCGATGGTGTGAGTGGTAACGGTAAGGGTTCTGGCGGCGATGGTAACGGTAAGGGTTCGGGTGGTGGTACGGGTGGCGGTTCAGGTTCGGGTGGAGGTAGCGCGGGAAGTGGATCGGGTTCGGGAAATGGCGGCGCAGGTGCGGGTAGTGGTTCAGGTGGTTCGGGCAGTGCTGGGGCTGGCTCGGGTAATGAGGTGCAGGGCTCGGGCGCGGCTTCTCCTGATAGGGGTTCGGGTGGCGGTTCTGGCGGTGGTTCGGGCGCTGGTGATGGCGGTGCGGGCGGTGGCTCGGGGGCAACTTCGGGTAACGATACAGGAGGCAGTAGTGGCTCGGGGGCGGGAAGTGGCTCGGGGCTATCCAATGAAGCCTATTTGGCTGCCCTGCGCGAATGGGGCAAAAGATGGGCGGATTACTTCAAAAGTTTGACTGAGCGTGAGAAAACCGTTCAAACGAATTTGACAAGGAGATTGGCGGATTGTGTGATGCTTTATGGTGCTAGCCCAAATGGTAAAGTGTGTTCGGATGCTGCGATTAAAAGTGCAGAAGAGGAAAGGCAAAAGATTGAGAAACTGCGTTCAGATGGCATTGCGCGGGCAGCAAAGGAAAAGGCTGCGATTGACAAAATGAAGCCTAATTCTGTGCCGTCCGTGCCTATGCCAGATGGCAGCGGTTCGGGCAATGGTGGCAATGGGGGCAACGTAACCAATAACAACAACACAACCAATAACACGACAAACAACACAACCAACGTGAATAACACGACCAACATAACCAATAATGGGGGCGGCAGTGGAGGGGGTAAAAGTGGCGGCAATGGCAACGGTGGCAGCGGTCAAACGGGCAACAATATGGGCAATGGTTCGGGGAATGAGGATGGCAAGGGTAAGGGTGATGGGCTTTCGGAATACTGCGCGAAAAATCCAGATGCTCTGGCTTGTCAAAAGATGGGCAAGATGTCGGATGTGAAGTTTCCTGATTCCGATGCTGAAAACCATTTGGATAAAGGTTTGAAGGATTTTAAGAGTAGTTTAAAGGAAAAGGGGAAGGTAGCTTCTGAGGGATTTGCGTATAAGTATAGGAATTTTCTAAGTCGTGGTGATACGGCTGCTTGTCCGCCGCCGATTACTTTTGAAGCTTTTGGGGTAAAGGGGGCATTTAAATATGATTGGCTTTGTCAGTCTATGGAAATGGCGCGGGGATTGGTAATTGCGGCGTTTGCGTTGTTTACGGCGTTTTTTGTGGTCAAAAATTTGAAATAGAAAGGGATTTGATATGCCTATTTTGATTGTGTTGGCTAATCTTTTGGCGGGGATTGCGCCTTTCTTGGCACGAATTAGCTTTGTGATGTTTTTTGGCTTTGTGTTTAGATTGGTTTTGGGGTTCGGCTTTGCGATTGTGAGTTATAAATATGTGGGGGATTTTTTTGAGAATATGAAGTCTACGTTTGTGGCTGGTTATAACTCGTTGCCTGCTGCTTTGTTGGCTTTGTTGGATATTGGTGGTTTTACTACGGGGTTTAATATTATGTTCTCGGGCTTGTCTATGATTGTGGGTATTTGGATGGCTAAATCAACTTTGAGTATTCTTTCATGATTTACTTGATTACAGGCACGCCGGGCACGGGCAAAACTGCGTTAGCAGTTGAAATGATTTTGACAAACTACGATGGTTTGTTTAAACAAACGTTAGACAACGGTGAAGTAATTCCACGTCCGCTGTATTTCTGCCATATTGATGGGTTGGATGCGCGTAAATTCAAGGCGCATGAATTGACTGAACAAGAGTTGATTTCTGCTCCGCTGAAAGATTTGGTGCCGCAAGGCAGCGTAGTGATAGTAGATGAATGCGACTACACTTATCCTGTGCGCTCGGCTGCGCGGGAAGTGCCGCCGTATGTAAAAACGTTGAAGGAATTACGCCATGAGGGATTTACTTTAATCTTGATGACGCAAAACCCATCCATGATTGATAAATATGTTCGCCAGTTGGTCGGTAAACATATTCATTTAGAACGCAAAGCGTTGGGCACAAAAAAATATGAGTGGTTTCGCTGTGAAGAGAATTTGAATTCGCAATCTTTCGCGCATGCGGTGGCGGAATTTTATCGCCCAAGCAAAGAAGCCTTTAAATATTACAAGTCCGCTAGTATGCACGTTAAATTTAAAAAGAAACTGCATCCTGTGTTTGTTTGGTTGCCTTTGTTGGTGGTTTTGGGTGCGTTTTTGACTTATCGGGGGATTTCGGGATTTACGGATAAGTCTAAATTTGACAAGGTAAAAAATCAGCCTGTTGCGGGTGTGGTGGATGCTGCTTCTGCGCCTGCGGTTATTTCTGCTTCTGCGGTTGGGGATTCGGCTTCTGTGCCAGCGGCGGGTGCTGGATTGGCTGCTTCTGAACCTGTTGGCACAAAGCTGGATGATTTTAAGCCGCGTATTGATTCTTTGCCTGAAACAAAGCCTATCTATGATGGGCTGCGCCATCCTATAAACATGGAAACGGTGGCGGGCTGTGTTAAGACTTCTAGCTCGTGTAACTGCTATACAGAACAAGCAACAAAAGTTTATGTCAATAAAGCCATGTGTGAGTATTGGGCAGAAAACGGCATTTTTCAGGTGTATAGGGATGTGCATTTGCCTGTCTCTACTTCCGGCGTGCAAAATTCAACTGCTAACCAATCGGCGCAAGTCTTGGAATTACAGAAATCTCCCTAGGGTGGGTGGTCGCTGGCAAGGTGCATAGAAAAAACGAGAGGCTTTTTCATGTTCACGTTGTCTGCGACTGGGTGGGCAAGCCGCATAGCTTAAAGGCAACCTGAAACTTGTTCAGGCTGCCTATTTTTTACTCTTTCAGATTGTCGGTTCGGCGCAATGCTTCGCCTCGGCGCAATACTTCATCGAAACAGTTATCAGATAAGCGTTTGTTTATATCTCCCCAGTGGTCTATACATTCCGCGTATAGACTTGAGAAACTTCCGTCATACATGTAACTTATGTTGCGTAGAGTGTCTATTATCCCGTTCATGTTTCCCATGGCTTCGCAGAGTGCTGGGGTATTTGTCGCCCCATTATTTAGTTCACGCTCTGCTAAATTCACATTGAATATGAAATCGTTGAAGATGCGCTTGCATGTTTTGGCATGTGCTTCTTCGGATGTTATGCTTACGCCTTTATCAAAAACTGTAAATTCAAGTTCTTTGTTAGGTTCTGTTTTCATGGTATTTACTCCATAGGTTAGGTTGAAATTTCCGCGCGCTCCCCATATCAGGACGGAGGAGGTGCACGGAGGGGGTTTTTGTTTTGGTGGGCTAAATGCCCACCAGAACAAAGAAACGGTTAGTGCAGCTTTTTTTTTATCAGTCCGTTATCGGCTTCGGCAGGGGGTTGCGTTGGAAAAAGCAAAGCCGTTTTAAAAAAGCAATACGGAAGGTTTGTAAAGATTTGGCGCATTAGCCGCTAAAACCCTAGCGAAAAAGCTAATGCGCCAAATCTTTATGAATACCGTATTGCTTTTTTAAAACGGCTTTGCTTCCATCGCAAAAACCCCCAACGAAGCCGATAACGGACTGATAAAAAAAAAAGCTAAACGGGTTTCATTGCCTCTGCGTGGACAAAGCAACAAAGCAAAACCCTACTGTGCCGCCTCCTGCGGCTTCTCAACGGGTGGTTGGGTGGGAATAGATGCGTTAGGGATAGTTACCGAACGGCGAAAATGAACCCCTGTTTTCTGTGAAAACAGGGGTTTAGTTGAGTTTTATTAAAATCTTTGATTTTCCATAAAATATAGCCCGACCCCCGCCCCAGCGGGGGGAACGCCCCCCAACGTTTGATATTCACGAATGTCTAACGTAAAAAGGAAACAGTCTGTATGTGGCCGTTTAACAACTGTTCATAACTGTTCATTATTGGAACTTTTTTATTTATTAAAACGGTAATATTTTGTGCTAAACGCCCTTGCGCACATTCGCTCGGGTTCATTGGCAATCGTTGCCAGCCACCAAACTTTTTCAATCCATTCACGCTGCTCTGTTCTCGCTCTTGCCCACTCCAAAGACAAAATGACTTCCAAAGGATGATAGTAGCCCAATTCCGCTATTTCCAAGCATCGCGCAATGGGCAATCGCAGCTTGCCCTTGCGGTATTGGCTAATAACGGATGTGCTAACCTGCCAATATTTTGCTAGTTGGTAGTCGCTTTTGAAGCCTTTTTGCCGTTTGATGATGTCCAGCCAGTTATTGATGTCTTGCATGATTTCTCCCCTGCTTTTGGCATTTTAATGCGTGTGTGCCTAGCGCAATAGTGAGAGATTTCTAGTGATGTTTGGGGGCTGATCGGAACGCAAAAGGCAGCCGTTAGGCTGCCGTGCGTTCTTCCTTGTCTTAATAGAAACAACTCAAACAAGAATCTCCAAACCTGCTTAAAAAGCCAAAAAGGATTACCAAAGAATCCAAGCGAAAAAGCTAATAACGGCAAGTATGGAAATAATTAGGATAATATCGGTGGCTATCGTAGTCCAAGTGAAATATTTGGTGAATTGATTGGTTAGTCTAATCATTTCTATTTCTAATTCTTCTCGCTCTTGTCTCCGTTTTTCTCGTTGGCTTTGGATTATGTCTCGTTCGTCTTGCTGATTCATGCTTATTTCCTTTGTTAAATCCTTTTTATTCCTATTTCTCCGTTTTCATTTAGGAATGCTTTTTCCAATGCCTCGTTTAAAAGCTCGTGGACAAGCTCGCTGTCCCTTAATGGTTGTTTGCCCATTTGTACAAGTTTTTTGTTGAAGCTGATAGCAAGCTGTCTAATTTTTTCTTCCTGACTGTCTTTTATACGCAAAGTTTTCATAAATTTAATTCCTTGTAAAAACATTATTTTGACACTTGTGTTCATGTGTACAAGTTTTTTGTGCTTGTGTATTCATGTAAATGAGTGTATGTTTGGCGTAAAAATAACTTGTATACAAGTTACAAGAAAATATTTTTAGGGTCAAAAATGAGTGAAACCAAATCCAAGATTGCCCTAATCGGCAACATAGAAAGCTTTATTAACCATCATGGAATAGAAAACTGCGGTTTTCTAACGTTGACATTCCCCGATAGCGTTAAAGATGTATTTGAAGCATCAAACCGATTCAACAGCTTTCGTACTGGGTTCTTGGTTAAACGCATGAATGGCTACATTGGCGTTTACGAACGCACCAAACGCGGCGTAATCCATTTTCACTTTGTGGTTGCTCTAAAAGGCAACATCCTATGGGAAAAGCGCGGGCATTCCATCGTAACCTTCAATCACAAAGAAGTGAAAAGCAAAAGAACGCCTCGCCGCCTGCGCTATCGCAGCGCAAACGCCTTTCTTAAATCACTTTGGAAAGAATTATTAGAAGCCCTCCCCCTTTACGGCTTCGGTCGCCATGAACTCGTTCCCGTAAAAAGTGAAAAAGGCGTTGCCCACTACCTCGCAAAATATTTAAGTAAGGGCATCAAAGAGAGAAAACCGCAAGATAAAGGCTTTCGGCTCGTCCGCTCCACCATCGGCAAAAATGCAGCGGCATGGAAAGCCTATACAACAAACTTTGCTTTTGTTTCTAACACAGAATGGCGTGAAGCTCTAAGTGGCTATATCACACGATTAGCAGCATCGGCAAAATTCATTTTAAAAAAATACGGCAGTCTGCTGGATTTGCCCATTTTTGAAACCTATCGTAATGATTTAAGCCTAACAGCCAGCATGAATGCACAAAATTATTCAGAAGTAATGAAATTTAGATGGGGCCCGAAATGGTGCTATTGGTTTAAAGAAAAAATCGTTGAAGCCTATGAGTACCATCAAAACGAAAGTGAACAGATTTTTATTTGGTTTGAAGATTTTGTAGAACAGGCAATCTTTAAACTAAGTTTCAACCCATCAACGGGGGAAGTTACAGAACTTTAAGCAAGTATCTCTATTTTTTGAGTATTTACATTTTTAACCAGTATCTCGATTAAGGAAATAATCATGGCTGAAACAACAAAAACTGCTGCTTCAAACGGCTTCTATGACGATGTGTCTAAATCTAACGAATCGCAAGGCGTGTTTATCGTCGGCGATTATCTGAAACTCACACAATCCACCAGTAGAGAGACTGGGGAAGTTTCCCACCATGTCAATCTGCTCGTGGATTTGGGTGAATCCATTTCAACCATCAAAATCAAAACCAAACAGCCCGAAAAGTGGGCAAAAATAACTAAATCCGCCTTGGTAAAAATCCGTGTCAATGCATTTACGCCTAAGGATTCCAGCGCGATTTATTACAGCGAAATTTAGGCTTTTTTAGGGTTTTACGGCTTTTTCCGATGCGCCTTGACCCCGCTAAAAAAGCCGTGTGAATTGAGGCGTTAGCCGTCTGTTGGGCGGATGCGGATGCGATGCGCGTCCCGCGCGCGCGCCGCGCCGCCCAACAGACAATAAAAGCTCCATAGGCTAGGCGTTTTGCCTTTGAAAAACGTCAATTCAAAAAAAGGAGGCTCTTATGAGCATTGTTAAATCTGTGAAAGCGAAAACGTTCGCTGGCGTGATGGCAGTTTCTGCTATGGTTTTGTCTGTTCCCGCTCGTGCTGATTGGGTGGCAGATGTGAAATCTGGTTTGGATACTGCGTTTGCTAATACTCAAAGCATTGCTGCTGCTGTTGTGGTTGGCTTTGCGGTGATTTTTGGCATTAAGCTGGCAAAAAGCGTTATGCGCTAATCAAGGGGTTGAGAATGGGCTATCAGGTAGGCAATGTTTGCTATCCCGAAAAAACACTTGCGGAGGATGCGTATTTTTCGCAAGTGTCGCCTGTTCTCGCTTCTGATGGCTCTTTAAAGATGATTAGCAAAAAAGGTGATAACTGGTTTTATGGCTCTATACGGCTTAAAGCGGATTTTTCTGAATGCTCTGCGGCGCGGAATTTTCAGGCAGGTGTGGAAACGTTTTCGCCTCTGGTTTTGATTGCGGTGGCTCTGTTTGGGGCGGGGTTGATAATTAGGCTTTTGAGATGATTGATATTTATTTTATTGAGGGGGCGATTGTATGTTTAATGCTCGTGTATTTTTTACTGCGTCTGTAATGACGCTTTTTTTGTATCCAATGGCGGCAATGGCGGCGGATGTGTCGCCTCCTACGAGTGGGGCGGATGCTGAGGGGAATTTGCCTAATGTAACAGTTACACTTTGTTCTGGTCAGTCTGATGGTTATAGCTGGACTTCAAAAAAAAGTGGCAATACTTATGTTTGTCAAAAAGGCGTGCCTGTTTTGAAAGGGTCTGATGTTAAACCAAAGCCGTGTACTGCTCTTGATGGTAGTTGTGGCGGTTTTCAAACGGATAAAAAAGGCGATGGTGTGAGTGGTAACGGTAAGGGTTCTGGCGGCGATGGTAACGGTAAGGGTTCGGGTGGTGGTACGGGTGGCGGTTCAGGTTCGGGTGGAGGTAGCGCGGGAAGTGGATCGGGTTCGGGAAATGGCGGCGCAGGTGCGGGTAGTGGTTCAGGTGGTTCGGGCAGTGCTGGGGCTGGCTCGGGTAATGAGGTGCAGGGCTCGGGCGCGGCTTCTCCTGATAGGGGTTCGGGTGGCGGTTCTGGCGGTGGTTCGGGCGCTGGTGATGGCGGTGCGGGCGGTGGCTCGGGGGCAACTTCGGGTAACGATACAGGAGGCAGTAGTGGCTCGGGGGCGGGAAGTGGCTCGGGGCTATCCAATGAAGCCTATTTGGCTGCCCTGCGCGAATGGGGCAAAAGATGGGCGGATTACTTCAAAAGTTTGACTGAGCGTGAGAAAACCGTTCAAACGAATTTGACAAGGAGATTGGCGGATTGTGTGATGCTTTATGGTGCTAGCCCAAATGGTAAAGTGTGTTCGGATGCTGCGATTAAAAGTGCAGAAGAGGAAAGGCAAAAGATTGAGAAACTGCGTTCAGATGGCATTGCGCGGGCAGCAAAGGAAAAGGCTGCGATTGACAAAATGAAGCCTAATTCTGTGCCGTCCGTGCCTATGCCAGATGGCAGCGGTTCGGGCAATGGTGGCAATGGGGGCAACGTAACCAATAACAACAACACAACCAATAACACGACAAACAACACAACCAACGTGAATAACACGACCAACATAACCAATAATGGGGGCGGCAGTGGAGGGGGTAAAAGTGGCGGCAATGGCAACGGTGGCAGCGGTCAAACGGGCAACAATATGGGCAATGGTTCGGGGAATGAGGATGGCAAGGGTAAGGGTGATGGGCTTTCGGAATACTGCGCGAAAAATCCAGATGCTCTGGCTTGTCAAAAGATGGGCAAGATGTCGGATGTGAAGTTTCCTGATTCCGATGCTGAAAACCATTTGGATAAAGGTTTGAAGGATTTTAAGAGTAGTTTAAAGGAAAAGGGGAAGGTAGCTTCTGAGGGATTTGCGTATAAGTATAGGAATTTTCTAAGTCGTGGTGATACGGCTGCTTGTCCGCCGCCGATTACTTTTGAAGCTTTTGGGGTAAAGGGGGCATTTAAATATGATTGGCTTTGTCAGTCTATGGAAATGGCGCGGGGATTGGTAATTGCGGCGTTTGCGTTGTTTACGGCGTTTTTTGTGGTCAAAAATTTGAAATAGAAAGGGATTTGATATGCCTATTTTGATTGTGTTGGCTAATCTTTTGGCGGGGATTGCGCCTTTCTTGGCACGAATTAGCTTTGTGATGTTTTTTGGCTTTGTGTTTAGATTGGTTTTGGGGTTCGGCTTTGCGATTGTGAGTTATAAATATGTGGGGGATTTTTTTGAGAATATGAAGTCTACGTTTGTGGCTGGTTATAACTCGTTGCCTGCTGCTTTGTTGGCTTTGTTGGATATTGGTGGTTTTACTACGGGGTTTAATATTATGTTCTCGGGCTTGTCTATGATTGTGGGTATTTGGATGGCTAAATCAACTTTGAGTATTCTTTCATGATTTACTTGATTACAGGCACGCCGGGCACGGGCAAAACTGCGTTAGCAGTTGAAATGATTTTGACAAACTACGATGGTTTGTTTAAACAAACGTTAGACAACGGTGAAGTAATTCCACGTCCGCTGTATTTCTGCCATATTGATGGGTTGGATGCGCGTAAATTCAAGGCGCATGAATTGACTGAACAAGAGTTGATTTCTGCTCCGCTGAAAGATTTGGTGCCGCAAGGCAGCGTAGTGATAGTAGATGAATGCGACTACACTTATCCTGTGCGCTCGGCTGCGCGGGAAGTGCCGCCGTATGTAAAAACGTTGAAGGAATTACGCCATGAGGGATTTACTTTAATCTTGATGACGCAAAACCCATCCATGATTGATAAATATGTTCGCCAGTTGGTCGGTAAACATATTCATTTAGAACGCAAAGCGTTGGGCACAAAAAAATATGAGTGGTTTCGCTGTGAAGAGAATTTGAATTCGCAATCTTTCGCGCATGCGGTGGCGGAATTTTATCGCCCAAGCAAAGAAGCCTTTAAATATTACAAGTCCGCTAGTATGCACGTTAAATTTAAAAAGAAACTGCATCCTGTGTTTGTTTGGTTGCCTTTGTTGGTGGTTTTGGGTGCGTTTTTGACTTATCGGGGGATTTCGGGATTTACGGATAAGTCTAAATTTGACAAGGTAAAAAATCAGCCTGTTGCGGGTGTGGTGGATGCTGCTTCTGCGCCTGCGGTTATTTCTGCTTCTGCGGTTGGGGATTCGGCTTCTGTGCCAGCGGCGGGTGCTGGATTGGCTGCTTCTGAACCTGTTGGCACAAAGCTGGATGATTTTAAGCCGCGTATTGATTCTTTGCCTGAAACAAAGCCTATCTATGATGGGCTGCGCCATCCTATAAACATGGAAACGGTGGCGGGCTGTGTTAAGACTTCTAGCTCGTGTAACTGCTATACAGAACAAGCAACAAAAGTTTATGTCAATAAAGCCATGTGTGAGTATTGGGCAGAAAACGGCATTTTTCAGGTGTATAGGGATGTGCATTTGCCTGTCTCTACTTCCGGCGTGCAAAATTCAACTGCTAACCAATCGGCGCAAGTCTTGGAATTACAGAAATCTCCCTAGGGTGGGTGGTCGCTGGCAAGGTGCATAGAAAAAACGAGAGGCTTTTTCATGTTCACGTTGTCTGCGACTGGGTGGGCAAGCCGCATAGCTTAAAGGCAACCTGAAACTTGTTCAGGCTGCCTATTTTTTACTCTTTCAGATTGTCGGTTCGGCGCAATGCTTCGCCTCGGCGCAATACTTCATCGAAACAGTTATCAGATAAGCGTTTGTTTATATCTCCCCAGTGGTCTATACATTCCGCGTATAGACTTGAGAAACTTCCGTCATACATGTAACTTATGTTGCGTAGAGTGTCTATTATCCCGTTCATGTTTCCCATGGCTTCGCAGAGTGCTGGGGTATTTGTCGCCCCATTATTTAGTTCACGCTCTGCTAAATTCACATTGAATATGAAATCGTTGAAGATGCGCTTGCATGTTTTGGCATGTGCTTCTTCGGATGTTATGCTTACGCCTTTATCAAAAACTGTAAATTCAAGTTCTTTGTTAGGTTCTGTTTTCATGGTATTTACTCCATAGGTTAGGTTGAAATTTCCGCGCGCTCCCCATATCAGGACGGAGGAGGTGCACGGAGGGGGTTTTTGTTTTGGTGGGCTAAATGCCCACCAGAACAAAGAAACGGTTAGTGCAGCTTTTTTTTTATCAGTCCGTTATCGGCTTCGGCAGGGGGTTGCGTTGGAAAAAGCAAAGCCGTTTTAAAAAAGCAATACGGAAGGTTTGTAAAGATTTGGCGCATTAGCCGCTAAAACCCTAGCGAAAAAGCTAATGCGCCAAATCTTTATGAATACCGTATTGCTTTTTTAAAACGGCTTTGCTTCCATCGCAAAAACCCCCAACGAAGCCGATAACGGACTGATAAAAAAAAAAGCTAAACGGGTTTCATTGCCTCTGCGTGGACAAAGCAACAAAGCAAAACCCTACTGTGCCGCCTCCTGCGGCTTCTCAACGGGTGGTTGGGTGGGAATAGATGCGTTAGGGATAGTTACCGAACGGCGAAAATGAACCCCTGTTTTCTGTGAAAACAGGGGTTTAGTTGAGTTTTATTAAAATCTTTGATTTTCCATAAAATATAGCCCGACCCCCGCCCCAGCGGGGGGAACGCCCCCCAACGTTTGATATTCACGAATGTCTAACGTAAAAAGGAAACAGTCTGTATGTGGCCGTTTAACAACTGTTCATAACTGTTCATTATTGGAACTTACATACTCATCAAAATTTGCAAAAAAACTCTTTAACTCATTGCGAAATAATGATATATTCTCTTCCTATTTTCGCGCGGCAAGTTTATTGGTTGGCGCATCACCTTTTTTCTTTTTAATTCACTGCAACTAAATCTTTTGGAATACAAAATCTTATGGCAATTTTGAAATTTGGCAAAACCATTTGTATCACGTCATTATTGAGCTTGGGCTTGATGAGTAATGCTTATGCGGTTGATGATGAGGATGTTTTGGGGCAATTTTTGGAACAAAAATTCGCAACGCAACAAGTTCAAAATAATGCTCCTCTGCAAACGGCGGAATATGATCCGCTGGCGGCTTATATGCAGCCTTCTGCCAATTTTAATGCTGCGCCTGTTAATGCTGTTCACACCAACACGATTCAATATCAGGCGGCACAGGCTGGAAGTCAAGGGGTTGTATTTGGGACATTAACTGCTGATAAAAA